>Ga0302233_10000068_pt1 | contig 99429 bp, 89 predicted proteins | sample II_Palsa_N3_1_FD_193516 | JGI IMG/M metagenome (GOLD analysis project Ga0302233, IMG submission 193516) | Peat permafrost microbial communities from Stordalen Mire near Abisko, Sweden - II_Palsa_N3_1 | ecosystem: Environmental > Terrestrial > Soil > Palsa > Peat permafrost | place: Sweden... | reverse complement strand
GATTGCCCATGCCGATTGCGACAATGTATTTGCTGCTGAGCATGTGCTTGAGGCGGCATGGTCTTGTTGAGAGTCCGGCTCCGAGGTTTCAACTCAAATCGACACACGCTTTTTCTTACCTTGCGCGGGTTTTTTGGGTAGTTCCACAGTGAGAATAGCCTTCTCGAAAATAATGAGAACGTGTGCGTCAGCATACTTTGGCTGAATTCTTACAATTTCTCTGAAAATCTGCTCACGCTCCCCAAAAACAACCTGACTGGCAATCTTTTTATCTTGAGCGCTTAAATCTAAATCTCCGAAATGCTCATACTCTTTTGCGATCTTCGATGCACGTTCTCTTATATCTGCTGCGGAAGCCTCGCCCTTCAACATATCACCTGCGAGATCGTTAACCTTTTTCTCGATATGCGCCAGCTTCGTCAGCGCCGGCGTATTGATAAGAATCTCGGTATTTTTGCGCGGAAACCCACCAGCCAACTCTGCCGCTTCAATCGCAACCCAGTGAGAAATCTGCACAATATCTTGACTCACATACTCTACGCCTTGCTGAAAAGCCCCCAGGTGACCTACAAGGAGAGCAACAGCGCCTAGTCTTGAAGCTGCAGGTTCAAGTTTGCCGAGTACTTTAAGGATGGTCTTTAAAGATCCAATTTCAGCTTCGATCTCCACGACAACATCGTCATTAAAAAGTGCGACAAATAATGGGGATACTTTTTTGTGTAATGCCTTCTTATAGGCGGTTAAATCAAAATCCGGTGAAATGTCAGCGAAGTTGATTCTTAGTTCGAGTAGTTGCATGTTCTCCCCAATTTTTGTAAAGCGATAATCTTGCTAAAATATATAAAAAAGTCAAGTGATTAACCGCGATATGAAATATTATTTCCACGGTATTGCAAGGATGCGAAGTGCTTGGTGATGTCGAACGCCGTCACACCTGCCACGCTTCGGTCATGTGAAAAAATGGGTATGGTCGAAGACGGCGACGCCCTCGATTCATATTCAAGTAGTCCTCGGCAGGTTGCCAAAAACACCGCGACCGAAGCAACAAGCAAAGGCTGGTAGCGTTGCAAGCTCCCGATTTTGAAACAGCATGGAATTGTCATATATCGGCATTACGATGCTGTAAGCATGCCTCGCATGGGCGGGAACTGCTGCAATCGGAGGTCGTCGTGGAAGATGAAGTCAAGTTGGGTGTGCCCACGCAAACGACTGCTGCCGGCCTGACACGGCTGGCGGCGGGTATCTGCGAGTTGCTGCACGATAAAACGATCGACAGCCGCTTCGGCGCAAAGCTATTGAAGCGGCTGGAAAAAGAAGCCCAACTGGTCGCCGAAAACCGGTTGGAACCCCTTGGCTCAGCCGACGAGCTTGTTTTGCGCAACGCGCTGGCCCAACTGAAACAGGCGCTCCATCAAAGCGAGACGGGCTTGCTGGTGCAGACCAATGCCAAATTGCGTTCGAACGACGAAAAAACAGGCGCAAAAAAAGGATCAGGGAAAGCAGGCGCCGATGTCTGACAAGTCACCGGGGAAATTATCCCGCACGGTCAATTCATCCACCGGGCAAGCCGCCAATCCAAGCGTCTATGTATTTTCAGGACCACGGTCATTCTGGATGCGGATAGCGTAATGGAACGTTGCCCGCCGGCCGCATCTATGCCGACTGTCCTGAAGCAGGCTCGGCTGCGTTATGCGGCGATGCTATTTGCCGTGGCGGGCGTTGGATTATCCATGGGGGTGCCATTTGCTTTGGGCACGCATGCCGTATTGGCCGGCTTGCGTGAGTTGCCCTTGCAGGTGTTTTTTATTCTGGCCGCGAGCGCTGTCCTGAGCGCGGCGGCGAAAGCCGGAAAACTGCAGTTATTGCAAAATGCATTGGGTTTGCGCCTTCACTTTATGCGCACGTTTACCTTCACGCTGGTCACCGATTTTGCCTTTCTCGTTTCGCCTTTGGGTGCCGCGGGTTATGGCGTGAACGTGGCGTTGCTGAAGCGTGCGGGGGCATCTTGGGCTACGGCGGCGACGGCGGTCGGCGCCGACCAGGCGCTGGATCTGGTATTTTTCGGCATGGCTGTGCCGATCGGTTTTTTGTTTGGATTGGGTCCGCTGCGCAAGGTTTTCCCTGAAGTGAGCGCCGCGATGGTGATCGGAAATGTGCTGGCTGCGGCTCTTGCCATCTGTACCTTATGGCTGTGCCGGCGATACCTCGCCGAGATGTTGGGTACGCTGGGCCGCCATCTTCCATGGCTTAAATCGCGACAGGCGCGATGGCACCGATTTCGCCAAAATATAACCTTGCAATTAACGCAACTGACGACCGGGGGAAGCTGGCGATTCGTCGCCTTATTGTTGCTGGCTACGCTGCAATGGTTGCTGCGTTACGGCGCCCTGTGGTTCAGCATGCTTGAACTCGGGCATCGTTTGCCGCTTGGATTTGTTCTGGCGGTCCAGGCGGTGGTTTTACATATTGCTCTTTGGACCGGTGTTCCCGCCGGTGGCGGTAGCGGCGATCTGGCGCTTACCGTTATCTTCGCCCCATGGATTTCCTCGGTAACGATGGCGATGGCCTTAGTCTTATGGCGTTTCGCCACACTCTATTGCCCATTGATACTTGGCGCCATCGGCTCCGCAGTTCTTGCGGGCTGGAGAATCAAACCGCAAGTGCGGGTGCCCGAGTAATCATCAGGCTGTATTGTCGTGCGACTTTCTGATGCGTACCGAGAATGCGGCCCGCTCATCATGATCGACGCGTAATGAAAAAAGATGGTAGGTCTGCGTAATCAGCGCAAGCGGGTAAGCCGCTTTCACCAAATCTTTGAGCATGCGCCATTCTGCGCGCATGCCTTTCCAATAACCAAGCTTCTCGGTTTTGCGCGATTGCGTGACATGCGGCCAGTGTGTCACCGTAATCGATAAGCGGCGTTCGATAATCTGGCGATTCATGAATACTTCGATGCCGAAGCGCGGCAACCCGTGAATCTGCTTAAGTGCATTGCTCAACAGTTCTTTTCTGACGACTCGCTCGCCGGAAACGAAATCCAGGCCGATGGCACGAAATATTAAAAGACTATTCTGCCGCAGACTTAAACTGACCGCCGATTTGCCGGACAAGACGGGCAGCGCCAGTGCCGTAACGTGTTTCGCGGCCAGTCCTTTGAGATCGGCATCAAGCAACATCAGCAATTCATTGTGTGCCGCCGCAATGCCGGTCGCCATGGCGATGCTTTTGCCGCGATTCATCGGCTGGGAGATCAGGCGTACCGAGGGAAACTGCCTGACGATGTCCGCAGTGCGATCGGTCGAACCATCGTCTACCACGATCACTTCGTTTAATAGCGGATGCACCGATACCACGGCAAGCACAGCGCCAATTCTGGGCGCCTCGTTAAACGCACAAATGATGCAAGAAATCCTGCTGGGGTTATTGGGCACGCTAACGTTGGTCATATTATTTTGAGGACGTGAAGTTGAACGGGCCGGTTGGGTGGAATATTGAAACTCCGATCCTCAACGCGGTTTGCTGCGGTGTCATCTATTTCCTCGAATTCATTTCGCAGTATGTAGATGAACTGTGACGCGAGTACGACTCACGGATCGCCCACCCCGCAAAACATCGCGGCGTCCCGCTCGATAAGCGTGATTTATTTCAAATCTTACAAACTGGCTTGCGCTCTAAGCTAAGTGCTTGTACTGATCGACAGTCCGGTACCTAAGTCACAGACTGCGAGATTGAGATAGGGTGTGAGTTGCGTCTTTGAGATGCCGTTATCTCTGTTTTGCCAGGCCTGATCGAGCTGAAATATGCTGGTGGACTTCATGTTTGGGCATGAGGTATGAGCCTGAGGCAGGGCGGCCCAATGAATTGATGCGATTGTGAAAAATTTAACGCTACGCCAGCTCAAGACTTTTGAAACCGTCGCGCGTCGCCTGAGTTTCTCGCGGGCTGCAGAAGACTTGTATCTCACGCAGCCAGCCGTTTCGATGCAAATCAAGCAGCTTGAGGGACACGCAGGCGTGCCGCTGTTCGAACAGTTGGGCAAGAAGATTTTCCTGACCTCGGCGGGGCGTGAAATGCTGCGTCACAGCCGCGCCATCATCGACCAGTTTCGTGAGGCTGAGGATGCGATGGCGCGTCTCAAGGGCGGATACGCCGGGGTGCTCAATCTCGGCGTGATCAGCGCCGGCAGCTATTTTTTCCCGCGCCTGGTTGCTGAATTCACGCGCCGCGGTAGCGGCATCCAGCTCAACCTTGCGGTGCAGAACCGCGATGAGTTGCTGCGTCAAGTCAGCGAAAACCAGATCGATCTTGCAGTCATGGTGCGTGCCTCGCGCGACGCCGCCATCGTGAGCGAACCGTTTGCGCCTCATCCGTTTGTGATCGTGGCGCCGCCGGATCATCCGCTGGCCGGCGAGCAGCAGATCCCGCTTGCAGCGCTGGCCGCGGAATGTTTTATTGTGCGCGAGCGCGGCTCCGATACCTGGAACGCAATGACAGAGGCATTGGCCGGCCGCCTTGAGCACTTCCGCATGATGGAAATCAAAAGCACGGAAACCATCAAGCAGGCGGTAATTGCCGGCATGGGCGTGAGCTTCCTGTCCGCGCATACCATCAGCCTGGAAGTGCAGGCGGGCATGTTGGCGGTGCTCGATGTGGTGGATTTCCCGGTGATACGCAATTGGAGCGTGGTGCATCGCGCCGACAAGCAATTGGAGCCTGTCACTGTTGCCTTCAAACATTTCTTGCTGGTAGAAGGCGCTTTGCAGATCGAGCAGCTTACTCATGTCGGTTCCGGCACCGAGGCCATGCTGCACGAAGCTGCGGATTTCCTCAGCCTGCATCCGATGTAGCACGGCGCCATCGCCAGGTGCCAGCGTCCGCTGTGAGAACCGGCCGGCGATGTCGGGCCGGCAGGCGGCACCGAGGCAGGGGTGGGATTCAGGCCGCGTAGCACTGGGAGAAAAACGCTCATCTCAGGGTCTGGTAGATCAACACGAAATTCAACGCCACGATCAATAGGGTCGCCACCAGCGCAGCGATCACGGTAGCTCGCCCGGCCACAAAGTTACCCATCACCGAGCGGCGCTGCGACAGCACCACCAGCGCAATCAAGGGGAGTGGCAAGACAAAACTCAGTACCACTTGGCTGGCAATCATGGCGCTCATGGTATTGCAGCTCAGCGCCACGATAAATGCCGGGACCATGGTCGCCAGACGCCGCACCAGCACCGGCACGCGAAAGCCGATAAAACCTTGCATGATGACCTGGCCGGCCAAGGTGCCGACTGCTGAACTCGACAGCCCCGAAGCCATTAAGGAAACCAGAAATAGCGTCGCCGCACCCATGCCCAGCGCCGGTCCCAGCGTGCGATAGGCCACGCCGATATCGCTGATCCCGGGCGCCGATCGGCCGAATGCCGAGGCCGACATCATCACCATGGCCAAATTGACCAGGCCGGCGAAGCCGAGTGCGACGATCACTTCTCGATTGGAAAAATTCAACAGGCGGCGCCGTTCGCCATCGTTGCGCGCCTGGCTACGATTCTGGGTCAGGCCGGAATGCAGGTATAAGGTGTGCGGCATGATGGTCGCACCGATAATCCCGACCGCCAGCGTTACGGCCGCGCCGTCGTGCAATTGCGGCACCAGCGTATGGAACAACGCGGCATGCCAATCGGGCGGCGCCAGCGTCAATTCGATCAAGTAGCTGATGCCGATGACACCGACCAGTGCCGCAATCACCAATTCGAGCGGCCGAAAGCCGCGCTTATCCAGCGACAGGATGGCGCAGGTAAGCACACCGGTAATCCCCAGCGCCCAGACCAGCGGGATATGGCATAGCAATGAAATGCCGATCCCGGCGCCGAGGAACTCGGCCAGGTCAGTCGCGACAGCCGCGATTTCCGAGGCGATCCACATGCCGATTACCACCGGTTTGGAGAATTGTTCGCGACACAATTCCGCGAGATTGCGGCCGGTCACGATACCAAGTTTGGCCGACATGGCCTGGAACAACATCGCCACCACATTGGCAAGCAGCACCACCCACAGCAACTGATAGCCATAGGTCGAGCCGGCCTGGATATTGGTCACGAAATTGCCCGGATCCATATAAGCGACCGAAGCGATAATCGCCGGGCCGGCGAAGGGCAGAAGTGCACGCCAACCCGGGCGACGCTGTTCGAGCGCGGTGCGCATCGCGACTTCGGTATGCAAGGTCAAGGTGCCGTTTATGGGGAGGCTGCCGGCCGTTCTTTTCATAGACAGAAGCATGGTGGGGTTTCATCGGGTAAGTGGTTTAACCACACCGTGCAGCGCCGGGCGGCGGCCACGATGCACTTTTGTGCTTGTTGCTGCGGTACCCCGCGATTTGCAGGGCTGTTGCAAGCCGCGGCGCGCCGCGTACTGCAACAGCCACGCACCGGTGTCAGAGCGGCATGATGTCGGGCCGATCGCCGGGGAACTGTGCCAGCACATCGGCGCTGAGATTAAGGTGTTCCATCACCAACTTGGGTGGTGTATGGGCCAGCCATTCGGACAGCGAGACTTCGGCAAAATGATCCGACTTGAAGATTTCCAGGAACACCAGATCGGTGTCGCCGACGTTTTGCACGTAATGACCAAAACTCTTTTTCACATAACCCACATCGCCCGCACGGAAATCCGCGGTTTGGGCGCGCGGGCCGGTATTGAATACCGTCATGCGTGCCCGGCCTTTGATGTAGTACTGCCATTCGTCGGCGTTTGGGTGCCAATGCAACTCGCGTAAGCCGCCCGGCCGGATCGTCACCAGCGCCGCGGCAATCGTGGCTGAGGCTTTGAAGTTGCGGCTGTCGGCAATCTGCACCATGCCGCCCTTGGTTTGTTTGGTGGGAGGCAAATCGCTCATGGAAAAAATGAACGGATGGCGCGGCGCGCCCTTTGACGATTTCGTGGCGTTTTGCGCAGCGGCCAGCGGTCCTGGATCGGCACCCTGGTAAATCCACAAGTTATCGAGCGGGATATCCTTGAAGGCTTCGGCCGGGACGCCGAAATTCGCCGCTAGTATGTCGGGCGGCGTGTGCGCAATCCAATCGGTCAACATCAAGGTATTGAATTCCGAAGCGCGGCCGTTATCGAAGGCCAGCACAAATTCCGCGCCGCTTGGCCCCAGGCCCTGCAGCGAATGCGGCAAGCCTGGCGGGAAATACCAGATATCGCCTTGTTTCACGTCCGCGACTTGGGGCCGGCCCTCTTCGTCAATTGTGGTGATGCGGCATTTTCCATCCACCATCACCGCCCACTCGGCCTGCTGATGCCAATGCAGTTCGCGTACCCCGCCGGCCGACAAACGCATATTGACTCCGGAGATATCCTCCGAAATCGCAAAATCGTCCTGGGTCACCTCACGTGCCCAGCCCCCGCTTTGAAAGCGCTTGTGCGCATTGTTGAACGACGACCAGAAAATCGGCATCCCGTTGACATCCGTCGCGGGTGGGTCCTGGAACGACGGAAATTCATTGGCGAGGTTGGGATTTTGCGGGCCGGGGTCACTCTGCGCGTTCGGTCCGCTGGCATTAATCCGTCCTTCGAGCGGCCGGTCGGGGTTGCCGAACGACGCGGCTTTGGCGGTGACGGCGGCGCCCAGGGCGGCGGCCGATGCTGCGGCGCCGACCAGGATATTGCGACGTGATAGATCAGTCATGATTTCTTCCCTTGCTTATCCGAATTGAAGATAAAAAGCACAGCCAGGCATGGCGCGCGGGTGCGGCTGCGGAGGGAATCAATCAGGATATAAATCATTCAGGCGAGTCGAGATAATCGACTTGCGTCTTGGTCCAGCAGACCTGGGGCAAAGAGCCAGACACTTTCCTCTCTGCGCAATCAGCCTTGGCCCGACATCTGATAATCCATTTTTTTAATTCGTCTCCGTGGGAAAATCATAGGACTCGGTAAGGCCGGAAGATAATCATTAATTCTTTGGCGAACCATAAGGGTGGATTTATAACGCGAGGAGGGATAACGGACTGGTGTGCGGATGCATTACGTTGTGTCGGGCGCGGTGAACTGCTGCGGCCATCCCGCTGGTCAAACGATATTTAAATTTCGTGTGGCATGCCGCGCTACTCTTGCTTTTTATTTTTATTGATTTGAAAATAACGGCGGATTCCAAGCGCATTTCGAAGCGGAATTTAATTAAAATGTAAGCTTCGAAAGAAAATAACTCTAATTTAAACAGACCGTGAAACGACCGCTCTCCCTGACTATTCTCGCGTGGTTCATTATTGTTACCAATGTACTGACCTGGCTCTACATGCCGTTCACCTTGCATAACCCGCTCTCGATGGAAATGATGGCGAGGTTCCGCCTGCCGGTATGGGCAACCTTGGGTTCCGGTTTGGTGCTTGCTGTAGCGCTCCTGATTGCCGGCATTGCGATGTTGAAGGCCCGCGTCTGGGGTCGTAATTTATACGTCGCGGCTTCGGTGATCGGCCATGGTTTTACTATTTTCAACATGCCGTTCCGGGCCATGCTGATTCCTGGACTGCTGATCTTTATCCTGTTCCTTTATATTCTGTTCCGGCCTGCGGCCAATGCCTATTTCAATCAGGCACGCGGATGAAAACCTTGCGGAATATCTGCAGTATTGTGCTGCATGTGTTGGCCGGATTGGTCGTGGCGATGGCGGAAACGATCGCGTTTTTCCAAATGCCGGTCAAAGGCAAACTGATGGTCTTGGGTGGCTTCGCGATTACCGCGGTCGTCCTGTTTGCGGCCGCGATGCTGCTGGGTAAATTCAGGAGCCGGCTGCGGCCGGTCGGCATCTGTTTGTTGTCGGCCTCGGCTTATATGGCATTTAGCGTGCTGGCATTTGTATGTATGCTGATGACGCCTGAACTGATGCAGATGATCGCCACGCAGACCCCGGGTTTCCGCATGCCGCCTTACAGCCTGGGCGATGGGGTTGCGGCAATGGGGGTGGTGGTGTGTGCGGGAGGGTGGCTGATGCGCATGACGGCGCAGCGGCCCGCGCAGGGTTGAGGGTGGCGGTGCATGTTTATTGTCGGACGGGAAGTGTTCCCTCAGCCGACAGCAGTTCTCGCAATGCATTGAGCGCCGCGGAACAATGACCGGGCCGCCAGATCAGCAGGGTGTCAATCTTGCCGATTGCACCCAGCGGATGCAGCGCGATGTCGTCGCCGGTGTGTGCCAGGTTGAGCACAGAGCGCGGCACCACCGCTACGCCTGCGCCTGCCGCCACGCAAGCGACGATCGCGTGATACGAGCCGAGTTCGAGCACCCGCGCCGGCCGGACGCCTTGTGCTTCGTACCAACGGGCTGCGTAAGTACGGTAGGCGCAGCCGTGGGCAAACGCCACCAAGGTGTTGCCTGCAATGTCGCGTGCGGTCGCGACGGGACGCTGCCCCCGAGGCGAGATCAATACCAACTCCTCGCTAAACACCACAACTGAATCGAATTGATCCGACGGCAGTGCGTTTGCTTCAGGCGGCCGTGCGATCAAGGCGGTATCGACCGTGAAGTTTTTGACGCTCTCGATGAGCGACTGCGTCACGCCGGTTACCAGCTCCAAAGTGACGTCCGGCCAGCGCTGGTGGTAACGGGCCAGCGCGCTGGGCAGGCGGCTCGCCGCCGTGCTCTCCATGGTCCCGAGCCGCAGGCGGCCGTGCGGCCGTTCTTCTGTTATCGCATGGCGCGCTTCGTCGGCGAGTGCCAGCAGGCGTTCCGCATAAGGCAGCAAGGTCGACCCGGCAGGGGTCAAGACGAGTCGCCGCCCATCACGCGTAAATAGCGCAGCGCCGAGGTCTTCCTCCAGTTGACGGATGCGCGTGGTCACATTGGATTGCACGCGATTCAACTTCACGGCCGCACGGGTCACCCCGTTTTCGCTCACGACGGTACGAAAGATGTTCAGTGAGGATAAGTCCATGATCTCTTTTAGAGATATATAGAATCTTAATTATTCGTTATTAAAGATATATAAGTCAAGCTATATTGGCTTCAGACCTGACCTCCCACTACGGAGGTTCGGCCGCATCCCTGCATATCCCCGTTATGGCAGGCCGTTTCCGTGGTTACCAACCAGCGCATCCATGACCCGCGCGGTGCTTGTGCTGCAGAACGTTGGAGCTTATATGAACCCATCCGCAAACATGTTCGTCCCGCCATCAACATATCCCGGCCGTGCGAGCTACGCGCAGCGCAACGAACTTTACTGGCGGCGCAATCTGCTCATCTGCGTGTTCGGTTCTTTCACCACGCTCGTGAGTCTCAGCATGTTGTTGCCGTTCCTGCCGCTGTACGTGGCGCAACTGGGGGTTTCATCGCAAGCGGCGGTGGTGCAGTGGTCGGGCGTGGCGTTCGGCGCGACTTTTCTCGGCACGGCGGTCACAGCACCGCTCTGGGGACGTTTGGCCGACCGTTATGGGCGCAAGCCGATGTTGGTCCGTGCCGCGATCGGCATGGCGATCGTGATGTCGCTGATCGGACTTGCCCACAGCGTCGCCGAGCTCGTCGCGCTGCGCCTGATCGCCGGGCTCATCGGCGGATTCGCCTCGGCGTCGATCGTGATGATCGGAACCCAGGCTCCGCGCGAGCGCGCCGGCTGGGCGCTCGGCATCCTGTCGACCGGGGCGCTGGCGGGCAATCTTGTCGGTCCGCTGGTCGGCGGTTTTTTGCCGAGCTGGGTCGGCATCCGCGGCACCTTCTTTGTCGGCGGCGCGATGATCGCAGTGACGGCGATCTTGACCATCCTGCTGGTGCGTGAAGATTTTCATCCAGGGTTCGACGTCAAGCAACCTTCCACCGCCGAAGTTGAACTGCCACGCACCGGTAACCACGCCGTTACGGCGGCACTGCTGCTAACCGCGATGATGGTGTTGCTGGCCAATATGTCGATTGAGCCGGTCATCACCGTGTATATCGCACGCCTCGGCGTGCCCGCGGATGAGCTGGCGCGTATAGCCGGCATTGTCATGGCGTCCTCGGCATTAGGCAGCGTACTGACCGCCGCACGGCTCGGCGCGCTGGCGGACCGCTACGGAAGCTGGAACGTCATCATTGCGTGTCTCCTGGCAACCGGCTTGGTCATGCTGCCGCAGGCATTGGTTACGCATTGGTGGCAACTGGCGGTTTTGCGCGGCTTGATGGGCATGACGATCGCCGGCTTACTGCCCGCCATTGCAAAACTGGTACGCCACTCGGTCGATGAACGGGATTCCGGAAAAATGCTGGGTTATTTGCAGTCGGCCCAGTTCACCGGACAGGTGGTAGGGCCGCTGATCGGCGGCGTGATCGGTGTGCATCTCGGGTTGCCTGCCGTATTTTTTGTCACCGGCGCCCTGTTGGTTTGTTGCGCGGGACTTAATCAATGGATTCGAGGCAACAGGACACAGATCGCTTGACCTTTGCCTATGAGCGCAGAGCATGCAGGCCTGCTTAACCACCGATTTTTCAAGGGGAAGCGCCATGCAGCACGTATCGTCACAGCAGCATCCGGCTGCCGGCAAGGCAGACCCAAGCCCATGGCGTTTGACTATCGCGGGGCTCTGCGCCAGCCTGGTCGGGATCGGCATGGCGCGTTTTGCCTACACCCCGTTGCTGCCGGCCATCATCGGCGCCCATTGGTTTTCGGCGTCTACCGCCACGTATCTCGGTGCGGCCAATTTGGGCGGTCACCTGGCGGATCGGAGCGGAAAGCGGTTGCAACCACTACGGTTGAGGCTGGAACCATGGGTTTAAATCTCGGCATAGGTTATCCGCCTTCTTGAGCGGCTCTCTCACCCGCCGCTTGCAGCAGAATCCAATCGCGGAACAACTCCATTGCCGGCGACATGCGCCTCGATTTTAAACACGTGAGCCAGTAGCTGCCGGTTTTTACTGCCGTATCGAAGGGACACACCAGCAGCCCGGTTTGCAGTTCGCGCACAAACATGCGAGGCGGAGCCAAGGCGACTCCCGCGCCTTGGACGGCGGCTTCCACCATCAGACGCGATGAATCGAAAATCGGACCGTTTGCCGTCCAGGGGTCAAGTCCTGCGGCGGCGAGCCAAGTGGGCCATTCGTCGGCGCGATAGGACCGCAGTAGTGTCTCCCGCGCCAAATCGGACGGAGCGACAAGCCGTTGTGCAATGTTTGGCGCGCATAACACCGTCAGCGGCGCATCGAGCAAGGTTATATTGTGGGTCGCCGGCCAGACGCCCTCGCCGAAACGAATCGCGAAGTCCAGTCCCTCCGCCGCCAGGTCGACCAGGTTATTGTTGGTCAGCAGCCGCAACTCCACAAAGGGATGGGTCTCGCGAAATAATTTTAAGCGGGGCATCAGCCAACCGACGGCGAAGGTACCCACCACGCCGACCGTCAATACCTCACGAAAATGACCGCCTTCGAATTGTTTGAGCACGGTCTCGATCCGGCCGAAAGCGTCGCTTAGCACCGGCAGCAGGGCGCGACCTTCGTCGGTGATGCCCAAGCCACGCGGCAAACGCTTGAACAGGGTAGCGCCGAGCCGTTCCTCGAGCATCCGTACCTGCTGGCTGACGGCTGCTTGCGTCACGTTCAATTCCACCGCCGCGCGGGTGAAGCTCAGATGTCGTGCCGACGACTCGAAGGCGCGTAATGCATTAAGCGGGAGGTGAGGGCGCATGGATACCTAGGCATAAGATTTTCTTTACCCTAAGCTAAATTATCCTCGCTTGTCAACGCTGCGCGAGAGGTCGATATTGCTACCTCAGCAAGACGCTTCCTTCCACTCATGCGCAAAAACGAGATGACTTCCATGACCCATTCCCCCCAGCGTCGTACCTTACTGCTTGCCGCCGCGACCCTGCCGTTTGCCTTGGCCACTACCGCGCGAGCCGACGCAACACCCTCTGCGGCCTCGGCCCAAGCCATGCTGGCGACACTTGAACGTACTTCGGGCGGCCGTCTTGGTCTTGCCGCATTGAACACGGCCAATGGCATGCAGATCGGCTACCGCGCCGACGAGCGTTTTCCCTTCTGCAGCACTTTCAAGATGATGCTGGCCTCGGCCATCCTGGCGCGCAGCACGCAGGTTGCCGGCTTGATGCAACAGCGTATCCATTACACCCGGGGCGACTTGGTCAGCTATTCGCCGGTTTCCTCGAAGCATCTTGCCGACGGCATGACGATTGCCGAACTGTGCCGTGCGGCGCTTCAATACAGCGACAATACCTCGGCCAATCTGTTGATCAAGTTTCTCGGCGGCCCGTCCGCGGTGACTTCTTTTGCCCGCGTGATCGGCGATCAGGAATTTCGTCTCGACCGCTGGGAAACAGAATTAAACACCGCGATACCGGGCGACGCGCGCGATACATCAACGCCGGCCGCCACGGCCCACAGCCTGCAAGTGCTGGTGCTCGGCGATGTCTTGCCAGCCTCCCAGCGGGACCAGTTGCAACAATGGTTGCGCGGTAATACCACCGGCGCCAAGCGCATTGCGGCCGCCTTGCCCGCCGGGTGGCACAGCGGCGACAAGACGGGTACCGGCGCTTATGGCAGCACTAACGATATCGCCGTGCTTTGGCCGCCGGCGCGCCCGCCTATCGTTTTGGCAATCTATTACACGCAGAAAAAGGAAGATGCGCCGGTGCGCGATGACGTGATTGCGGCGGCGGCCAGGATTGTGGTGGGGGTGATGGGGTGAATAGGGGAGGCGGCTGCGTCACTGCGCCGGTGGTGGTCGCTGGCGAGTTTTGAGTGATTGGCTAAAGTGGGATTCTGACGACGCTTCATTTGGGGATGTTTGAGCACCGGCGCCAGACCCTATCAGGCCGCGTGGCCTGGTAGGGTCCGTTCAAGCAGCAAAAACAACTTCAACACGACCGGCTGCGGCAGATCGACGCGCCGGACCAACAACGATCTGCACATTACGCCCGAGTTTTGCCAGGCATTCGAGCATCTTTGCTTCACTAATCCCTCGAAATTGCCCACGCAACATCGTCGACAATTTCGGTTGTGTCATGCCTAATACTTCGGCCGCTTGCTGTTGCGTCCAGCGCCGGGCTTTGATGATTTCGCCGATCTTCATTGCAAGCTGAGCTTTCACCAACATTTCGTCAGCATCGGGCAGGCCCAGATCGGCATATACATTGCCGCTACTTTTTTCAATCGCCGTCATTTCTGTTCTCCTTGGGCGTGAGCTTCGGCCGCTTTCAAGCGCTCTCGAATCAAGTCCATATCCGGCTTTGGGGTCGCAATGCCATGCGTCGATTTTTTTTGAAAACAGTGCAGCACATACACGGCATTGCCAAACTTCACCGTGTATACCGCTCGGTACGTGTTGCCGTCAGAATCTTCGACTACTTCTAATACGCCAGTCGATCCAAAGCCTTTCAGCGGCTTGGCCTGCGCATGTTTTTTGCCGATCTGCGCTTGATGTAATGCAAAGCCGAAGGTATCTTGGACCTCGTCAGGCATAGCCTTCAAATCTTTTTTGGCCGATGCGATCCAAAGCAAAGTTTTCATATTGTCTATCCGATTATACCCAAATGGGGATATTTTGGTCAATGCAGCAAAATCGCTTGCTGGTCGGCGATCGTCATTTGCGAGTCGGTGTTTAAACCGGTATTGCGACGCTTACCCAATTCATCGATAGATTCCAGATTGACAGGAGTCTCACTGGACAATGCTAGATGGAAGATGTCCCTGGGTGCGGGACTTGGGACGATTTCCAGATTTATCTTGAGTTCTTTTGCTCGTATGTAAGCCGAGGTTGTCTATGCCAAGGGGGCATAGACACGTGATTTTTTCGGAGCATCAGAGAGGATAAGTGGTTTGGCCGTCGGGCTGGCGATCTACCACACGCCCAAAAAGGAAGATGCGCCGGTGCGCGATGACGTGATTGCGGCGGCGGCCAGGATTGTGGTGGGGGTGATGGGGTGAATAGGCGGTGGATTTATTTTCGATCCCTTTACCGATTGGACCTCGATTGGGCCTCGATTGGGCCTTGATTGACCTCGAAAAGCCGGACAATAAGCGCGGGGCTCGGTCCCGCGATCTCAGTGCGCCACGCCGGACGCCGCCGCAACCGCACGTGCCTTCACCGCCGCGCCATTTGCCCGATCCAGCAACTCCTGCACCAATTGCCTCGACACGTAGTGCGGTCCATCAAACAAGTAGGTGCGGTAGCCGTGATAATTGTCCAACTGCGTTCCCAACTCATCCGCGGTCGCCGCACGCAAGCCGCCGCCCTGCGCGGGGCGGAAGGCTTCGGCGATGATACGCACGCGGGTACTGCCGAGCTTGGCCGATAGCGCATCGGCATAGGTGCGTGCCACCGGCGCGTCGCGGGCATATTCGCCGCAGCCGTCCTGGAAGAACACGCCGACATCGCTGGGCAGCCAACTGGCGAGCCAGTTGGCCAATGCCGCTCCACCGATATTGGAGTTGTCGTACACACTGATCCACAAGGGCCGCGGTAATGTGCCGAGGACGGTGCGCAGGGTTTTGGCGTCAGCCCAGGTGGGATCGATCTCGACCGGAAAATACCAGCCGACCACATGTACCGGCGGGTGGTATGGCGCCAGCTTGACGGATTGTTCGACCAAACTGATCGCTTCGGCGCGCGCCGTGGTTTCGTTGAAGTTGCCGTCCAGCCCGACGATCACGTTGCGGGCCCACGGTTCGCCGGCGATGCGAGGCCAATCGGGCAACCGGGGTGCCGGGGGGATATTCGGGGTGCTGACGAAGGCGATGTTGTTGACGGCGGTCCATTGCACCAGCAAATCCTGAACGCCGAGTTGATCCCAGTCGCCATAAGGATAGACGTGAGTATTGTCGATTTGCCATACCACGCCCTGGGCCTGGGGCGTCGCCGCGGCTGCGCTCAGCGGCCCGGCCAGGATGGCGGCGAGCAGCGTGCCTGCGAGCAGGCGCTGCCGGCGTTTCATGGTGCTGTGCCGTTGCGGTAGGCCTGCGCGAGTTGTTCGCGATCTATTTTGTAGTTGAGTGAGACCGGCAGGCGGATACAGCCGCGTAATTCCGAGGGAATCATGTAGGCGGGCAGCCGTTGCGCGAGCAGCGTTTTCCACTGCGCCAATTCGACCGGCAGCACGGCGTCCGGCGTGCCGGTTTCGACATAGGCCACCAGCCGTGCCACGGTGCCGTTGGGGCGGCGTAGCGGCACGCTTGCCGCCGGCCGGTTGCCCGGCAATGCGCCGAGCGCGGCGTCGATCTCCAGCAGTTCCATACGGTAACCGTTCAGTTTGATCTGGTCGTCGCTACGGCCATGGCAATACAGCATACCACTCGCATCGACCGAACCGAGGTCGCCGGTGCGAAAGCCGCGCTGTCCGTTGCGCAAAAACATCCGGGATTGATTCAGGTCGGCGCGATTGAGGTAACCGCGCATCACATGCGCGCCGACGATGCATAACTCGCCGTCATCGCAGTACACCAGGCTGTCGCGTTTGGGCCGGCCGATCGGCAGCACGCCGCCGTCGCCGGCGAGGTGACTCTCTTCGAGCGCCAGCAGGGTGGTCGCCACGGTGGCTTCGGTCGGGCCGTAGGTGTTCAGGATAGGCACGCCGGGGAAGCGTTGCCGCAATTGGCGTGCCAGCGGCGTCGGCAGAGGTTCGCCGCAAAACAGCAAAGTGCGCAGCGAAGGTAGCGCGGCGGCGGTGAAGCCGGGGTTGAGCAATTGCTGTTGCGCGAATGACGGGGTGGAGACCCAGACGGTGACGGCATGTTGCGCGATCAGCGCGGCGACTTCGAGTGCCACTGCGGCGGCGGTGCGATCGAGCAGGACGATGGCGCCGCCGGAGCCGAGTGCGCCGAATACCGAGTACATCGATAAATCGAAACTGAATGCGGCCTGATTCAGAAACACGGGCGTGGGCCCCAGCCCGAAATCGGCATCCATCCAGGCGCTCAGCGCGCACACGCCTTCAATTCCGATTTGTACGCCTTTGGGCACACCGGTGGTGCCGGAGGTGAACATGATGTAAGCCAGGTCGCGTTCCTGCAGTGCGCGCGGCGGGCCTGCGCGCAGCACTTCGAAGCAGTCGGTGCCGGCGTCGTATAACAGAGTGGCCTCAAGCGCGGCGGCAATGCCGTTCACCCGTTGCGCCGGGTAGAGTGTGTCGAGCGGAACGAACGGCGCACCCAGCATCAGTGCGCCGCACAATGCCACCATAAAGCTCGCTTCCTTGTGGCCGCGAATCATGATGGGCAGGTCGCGGGCCAGGCCGAATTCGCCGGCGCGCCGGCACCAGGCTTGCGCTTCGGTGTGCAGTTCGCGCCAGGTAAGACAGCGTTCGCGCGCGATCACCGCGGGGGCGTCGGGCGCTACCTCGATGGCGGCAAAGTTGCGGGTAGTGCAATCGAAGTACATAGTGCTTAGCCGAGTGCCTGGCCTATCTGTTCGAGCCAGCTTGCTGCGGGGAGCCGGCTGGCCGGATCATAGGCCAGCGCCGCGTTTGGGCCGTGCATAAATTGACCTTCATTGAATTGCCACACGATGGTCTGCGGCGCTTGGGTGTGAAAAGCCGGCGATTGCAGATAGTTCAGCAACATTTTCCACGGGCCGACGTCGCCGAAAGCCCAACTCAGGCCGACCGGCCGATCCAGCGCATTCGATAGTTTTTGCGAGAAGCCGAGATAGGGCTGGACCATGCTGTTGCCCACCACTTGCACCACGGGCGGTGCATCCCCCAGTAGGTCCTGGCTGGTCACCGTGGCGCGCACGACAAAACGATCCTTGCCGATGTCTTTCTTGCCGGCGGCCGGCAGCAACTCGGCCAGGTCGCCGTAATGGTATTCCTCGGTCCACGCACCTAGCTTGCGGCCCGAACCGGGAGTGCCGCCAAGCGGCCCGGCGGCTTGGATCAGGGCGGCGGTTTGGCTTGCCACCGCTTCGGCGGTATGGGCGCTCCAATGGTAGTCCGCGCGGATATAGCCGTCAGCGCTCGCCTTCAGCGGCGCCAGCGCGCTGAGTGCGTCGACCAGGGCGATCTGGCGCTGCCGCGCACCCTGCAGCAAAGCCGCGAAACGTCCGGCGACGGCGGCCGACAACGATGCGTCCGGCGGCAGCAACTCGCTGTAGACCGCGGCCTTCAACGGTGCCACCACCACTACGCAGCGGATTTGCCGCGCAGCCAGCTTGGCGCAGGTGGTCTGGATCAAATCGAGCACCTGCATGCACTCGGGCAATGCTGCGTCGCTGACGCTTTCCCAGCCGGCAAACAGCCAGCGCTGCAAGCCTTCGATTACGCTGGTGCTGGTCGCGGCGTACGCCGCCTGGGCCGGCAGCCATAAGGCGCCCGCCACACCGGTCGATATCGCCGCGGCTTGCAGCAGACCGAGCGCGCCTATCAGCTTGCGACGTTGCGAGTTGGGTGCGCGCGGCACCGGCAGGTGTGAAGCAGCGGACATGATGATCGACGTTCCTTGAAGAAGAGGCCCGCTAGCGCGCCGGACCCCTGACGTAATTCGGTTAATTAATGTATGGCGGGCGGCCAGGCGACGCTGTCCAGCACTCCCAGCAGTACCGGATGAATCGCATCGCCGCCGAGAAACAGGCTATAGCTGTCGCCGCCGCGCAGCATCGGCAAGGCGAAGGTCGTATTAGCCGCACCGCAGTGTCCGACCAGCGTGGCCGCAACCGGATTGATGGCGCGCGTGCCGGGTGTGCCCGGCACCAGCGCGGCAAACACGGCCGGGCCGTTGGCCCCGAGCGTGATGTCGGCACTGCAACCGGCAAGCAAATTGTAGGCATGCAGCGTTGCCTTAAGGCCGTCGCTCGGCTGCGGTTTATCCACCACGCGTGTGCTATGCCAACCCTGTGCGTCGTGCCTGAGTATCACCGTCATCACTTCGCCGCCGTTCGCCTGCAGCGGCGGCAGCGGTGCCTGACCGGCCAGCACCAGGTTCAGCGGTTGCCCGAGCGGCACCACACTTAAGCGTGTCACGCCGTTGTGCGGCACAGGTTGCGTCTGACTGCCGATGCTGCCCGGCACGCTTACCGCGATGCTGCCGGCACTGGCATTAAACACCCGCAGATAAGCGGCATTGGCCGGTGGCTGGGGTGGGTAAAGGCTGGCCACGGCTTGCGCCGAATCGGGCTCGGTGGCCGGGGGTGGAACTTGCACCTGAACCTGGGTCTGAGCCTGCGGCGCGGCGCAGTATGGTAGAGCCAGCAGCACCAGCATAGCCAGCAGGCGGGGCACGGAAGGGGCGTGATGTTTCATCGGAGCGTATCGGCGTCAATAAGAAAAAGTCGTGGCGGCAAAAAAGCCCCGGCCGCGGACATCGCCGACGAGGTGGGCGCGGTACTGCACCGTCAGATCGACGTATGAGCGCGGCGAATCGTATTTGTCTTCGCGGAAATAATAGCGGGTATTGACGCCCACCCCCGCGGCGAGCGGCAAGCTGTGGTTGATGGTGGAGTCGTAGTCCACGCCCGCGACGGCGAAGGGGAACACTACCAGGCGCGGGCTGATCGAGTCGACGCGATAGCTGCGCCCGGCTTCGACGAAAGCGGTGCCGTAGGTCGACGGGTGCATCATGTAATGGCCGATTTCCCCATAGGCGTTGACGGTCCACCAGCTCGGCACGTCCAGCCGGCGTTCGGTGCCGATGCCGTAGGAATAAGCGGCGCGGCCCAGCCAGTCGGAACGGGCCGAGGATCCTAGCGGCAAGATGTGCTCGACGGCGAAGATTGCGTTGATGGTCTTGAACGGCTTGGCCCGCACACCCAGCGCTATCTCGTTGGTGGCCACGCCGCTCGGTCCGTCCGGTACGCCGAAGCTTTCGCTGTCGCGGGCATAGACTTCCAGCATTCGGTCGTTGAGGCTACCCAGCGGACGCCAATAGATTTCGTTACTGAGCTGGTAGTTGTTGTTCGACGGATTGCCCTGTGTCGGCGGCGCGCCCAGCCCCGGTTGGACTTGCTGGCCGCGGTAGGCCAGGGTGCTGGTAAAACCCCAGTTACGCGTGACATCGGCATGGGCATTGCGCTCATCCAGCAGTTGCGTCGGGGTGGCGGCCGGGGTGCCGTCGGGTGGCGCAAGACCCGTGTCGATGGCATGCTCCAGATAGGTCGCGGCGAGTTGGTTCTGGTGTGCCTGGATGGCGGCGAACGCCACATCGGCCTGTGCGCTGGCCGGTAGCGTCCCTTGCTCTTCGGCGCGCTGAAAGCGCGTCACCGCAACCCGGTCGTCGCCGGCGCGCGCCGCGATATAAGCGGCCGATACATCCGACATGCCGTCCAGCATGCCGTCGTCGATGGCCTGTCGGGCGGCGCGGGTGGCACCTGCTTCATCGTTGGCGCCGGTCAGGGTATTGATCAGATCGACCCGATGCTGCGGCACCTCGGGGGCGGCGGCGACTGCCGCCTGGGCTGCCACCAGCGCGGCCTTGATGTCGTTGTGCTGTAACGCTGCATACACTTGTTGTTGTGCCGCCAAACCGGGGTCGGCCGGATAAGTTTGGCAGGCGGCACCGGTGACATCCGGATCGCACATGATCTGCGGCGCCGGCAGCACAACCGCAATGCCGGATGCAGGTGCCGGTGCGCTCTTGCCGTCGGCCAATTGCACGCGAGCCTGATGCAGGCGGTCAGGCAACATCGGGTCGGCTTCGTCGCCGACCGGTTTGAGCGGCGTAAGCAAGTCGATGGCGCGCTGCGGCTGGTGCTGTGCCAGCCAGATATCGGCGATGATGATCCGTGCCAGGCGGCGGTCGATCAGATTGGCATCCTCGATTTTCAGCGCCTGCGCAAAATCGCTTTCGCTGTCGGCACTGGCGCCACGTGCGGCACGCGCGTAACCACGCAGCACCCAGGCCATGATCTGGGTGTCATCCTGCGCGATAGCCTGGCTGGCCTGGGTTTCGATCTGCGCCAGAGCGCGCTGGTCCAGCAGTATCTGCATCAATTGCAGGCGATAGCTGATGCGATCGGGCGGCGCATAAGCCACCGCCTGGCCGGCCAGGTCGAGCGCCGCGCTCAAGTCGCCGCGCTCGCGCGCTTGCAGGGCCTGAGCCGACAGAGTCGGGGCCAAGCGGGTACCGATAAAAACGCGCCGCAAGCGCAGATCGTCGCTGTCACCCAAACGCTGCTGCGCGTCGCGATCCGCCTGAAATGCTTGCGCGTCCTGACCGGCGGCACCTAATGCATCGATCTGCAACAACCGCAGGCGTGCCACATCCGGGCGCAGCGCAATCGCTTGCGTGACAGCGGCGACCGCGCCTTTGAAATCTTTTTTGTCGTAGGCGGCATACGCTTGTTTGGCGAAATCGAAGGCCGGCCCGGCGAGTTCGGTACCGTCAGCCGGTGCTGCGGCATGAGTGTGGAGCAAGGCATCGATCTGCTTGCGGCGTTTGACCAGGCTGGCTTCGGGCCCCAAGTGGACGATTGCGTCGGTAAGTGCGTGCCGTGCTTGCACGCGTTCGCCATTGACTTCCAGCGCATCGGCCAGTAGCAGGCGCAAGCGCAGCACGTCGGGGCGCTGGCGGATGGCTTCGCGGGCATCGACGGCACAGCGCGCGTATTGATGCAGGCTATATTCGCTATAAGCGCGCTGGGCCACTCGCAACGCGGCTCCGCTTAACGGCAGTGCGGCGTCGTCGGTTGCGGCCTGCGCTGCGCCGATCCAGCTCAAACCCAACGCCAAGCTCAAGCTTAAGGTCAGGCGCAGCAGGGCATTCGGGCCGATGCTGCGGCGACGTGGCGGAGTGGTGCGGCGCGTGAGCGGGGTGTTGGTGTTCATGCCTGTGCCTTGGGGAATTCAAACAGTTCGCGTTGCCGCGCAAGCAGCGCCGGCGATTGATTCGATATCCATCCGCACACCGAATAATTTTATTGGGGGTTCAATCTCGATCGCCTTGGGCCGAGTACCGAAAGCCGACAAAATTTCTGACATTTCATCCTTAACTCTATATTTTTCGAGCAAAAAATATATTTACTCAATGGTGTAAAAGGTTAAATTTTGTTAAATCGGCACGACCTCGCGATCCAATCCGGTCTTACCCTCGAAGCCCTTTACCAGCAAGCAACGGCATTCTGCCAACAAAATCCGCGCCGGTCTATTGCTGCTTTTATTTCTTAATTTATTTGTTTATTTATGTTTGATAATTATCAATTCAACTTGAAATCATTCCTTCTAATGTTAGTATTGCGCCAAATTAAAATCCAAAGTGCTGCCCGTTGCGATGGTACGCCGAGTAGGCAACGACCGATGCGGCCGGTACGGCGAAGGTCGTCGCTGCGATAGTCCGGAGATTCGCTGAATGACCCAACACCCTTTATCCGCACTTGGCGAGGATTCCTTGCGGGCGACATATGCCGCCGCCGCGCACCTCGCCTCGATCTATGCCGACGCAGTCGGCGGCGCAGGGCGCTTGCCGCCGGAGCACGATCTTTGAGCGCGTGCCGCAAATCCGGAGCGGGCTTATGAGTGCGATGCCTGATCCAGCCGAGGTGGTGCCGCCGGCCGCATTCCGTCTCAGCGCAGTGGTGCTGGTGACATTGCTGTGCGCCGCGCTGGCATGGGGACTGGTCGGTGTCGGGCGCGCGCTGCCGACGGTACGCGCCTTGCCCGCCGCATTCTGGCTGGACGGCCGTGCCAGCCGTGTGTTGGAGAAAATGCAGGAACTACCGGCCAACTCGACCCTGCACAGTCTGAACGCGGGTGTGCAATACCGCTTGTTCGGCGAGCTTGGGCCGCAGGTCAGCGAGGGCTGCCCGGGCTGGCTGTTCTATGGCGATGGCCTGCGCTTGGCGGCCGGCGTCGATCCCGATTTCGTGTTTGCGCAACGCTTGCGGCTGATGCGTTACTACACCGCTCGCTTGCGGCAACTGGGCGTGCCGCTGCTGGTGGTGACCGTGCCGGACAAGTCGCGCATCGAAACCGGCGGCCTATGCGGTTTGCGGCAGGCGCCAGTACTGGCCGCGCAACTGGCGCGCTGGCAAACGGCTTTGCAGCAGCAGGGTGTGCCTTATGTCGCACTGCAGTCGGCGCTTGATGCCGCGCGACCGGCTTATTTCCGCACCGACGTGCATTGGAACCAGCACGGCGCGCTTGCTGCGGCGCAGGCCGTGGCGCAAGTCGCCCGGCCGATGCTGGGCGGGGCAGGTCCGCAACAGTACCTGCGCGAAGTGGGGCCGGCGGTGCTGCCGCGCATGGGCGACCTGATCGTGCTGGCCGGGCTGGAACATGCGCCGCGTGCTTTGCGCCCGGCGCTTGATCTGGAGCAGCCCGAAACGATAAGAGCGGTTCACGGCGGCACTTTACTCGATGAGCCGGCGCCGCCCGAGATACTGCTGGCTGGCAGTTCCAACTCGCGCCGCAGCAACTTCGAGCAGCAACTGGGCGCCTTGCTGGGGCGCGAGATGTGGAACCGCAGCCTGGACGGCGGCAATTTTTCGGATGCCTTGCGCGCCGCGCTGGACGACCATGCTGCCTGGCCGCATGGTTTGAAGCTGGTGGTGTGGGAGATGTCCGAAATGTCGCTATCCTTACCATTAAGCCCTGCGGAACAGGCTTATCTGGCGCATGACACGATGCCGTAAAGCCTGACGATCTGTCTGCTTGCCTCAAAGCGAGGCGCTCTCGCGGCGCCGTGTCATGCGTTTGACTGATGTGATTTGACTCGTGCGGCCGGTGCGGCCGCCCCTTTTTATGCGATTTCCCTCGCGACTTATCGACTTTTGCCATGACTACTCAAGCTGAACTGGAAAATCAAATCGCCGCGCTTATCGAATCGATTGTCTTTACCAAAGTGACACCCGACCAACCTTTACTGGAATCCGGACTGATCGACTCGGTGACCACTGTGGAAGTTATGCTGGCTGTGGAAGCCCATTTTCACTGCACCATACCGGCCACCGAAGTGGCGATTCATCTGGAGTCGGTGCGTACCATGGCGGCTTATATTGCCGCCCGACAGTAAGCCGTGGTCGGTGAAATGAGGCGCGCCGGTTAAGCAATGTTATTTAACTCCTACCTGTTTCTCTTCATCTTCTTGCCGTTGGTGCTGGGGATCTATTATTTGTGCGGCCACCTGCATACCCGGCTCGCCGCGGCTTGGGTGTGTCTGGCTTCGCTGATTTTCTACGGTTGGTGGAACCCTTTGTTTGTGCTGGTGCTGGCTGCTTCAATTACCGTCAACTATGGACTGAGTACAGCCCTGTGCGCGAGCGCGCCGCGTCCGAAACTGCAACGCGTGATTCTGGCATTGAGTGTGAGCGCCAATCTCGGGCTGCTGTTTTACTTCAAATATCTGGTGGTATTGCTCGGCTTTCTCGATCAACTCGGCTGGACTCGCGTGGGCATGCATTCGGTGTTGCTGCCGCTGGGCATCTCCTTCTTTACCTTCACCCAACTGGGTTATCTGCTCGACTGCAAGGCCGGTGTGGTCAAGCAACGCAGCCCGCTCGGTTACGTGATGTTCGTCACGTTTTTCCCGCACTTGATCGCTGGGCCGATTCTGCATCACCGCGACATGATGGAGCAGTTGACCGACGCCAAGAGCTACCGATTCCGTGCCGAGAATATCGCGATCGGCGGCACCTTATTTGTCATCGGACTGGCAAAAAAGACCTTGTTTGCCGACAGCATCGCGCACTGGTCGGAAGACGGGTTTGCCGGTACCGCCCAGTTGCAATTTTTTGCCGCCTGGGCCACCAGTTTGTCCTATGGGCTGCAATTGTATTTCGATTTTTCCGGTTATTCGGACATGGCACTGGGCTTGGCCAAAATGTTCGGCATCCGTTTCCCGCTCAACTTCAATTCACCTTATAAGTCGGTCAGCATCATTGCCTATTGGCAGAATTGGAACATGACGCTGACGCGTTATCTGACCGAGTATTTATACAACCCGATGGCCTTGACCATTTCGCGCTGGCGCGCGGCGCGCGGCCTGGCGGTGGGACGCCTGGGCAACGCTACGCCGGCCGGGTTTTTGAGCATGATCGTGGTGCCCACCGCCTATACCATGCTGCTGGCCGGGGCTTGGCATGGCGCGGGCTTGAATTTCCTGATTTTCGGCCTGCTGCACGGCGCTTATTTATCCATCAATCATGCCTGGCGCATCTATGGGCCGGCGTGGCGCGCCAGTGTGCTGCCGCGGCTGGCGGGTGCCTTGCGGCATGCGGCGTATGTGCTGCTGACCTTGCTCGGCGTATTGGTGTCGCAAGCATTTTTTCGCGCCACCACAACCTCCGGCGCATTCGCCTTACTGGCCGGCATGACCGGTTTGCATGGCGCGGAATCGCTGGCAGCTTTTGCCTTGCCCACGCTAAACGGTGTGAGCGCGGCCGAGTGGCTGCGGCTCGCGTTCGGCCGTTGGCACCACCTGCTGCAGATCGTGTTGTTGTTCGTGATCGTGTGGGGCACACCCAATGCGCACCAGATACTCGGGCGTTTCTCGCCGGCCCTGCGCGTGCCGCTCGATCGGCGTGGGCGTTGGTGGCAATGGCGCCCGTCGGCCGGATGGTTGCTGTTGACGCTGGCGGTGTTGTTTTATGTGATGGTGAATTTACATCCGGAGGCGCGGTTTTTATATTTCCAATTTTGAGATGTCGCGGAAAATACTGGCAATTTGAAAGCTACTATACGTCGTCGTATAGCTGGGGCGGAGAGGTTTGCGCAAATCCCATATCCCCCTATCGAGCACGCTACAATAGTCTCTCGCAGAACTATCTGTAGCCATGCTTATATCAAGGATCCAGCCTCATGCCAGATTTTCCATTCTTGATCGGCGGTGGCGAGATGGGTGCCCTGATCCGCGCGCATGATTGGAGCGGCACCACGCTCGGCACGCCCGATCGATGGCCGCAAAGTTTACGCATTGCGGTGCGGTTGATGCTCAATTCCCGGCATCCCATGTATATTTTCTGGGGCACGGAGGGTCATTGCCTATACAACGACGCGTATCGGCAATCTATCGGAGCCGAACGTCATCCTTCCTCATTAGGACGTCCCGCGCGCGAAGTGTGGGATGAAATCTGGGACATTATCGGTCCGCAGGTCGAGCAAGTCATGAGTTGCGGCGGCGCGACCTGGCACGAAAATCAATTGGTGCCGATTACGCGGGATGGCGTGCGCGACGATGTCTATTGGACCTACGGTTATAGCCCGATCGATGACGAAAGCACCCCGAGCGGTGTCGGCGGGGTGTTGGTGGTCTGCACCGAGACCACGTTACAGGTAAAAAGCGAACAACGTTTGGCGGCCGAGAGCGAACGCCAGCGCATGGCGTTTCAGCAAATGCCAGGGTTTGTCGGGGTGTTGACTGGGCCACGGCATATCTACGAATATGTGAACGACGCTTGCATCGAGATTTCGGGACCGCGCGATTTTATCGGGCGCAGTGTGCGCGAAGTATTTCCCGAACTGGAAGGGCAGGATTTCTTCGAGTTGCTGGATCGTGTTTACGCCACCGGCCTGCCGTTTGTGGCTCAGGCGATGCCGATCAAATTGGAAAACCAGGGCGAGAATCGCTTTATCGATTTTATTTACCATCCGATCCGGGACGAGGCAGGGGTGATTACCGGCATTTTCGTCGGCGGTTACGATGTGACTGAACTGGTACGCGCCAAGACCGCGGTCGAAGAGGTCAATGCCAGCCTGGAGCGGCGTGTGGCCGATGCTTTGCGCGAGCGTGACAGCATTGAGGCGGTGCTGCGGCAAGCGCAAAAGATGGAAGCGGTGGGGCAGTTGACGGGCGGCCTGGCGCATGACTTTAATAATTTGCTGACCGGTATCAGCGGTAGCCTGGAATTAATGCAGACGCGGATTGCTCGCGGCGATTTCGACTCGATTGATCGCTACGTGTCGCGTGCGCAACAGGCATCCAAGCGTGCCGCGGCGCTGACACATCGTTTGTTGGCTTTTTCGCGGCAGCAGACGCTGGACCCAAAACTCACCGATATCAATCGGCTCGTCGCCGGCATGGCGGATCTGATTCGCCGGACGGTGGGTCCCGCGGTCCGGATTGAGGTGGTGGAGGCCGACGCCTTATGGGCGGCATTCATTGACCCGAACCAACTTGAGAATGCCCTGTTGAATCTATGCATCAATGCCAGAGATGCGATGCCCGAAGGCGGCCTGATCAAGATCGAAACATTCAATCAGTATTTGGACGATAAAACCGCTGCGGAGAGTGAGTTGGCCGCCGGAGAGTACCTTGCCATTTGCGTCAGCGATACCGGTACGGGCATGACAGCAGAGGTTGCGGCGCGAGCGTTTGATCCATTTTTTACCACCAAACCGATGGGCGAGGGCACCGGACTGGGTTTGTCGATGGTGTATGGGTTTGTGCGTCAATCGGGAGGGCAGGTCCGCATCTTCTCCGAAATGGACCAAGGCACGCGGATCTCGCTCTACCTGCCCCGGCATTTGGACGCGGCGCAAGCGCCGCTGGAAGAGGAGGTAGTGCTTGAGTCTGGGCGGGGCGTGGGTGAAACGATCTTGGTGGTCGACGATGAGCCGGCAATCAGGGGTTTGATTGTCGAGGTGCTGCAGGAATTCGGCTACCGCACTCTCGACGCGGCAGACGGACCCGGCGGATTGCGCATGATTCAAGCGCAGGCCCAGATCGATTTGCTGATCACCGATGTCGGTCTTCCCGGCGGCATGAATGGCCGTCAGTTGGCGGATGCGAGCCGGGCGGTGCGGCCTGGGTTGAAAATCTTGTTTATCACCGGCTATGCCGAAAAAACCGTTATTGGAAATGGGCCTTTGGAGCCCGGTATGGAGATCTTGCCCAAGCCGTTCACCATGGCCGCAATCGGTAGCCGGGTGCGGGCGATCTTGGCGCGCTAGGAGCTTGCCCAGGGCTCAAGCTGAACCCAGTTTGGTAAACGAAGGGGGAGGCGACGGCTGGTCCAAGTCATTATCGGGCTGGTGATTGATATTCACCCGGTCGCGTCCGCTTCTTTTGGCTTCATAAAGGGCTTTGTCCGCGGCTTCGATCAAGACGGTGGGCTCATTTGCAGAGTGTTCGGGAATGCGGGAATCCACCCCCGCGCTGATCGTGACAAAGCCGCTTGGATTGCCGGAGTGAACGATGCCCAACGCGCGGATCGCGTGGCGAATTTTCTCCGCTACCGCCACCGCGCCGACGACATCGGTGTTGGGCAGCAGTACCGCGATCTCTTCGCCGCCATAACGCGCGGCAAGGTCTCCCGGGCGCCGCGGCGTCAAATCTCTGATCAGACGGCTAATGGTGCGCAAGCATTCATCCCCGGCGGCATGACCATAGATATCGTTGTATTGCTTGAAATAATCGAGGTCCATCATGATCAGTGCGAGGGTGCTCGCTTGCCGTACCGCCCGGCTGAATTCATTGTTGAGCGTGACGTCGAATTGCCGGCGATTCGCCAAGCCGGTGAGACCGTCTTGCATCGCCAGGCGTTCGAGTGTCGCATTGAGTTTTTCCAACGCGTCGCGGGCATTGATCAGCTCGGCTTCGGCTTTGCCGCGCAGTGCAATTTGTTTGATTAAATGCAGCCCGAATAATCCGACTACCAGTGCCAGGCAGAGCACACCGACCATATGCAACAGCGTATCGTGCCACCATTCATGGAGGATTTCGTTCTCGGACAAGGCGGCTACCACAAACAGCGGATAGTCTTGAAGTCGGCGGTAGCCGTTCAAACGCTCAACGCCGTCCTGCGACGATTTGACCAATTGGACACCTGCCGGACCATTGGTTTTGTAAAAATGGAAAAACGCTGAGTCGGCGACGCTTTTGCCGATGAATTTATCGTTGTAGGGGCGGCGCAGCATCATGGTGCCGCTGTCCGATACCAGTACTGCGGCGCCTGATTTACCGATTTCCAGGCTATCGTAGAACGACTTGAAAAAATCGACGTCTATAGTGGCCAGTACAACTCCGCCGAAGCTGCCATCGGCTTTGTCGATGCGTCGCGAAACGGGAATGATCCATTTTCCGTTCGAGCGGCTTTGTACCGGCATGCCGATATGCGGACCCAGATCCGTATGGGTCCGATGGAAAACGAAGTATTCCCGATCGGAGTTGTTAAACTTCTTGAGTAATGTCGGTTCTGAATTGGCGATCCAGTCGCCATTCTCGTCATAGATAAAAAGGCCATTCAACTGCCGCAACTGCTCTTTTCGTAGCGCTAAAATTCGATGCAGCCGGGCGACCGCAACCGGTCCCAAGCCGTCGACTTGAACCCGCTCAACTGTGCCGACCAAGGTGGTATCGGCTTCTTTTATCGTATCGTTGGCCTGCTGCGCCATCGCCCGCGTCAGGTTCGAGGTGGCCACACGCATTTCGTCCAATTGAACCGTGCGTGCATTCCAACTGCGCCAGCCGTCGAGCGCCACCAGCGCGATACAGACGGCCAGGACAAAAGTGATGGCGCGAAAGGTGATGGTTGGGCGGCTCAAATTCAAATCGTTCTCCGTGCACGTGTCAGCTTACGTTTAGTCGACTTCTGTATATTGTGTTGCTATTGTCACATATTGAGTGAATCAGTTGCCGTCGGCCGCCGTAGGGCGCGGGTCGCCGCGGATTCGATAGATTGACGGGCACCGCGATTAGTTCGCTAAACTGGCGCTAGCATGCTCTGGTTTTGCTTGCCTCGTAAGGCTCATTTAGGGACATATGCTACAAATCATCGACTCCAAGCAATAATCATATGGTTTATTGGGATTTTCTCTCCGCTTTTGGCGATTCTTATCTGACGCTGCCTCTGGCTTGCGTCATTGGCTTCTGGCTCGCCGCCACTGGCCGTGGGCGTAGCGCGCTCGCCTGGGCAAGCTTATTTTGCCTTGCCATGCTGGTTGTCGGCGTGACGAAATTTGCCTATGCCGGCTGGGGCGTCGAGATCGGTGCGCTGCATTTCACGGTGATTAGCGGTCACAGCATGCTGTCGAGCGCGGTTTATCCGATGGCGTTCTATTTGTGCGCGAGCGGCTTGGGGGCGCGTGCGGCACGATGGTCGGCGCGTCTGGGGATCGTATTTGCGATTCTGATCGGGGTGTCGCGGGTCATGGTAGGCGCGCATAGCGAATCCGAGGTGGTGGTCGGCTGGGTTTTGGGTTTTGCTCTCAGCGCCTGGCTTACCCGCCGCTTGGCGGGCGTCGAACCTGAACCTGCTCCGTCCAGTTGGCTGGCGCTTGCCTGTATGACCACGGCGGTGGTCTGTTATGGGCACCCAGCCCCGATTCAAGCCTGGATCGTCGACACCGCACCGCAACTCGCGCATCATTTGTAAGCTTGACCTGGCGCATGATGTGTCTAGTGCCTCGCATGATTCCAGCCGGTCTGGATTAGAATACGCTCCCGGTGCAAGTCAACGCGGCCAGTGCCGATTTTGCCTGCGCGGCAGTATTTTTCTATTTTTCCAGCAGTTTGGCGACCTAAGATGATTCCCATGAACCAACCCGCCTGCGCCGATGCGGCTTGCAGCCCGATTTCCGCTGCCGCGGTCGATTTGGCCGAAACCCATCTGCGCGATATCTTGTCGATTGCCATCGAGCATACGGCTGAGCGTGCCGCTGTGGTGGTTTCGGACGCCCAATGCGAGCTCGCCGCGACCTTGACCGAGGCTTATCGGCGTTGCATTCCGAATGCACGATTTATCGATTTTGATGCCACCGCGCCGGAAGATATTCTCGCTGCCTTTGAACCGCTGGTGGCGGGCGATCTGGTGGTGCTGATTCAATCGAGCAATTTCCGCCTTGGACCTTATCGGATTCGTGTCGAATTGTTCAAGCGCGCCCTGAAGGTGGTTGAGCATCCGCACTTGAAACGCATGCCGGATCAACAGGGGCTCTATTATCTGGATGCGCTGGCTTACGATCCCGCGTATTTCCGCGGTGTCGGTTACGCGCTCAAAGAACGTATCGACCGTGCGCGCTGCGGGATGGTGGACAGCGGAGGCGAACAACTGGTGTTTGCCGCGCCGTTCGAACCGGCCAAACTGAATATCGGCGATTACACCGGCATGACCAATGTCGGCGGACAATTTCCTATCGGTGAGGTGTTTACCGAGGCCTTGGATCTGGAGACGGTGAGCGGGCGGGTGCGTATTTTTGTGTTCGGCGATACCTCATTCTCGGTCAATCAACCCGAGCAACCGATCACCCTGGTGGTGACACGGGGCCGGGTGACCGACGTGATCGATTCGACGCCGGATTTCGATCAAGTACTGGCCGAGATCCGCGCCGATGAGGGCGAGGTGTGGGTGCGCGAGCTGGGTTTCGGCATGAACCGGGCCTTTACCCGTGAGCGTACCGTGACCGATATCGGTTCGTATGAGCGCATGTGCGGGATTCATCTATCGTTGGGCGCCAAGCACGGGGTCTATGCCAAGTCCAATATACGGCGCGCCATCGCCCGTTACCACGTCGATGTTTTTGTGGCGACACACACGGTCACGCTGGACCATGAGCTGGTGTATCAAAACGGCGCTTGGCAAGTCTAAGAGACGCAGGCCGGCGCCGACGGCCCTGGGGTCCTTTTCATGATGATAGAGCGGGACGCTGGCCATGTTGAATTTGCTGGGACGATACGTTGCAAGCGGTTTTGCCCGGCGGCCTCTGATGTTTCGGCTTCTGTTGCGTTATTTCTGGCTGCTGGTGTTGATCCCGGCAGCGGTCTGGTGCTCGTATAGTTACACCGAGCGTAGCGGCATCGCGGCGATACGCGAGGCGGCGGTGCATCGCGCCGATATTTACGAAAATACGCTCACCAGTGAAGTCGCGCGTTATAGCTATTTACCTTCCTTGCTTAATCTCGATCCCGAGATCGTGCAGTTGCTGCAACAGCCGGGTAACGCCGCACTGACGGCGGACGTGAACCGTTATTTGGCCGCCGTCAATCGCGGGGCGCATTCCAACACGCTTTACATCATGGATCTGCAAGGCAAGACGTTGGCGTCGAGCAACTGGGCGCAACCGTATAGCTTTGTCGGTGCCAATTTCGCTTATCGCCCGTATTTTCAAAACGCGCTGGCGCACGGGTCCGGCGCGTTTTACGGCTTGGGCACGACGAGTAAGGAGGCCGGCTATTTCTACGCCGAGCGGATTTATGCGGGCGATAAAATGATCGGTATTGCCACGGTCAAAGTCAATTTGGACAAGATCGAGCAGATCTGGCGCCGTGCTTCCGACATGGCAATGATCACCGACGCCAACGGCGTTATTTTTCTCTCGACCGAACCGACCTGGAAATTCAAATCGATCAATCCGCTGTCGAGTGCAACTCAGGCATCGATTGCGGCGACCCATCAATACGATGCGCCGGGGGCGTTGCAAACCATCGGCCTGACCGAACGCGAACCCATCAGCGCCGGCAGCAGCATTGCCGCTTTTGCCCCGGGTACCGATCTGGGACCGGCCGGCCCGCGCTTTCTGGCATCGCGATTCCTGCTGCTCAAGCGCCCGGTATCGGGCACCGATTGGTATCTTCTTACGTTGTCCAACATCAAGTCGGCCCAGGTCGCGGCAGTTAATGCCGCATTGGGTGCGGCACTCAGCATGGCCTTGATCACGGTGATCAGCCTATACCTGATGCAGCGGCGCCGGATCGTCGGTCAAGCGCTGGCCACCCGGGAGCGTTTGCGTCAGCTTAACGATGAGCTTGAGCGTAAAGTGACTCGCCGCACCGGAGCCTTGAGCCGCGCCAACAAAACCCTCAAGACCGAGGTTGCGGAGCGCCGCCATGCCGAAGCCGTATTGAAATCGACGCTGCAGGAATTGGTTCAGGCCGGCAAGATGGCCGCGCTCGGTCAAATGTCGGCCAGCATTACCCACGAACTGAATCAACCGCTGGCGGCACTACGGACCCTGTCCGACAACGCGCAGATTTTTATGCAGCGCGGAGAATTGACCCAGGCTCAGGGTAATTTGCAAGTGATCGGCGAACTGACTGAGCGGATGGGGAAAATCACCAGTCAACTCAAGCGCTTTGCCCGTAAATCGCCAGGCTATCTGGAGCGGGTAACGGTCGGCACGGCAATCTCGAACGCCTTATTTTTGCTTGAGGCCCGCTTGCGCGGTGCCGAGGTGCAGTTGATCCGCGCCGAGCCCGAGGGTGAGGTGCATGCCATTGCCGAGCCAAACCGGCTGGAGCAAGTGCTGGTCAACCTGCTGGGCAATGCGCTGGATGCCATGGCCGGCTGCGCGCGGCGGATCTTGACGATTGCGGTCGAGGAGGAGCCGGAGTGGGTGCTGATTCGGGTACGGGATAGCGGCGGCGGCCTTTCGCCGCAGGCACGTCTACATTTGTTTGAGCCGTTTTTTACCACCAAAGACGCGGGCGACGGCCTGGGCTTGGGGTTGACGATTTCGTTTAGCATCGTGCACGAATTTGGCGGTACGCTACTCGCGCTTGACCCGGCCGAAGGCGGCGCCGAATTTGTGATCCGATTGCAAAAAGCCTTATTGCGAGCACACGATGCACGATAAATTGAAAATTCTGTTTGTCGAGGACGACGCGGCGGTGCGGCTGGGCAGTGTCCAGGCGTTCCAGTTGAGAGGGCTGGAAGTGCAGGCGTTCGAGCGCGCCGAGCAGGTGCAGCGTTACCTGGAGGCCGGGTTTCCGGGCATCCTGGTCAGCGACATCCGCCTGCCCGGTATGGACGGTTTGACCCTGCTGGAACACGCGCTGGCAATTGACCCGACGCTGCCGGTGATTTTGGTGACGGGGCATGGCGACGTCACCATGGCGGTCGACGCCATGCGTCGCGGCGCTTACGATTTTATCGAAAAGCCCTTTTCCTCCGAGCAATTGGTCGAGGTGGCGCAGCGCGCTTTGGAAAAGCGCCATCTGTCGCTGGAGTTGGCGGCGGTACGCCGGGCTTTACAGCACCGCGATCATATCGACGCAAAAATCCTGGGCCGCTCGCCGGTAATCGAACGCTTGCGCCGGGCCATCCTGGCGTTGGCCGATGCCGACGCCAACGTGTTGATATTGGGCGAAACCGGTAGCGGCAAGGAACTGGTGGCGCGTTCGTTGCACGAATATGGCCAACGCAAAGCGAAACAGTTTGCGGCGATCAATTGTGCCGGCATCCCCGAGCTACTCTTCGAAAGCGAAGTCTTCGGTCACGAAGCCGGATCGTTTACCGGTGCGGTCAAGCGCCGCATCGGAAAAATCGAGCATGCTCAGGGCGGCACCTTGTTTCTCGACGAAATCGAAACCATGCCGATGTCGTTGCAGGCCAAGCTATTGCGCGTGCTGCAGGAAAAGCAATACGAAAGGGTCGGCTCCAATGAGTTGCTCGCCATGGATTGCCGCATCGTGGCCGGGACCAAAGCCGATCTGCTGGCTTTATCGTCGCAAAAGCAATTTCGCGACGACCTGTATTACCGGCTGGGCGTGATCATCCTTGAAGTGCCTCCCTTACGGGATCGGCGCGAAGATATCCCGCTGCTGTTCGAACATTTTGTGCTGCATGCCGCGGCCGCCTATAACCGCCCCGTACCGGCTGTCTCAGCTACGCAGATGGGCGAATTGATGTCGCGCTCATGGCCCGGCAACGTGCGCGAGCTGCGTAACGTCGCGGAACGTTTTACCTTGGGCATGCTGACCCGGGTCGACGAGGCCGGGATGCAGGAGGCGGCGGGTGAGGCGACACTGGAGGCGCAAATGAACCGGTTCGAGCGCCAGTTGATCGAAGAAGCCTTGCGCGAAACCTCGGGCCGCGCGTCCTTTGCCGCCGAACGTTTAGGGGTGCCCAAGAAAACCCTGTACGACAAAATGCGCCGCCTGGGCATCAGTTCGGACGAGTTTAAATAAGCGACCTAATCGGCTGCTGCGGCAAGGACGACTGAATATCACGTCGTCCCATTGACACTTTTTTCAGCCAGTCCAGGGCGGCGGCGGCTGGATTTCCGCCTGGATGCGGTCCGGGCACTTTAAATTCCTGATTCAAATCATGGCGTTGTCAGGCAGTGCCGGATGGCACGGCACTTGCAAGTCTCTGGGGATAAAACTTAATGACAATGGAGACCGTCAATGACTGAGCTTATGCCGCGCGTCAAATCCCAGAAAAAACCTTTGTATCGAATTTTGTATGTCCAGGTGCTGTTTGCCGTATTCCTCGGCATTGTGCTGGGTCATTTCTACCCGGCGCTGGGGGTGGACATGAAGCCGCTGGGCGACGGTTTTATCAAATTGATCCGGATGCTGATCGGGCCGATTATTTTCTGCACCGTGGTGACCGGTATTGCCGGCATGCAAGACCTGAAGAAGGTCGGGCGTGTCGGCGGCAAGGCTTTGCTGTATTTCGAGCTGGTGTCGTCGTTTGCCTTGTTGCTTGGCTTGCTGGCGGCGCATGTGCTGCATCCGGGCTCGGGCTTTAATGTCGATCCGGCAAGCCTGGACGCCAAAAGTATCGCGACCTATACCACGCAGGCCAAAGGGCAGAGCACGGTTGAGTTCCTGATGCACATCATTCCGGACACCATGGTGGATGCTTTTGCCAAGGGCGATATTCTGCAGATCCTGTTTGGCGCTTTGCTGTTTGGCGCCGCCTTGTCGATGATCGGCGAGAAGGGGCAGATAGTCAGCGATTTTATCGGCCAGGTCTCCAAGATATTTTTCCGTATGGTGCATATCGTCACGCGTGTGGCGCCGCTCGGCGCCTTTGGCGCGATGGCTTTTACCATCGGCAAATACGGCATTATTTCGCTGCTGCCTTTGATGAAACTGATCGGCTGTTTTTACCTCACCTCGATTGTTTTTGTGGTGGTGGTGCTGGGCATCGTGGGCCGGATCACGGGTTTTAGCATTTTGCGTTTTGTCGCTTATATCAAGGAAGAACTGGCGATTGTGCTGGGCACCAGCTCCTCGGAGGCGGCATTGCCGCAATTGATGGAGAAAATGGAAAAACTCGGTTGTTCGCGCTCGGTGGTCGGGCTGGTGATACCGACCGGTTATTCGTTTAACCTGGACGGCACCAATATCTATATGACGATGGCGGTGATCTTTATCGCCCAGGCTCTTAATATCGACCTGACCTGGGGTCAGGAAGCCACCATCCTGGCCGTGGCCATGTTGACCTCCAAGGGGGCCAGCGGTGTCACCGGTTCGGGTTTTATCACGCTGGCTGCGACCTTGGCGGTGGTGCCTACCTTGCCCGTGACCGGCATGGTGCTGATACTCGGGATCGATCGTTTTATGAGCGAATGCCGGGCGTTGACCAATATTGTCGGCAACGGTGTGGCCTGTGTGGTGGTCTCGGCCTGGGAACGTGAACTCGATCGCAGCAAGCTGGCGGTGCTGCTGGGTCGCCGGGGATCGGCGGCGGTGAGCGACGCAGGCGTGGCCTAGGTCGATGCGGTAGAGGGGCCGGCGCGGCTTATGTCGGCTGGCCGGAGCCTGCTGCGAAATCTGGCTGATAGATGAAGATGAAAAAAACGCTCCGTGGAGCGTTTTTTTTATGCTGCCGCGGATCAAACTCAAGCGCGAACGCAGGCCGGGGGTGTTTCCGTGTCCGGCCCGTGCTCGATCGCGATTATTCGGCCGCCGCGCCCATGCCGCCCACCACGGCGTTGAAGCCGCTGTCGACATGGGTGATTTCCGCCGTGATGCCCGATGCCAGGTCGGACAAGAGGAAGGCGGCAACATTGCCGACTTGTTCGACCGTCACGTTGCGGCGCAGGGGGGCATTGTTCTCGACGAACTCGAGGATTTTGCCGAAGCCCTTGATGCCGCTGGCAGCCAAGGTTTTGATCGGGCCGGCCGAAATGCCGTTGACGCGTACCCCGGTCTGGCCCAGCGAAGCCGCCATGTACCGCACACTGGCTTCCAGCGAGGCTTTGGCCAGGCCCATGGTGTTGTAGTTCGGCAGGGCCTTCTCGGCGCCCAGGTAGGTCAGTGTCAGCAACGAAGCGTCGGGCGAGAGCATGGGCCGTGCGGCCTTGGCCAGTGCCGGGAAGCTATAGGACGAGATATCGTGGGCGATACGGAAATTCTCGCGCGTCATGCCGTCGAGGAAATCGCCGGCAATCGCTTCGCGCGGCGCAAAGCCGATCGAATGAACCAGTCCGTCGAGACTGTCCCAATGTTGTTTCAAATCGCTGAACAAGGCGTCGATCTGCGCGTCGTCGGCGACGTCGCAGGAAAACACCAGCTTGCTGTCGAATTCCTGGGCAAAAGCGTCGATGCGGTCCTTGAAGCGTTCGCCGACATAGGTGAAGGCCAATTCCGCGCCTTCGCGCTTGCACGCCTGGGCGATGCCGTAGGCGATCGAGCGGTTGGACAGCAAGCCGGTCAGCAAAATACGTTTGCCTGCAAGGAAACCCATGATTTACTCCCTTTCTATCTTAATCAGTGTGAAGCACCCGGCACCGCCGGAGGCCTCTTTATCGGGGCGAACCCGCTCAGGTGTCGACGGATACTTTGCCGCCCGGCGCGCGATCGTGGACCGACCCGGATTTTGAGCAGATTTCGCTCATATTGCAAACCCAATCTTCCCTAGTCGCCGGCAATGCTTTTCATGTCGCGCCCGATCTTGCACCTGAATAGTGCTTGACAAGGTTAATTTGACCTTACAATGTGTAAGAGTCCTAGTTTTGAGGCGGATGGAACTTGGGGCTGAATGAGCGTATAAGATGACTATTTTGTGAAAGGGGGCGACATCGTGATGGCAATAGATCGTGTACCCTCTACCGCTGTCATCCGCGTCACGGCAGCGTGTTGCACCATTCGTGAAAATGTTAATCGGATTTAACTTTCAATTGTTTATTTTTATAACTTTTGACAAGGAAATACGTTCTGTCTAGTATCGCGAGAAGTTTTGACGCATAACCCCATATTGTTTCTGCGAAATCTATCGGCCAATGCATCGAAAAATTGTGAAATTATCGTTTAAGCGCGCCTTTGCGGGATGTCTGCTCTCTGCCCTGGTCGCCGCGTCGGCTGCCGTCAGCGCCGAGGAAGTACCGACCCCCAATGAATCCGCTCTGACGCTGAATCCTGGTGCCGATACCAGTTCGGCGGCCGATATCGCCGACGCGAAAAGCGCCGACCAAATTATTCGTGAAGCCCGCAAGATCGCCGGTTTGCCGGGTCAACCCGCGGCACCGGCAGCGCCAGCCGCCGTATCTCCGGTCGCCAGCAGCGCCCGTTCATTCCTCAGCGGCGTCGCCAGCAAGACGGGTGAAGTGGTGGTCGGTGCCCTGAACATGATCGGCGTACGTTATCGCTGGGGCGGTCAGACGCCGGATTCAGGTCTCGATTGCAGTGGTTTCGTCCGTTACGTATTTCAAGACACGCTGGGCATGAGCTTGCCGCGTCGTGCGGTGGAAATGAGCCGTGTGGGTGAAAAAGTCGCTGTGCGCGACCTGAAACCCGGTGACTTGGTGTTCTTCAACACCATGCGCAGCACCTTCTCGCATGTCGGTATCTATATCGGCGACAACAAATTTGTTCACTCCCCATCGACCGGCAGCACCATCCGTGTTGATGAGCTCGATACGGGCTACTGGGAAAAGCGCTTTACCGGAGCGCGCCGGATCGAAGTGGCCTACACCCCCGCGGAGCAGGAGCAGTTGAAAGCGCGGATGCAGGATCTGGTCGGCCCGGACAAATCGAACTAAGCCGGTTGTGAGTTAAGGGCGCGTCAGCGTCTTTGGCGGCGGCTTAAGCCTGTTGTAGAGGCAATGCCATACGCGGTGATCTCATAAGCCGGTCGCAAAAAAACCTCAGTTGTGCGCCAAGCACACTGAGGTTTTTTTATTGCCTGATGCGCGGGGCCCAGCCCCGTTGCCAGGTTGGTTCGCCCGCGCGGTGTTTGCCCGGGCGCGGCGCTCGACCGCCTGTGCTGTCCCTTATTGGGCCCGTGCGCGTGCTGCGGCCAGTTGGCGTAGCAGGTCGGGCATGGCTTTTTCGGCGGCTTCTTCGCCGGCCAATATCGCTTTATTCCGATCGGCAAAATCGCTGCCGCCCATCGCCGCGAGATTGGGCCGGATCACCACGTCGGCATATTTGTCGAGTTCGTAGCTTTTGATGGTTTGACCCATGATGGTAAAGGTCTGCAGCAAGATATCGAACGAGCTGACGGTGGATTGCAGTTCGGGGCGCGCCGAGATATCGACCGCGATCACGAAGTCGGCTCCCATCTTGTGGGCGAAGGCTGCCGGAACCGGGCTGACCAGTCCGCCGTCGACATACTCATGCCCGCCGATCTCGACCGGCTCGAAAATGGACGGCACGCTGCACGAGGCGCGTACCGCAACCCCGGTGTCGCCGCGCTGAAATAAAATCGGCTGGCCGGTTTTCAGGTCGGTGGCGACGATGCCCAGCGGGATTGCCATTTTTTCGATCGGGCGATGATTGAGCGAGGTATCGAGGTAATCCTGCAAGGCGATGCCTTTCAGAAAACCGCGTGAGCGCAACGGCATGGCCCAGTCGCTGATGGACGCTTCGTCCATTTTCAGGGCGACCTTATTGATCTGGATGCCGTTCATGCCGGAGGCGTACAGCGAGGCCACCACGGCGCCCGCGCTGGTGCCGACCACCATGTCGGGCTGGATCCCGTGTGCCTCTAGTACTTTGATCACGCCGATATGGGCAAATCCGCGCGCAGCGCCGCCGCCGAGCACCAGTGCTACCTTGAGGTGCCTGAGCGGTTTGGGCGGCATGGCGGGCGTCTGGGGCGCGGCCAGCGCCGGTGCGGAGGCAGGCAGTGCCGCCGAGCTCAGCACGGGGGGCGTCAGGTCTGCCGGGATGCCGGAGGTGCCCTCCACGGGGCGGGAGGTGGTGCAGGCCAGCAGGCCGGCCGTGCAAACCAACAGCAGCAGCGCGCGGATTAGGTGGCGCGTGATGGACAAATTCAAAGACAGGCTCCGGTGAGCATCTGGGTTGGTATTATTTCGGTTCGCATTATAAGACTCAAAGCTAGTTAAGACTCAAAGTCGGCAGCCCAAGCGATTCCACTGACTTGGATCGTGGCTCCGGCCGAATGGTTCGGACCCAAGACCCGGCCGCGCCTGCGGGCACTGCTATAATTGCGGCGAGGTCCGGCGCTGCTTCGGTCAGCTCGGACCAATCCCTTTCTCATCACTTGGTCTCCATGCGCGCCGGCTCGGCGCGACACTTATAAGCGCAATGACTACCTCCGTCCGCACCCGTTTTGCTCCCAGCCCGACTGGCTTTATCCATCTCGGCAATATTCGCTCGGCACTTTACCCCTGGGCTTTTGCGCGTAAAAACCAAGGTGTATTCATCTTGCGTATCGAGGACACCGATGTCGAGCGCTCCAACGACGAATCGGTGCAGGTGATTCTCGACGGCATGCAATGGCTCGGTCTCGATATCGATGAAGGCCCGTTTTATCAAATGCAACGGATGGAGCGTTACCGCGCTGTACTCAAGCAAATGATGGACAGCGGTCTGGTCTATCCTTGTTATACCTCGGTCGAAGAGCTGGATGCCTTGCGTGACGCGCAGCGTGAAAAAGGCGAGAAGCCGCGCTATGACGGCCGCTGGCGCCCGGAATCGGGCAAGGTGCTGCCGGCTGTGCCCGCCGGTGTCGAGCCGGTATTGCGTTTTAAAAACCCGTTGACCGGCTTGGTGGCGTGGGACGACGCGGTGAAAGGGCGCATCGAGATTTCCAATGAGGAACTCGATGACCTGGTGATCGCGCGTGCCGACGGTACCCCGACCTATAACTTCTGCGTGGTGGTCGACGACCTCGACATGGATATCACCCATGTGATTCGGGGTGACGACCACGTCAACAATACGCCGCGCCAGATCAATATTTTGCAGGCGCTGGGCAAGACGCCGCCGGTCTACGCTCACCTGCCCACCGTGCTCAACGAGACCGGTGAAAAGATGTCGAAGCGTAATGGCGCCATGAGCGTGATGGGTTATCGCGATGAAGGTTTCCTGCCGGAAGCCGTGTTGAATTACCTGGCGCGCCTGGGTTGGGCTCATGGCGACGCGGAAATTTTTACTCGCGAGCAGTTCGTTGCCTGGTTCGACCTCGAGCACCTGGGCAAATCGCCGGCTCAGTACGACTCCGACAAATTGAAGTGGTTGAACAATCACTACATCAAGGAAGCCGACAATACGCGCCTGGCCGAATTGACGCTGCCGTTTTGTGTTGCGCTCGGGCTCGATGTCAGCCAGGGACCGGCGTTGCCGGAAGTGATCGCGCTGCTGAAAGACCGCGCGCATACAGTCAAGGAAATTGCCGAAAACGCTGCGCTGTTTTATCGCGCTCCGCAAACGGATGGCGCGGCGCTGGCTCAACATCTGACGGACGCTGTGCGGCCGGCGCTGGCGGATCTGCAATTGGCCTTGCAAGCTCTGGAGGTCTGGCGTCGCGATCTGATCAGCGCGGCATTCAAGGCCACCCTGGCCACACACAAATTGAAGATGCCGCAACTGGCAATGCCCGTGCGTTTGCTGGTCGCTGGGCAAACCCAGACGCCTGCGATCGATGCGGTGCTCGAATTGTTCGGGCGTGAGATTGTGTTGGCGCGTCTGGCTACTGTCGCAGCTCATTGATTTATAACGCTTGATGCAAGCGGGATCGCAGCGGCGAAATTTTTTATCATTTTCACTGCGATCTTCGCTGGAAAGGTATTTACAAAGCGCTTAATCGCCTATATCATTTCGTTCTCTGTTCGGGGGGTATAGCTCAGCTGGGAGAGCGCTTGCATGGCATGCAAGAGGTCAGCGGTTCGATCCCGCTTACCTCCACCAACGAAGTTTTATGAGTGTGATTCAGCGTTTAACGAAAGTTTTAAATGTGGAAGTAAAGTTCGATGCCACGTTAAACGCCACATAAAATAAGGCTTCACAAGATAAAGAGATGTGGTTATAATCTTGGTCTTCGCTGCAGTAACGAGCGAAACGCTTTAGCGGTAAAGACAAAACGCGACGCTGCGTGTGACGACGCAGCAAGCAGTACGCGACAAGTTTTGTCCCCTTCGTCTAGAGGCCTAGGACATCACCCTTTCACGGTGAGTACAGGGGTTCGAATCCCCTAGGGGACGCCAAATTGCCTGAAGTATCTGGTTCAGATAACTTCGCATCGAGATTGAAATTGGCTCGATGGGCACAGTAGTTCGGAGTGGTAGTTCAGTTGGTTAGAATACCGGCCTGTCACGCCGGGGGTCGCGGGTTCGAGTCCCGTCCACTCCGCCAAATAAAAATGCCCGCGCAAGCGGGCTTTTTTATTTGTATCCATTGTTAATGTCCGCTCGCGGACGTCTTGCTCTACGGAGTGGAGGAAGCCGCCTGCGCGGCTTCCGGCGGGAGTCGAAGGGAAGTGCGTATTCGCACTTCAGCGGCCTGCGGAATGTAGGCGAGTCCCGTCCACTCCGCCAAATAAAAATGCCCGCGCAAGCGGGCTTTTTTATTTGTATCCACCGTTAGTGTCGGCTCGTAGGCGGCCTACAATTTATTGCGTAGCTGTACTTATCAGTTGCGACTGCCGATTGAACTTGAAGTGCCAATATCCCAGCAGCATGATGGCCGCGGTTGCCGCACTCAGACACGCAGCAAACCAGAAGCCGCCCGCGCCGGTGAGCGCGTGCGGTACTCGGCCCGAGAGATTAAAGCCGAAGTAATAACCGCCGCCTATGCCGACACCCCATAACGCCACGGCATAGATCAGCGTCGGCACCACGGCAATCTTATGCCCGCGTAAAACAAAGGCGCTGGTGCATTGCAATGCATCCCAGGGATGGAACATGCCGACCAACAGCAGCAGCGGCATCGCCGCAGCCGCGACGCCGGGGTCGGGCGTGTATGCCGCGATAATCAACGGCCGGGCACAGACCAGTATCGCGGAGTAGAGCAGCGCCAAGCCGACGGCCAGCACAATGCCATGGCGCGAGACGGTGCGCGCGGCCAGCGGTTGCCGGGCGCCTAAATGCTGAGCGACCAGGGTCGAAGTGGCAATGCCGATCGATAGCGGTGTCATATACAGCACCGCACCGAGATTGGCCGCAATCTGATGTCCGGCCAGTTGAATGGTGCCGAAACGCGCGATAAACAAGGCCATAAACGTATAAGCGGTGACCTCGATCAGATACGACAAACCCATCGGTATCCCGAGCTTCAGCAGTTCCATCTGACGCGCCCATGCCGGGCGGCTGAAATGACTGAAACAGCCGAAGCGCCGATACGCCGGGTGACGCATCATCAGTCCGAGTGCAAGCAGGCAGGTGCTCCAGTTGATCAGTGTGCTCGCCAGCGCGCAGCCGGTGCCGCCGAGGGCGGGTAGGCCGAGGCCGCCAAAGATAAACCAGGCGTTGGCGGGAATCTTGAGCAGCAGCGCCATGATCTGGATTGCCATCACATTACGCGGTTTGGCGATCCCGTTGGAGAGCGACGTGTAAATGCGAAACACCAGGCTGGCCGGCAAGCCGAAGGACAGCAGGCGTAAATAATCGAGGGTGCGTTCGGTCAACTGCTGCGGGGCATGAGTGAGGCGCAGCAGGGGGCCGGGAAAATAGAGCAAACAACAGCCCAGCAGCGCCAGAACCGCTGCCAGCCAGCCCGCTTGCCGCACGGCTTCGCCAATCTCGCTATAGCGTTGCGCGCCATAGAGTTGACCGACGATCGGTTGCAGCGCGACGACGATCCCGGTTAAAGAGATGTAGACCGAGACATAGATCGATGAACCCAGCCCCAAGGCTGCCAGATCCAATGGTGAATAACGCCCGACCATCGCCGTGTCGATCACGCCGAAGGCAATGATGGCCAACTGGCCGATTAAAATCGGCCAGGCCAGCCCCAGGATGCGGCGCATCTCAAGCATCGGGCTTAGCGGCGTTTGACCGGATGGCGCGTAGCGGACTGGTGTTCTGCCGGATGGCGCTCGGTCCGGATAAACAAGCGGAAGCGCTCGTCGCGATCGGCTGGGCGGCGGCCTTCCCAGGCCAGAGTCCAGGTGAACGATGACTGGGAGGTCGGCGGATTGAACTCGGCCGGGTCTTGGCGCAGGATCACATCGCAATCCTCGTCGCCTGCGGCAAAGTGCATATTGCCGAAATAGGCGAATGATGCGAGTTGAGCGTCGCCCAGGCGCACCGGTGAGATACAGGTGTAGTCGGCGGGCAGGTGGGTGGCGATTTGTGTGGCGACATCGCGATAGGTGCGGCCGTAATTCACGATCGGCAGCCACAGCGTCATCAGCAGTACCCAGGTCAGGGTGGTGCCGGCGCTGGACAGGACCACACTGCGCCACAGGACCTTGGGATGACGTGCCAGGCGCCATTGAACCAGGAGGATCCAGCTCAGCGTGACCAGGAGTGCCGCAACCAGCGCGCCGGGGTTGAATTCAAGTTTGAAGCCGGGCACCAGGCGGGCCAGATTGCCCGCAATGGAATGCGGATAACCCGTCAGGCCCGCGATCCAGACCAGCCAGATAAAGCCGCCCACGATGGTAAAGCTGAGTAGCGCAAACCAGTCGATGGCATTGACCGCGCCGCGCTTGAGAGTCGGCAGGCCGAAGCTGGCAAGTACCGCCAGCGGCGGCAACAGCAACAGAAATAACAAGTTGCTTTGATGGCTTTGCAGCAGCACCAGAAGCAATAGCGCCGCGGCTACGCACACCGGAATCACGACATGCGGCGCGCGGCGGAATCCCGGCCAGCTATAGAGCGACCAGATGGCGAGCGGCCACGCGGGCCAAGTGAACAAAGGCAGGTTTTTCAGGGCATAGAAAAAGACCCGCGCGACCGGCGCGCCGATATCATTGAAGCTGTCGAGCGCCCAGCTTTTGAGGTAGCCGGGTGCTTCGGCGGGAAGCGACCATAATGCGACCAAGGGCCATAGCAGCGAGAGGGTCAGTGCCAGCGGAACGCCTATCGCCAAGGTCTTGGCGGTGTGCAGTTCGCGGCAATAAAATACCGCAACCAGCACGGCAAGCATCAGGGTGATCGACATCACCGGGTCGGCGCACAAGCTCGCCAAGCCCAGTGCCACGCCCCACCACAATGAGCCTTGGATGGGCTTGTCGATCGAGCGAATCAGGCCGTATACCACCATCGCGACGCAGGCCAGTTGTCCCACTTCCGGCGTGGTTTCGTGGCCGCGCTCGGCCAGTCCAAAGCTGGCCAGGAGAATCAGCAGGGCGCCGTCGGCGAGAGTGCGCCCGTAGTCGCGGGGTTCGGGTTCGCCGCCGAACACAAATTTGAAAGGCTGGACCTCGGCACGCCGCCCCAGCAGATAACTGCCGTACCAGACAAAAGCACAGGTGCAGGTGAAGAACATGCCGGTGACAACACGTGACGCGTCGCTCGGATCGACCCAACCGTCAAGCAGGCGGATCGCCCATGCGCCCAGCCAATAAACCAGGGGCCCGGAAGTGGTGATGACCTTGCCGAACAGATTCGGCAGCAGCCAGTCGTGAATGCCGCCATTGACCATGGTCCACATCACGCCGAAGCCGATCGCATCTTCGTTTTTCCACGGGTCGCGGCCGAACAGCCCGGAAGCGGCGTAGATCACGCATAGTGCGAGCAATGCCGAACGGGGCAGTGCGCGGGTAGCGGAGGCGGACAGGCGGACAACAGGTCTCATTGAGTTATGTGCTGGTCAGCCCTTGGGGCTACATTCTGAAGCCGCATTCCGAAAAAAACTGGCGGGCGCAACGAACTGATATCGGGCAACCCGCATTTTAGCCGGGTCGGGTGCCTTGTGCCGTTTTACCGGCCGTTTTTGCCAAGTTACGACGTTACTGCGAATTAAACTGCCGCCGCAATAAAAAAGGACAGCCGAAGCTGCCCTTTTTTGCCACCGTCATCGTTTATTGTGCGCTTGAATTCAGCCCATGGACTGTCTCGGGAAGCGCACGCCAAGGTGCCGGTGCGACTTGCTTACTCCGCAGCAACAGCCTTAACCTTGCCGTCGGCGCGGGTGCCGAATTTCTTGCGGAATTTATCGATACGGCCTGCCGTATCCATAATCTTCTGCTGGCCCGTGTAGAACGGGTGCGATTCCGACGAAACTTCGATCTTGGCCAGCGGGTACGTTTTACCGTTGAATTCAGCGGTTTCGCGAGTCACGATCGTCGAACGGGTGACGAATTTGAAATCGTTCGAAACGTCAACGAACAGCACTTCGCGGTAATTCGGGTGAATGCCTTCTTTCATGGTCTTTCCTAAGTTACGTTGGGTAGCCAACTCACGTTAATCGGGCTGAATCCGCGGTTTTGACCCCGGTACAGTCGGATATTTCAATTTGACGCGAGTCACTTGCCTAAGGGTGGATACTGCATTTAGCGCAGAATTATGCCATAAAATCGGGCATTTGGCTCAATTTTATGGCTGGATCGGGCGGGGTATCAGCCGCCGCGACGCATCAAATCAAAGAATTCGCCGTTGCTCTTGGTTTGTTTGATCTTGTCGAGCAGGAATTCCATGGCTTCGACTTCATCCATATCGTGAATGAATTTGCGCAGGATCCAGACTTTTTGCAGAATTTCCGGCTTGATCAGCAGCTCTTCGCGGCGTGTGCCCGATTTATTCAGGTTGATCGACGGATAGACGCGTTTTTCAGCCAAGCGGCGTTCAAGGTGGACTTCCATATTGCCGGTGCCCTTGAACTCTTCGTAGATCACGTCGTCCATGCGGCTGCCGGTTTCGATCAGGGCGGTGCCGATAATCGTCAGCGAGCCGCCTTCTTCAATATTGCGTGCGGCACCGAAGAAACGTTTCGGGCGTTGCAGGGCGTTGGCGTCGACACCGCCCGTCAACACCTTGCCGGATGCCGGCACCACGGTGTTGTAGGCGCGTGCCAGGCGGGTGATCGAGTCGAGCAAGATCACCACATCGTGTTTCATTTCAACCAGGCGTTTGGCTTTTTCGATCACCATTTCGGCGACTTGAACGTGGCGCGAGGCGGGTTCGTCGAAGGTCGATGCAATCACTTCGCCCATCACCGAACGCTGCATTTCGGTCACTTCTTCCGGGCGCTCGTCGATCAGCAGCACAAACAGCGTGACGTCGGGATGATTGGTTTTGATCGCGTGGGCGATATGTTGCAGCATGACCGTCTTGCCGGACTTCGGCGAGGCAACCAGCAAGCCGCGCTGGCCTTTGCCGATCGGGGCGATCATGTCGATGATGCGGCCCGTGATGTTTTCTTCGCCGCGCGATTCGCGTTCGAGCGCCAGCGGTTTGTTCGGGTGCAGCGGCGTCAGATTCTCGAACATGATCTTATGTTTCGAGGCCTCCGGCGGCTCACCGTTGACTTTGTCGACCTTGACCAGGGCAAAGTAACGTTCGCCATCTTTAGGTGTACGGACTTCGCCTTCTATGGTGTCGCCCGTATGCAGATTGAAGCGCCGGATTTGCGAGGGGCTGATGTAAATATCGTCCGTGCTGGCCAGATATGACGTCTCGGGTGAGCGTAAAAAGCCGAAACCGTCAGGTAGAACTTCAAGCGTCCCGTCCCCGAAAATGGTTTCGCCGGTTTTTGCGCGCTTTTTCAGGATCGCGAACATCAGTTCCTGCTTGCGCAGACGGTTGGCGTTCTCGATATCGAGACCGTTGGCCATTTCGATCAATGCGGAGACGTGCTGAGACTTGAGCTCGGATAGATGCATACAGGGATCCCGCCGGGGAGAAAAGAGATACTACGAAAATGGAAGAGGGTGAGCGGACGCTCAGAGAATTATGCGGTTTCGCTTTTTTCTGATTTTAGCACACTCAATTTTGGCCTATAGAGGCGCGTGTGCTTAGTCTAAACTGCCTGTTGCAACACTGCAACAGGCAGGATCATACCTGACTTAAAGATTGCTGTCCAGAAACGCGGTCAGCTGCGATTTGGACAGGGCCCCGACCTTCTGGGCCGCGACGGCGCCGTTCTTGAACAGAATCAAGGTCGGAATGCCGCGTACGCCGAATTTGACCGGGGTCGACTGGTTTTCATCGACATTCAGTTTGGCGATCTGGAGGCGGTCGCCGTAATCCTTGGCGACTTCTTCGAGGATCGGCGCAATCATCTTGCACGGACCGCACCATTCAGCCCAGAAGTCCAGCAGTACGGGCTTTTCTGCCTTGACGACGTCCTGTTCGAACGATGCGTCACTAATGTGTTTGATATTTTCGCTCATTATTAAATTTACCTCGATGCCGTGGTCATGGCCGACAGCGTAAGAAGATCGTCCGGTACGATACATCAAAATCAATACATTCGCCGGGGCAGGTCAGGCAAGTAGCACAGTGCCGCCAATTTGCCCGTTGCGTCTTTTCATTCGGCTGTCATCTTAGCCCAAATCGCGAGCCGTTGCCGGATGACAGCATGTATGGGCTGCTTATCTGGAATTCAAGGGGTTTATTTGAGCTATCGTTGCCGGGTGCGGATGCCGGGCAATGCTTATCGTTTAAGCAGGGGGAGCCGCGGCCCCGGCCGGCGATGCGACAAGGAATTTTGCACGGCAGCGCTCGCGATTCGTCGTCAGCGGTGATAGAATACGCCGTGACGGGCCTCCTCGCATGGTGGCGCGGTCAATCTGGTCAGGTCGGGAACGAAGCAGCCACAGCTGTTTTCCGCCAGTGCCGAGGGTTGGGCTCGTCACCTCCATCTTATTTGCTATCTCGCTCGTCTCGACTTCCCCCTGTATTTCTTGCTGTCTCTTGGTGCATGGTTCGGCCCAGCTATAGATTGTCCATGCTGATCCGCCGCGACGCTGCGCCAACGCTTGGTCTATCGCCCGGGCAGGGCAGTTTGCTTGCTGCCGGCCCCGTTTTATGGGTGAACCGGCCCTACGTTACTGATACAATTTTACAATGACCTATCAAGTACTCGCTCGCAAGTGGCGCCCCCGCGATTTCGCCTCGCTGGTTGGACAGGAGCACGTCGTGCGTGCGCTGACGCATGCGCTCGACCAAAAGCGCCTGCATCATGCCTATCTGTTTACCGGTACGCGCGGTGTCGGCAAGACGACCTTGTCGCGCATTCTCGCCAAAGCATTGAATTGCGAGACCGGTATCACCTCAAATCCATGCGGGCAATGCAAGGCCTGCCGCGAAATCGACGAAGGCCGTTTTATCGACTATGTCGAAATGGATGCGGCGTCGAACCGCGGTGTCGATGAAATGGCGGCGCTGCTTGAGCGCGCCATCTATGCGCCGGTCGATGCGCGCTTCAAGGTCTATATGATCGACGAAGTGCACATGCTGACCAACCATGCCTTCAACGCGATGCTGAAAACGCTGGAAGAGCCGCCCGCGCATGTGAAATTCATTCTGGCCACCACCGATCCGCAAAAAATTCCGGTGACCGTCCTGTCGCGCTGCTTGCAGTTCAATCTGAAGCAGATGCCGGCGACGCATATTGTCAGCCACCTCGAACATGTGCTCGCCGACGAGCAGATAGCTTTTGAAGTACAAGCCTTGCGTCTGTTGGCGCGCGCGGCTGACGGCAGCATGCGCGACGCGCTGTCGTTGACCGACCAGGCCATCGCCTACGCGGCGGGCGTGGTCAGCGAAGAAGCGATTCGCGGCATGTTGGGCGCGCTCGACCAAAGTTACCTGATCCGTTTGCTGGATGCGATTGCGCAGGCAGACGGTGCTGCCGTGCTGGCGATTGCCGACGAAATGGCCGCGCGCAGTTTGTCGTTTTCGGTGGCGCTGCAAGATTTATCGAGCTTGTTGCATCGGGTTGCCTGGGCGCAATATGCGCCGGCCTCGGTACTCGACGAATGGCCTGAGGCGGCCGACATCCGCCGTTTTGCGGAAACGCTCGCGCCGCGCGATATCCAGCTTTATTACCAGATCGCCACTATCGGCCGTAGCGAGCTTGGCGTCGCGCCCGACGAATATGCGGGTTTCACCATGACCCTGTTGCGCATGCTGGCGTTTCAGCCGGCTGGTGCGGGCGACCTACCCCCTGCCGCACCGATATCCGGCGGCGGTGCGACCCGGCTACCACAGGCCAAAACACCGGTGGCGCGGCCTGCGCCGGCGGCGGTGCAGGGCCTCGGTCAAGCGGCGGCTCAGCCGGTAAAGCCGTTGGCGAGTCCGGCCCTCGATCAGCAGATCAATCAGCCCGTGGGTCGGCTCGCAACTCAGCCCGCAATACAGCCCATCACGCCGACGGCACCCGCGCCGGAGGTCCTGCCCATTGAGCCTGTGCTTGTCGGCGCTGCTGCGTTTGTGCCGGTCGTGGCCGAGGTTGAAGACGCGTTTGCGCCGATCGTGCCGCTACCCGATGCACCCGCAACAGTTGCCGTGGCGGAACCCCTGACAGCGGCCGAACCTGTGGTGGTCGGTGCTGCCGCCGTTGTACCCGCAGCGACGGCCGAAGTCGAAGATGCGTTTGCGCCGGTTGTGCCGCTAGCCGATGTACCCGTAACAGGTATTGCCTCGCTACCCGTGATTGAAACTGAAGCTGAGCCTGCCGTTGTCAGTGCCGCCGTGATGCCGGTCGTGGCCGAGGTTGAAGACGCGTTTGCGCCGTTACCCGATGCCGCTGTTGCGCTTGCCGCCGCATCTGCTGCGGTTCAGCCGGCGGTACCGCCAACGGCATTTGAACCTTCGCACGAATTGCTCGCGCGAGCGCCCGCGGAATCGGTCCAGGAGCTTGCCCCGGCCGCGCCGGCCGAAGCGCATAATCCCGCTCGCGCGGCACTCGATGCCTTACGCAGTGCTGGATTGCGCATTTCGCCTGAGCGCAAACGCGCGGAAGCCGCGGCGCTGCAACGTCCGCGCCCGGCAGCGGCGGCTCCTCCCATGCTCAAGACTTATGGCCCGCGTGCGGTGAAAGCGGAACCTGCCGGTGTCACCCCGGCGTCCCTGGAAACCGCGCCGTCAAACGGCGTGAGGACCCCCGGCGCGCCTGCCGCCGACTCCAGTGTGCCGCCTTGGGAGGATATGCCGCCGGACGATTTTTATCCGCTGCCAACGGGCTCGGGTTATGACTCGGGGGCATCGTTCGATGCCGCCGCCAGTGCTGATTTCACCGCGGATTTTGCCGACGGTTATAGCGGCTCCCGTGCGCCGGGCGCGGCGCCCTCGCCTGCGCGAGGTGACGGCAGCCGCGGCGGCTCAAGTGCAAAATGGGTGGCGCCCAGCGCACCGCCGGTGGTCGAAGTGCCGCCGCAAATCGATTTGGCGCCGCTCGGCTTTGCCGGCGACTGGCCTAAGTTGGCAGCCTTGTTGCCGCTCAAAGGCATGGCGCAACAACTGGCCTGCCAAAGCGAGTTGGTTGATTTGCAAGGCGACACTTTGAAGTTGCGCGCGCCGTCGCCGCTGACCGATGCCGCCCAAGTCGCCAAACTCAAGGCGGCGCTTGTCGAACATCTGGGCCGTGCCGTCAGCTTGAATGTCGAGGCCGGCGTGGTGCGCTGGTCGGCGGCGGCGGTGGCGACCGCCGAGCGTGCCCGCATGCAGTGGGACGCCGAACAAGCGATTGCGAAAGACAGCTTTGTCCAGGCGCTGGTCCGAGACTTCGATGCCAAGATCATCGCAGGCTCGATCAGGCCGATTCAATAAACCTTATTTACGAAGGAGTTTCACATGATGAAGGGTCAACTCGCCGGGCTGATGAAGCAAGCCCAGCAAATGCAGGAAAACATGAAGAAGATGCAGGATCAACTGGCGTTGATCGAAGTCGAAGGACAGTCCGGCGCGGGCCTGGTCAAAGTCTTGATGACCTGCAAGAACGATGTGCGCCGTGTCACCATCGACCCCAGCTTGCTGGCAGACGACAAGGACATGCTGGAAGATCTGGTGGCGGCGGCATTCAACGATGCAGTGCGTAAAGCGGAAGCCACCGCACAAGAAAAAATGGGTGGCATGACGAGCGGCATGCCGTTGCCGCCGGGTTTCAAACTGCCGTTCTGAGAGTGCATACGTCCTGATGAAACCGCCTTCCGCCCTGGCCTCCCTGGTCGAAGCTTTACGGATCCTGCCCGGAGTCGGACCTAAATCGGCGCAGCGGATGGCGTACCACCTGATGCAACATGACCGCGACGGTGCCACGCGGTTGGGTGGCGCCTTGCTGACCGCGACCCGTAGTCTGCGTCATTGCACTTTGTGCAATACCTTTACCGAAGCCGAGATCTGCGAGACCTGCGAAGATCCTGAGCGCGATGCCGCCTTGTTATGTGTGGTTGAAACTCCGGCCGACCAGATCATGCTTGAGCAGACCATGACTTATCACGGACTGTACTTTGTTCTGATGGGGCGCTTGAGTCCGCTGGACGGCATCGGACCGCGCGAAATTCATTTCGACCGGCTGGTCAAACGGGCCACCGACGGCGTGGTAACGGAAGTTGTGCTGGCGACCAATTTCACCAATGAAGGCGAAGCAACCGCCCATTATCTTGGGCAAACGCTCAAGGCCCGCGGCTTGAAAGTCAGCCGCCTGGCGCGTGGTGTCCCGGTTGGGGGCGAACTGGAATATGTCGACGCCGGCACCATTGCGCGCGCCGTACTCGATCGGCGCACGCTCTAGTCGCGGTGCTGCATTCCGATCCACCACATTGATAGAGACACCATGACCACTGCGAGCGGGCCGCTGGCCGGCGTTAAAGTGCTGGAGTTGGGCACCCTGATCGCCGGTCCCTTTGCGGCACGATTTCTCGCCGAGTTCGGCGCTGAAGTGATTAAAATCGAAGACCCCAAAGGCGGCGACCCCTTGCGCAAATGGCGCAAGCTGCATCCGGAAGAGGGCGGCACCTCGCTCTGGTGGGCGGTCCAGGCGCGCAATAAAAAATCGGTCACAGTCAATCTGAAAGCCGAGGAGGGCCGGGAGATCGTGCGCAAGCTCGCGGCACAGGCCGATATCGTGATCGAGAATTTCCGTCCCGGCCTGCTGGAAAAACTGGGGCTCGGTTATGACGTCCTGTCGGCCGATAATCCGGGTTTGGTGATGGTGCGTTTGTCCGGCTACGGCCAGACCGGCCCCTATCGGGATCGTCCCGGTTTTGGCTCGATCGCCGAAGCCATGGGCGGACTGCGGCATATCACCGGCTACCCCGAATTGCCGCCGCCGCGCATCGGTATTTCAATTGGCGATTCGATTGCCTCGTTGCACGGCGTGATTGGCGCACTGATGGCGTTGCATCACCGGCAAGCCAACGGCGGCCGTGGTCAAGTGGTGGATGTCGCGCTGTATGAGGCGGTATTCAACATGATGGAAAGCGTGGTGCCCGAATATGGGGTTTATGGCATGGTGCGCGAACGTACCGGCGCATCGCTGCCGGGCATCGTTCCCTCCAACACCTACCATTGCAGCGACGGCAGTATCGTCATCGGCGGCAATAGCGACCCGATTTTCAAGCGCTTGATGCAAGCCATCGAGCGCCCGGATTTGGCCGATGACGAGACTTTGGCGCATAACGACGGACGGGTCGCCCGTACCGCTGAAATCGATGCGGCGATTGGGCACTGGTTGTCCGGCCGGACCCTGGATCAGGCCCTGGCGGTGTTGAATGCGGCCGAGGTGCCGGCCGGGCGTATTTTCAGTGTGGCCGATATGTTTGCCGATCCGCAATTCCTGGCGCGCGACATGATCCAGCGCTTCAAGATGCCGGGCGGCCAACCTATCGATTTGCCGGCGGTTACGCCCAAGCTTTCCGCAACCCCGGGCGGGACCCGTTGGCTGGGTCCCGAGCTGGGGCAGCACACGGATGAAGTGCTGCTGTCGCTCGGGTACGCGCCGCAGGACATCGTCAGACTGCGGGCCGAGTCTGTCGTGTAAGGCCGGCACAGCGGCCGGGTACCTCCGCTGGCGAAGTATCTGTCGCCGCTATTTCAAGTGCCAGGGCGGATTGCCGGCGAGCCCTCTGTAAGCTGGCTGAAGGGCCGCGCAAAAGAAGCCGTGCCGTGACCGCTACTGGCCGATTTCTGCGGTGTATCCTCGGTTACAATCATTGCATGCGTATCCTACTCAGTAACGACGATGGTTATCTCGCGCCCGGCCTGGCCGCGCTTTATCAAGCGCTGACGCCGCTGGGCGAAGTCGTCGTGGTCGCCCCCGAACAAAATTGCAGCGGTGCATCCAATTCGCTGACGCTGTCGCGCCCGCTCACTGTCTACACGGCCGCCAACGGCTTTCGTTACGTCAACGGCACGCCCACCGACTGCGTTCATGTCGCCTTGACCGGCTTGCTCGATTTTGTCCCTGACCTGGTCGTCTCGGGTTTGAACAACGGTCAGAATATGGGGGAAGACACCTTGTATTCCGGTACCGTTGCGGCGGCCACCGAGGGTTTCCTGTTTGGCTTGCCGTCGTTTGCGTTTTCCCAACTCAACAAAGGCTGGGGTGAACTTGACGCGGCGGCATGCGTGGCGCACGACATTGTCGCGCATTACATTGCTCAACCTTTGTCAGGGCCGCTCTTGCTCAACGTGAATATTCCGAATCGCGGCTACGCCGAGTTGCAGGACTGGCAGATTACGCGTCTGGGTAAACGCCATCCTTCGCAGCCTGTCGTGCGGCAGTTGAACCCGCGCGGTGAACCGATATATTGGGTCGGTCAAGCGGGCGACGCGCGCGATGCGAGCCCCGGCACCGATTTTCATGCGACAGCGCATGGCAGTGTGTCGATTACCCCTTTGCAACTGGATTTGACGCATACGCGGCGGATGCCTGAGGTCAGCGACTGGGCCGCGCGGCGTGTGAGCTCAGCCGAGATGTCGTCATGACCCAGGACCGCCCGAAACGTTTCCCTTTGGTCTTGGCCGACGTGGTGCGCAGCGACGGCAGTGCGCATGGCAGCCGCGTGGGGCATCCCAAGGCGTCGCCCGCGCGGCCGGGTTCGGAAAGTATGAAACGCCCGGGCGCCGCAGCGGTGGCGGTAGTCAAACCCGGACCTTTGAAGCCGGCATACACCCGCTTGGCGTCCGCCAAACAGGCGGTCAAGCCTCTGGGGCGCGTGGCGCCCGGCGGCATCGTGAAAGCCGCGGTGCTCAAACCGCATGCGGTGCATCCGGCCAATACCATCAACCCGCTGGCCAAGGCCGCGGCCAAAACCCACCGCGAAGCGCCGCGCGCCATTACGCTGAACGGCCCGGCCAGCGGCGTGCTTAATTCCGACCGGGTGCGCGAACGCATGGTCGAGCGCTTGCGCGCGGGCGGTATTCGCGATATCCGCGTGCTGGACGCGATTGCGACAGTGCCGCGCCACCAATTTATCGATGCGGGCTTGGCAACCCAGGCCTACGAAGACACCGCTTTACCGATCGGGCATCATCAAACCATCTCAAAACCCTCGGTAGTCGCAAGGATGATTGAACTTGCAGCGGCCGGACGCCCTCTTAACAAGGTGCTTGAAATTGGTACCGGATGCGGTTATCAAGCGGCCGTGCTGAGCCAGGTCGCGCGCGAAGTGTATTCAATTGAGCGCATCAAGCCTCTATTCGAGCGTGCCAAAAGCAATTTGCGCCCGTTGCGTGTGCCTAATATCCGCCTCCATTACGGAGACGGCCGTCAGGGATTGCCGGCGGTTGCACCGTTTGACGCCATTTTGCTGGCGGCGGCGGGCCTGGAAGTGCCGCAGGCATTGCTGGAGCAGCTTGAAATCGGTGGCCGGCTGGTCGCGCCTGTCGGTGGCGAAGAGCAAGTTTTGACACTGATCGAGCGACTGACACCGACTCAATGGCGTGAGTCCCGTCTCGATCGAGTATTTTTTGTCCCTTTAAAATCCGGAGTGGTATGAGTCCGATGAATACGTTGCGCAATGAAGCTATCAGCAGCCGTTTGACGATGTTGCAACGCGTCCTGTGTCTGCTCGCGATGTCTGCGGTGGTTTCCACGGGGGTTTCCACATTAACCGGGTGTGCCACGCGTCTCGACAATGCGCCGGTGGTCGAGCGTTCGGTCAACGAGGTGCCCGTCGCCGGCGGCCCGAGCGGCGTGAACACGCCGGCTCCAGCCCCGGTTGGGCCGCCGCCGCCGGGGTATTACCGGGTCAAACCCGGGGATACCCTGTATCGGATCGCGCTGAACAACAGCCAGAGTTATCGGGATATAGCGACATGGAACAATCTGACCAACCCCAATCAGATCGAAGTCGACCAACTGCTGCGGGTGGTCCCGCCAGGTAGCAACCCGCTGGCCACAGTGCCGGGCGTATCCACCGCACCGGTAGCCGGCAACGGCGTCCAGTCGGCGCCGCTGGTCAGCACCCAGGCCATGGGTTCACTCAATAACAACGGCAACGGCGTTTCCCCGGCCGTGACGATTCCGCCACAAACCGGCAATCCCGGTGCGACGGTTCCCCCCGGGTCGGATAACCTGACCATGATCTGGCCGGCACACGGCCCCATCATCAATACCTTTGACGATGCGAAGAACAAAGGCGTTGATATCGGCGGTGCCCTGGGCGACCCGGTGGTGGCCGTGGCCGACGGTCGGGTGGTGTATGCCGGCAGCGGGTTACGCGGTTACGGCAACTTGATTATCGTTAAACACGACGCGACATTTCTGACGGCGTATGCTCATAATCAAGCCTTGCTGGTCAAGGAAGGCGATGCTGTGGTGAAAGGACAAAAAATCGCGGCTATGGGTAATAGCGATGCAGATCGTGTCATGCTTCACTTTGAAGTGCGTAAGCAGGGAAAACCCGTCGACCCGATGAAATACCTACCCCCTCATTAACTCCGGATCCGTGCCATGCCGAAACCGAAGTCAGCTCTGAAGGCGAAGTCCGCAAGTCGCGTTCTGCCCGGTCATGAGGCTGGCGCAACCGGCATTGGGGCGGCGGCTGGACAAGCGCTGGAGGATGTTTCGGGAACGCTGCAGGCGCTCGGTCCTGAGGCGGCCGGTTCTGACTCGGGCAGCAGCGGGGCGGTGACGAGGGCGGCCAAGGCGGCGCAAACCGCACGCGCGAGTGCCGCCGAGGCCGAAGAGCAGGATGAAAGTGAAGAGAGCCAGCCCGAATCGGATGAGCCCAATGAGGGCGCGGATCCGGAGCCTGCCGAACCGGTCCGCGAAGCCGACCCGGACGATTTTCGGGCCTTGCTGCAAGCGGAACTGACCGCCGATACGATCCAGTATTATCTGAATCGCATCAGCGTCAAGCCGCTCCTGACCGTGCAGGAAGAGCAGCATTATTCCACCCTCGCGCGCGAAGGCCAGTTTGAGGCGCGGCAGGTGATGATAGAGCGCAACCTGCGGCTGGTGGTCAGCATCGCCAAAAGTTATCTGAATCGCGGTGTGCCGTTGCTGGACCTGATCGAGGAAGGCAACCTGGGCCTGATGCATGCCATCGAGAAATTCGAACCGGCCCGCGGCTTTCGCTTCTCGACCTACGCTACTTGGTGGATCCGCCAAAGCATTGAACGCGCAATCATGAACCAGGCACGCACGGTACGCTTGCCGGTCCACGTGATCCGCGAATTGAATCAGGTGCTGCGGGCCAAGCGCCATCTTGAGAAAAGCTCCGCCAATTCGGGGCAGCAAGGCGAACGGCGCGATGCATCGATCGACGATATCGCGCATCTGACCAATAAAACCCCCGAAGAAGTGGCGGATATCCTCGCCCTCAACGAACATACGGCTTCGTTGGACGCGCCGTTGGATCTCGATCCGACCAGCAGTTTGCTCGATCTGCTGTCGGACGACCATAGCGAGTCGCCGGATGGCGAGGTGCAGCATCGCGAACTCGAAGTCCTCACACGCTCGTGGTTGTCGCGCTTGTCCGATAAACACCGCCATGTGATCGAGCGGCGTTTTGGCCTGAACAATATTGAACCCGCCACGCTGGAACAACTCGCCGACGAAATGGGCTTGACCCGCGAACGGGTGCGACAAATCCAACAAGAAGCGCTGGTGCGACTGAAACGTTATTTCGCCTCGAACGGGGTGCGCAAGGATGCTGTACTGTGACGCCTGTCCTGGTTTTTGATATTGAAACAATTCCCGATGTCGACGGCATTCGCAAACTCGACGATTTGCCGGCCACGATGTCCGACCAAGCTGTCGCCGAACATGCGTTCGCTGCGCGCCGCGAAAAGAACGGATCGGATTTCCTGCCTCATCACCTGCAACGTGTGGCCGCGATTTCATGCGTGTTTCGCGATCAGGACGATTTCCGCGTGCGCTCCATAGGTGCTGCCGGTGACAGCGAGGCCAGCCTGATTCAGTCATTTTTCAAGATCATCGAAAAATATACCCCGCAACTGGTGTCGTGGAACGGCGGCGGTTTCGATTTGCCGGTATTGCATTACCGCGGATTGATTCATGGCGTGATGTCGCCGCGCTATTGGGACATGGGTGAGGACGACCGCGAATTCAAATGGAATAACTACATCAGCCGCTATCACAGCCGTCATACCGATCTGATGGACGTGCTGGCCGCGTATCAACCGCGCGCCAGCGCGCCGCTGGATGCCTTGGCCAAGTTATGCGGTTTCCCCGGCAAACTCGGGATGGACGGCAGCAAAGTCTGGCAGGCTTATCAAGAAGGGCGGCTGGATGAAATTCGCGCGTATTGTGAAACCGATGTGGTCAATACCTATCTGGTGTACTGCAAATATCAATTGATGCGCGGTGGTTTTGCCACTGACGACTACGCCGAAGAACTGGCTTTTGTCAAAGCCGCCCTGGCCAAGGATGGCGCGCCGCATTGGGTCGAATACCTGGCCGCATTCGACGCTTGAGCCGCCGGGCGGCACCGGCGCCGGCATCCAACATGCCGCCCATGCGGTTTCCCGCAAGGCGAGTGCGCCTTGGACTACAATCACGCCTTGTTTATTTTTTGCATGGAACCGCGCAAGGTGTCTTCAACCCCCTCCCCAGTTGTGCCGCCGGCGATCGAGATTGAGTCGCTGGACATGGAAGCGCGTGGCGTCGGCCGTCAGCTTAATGAAGACGGTAGCCCCGGCAAAGTCGTGTTTGTCGAAGGCGCGCTACCTGGCGAGCGCGTCACCTATGCGAGTTATCGTAAAAAGCGCAGTTTCGAACAGGCGGAGTTGGTGAGCATCGTGCGCGAGAGCTCGTCGCGCGTCAAACCGCGCTGTGTCTATTTCGGCACCTGCGGCGGCTGCTCCATGCAGCATCTGGAGGAACGCGCCCAGATGTCGGTCAAGCAACGTGTGCTCGAAGACAATCTGCGCCACATCGGCAAGTTGCGCGCGGACACCATTTTCCGTCCGATACTCGGCCCGGCTTGGGGCTATCGCTTTCGTGCCCGTCTGGCGGTGCGTAAAGTACTCAAGCGCGACGGCCAGGTATTGGTCGGTTTTTACGAGAAAAAAAGCAAGTTTATTGCCGACATCACCTCGTGCGAAGTGCTGCCGCCGGCGATTTCCGCGCTGCTGGTACCGCTGCGGGAGCTGGTCGGCAGCTTGTCCATCGCCGACCGTTTGCCGCAAATTGAAATTGCTGTCGGCTCGGAGGTGACGGCGCTGATCTTGCGTGTTCTGGATACGCCGACCGCTGCCGACGAAGCCGTATTGCGCGTATTCGCCGATCGCCACCAGATCCAATTGTGGTTGCAGCCCCATGATGCGGATTCGGCCTTCCGGTTTTACCCGGAGACCCCCGAACTGGCTTATACGCTGCCGGAATTTAATATCCGCATGCCGTTCAAGCCGACCGATTTTACCCAGGTCAACCATCAGATCAACCGGATTCTGGTCAGCCGTGCCCTGCGTTTACTGGCGCCGGCGCCGACCGATCGGGTGCTCGACCTGTTTTGCGGCCTGGGCAACTTTACCTTGCCCCTGGCCCGCCGCGCGCGCGAGGTGATGGGGATAGAAGGCAGTGAAGCATTGGTTGAGCGGGCATTGGACAATGCCCGCAAGAACGGGGTTGAGGGCCGGACGTCTTTTGCTGCGCGTAATCTCTTTGAAATAACGGCGGACGAGCTGCGCCGGCTGGGCGCTTTCGATAAATTCCTGATCGACCCGCCGCGTGAGGGGGCTTTTGCGGTGGCGCAGGCGCTGGCGGAGATTGCTCAATCGGGCCGGGGGCCGTTGCCGCACCGTATCGTTTACGTTTCATGCAATCCGGCGACGCTGGCGCGCGATGCCGACCTGCTGGTCCATCAGGCGGGGTATCGCATGCGTGGAGCGGGAGTGGTCAATATGTTTCCCCATACCTCGCACGTTGAATCGATTGCCCTGTTTGAACGCGAGGTGAGGCAGGATTGAGGCCCCGAGCGGTAATTCCAGCGGCTTGAGCTGCTTTCCAGTCTGATCGGTCCCCATAAACAAGAAGGCCCACGATTGTGTCGTGGGCCTTCTTGTTGGGACTGCCTGGGGGCCGCAGCCCGGTTTACGCTACCCGGGGTGCATAATCCAGCGGCGTCGTCCCGGTGGTACATTATCCATTAAGCGCCGTTGCCGGCGCTTAAGCATGCTATGCCGTGCTATTTACTTCTTGGCAGCGCGGGTGGTTGCCTGTGCTGCTTTGCTTGCTGCGCTGGTGGCGGCAGCGATATTGCTTTCTGCCAGCTCAACTGCTTGCTTGGTTGCCTTGTGCACGGTTTCGTACGTCGTGTTGGCGGCGCTGATGGCCGATTTCATGACGGCCACTGCGGTTTCCGAGCCTGCCGGTGCATTCTTTGCAACATTGTCGACCAGCGACTGGATTTTGCGATTGTGTTCTTCGAGCTGGCCTTCAGCGGCTTTCGAGAACTCAGCTTGCGTAGCCGACGCGATTTCATACAGGTGACGGCCATACGACAATACTTTTTCAGCGACCGGCTGGGACAGGCTGGCTTGCAATTGCAGCAGTTCCTGCGCGTCTTTTACCGAAAATACTTTCTGTGCGTTGTCATGCGACTCGGCCAGGGTCGATTTGATCACTTGCAGGTTCAATTCGACCAGCTTTTCCACGCCTTCGAAAGCCTTGGTGGTCAGGCCAAACAGGGTTTCAAGGTTGGCTTTTTGCGCTGCTGCGATTTGTTCCGGGGTCAACAAGCTCATGCGATGCTCCTGATTTTCGACCCGCGAAGTCACTAAAGAGACAGCGGCAAAACGCGCGCTTGGCGGAGTCGATGGTTAATAACAGGCCGGCGTATTAGTCTCGCCGACTTGGTTTTGTGATAATTATGTTGCGGTGCAACATGAACACATTTTAGGCGAAATAAGATGCATGTCAAGAGGAATGTGAAACTTTTCAAAAACAGTTACATGTCTCAAAATCAACAGCTTAGCGATTTTTTATCTCGCTCCCTGTGCTTAATGATGTCATGTCGCAGGGACTAATGCCAGCCAAATCGTTGACTTGGATCAAGCGTTCTAAAATAGCCTGTTATTGCCCTTTTTTATTTGCCGACGAGCCTCAATGAAAGCGTTTTATAGCGACCGTTTTGTCCTGCCGTTACCTCCGGGCCATCGTTTCCCGATGCAAAAGTATCGCCTGCTGCGCGAACGGGTTGAGCAGGAATTGATTGGGGTTGAATTGGTGGAAGCCCCGTCGGCATTGGATGCGCAACTGATGCTGGCGCATACGGCCGCGTATGTGGGGCAGGTGGCCGGCGGGCAGCTTGATGCGAGCCAGATGCGTAAAATCGGTTTCCCCTGGTCGCTCGACATGGTGGAGCGCTCGCGCCGTTCCGCCGGCGCCACGCTGGCGGCATGCCGTGCTGCACTGCACGATGGGTTTGCGCTCAATCTCGCTGGCGGTACGCATCATGCCTATGCCGACCACGGGGAGGGTTTTTGTGTGTTTAACGACGCGGCTGTCGCGGCCCGTACCCTGCAGCAAGAAGCGCGGCGCGGCGGCACTTCGTTACAGGTTGCGATCGTCGATCTCGATGTTCATCAGGGCAACGGTACGGCCTCGATTTTTGCGGGGGATCCCTCCGTCTTTACTCTCTCGCTACACGGTGAGCACAACTATCCATTTCAGAAAGAGTGCGGCGATCTGGATGTCGCGCTGCCGGACGGCTGTGACGACGCGACATATTTGACGGCTCTTGAAAGCGCTTTGGGCGAGATGCTTGAGCGTTGCACTCCGGGCTTGATTATCTATCTGGCGGGCGCCGATCCACATCACGGGGATCGCTTGGGGCGTCTCAGCTTGACCTTGGCCGGCCTGGCCCGGCGCGACAACTGCGTTTATCGCCTGGCGCAGGCGCGGGGGATTCCGCTGGCGATCGCGATGGCCGGCGGTTATGGCCGCGATATCGACCAGACGGTTGAGGTCCATCTGCAAACGGTTCAGCTTGCGGCGGTTTATCAACGGGCGCGTCGTTAAATCTATTCGGGAGTCCTTAGGCCGGGCGAGCGGTGGCCCGGCATCATGCTGGAACGCAGAATCGCTCGCCGCCGCAGGCCTGAAACGCCCGATAAATCAGCCTGAAATACGCTGTGCGATCGCGCTTTGAAGTGTCCCGATTTTATGTGGATTGACATGTGGCGCGCCACCCGGCACAGTCGACGCTTCGTTTGAACTTTGCCTCGTTTTTGCGCCTTATGGAACGACCGTCCCCCGAGCCTCGCAGTGCTTATCCGCACTTCCTGACGATACCCACCCGCTGGGCCGACAACGATGTCTACGGGCACGTCAATAACACGGTTTATTACAGCTACTTCGACACGGTCGTGAATCACTATTTGATCGGCGCGCAGGCGCTCGATCCGGTGGCGGGTGCGGTGATCGGCCTGGTGGTCGAGACACACTGCAGTTACTTTAGCGAATTGTCCTTCCCCGATCTGGTTCATGCCGGCCTGCGCGTGGCCCAGCTTGGCCGCAGCAGCGTGCGCTATGAAATCGGCCTGTTTCGCAACGACGCAAGTCAAACCGCCGCCAAAGGATACTTCGTGCATGTCTACGTCGATCGTCTGAGTCGGCGGCCGGTACCGCTGCCTACCCTGTTGCAATCCGCTTTACTGCCGTTAAAGAGTGAAGTGGAGAGTCAATTGGGCCGTCGCGCGAATCAAGCGGACGCTTCCAAGCAGGTGACCGAATAAGGCAAAGCGGAAATAAGTGGCGCGGCGCAGGGCAAAAAGACGCTTGGCTCGGCCCGATATTTTGGGGCCTGATTAAAAAATTCACATTAGATCGTAGTTTAAAGAACAAACGTAAGTACTTAATATTGCTAATTTTTTGATGTTTTAATACACTTACGACAATTGTAAGGTTGTAAGCTGTCGACACTCCAAGCGAATTTTAATGAAAATGACCTATCTTTCGTCACTGCTGCGCGTCAGATTGCACTTCGCCCGGGCTGCAAAGCCTGTGTTGGCGGGGTTTCTGGTAACCGGCCTGGTTTTGCCGTTCAGTGCGTTCTGCGCTACTGAAGCGGTAGCTGCCGCTCCCGCACCGGTTGCCACTGCGCAGCCGGTTCAAAAAGTGAGCGCCAAAAAGCGTCGCAAAGCCAAAGCGGCGGCCAAGACGGCGGCTCAAGACGCTGCTGTGGCTGTACCGCTAGTCAAAGAGGCCAGTGTGCCGGTCCATCGGCGCGTTTCGATGCAGATGGCGGCGAATATCCATGGCGCCCGCGTCAGCCGCATCGCTTTTTCGCCGGCCCACGCCGAGCCGTTCCGTTTGCGCGAGACCGATGGCCTGGTAGCGCTGCGTTCCAGTGCCGCTCTGGTGGTCGACCAGAATACCCATGAGCCGCTGTACGACAAAAATTCCAGTGCCGTGATGCCGATCGCCTCGATCAGCAAGTTGATGACGGCGATGGTGACGCTCGATTCCAAAGCGCCGCTGGACGAACAGCTCGATGTTACCGACGCCGACCGCGATTACGAAAAGAACACCGGCTCGCGTTTGTCGGTGGGTTCGCGTCTGTCTCGCGAAGACATGTTGCACATTGCCCTGATGGCTTCCGAAAACCGCGCTGCTGCCGCCTTGTCGCGTTATTTCCCGGGCGGGCGTCCGGCTTTCGTCGACGCAATGAACAAAAAAGCGCTTGAACTGGGCATGACCGACACGCATTTTCTCGACCCGACCGGCTTAAGCCCCAACACCTCGAGTGCGCGCGATCTGGTCAAGATGGTCAATGCCGCTTACCAATATCCGCAGATTCGCGACTTCTCGACCGACACCTCCTACGACGTATTTACCGGCCGCAAGACCATTCATTACGCCAGCACCAATGCCTTGGTGCGCAATCATAGCTGGCAGATCGGTTTGCAGAAAACCGGCTTCACCAACGAAGCCGGCGAATGCATGGTGATGCAAACCATGGTGCATGACCGGCCGGTGATCATGGTGCTGCTCGATTCCGTCGGCAAATACTCGCGCGTGGCCGATGCCCAGCGTTTGCATACCTGGCTGGATAACGGCGGGGTGCAACGGGTGACGAGTGCGGAGCCGGAGCGGACGGGGACTTGAATCGGGCCTGCGGGCGCATAAGAGTTTGCTTGCCGGACAGTTTGTACGCTTGCCTGATCGAAACCAGCGCAGAATAAAAAAAGCCACGCAGTTCAAAAACTGCGTGGCTTTTTTTTATGTTATTTCGCGAGTCGCGCGCCGTCGCTCAATTGTTCGCCACCGGCGCCGGCGTGTTCAGCGTATAACCCAAGGCCCGCGAAATCTGCAGCGCGGTTTCGCTCAGGTGGGCCAGCCACGCATCTTGCAAACGGTCAGCCGGGGCGGACAGGGACAGGCCGGCTACCAGTTTGCTGGAGTCATCGTAGATGCCGGCGGCGATGCAGCGCACGCCGAGTTCAAGCTCTTCGTTGTCGCGTGCGCACATATGCTGGCGTACGTGGATCAGCTCACGTTCGAGTTTGGTCAGGTCGGTGATGCTGTTTTGCGTATGGCCCGCCAGTCCGGTGCGGGTGGCATAAGCGCGGACCCGGATGGCCTCGTCGTTGGCCAGAAAAAGTTTGCCCACCGAGGTCAAATGCAAAGGGGCACGGCCGCCGATGGCACGCACCACTTGCATCCCCGAGCGTTCGCTATAGGCGCGTTCGATATACACGATTTCGTCGCCTTGCCGTACCGACAGGTTGACCGTCTGGCCCGTCAGCCGATGCAGTTCGCGCATCGGCGACAAAGCCGCGTCGCGCACCGACAAACGGGCTTTGACCAGGTTGCCGAGCTCCAGCAAACGCATGCCGAGACGATAGGTGCCTGGGTCGGAACGGTCGACCAGGCGGCAGGTGACCATATCGTTGAGGATACGATGGGCGGTCGACGGATGCAGGGCGGTGTCGCGCGCCAACTCCTTGAGGCTGACGGGGTCGCTATGCGCGGCCAGCGTGTCCAGCAGCCGCATCATGCGCTCAATGACTTGGATCGACGTTTTGGATTCCGGAGTCGCTTCATTCATCGTGCTTAACTCAGTATTCGCTAAGGGTGCTTATGGATTTTTAATCAGCCCGGATGGCTGTTTCAAATACCGGCTTGCCAGCAGGAAGAGCCAGTTTATCTCATATGGTGAAATAAGCGAACCTTTGTTAAGCAAACACTTTCAGTGCGGTCCAGGCAGCGCCAGACGGCGCTCAAACCAGCGCTGCAGCGCTTCCAATACGGTACACAAGACCCAATAAATAGCCGCGGCGCCGAGATAGAGAGGCAACGGCTGAAAGGTGGTGGCGATCACTTCCTGGGCGCTGCGCAAGAGTTCGGTGACGGTGATGACCGACACCAGCGAGGTGTCCTTGATCAGGCTGATCAGGCTGTTGGCCAAGCTGGGTACGGCCAGGCGCAGCGCTTGGGGGGCGATCACATAACGCAGCGTGGCCATCCGGCTGAGGCCCAGGCTATAGGCCGCCAGCCATTGACCGCGGGCAATCCCGAGGATTGCGCCGCGCATGCTTTCGGAGAGGTAGGCCGCGACATTGGCGGAGAGGGCCAAGACCCCGGCGGGGGTAGGGTCCAGCGAAATACCGAGGCTGGGCAGGCCGTAATAAATCACAAAAATCTGCACCAGCAGCGGGGTGCCGCGCATGATGCTGACATACACCTGCGCAATCCGGCGCAAGGTAGTGCTGTTGCTGATACCCATCAAGGCGACCAGGGTCGCGGCGGTCAGCCCGAAGGCCATCGACAGCACGGCGAACTTGAGCGTCAACAACGCGCCGGCCAGCAGCACCGGCATGGACTGAACAAGAAGCTGGAAAACTGGCATGGACGTAGGTCGATTGAAGGCGTGAAGTCCGGCGCTACAGGCGGGGAGCCGGGCGGTGGTGTGCTTGCTGCCGCCAATGTACCTTAGCCAATACCGCGTGGCTATGGGCAGAGGTCAACTCAAGCAGGCGCCGATAAAAAATGCCGGGCGGCATTACACCGCCCGGCATGTCATCGGGTTTTTGCGGATTTATTTGGCCGCGGGCTTGCTGACGTCGATGCCAAACCATTTTTGCGAGATCTGGGTCAGCGTGCCGTCTTGCTTCAAAGCGACGATGGCGTCCGACAGTGCTTTGGCGAACTTCGGATTGTCCTTGCGGAAGGGGATGCCCATTTCGGTCGGGTCGCCCACCGACGCGCCGGGACGCAGCGGCAGCGGCGCGGTCTTGAGCAAATAAGCCAGGGTCAGGCGGTCGTTCAGGGCTGCGTCGATGCGACCCGAAGCCACATCGCTCAACTCTTCGGCGGCGCCGGGATAGGTTTGAACCAGAATTCCGGGCACGGCCTTGGCCATGTCGTTGTAGTTGCTGCCCAGGCTCACGCCCAATTTATGGCCTTTCAAGTCATCCAGGGATTTGAAAGCACGATTGTCATTCTTGCGCTGAATCAGTTGCGCTACCGAATAGGTGTAGGGCGGCGAGAAATCCAGCGACTCGCTGCGCTGCGGTGTGATGCCGACCTGGTTGACGATCACATCAAACTTGCCCGCCTTCAGGCCGGCAATGATGCCGCTCCATTCGGTGGTGATAAACACCGGCTTGACCCCCAGTTTGGCCGCCACGGCTTTGGCTACGTCGACATCAAAGCCGACCAATTCGCCTTGCGTATTTTTGGAGTCGAACGGCGGGTAGGTACCTTCCAGCGCGACTTGCAGTGTGCCGCGCGCCTTGACTGTATCCAGCAGGTCTTCGGCATGGGCTGCGATGCTGGCGGTGGAGAAGCCGATCAGTGCAACAGCCAGAATCTTGTTCAGCAAAGAGATTTTCATGGGCTTTATTGTTTTAGATGGTTATGAATAACGTAGCGTAGCCGGATAAAACCAGCTACGTGGCAATCAACCTCCCACTATAGCGAAACCCGGATCAAATTCGAAAGAACGTTTAGTCATCTGGATATAACCGGCCGCCGCCGCCATTTTGCCGGCGGCGGCCGGTGCCCGGCGCAAATCTTGATCTGGCCTTATCTGATTGCCGCCAGCGCTCTGGCGCATTCGCCGACCAGTGCCGGGCCGCGGTAGATCAAACCGCTGTAGAGCTGGACCAGCGATGCGCCGGCCGCGAGTTTGGCTTGGGCATCGGCGCCGGAAAAAATACCTCCTACGCCGATGATGGGTACGCTGCTGCCGAGTTCGGCGTGTAATTTGCGGATCACCAGATTGGATGCGTCGAACACCGGCATGCCGGACAAGCCGCCGGCTTCGTCGGCGTGCGCCAGTCCGGTGACGGCGTTGCGCGCCAAGGTGGTATTGGTGGCGATGACTCCGTCAATGCCGTGGCACAGCACGGTGCCGGCGATAGTCCTGATTTGTTCGTCGTCGAGATCCGGGGCAATTTTCAGCGCCAGCGGCACCAGCTTGCCGTGCAGGTCGGCGAGTTGCTGCTGCTTTTCCTTGAGCGCGCTGAGCAGTGCGTCCAGTTCATCGGCCCCTTGCAATTGACGCAAATTTTTGGTGTTCGGCGACGAGATGTTGATCGTCACGTAACTGGCAAAAGGATAGACCCGCTCCAGGCAATAACGGTAATCGTCGACCGCGCGCTCAATCGGGGTATCGGCGTTTTTGCCGATATTCAAGCCCAGAATGCCTTTGAAGCGAGCCGCCTTGACGTTGGCGACAAACTGGTCGACCCCCTGATTGTTGAAGCCCATCCGGTTGATCAAGGCGTTCGCTTCCGGCAAGCGGAACATGCGGGGCCGTGGATTGCCGGCTTGGGCGCGTGGCGTGACCGTGCCGACCTCGATAAAGCCGAAGCCGAGCGCGGCCAAACCGTCGATACAGGCGCCATCCTTGTCGAGCCCGGCGGCCAGGCCGACCGCGTTGCGAAAGGTCAGCCCCATCACGGTCCGCGGTGCTTCGATCACCGCCGGGGCCAGCAGGCCCGCGATGCCGGCGCGTCCGGCTTGGCGCAGCAGCGATAAAGTAAGGTGGTGCGCGTCTTCCGCATCCATCCGGAACAGGCGGCCCCGGGCAAGCGGGTAAAGAGAACTCAGCACAGGTTGGCTCAAGGGAAAGTGTCAGAAGCGCTATTTTAACGGCTGCGGCGCGGACTCCGGGCTATTTTCGCCCGGGCTGCCGGCCTGGGTCGCCGGATGCCGCTTCGGACTCCGGGCTCGCCGGGGACCATGATGGCGAGCATACGGGCGGCGGATCGCGGCGGCGCGATCCGCCTTCGGGGCCGCCGGCATCTTGGGTTGCGCGGTTCGGGTCCAGTGCCTGCCACTGGTTATCGAGCAATCCTTCCAGCGGCTGGAAATTGGCTTTATAGGCCATCTTGCGGCTTTCGCGGATCCAGTAGCCCAGGTAGACGTAGGGCAGTTGCAGGCGTCTGGCTTGTTCGATTTGCCAGATGATATTGAAAGTACCGTAGCTGGTGCCGGCAATATCCGGATCAAAAAACGTATACACCGACGAAATGCCGTCGCCGAGGATATCTATCATGCTGACCATGCGCAAGGCGCCGCGCTGGCCGGGTTCCGGCATCGGTTCGCGAAATTCGACCAGTCTTGAGTTGATCCTGCTTTGCAGCAGGAATTGCTCGTATTGATCGCGGCTGTCGCGGTCCATGCCGCCCCCGGCGTGCCGCACCGACTGGTAACGCATATACAAGGCGTAGTGTTCTTCGTCGTAATACAGCGGCGCGACCGAAGCTGTCAGGGCGGATAAGTGATTGCGTACTTTACGCTGGGTGCGATTCGGCTCGAAGGTGCTGACCGGGATGCGTACCGGCACGCAGGCGCGGCAGCCGTCGCAATAGGGGCGGTAGGTAAATACGCCGGAGCGGCGAAAGCCGGCGCGCACCAGCTCGGAGTAAACATCGGAGTTGATCAGGTGGCTGGGGGTGGCGACCTGTGAACGTGCGATACGCCCGTCGAGGTAACTGCAGGGATAGGGGGCCGTTGCATAAAATTGCAAGGCGGACGACGGCGACAGTGGCAGTTCGTTGGGATGAGTCACGCTACTAGGGCCTGTTCACGCTAATAATGGACTTGCGTTGTCACCCACAAAGGGCGAGGGCACGGAATGCGACGCGGCGAATACCGGGCGTATTCGCGAGGAGCATGACGCCGCCCTTATTCCTGCGCCTGCCTCTGTCGCCTAAGCCAGCGCATCCTGCAATGCCGATTTATCGAAACCCCAGGGAATAGGAGCTGCGGTAATGGCATGGCGCAGATGCCCGAGAAACGCGGTTCGGGAAATTTCGCGGCCGCCCAACGATGACAGATGCGGGGTATTCTGCTGGCAGTCTATCATTTCCACGCGGTGTCGTCGCGCGTGCCCCACCAGTGCCGCGAGGGCAATTTTTGACGCATCATTACGCCGCGCAAACATCGACTCGCCGTACAGCATCTTGCCGATGCCGATGCCATATAGCCCGCCGACACGCTCGTTGCAATACCAGGTTTCGACGCTGTGGGCGTAACCCGCGAGATGCATGGCGTGATAAGCCTCGATGATGTCCGCCGTGATCCAGGTGCCGTCCTGTCCCGGCCGTTCGGTATCGGCGCAGGCCTGCATCACTTCCTTGAAGCCGGCGTCGACGCGAATTTCCCAGTCGGGGTCGCGCAGCACCCGCTGCAGTGTTTTACGCAGCGAGGCGGAAATCTTGAAGGCCCCCGGATCCAGCACCATGCGCGGGTCGGGGCTCCACCATAGCACCGGCTGCGTGTCGGAATACCAGGGAAAAATGCCTTGTTGGTAGGCGCTTAACAAGCGCTCGAACGACAGATCCCGGCTGGCGGCAAGCAGGCCGGAGGCGCCGCTGCCGGCTCCCAGTGCCTGCTCCACGGGTGGAAACGGCATGGAGGCATTGAGCCAGGTCAGCATGGGGCGCGGCGCGGGCTTAGCCGCGCATCGGACGGAAAATGTCGGCCGTATGCAAGCCGAAATGGCCGCTCAGGCGGTCGGCAAAGAAAAAGCGCAGGGTCTGGGCGGTGGTCGGAAAGGCCAGGTCTTCCCAGGGGATCTCGTTTTCCTTGAACAGCCGGACTTCAAGACTTTCTTCGCCGGCGGCAAAATCGAGATCAAGCAAGCGAGCGCGATAAAACAAATGGACTTGATGCACGTGAGGGACGTTCAGCAGCGAAAACAATTCCTGCACTTCGATGCGCGCGCCGGCTTCTTCCAGGGTTTCACGCACGGCGCCCGCCGCGGTGGTTTCGCCGATTTCCATAAATCCCGCGGGCAGCGTCCAAAACCCTAGGCGCGGCTCGATGGCGCGGCGGCACAGCAGTACCTGATCGTCCCATACTGGCAAGGTGCCGACCACGTTGCGGGGATTTTGGTAATGAATTGCGCCGCACGCATCGCACACGAAACGTTCCCGGTTGTCGCCCGCGGGAACGCGTAATTGAACGGGGTGAGCGCAGTCGGAACAATATTTCATCGGGGTGGGGCGGCCGGTGCGAAAGCGGCGTATGGCGTCTGGCGTTGGGCGGCTGAAGCGTTTCAGTGGTGCGCCGATGGGCCGGTTGACCAAGTGAATCGACCTCTTCAATATAGGTTGAAGTGTAACATCGTCGTTCGCGCGAGTGGGCACCGCCGGATGTGGCGCCGCTTCATCCAGTACCTCGGGCCGCGTCCCCGCCGTCCGGCGCACGGGGCAATGTGATCTATCTACGACGCAAAGCGCCATTTTGCGGGTAACGCTTACGTATTTAATAGCGTCAGAGTATTCTTTGAATGCCAGAACACGCTAAATTATGCCCGATCGAGAATCCTCCTCTCCAGCGGCACTCAGCTTGTCGCCACAGCGCTTGACTTGTGCCAGCCTGGCTCTGGTCGGACTGATTTGTCTATTGTGTATCGGCGTACTGATCAGCGCCTATCGGGACGCTCAGCGCAATACCGAAAAAAGCACGCGTAATCTGAGCATAGTGGTGGCCCGCGATATCGAACGGAACCTCGAGTTGAGCGATTTCCAATTGCAATCCGTCATCGACGGTTTGCATCAGCCGGGCATCGACCAGTATCCGGATTCCGTTAGGCGCATGATTTTGTTTAACCGCTCGTATGCCATTAAATACCTGGGTGATACGCGTGTCACGAATGCCGCCGGAGAGGTGATTCTCGATGAGAATTCGACCGCACCGGCCCACATCGATCTGGCGCAGCGTGACTTTTTTACGGTTCACCAACATGACGCCAAGGCCGGTTTGTATATCAGCAAACCCTTTCAGGCTCAGCCTGGAGCCGGGCCTTATGAAATCGCGTTAAGCCGCCGTTTGAACGCGGCCGACGGCAGTTTTGCCGGGGTGGTGTTCTCCACCTTGCGGCTCGATTATTTTTATCAATTGTTGCAGGACATCAATGTCGGCGGGAAGGGGCATGTGGTGTTGTATCTCACCGATGGCACCATTTTGATGGAATACCCGACCAATACGGCTACTCTGGGTCATAACATCAGGGGCAGCAAGCTATTGCAGACCCTCGGCGCTACTGACGACGGTTTTGTCACGGGGCCGTCGCCGCTGGACAACGTGACGCGCTTGCGCGCCTTCCGGCATCTCGATCATCTGCCGCTGATCCTGACGGTGGGGGTGTCGGTTGACGATATGCTGCTGGCGTGGCGCGAAAAAGCCTGGGTCATCGTGATCTATACCTCGTTGCTCGGGGTTGCCACGGTATTGCTGTCGTTCCTGCTGGTGCGCGAATTACGTCGGCGGCAGGAGCTTGAGTCTGAATTGCTGCGCTTGGCCCGCACCGACAGCCTGACTCAACTGGGTAACCGGCGCCTCTTCGACGAATCGCTCAAGCGGGAATGGGAGCGTGCCGCGCGTTTGCGCAAGCCGTTGTCGTTAATGATGCTCGACATCGACTGGTTCAAGAAATACAACGACCTTTACGGACATCCCGCGGGCGACGTGGCATTGCGAGCCGTCGCGGTTTGTATCGCCGAGGGCATTCATCGGCCGACCGATATTTGTGCGCGTTACGGTGGCGAGGAATTTACCGTGGTCTTGCCGGAAACCAATCTATCGGGCACTTTTCATGTTGCCGAGAAAATTCGCAAAGCAGTCGAAAAAATGGGCTTGATCCATGAAGGTAGCGCGCTCAAGGTGGTGACGGTCAGTATCGGTCTCGCAACCGTGATACCGCGTCAGCAAGATGACGCACAGACCTTGATCGACGCCGCCGACGAAGCGATGTATCGCGCCAAGCAGGCAGGACGCAACCGAGTGTTGGCGCAGCAAAAACCCCATGACGAAAAGCCTGTGCCGGGATATGTTTCGATGCCGCTTTGAACTGTGTCGGAGCCATTGAGCGCAGCGCTGGAAAGCTGGAAACGGCGTCCCAAACATCGGCAGCCAAAAACAAAAAACCAAAAACAAAAAAGCCTACCGATGAGGGCAGGCTTTTGAGCAAGTGAAACATGTTCTACATTTCGAGGTTGGTTGCGGGGGTAGGATTTGAACCTACGACCTTCGGGTTATGAGCCCGACGAGCTGCCAGACTGCTCCACCCCGCGTCCGTCGAAGAAAAGATTATAGCAGTACGGCGCACCTCGCGCAAGGCTTCTCCCACTTTTCCTTTGCTGCGGTCATGTCGGCGGGCGGATAGCCCGCTTGCCGGGTCGCGACATCATGCTAAAACCGCTTGCGATATTTATTGCGGCGAATTTCAGGTAACGAGCATGAATGAAATTGACCATGACTTTGCCTCGCGGCCGTTGCAACGCCTCAAGACCCGCGAACGCATCTTGGCGGCCGCGCGCAGCCTCGTCGCGCAAGACGGTTACGCGGCATTATCGATGCGCCGGCTGGCCGCCGCCGTTGACTATTCTCCTGCTGCCTTATATCTGCATTTCAAAAGCCGCGACGAAATTGCCCACATCCTGCGCGGTGAAGCCTTGGCCGCGCTTGCCGCTGCCTTGGATACGCCGGTGCACGATGCCGCCGATCTTCACCGAGTACAGGCATTGGGCCGGGCCTGGCTGAACTTTGCCCGGACTCAGCCGCAATTATATCAATTGGGTTTGCTGGATCGTCTGGGTCCGGCTACCGAGCCCGGCGAATTGTCCGGCACGGCGCAAAGCGACCCGGCAGCACAGGTATTGCGCAGTGTGCTGGCGGCATTGCAACACCCGGCCGGTGAAACCTTGGGCGGCGCGCAACCCAACTACGGCTTGGACGCCCGCGCCGAAACGGTGGTGGCCGTGCTGCATGGACTGACCACCTTGCACCTGTTGCAACCGGCGTTGCTGAGCGTGCCGATCGATGCCTTGCTGCAAGTGTCGCTGAAAAGCCTGCTGCGCGGTTGGCCCGGTTTGAGAGGCAGTCAGTCACCCAATTTTGAGGCCGACGAAGCACCATAAGCCTGCGCATGGATGAACCCGCCTGTATCAGGGCGGTGCTTTCATTCCGGCTTCCGCTGGGACAAAGGGTCGAGCTGACCATGCGCGCTCGCTTAACTTCAGCTAAGCTCGCGGACATGCAATGGCGTGGATCTCCACCGTCGGCAGTCTTGAGCCCTGGGGTAGGCCTCGATACCCTGCCGCGGCGGCTTATGCCACACTCGCGCTCGATCGTCAGGGCGCCCGGGCTCGGCCGCTTTCGCTCACTCTTTATAATTTCGATTTTGTCACGGTGAATCAGCATGAATGAATCAGTCGATCCGTCCATATGGGCATCACGCGCGGAAATCCATCCTCATCTTGAAAACGGGATCGGGTTTATCGCTTTGAATCGCCCCAAGGCCCTAAATGCCTTGTCGACCGGCATGGTCCGCGCGATGAAGTTGGCGCTGGACGAATGGCGCGACAATCCGGCGGTGCTTGCGGTAGTGATCTATAGCCCGCATTCGCGTGCGTTTTGCGCGGGCGGCGATATCCGGTTTTTGTATGACGCGAATCAGCGCGGCGACGCGGCGGCAATCGATGCGTTTTTTACCGACGAATACAAGCTGAATCACACCATCTTTTATTATCCCAAACCGTATATCGCATTGATGAACGGTTTGGTGATGGGCGGCGGCATGGGGATTTCGCAGGGTGCTGCGCATACCGGCGGCCTGCGTATTGTGACTGCGGGTGCACGCCTCGCCATGCCTGAAACCAAGATCGGTTTGTTTCCCGACGTCGGTGCAAGCTGGTTTCTGGCGCGTACGCCGGATTATCTCGGGACTTATCTCGGCGTGAGCGGCAATATGATCCAGGCCTCGGACGCCCTCTATGCCGGACTCGCCGACTTGAGCGTGCCGGAAGCGGCATGGGCTGCGATGTTCGAGTCGCTGAGCACCACGCCGTTTGCTTCCGGCACCGAGATCGTGGCCCACCTCAAGGCGACGGCCGATGCTGCCAATCAGGGGCAGGTGCCGGCACCGTCGATGCTGGCCGAGCATGGCGCGGCCATCGCGCAGCACTTTGCACTGGACAGTATCCAAGCCATCGTAGCCTCGCTGGAAACGTCCGGGGACGCCTGGGCGGCCGAAGTGCTGGCTGATCTGCGGGCGCGCTCGCCCTTATCCATGGCGGTTTCGCTGGAATTGATCCGCCGCGCCGCGAGCATGTCGATGGCGGCCTGTCTGCGCACCGATCTCGACTTGGTACGTTCAACCTTCGCCGGCGGCGACATCGTGGAAGGAATCCGGGCGGTTATTGTCGACAAAGACCATACTCCCCACTGGAAACCGGCGCAGATAAACCAGGTAAGCGCACAGGCGGTGGCCGAGATGTTCGTCAGTGCGTGGCCGGCGCAAGGCCATCCTTTGGCGGCATTGCAGGACGCCTGAGACCTTGCGGGTCTTGGTTATAGGCCGGCGCGTCTCCCGATGCGTCGGTCGAGTTTAATATTTACAGCCACGCTGTCTACCCGCCCGACATCGCAACAAATCACAAAACAAGAAAACCTAAGCTGTAAAAAATCGTTCATATCCGGTTTCCGACTGCCTAGACTGGCCTTTTAGTTCGCTGCTTGAACTTGCCTGCAGGCTGTGTCGGAACGGGCTGTCCCTGATGCCTTGGTTCGCCGTGCAAGTTTATGCCGCCGCCAACCCAGGGTGAAACGATGTCTTACATAGTGACGATTTCCGGAAGTCCCGCCGCGCAATCGCGCAGTGGTCATTTGCTGAGCGTAGCCGAAGCGTCCTTGCGCGCGTCCGGGGCGACTGTGCGCCGCATCAATGTCCGCGATCTGCCGGCGACCCCGCTGTTACATGCCGACGCGGGGCATCCGGCGTTGCGTGAGGCGATCGAATTAGTCGACAACGCGCAAGCTGTGGTGATTGCGTCGCCGGTATACAAGGTGTCCTACACCGGTCTGCTGAAGGTTTTCCTCGATATCCTGCCGCAAACCGGTTTGGCCGGCAAAGTGATTTTGCCGATTGCCACGGGCGGTAGCCTGGCTCATTTGCTGGCGCTCGATTATGCCCTCAAGCCCGTATTGTCGGCGCTTGGTGCGCGCCATGTCGCGTCGAATGTGTTCGGTACCGATCGCGAAATACTGTGGTCCGAGGGCAGCGGTTATGCCTTGAACGATGAGATCCGCGAGCGCCTCAAGCTGTCGGTCGACCAGTTGCTGCAAGCCTTGTCGGAACAAGCGGAATTGCGCGACTACCGGGCTCGCGCGGCATTGGACCAGGTATTGCATGGGGCGCGCAGTCATCGCGATGAGCCGGAACATGCCGCGCACGGGGCGCGTGGCGATACCCATGATCTATCGGTGTTGCACCCGGTTGGCGCGGGCGTTCGTTACACCGCATGAACCAGGAATGACCGCGGCTTGAGTTTGGTTTGGGTTGAACTTGCGGCAAGCCGCGACACATGAACCACAGAAGCTGCTGCCGGCACCTTGATCGCTGATCATCGCTGGCTTTTTTAATGCATATTATTTAGTTCTAGCTGGATGCAACGTGCCCGCTCAGGCGGACCGTCGCTCTGCTCAAGGAGTTGAAGGTGGATATATTCTGGTTTATTCCGACCCATGGCGATAGCCGCTACCTCGGCACGCAACAAGGCGCGCGCACAGCCAGCTTCGATTATTTTCGGCAGATTGCGGTGGCGGCCGACACGCTGGGATATGACGGCGTGTTGTTGCCGACCGGGCGTTCCTGCGAGGATGCCTGGGTGGTTGCGTCGGCTTTGATCGGCGCCACCCAGCGGCTGAAATTCCTGGTCGCGGTGCGCCCGGGGATCGCCTCGCCGGCGCTGGCGGCAAGGCAGGCTGCGACCTTTGATCGACTGTCCGGCGGACGTTTGCTGATCAATGTGGTGACGGGCGGAGCGCCCGGCGAGCTGGAAGGCGACGGCTTGTTTGTGAGCCACGATGAGCGTTATGAAATCACCGATGAATTTCTGCATATCTGGCGCAATCAACTGACCGCTTCGCATGACAAGAAAACCACCGATTTTATCGGTAAGCATTTGAAATCGACGGCCGGCCGGGTGATTTATCCGCCGATTCAAAAACCCTATCCGCCGTTGTATTTCGGCGGCTCGTCGGCCGCCGCGCACGATTTGGCCGGGGTTCATATCGATAAATACCTGACCTGGGGAGAGCCGCCGGCGGCGGTTGCCGAGAAGGTTGCCGATATTCGGCGGCGCGCGGCCGAGCATGGGCGCGAGATCACTTTCGGCATTCGTTTGCATGTGATTGTGCGTGAGACCAATGAGGAAGCGTGGGCCGCGGCCGACAAATTGATCAGTCATCTGGACGACGAAACCATAGAGCGCGCCCAGGCCAATTTTGCCAAGATGGATTCGGAAGGGCAGCGCCGCATGTCCGCGCTCCATGGCGGCCGCCGCGACAAACTCGAAGTCTCGCCCAATCTTTGGGCCGGGGTCGGTCTGGTGCGCGGCGGTGCCGGTACCGCATTGGTGGGCGATCCGCAAACCGTGGCGGACCGGATCAAGGAATATGCCGATATCGGCATCGATACCTTTATCTTCTCGGGCTATCCTCATCTAGAGGAATCCTATCGTTTTGCCGAATTGGTATTTCCGTTATTGCCGCGCAAGCAACAGGAACAGATTGCCGGTAGCGCGCCGCTATCCGGGCCGTTCGGCGAACTGATTGCCAACGAATACGAACCGCAGGTATCGCAAAGTTGAATCTGGTTTTGGCGCCGAGGTCAGGCCGAGCCAGGCCGACGCCAGCGCCGGCCGAGATCGGCTCAGGCTGAGGGAGTTGCCATGTCTTTTAAACAGGTTCTCAAGCAGCGTTTGGCGCCTTGCTTGCTGCCGCTTTTTATTTTGCTGGTGTGGGAGTTAAGCACCCGCTCAGGACGCTTGTCCAGTCATGTTCTGCCTGAACCGTTGGCGGTAGTGCGGGCCGCCTGGCAGTTGATCCAGTCAGGTGAAATGTGGGCTGACGTCAAGGTCAGCGGCGCGCGCGCGTTGGCGGGCTTGGTGGTGGGGGGCGGTCTCGGCCTGGTGCTGGGACTGGCCACCGGTTTATTCAAACCGCTGGAAATCGCGCTCGATTCGACGATTCAGATGATCCGCAATATTCCGGTTCTGGCGACGATCCCGCTGGTTATCCTCTGGTTTGGCATAGACGAAAGCGCCAAGCTGTTTCTGGTGGCGCTGGGCGTATTTTTCCCGATGTATATCAATACCTATCACGGCATCCGCGAAGTCGACCGCGGCCTGATCGAGATGGCGCGCAGTTACGGCTTGTCGGGGTGGGCGCTGTATCGTGACGTGATCTTGCCCGGCGCATTGCCGTCGATTCTGGTCGGCTTGCGTTTTGGTCTGGGGCTGATGTGGGTCACGCTGATTGTCGCCGAGACGATTTCCGCACAATCCGGTATCGGTTATATGACGATGAACGCCCGCGAATTTCTGCAAACCGACATCGTGCTGGTGGGGATCTTGCTGTACGCGCTGTTAGGCAAGGTGGCCGATGTGCTGGCGAAATCGCTGGAACATGTACTGCTGCGCTGGCACCCGGCCTATCAACAGGGAGCAAAAGCATGAGTGTCATTGCCTGGTCATCGTCATTTTCTCCGATTGCGGGCCTCGATCTCGAAAGCGAGTTGCGGCAGCAGCTTGATTGCGCCGCGGACACCGGAACGGAACGCCGCCTCGGGCTGGCTCCGGCGGCGCGGATCGGGTTGGTGCCGGTGGCTGCGCCCGGCGACGTCGATGCGGCGCTGCGCTTGAACGGTATTGGCAAGCGATACGGTACACGCGAGGTCTTGTCGGACTTCAATATGCAGATCGAGCGCGGCAGTTTTGTGGCCATTGTCGGGCGCAGCGGTTGCGGTAAATCCACCTTGCTGCGCCTGTTGGCCGGCCTGGAACGGGCCGATGCCGGCACCTTGCAGACCGTGGGCCGGGACGGCGACTTGCACACCCGCATCATGTTTCAGGACGCGCGTCTGCTGCCGTGGAAATCCGTGTTGCAGAATGTCATGTTGGGTCTGCCGCGTCGCCCGGCGGCACAATCGCTGGCGCGCGCCCGTGCGGTGCTGGACGAAGTCGGTTTGTCGGAACGTGCCAACGATTGGCCGGCGCAACTCTCCGGCGGGCAGCGGCAACGGGTGGCTTTGGCACGAGCCTTGGTGCACCAGCCGGAATTGCTGTTACTTGACGAGCCGCTGGGCGCGTTGGATGCGCTGACGCGTATCGAAATGCATGCCTTGATCGAGCGCCTCTGGCGCGAGCATGGGTTCACTGCCGTATTAGTTACACATGATGTGCATGAGGCGGTGGCATTGGGAGATCGTGTGGTGCTGATCGAAGCGGGGCGGATCGCTCTCGACCAAGCGGTCACCTTGGCACGTCCGCGAACACGCGACACGGCGGCGTTTGCGGCGCTGGAAGGGCGGGTGTTGCAGCGGGTGTTGCATGGCGAGGCGAGCGGACAAGGGACGAACTGAACGTCTCTTTGGGGTCGAGACGTCGCAAAAGTTAAGAGTTCATGTTGATATACGAAACACATTCGCTTCGTATATCATCCGGCCGGCCGTATGGCTCGCCGCCGTCGAGACCCGGGCCTTGCTGTACTCCATTGCCTTACTCATGACGCCACCCCAGCGTCAGCTCCGGCACCAAGTTCGGACAAGGCTCAGGGAGATTTCCTGTGTTCCATCTTTCTTGCCAGAGCCGAGCCGGGCGCTGGCGTCTGTTCTAGACCATCGGCCAGCATGCGTAATAGCCGCAGCAACTGGTCGAAATCTATTTCATTCCAACCTTCAAACATTTTCACCGCGAGTCGTTCGCGCGCGCCGTCGACCGCTTGAATCGCCTTCTCACCGCTGCGAGTGATTGTCAATTCGCGTGCGCGTCGATCCTTGCTGCTCATGCGCCGATTGACGAGGCCGAGCTCCTCAAGCCGAGAGAGTTGTCGGCTGACTGTGGTGTAATCCCGCCCCACGCGCTCCGACACATCAATGACGCCTATCGGCTCATACTTTCCGACGAGCACGAGAAGCGGAAACAGAGCGCGTTCGAGAGAAAGGCCGGCGCTCTCCAGCATCGCCTCGTCGCGGACAGGACTATTGAATACACCCACCACATCCAACACCGCTCGATGGAGCTCCGGCAAATTGCGTTTGATATGCTCGTCCTGAACCGTTTTTTCGCTTGCTTTTACAGGGGTGGATTTTAAGTGCATAATACAAGTAATTTCATCCTATGCCTGGTGGGATGGGCGTAGCCCACACTCTTGTTAAGTCGATCAGTCTGGAGTTTAATCCATGCCGCACGAGCAGGTCATTATCCGAACGCGCGACGGCGCTTGTCCTACACACTTGTTCTTGCCCACGGGCACCGGCCCTTGGCCGGCGGCGATTTTTTACATGGACGCAGGTGGCATCAGACCCGCTGCATTGGAAATGGCAGAACGGTTATCGGGCGCCGGCTATGTTGTGCTTCTGCCAGACCTGTATTATCGGCATGGTCCTTATGGGCCGCTTGTTCCCGCCGAGGTGTTCAAAGGAGACGTGATGGCGATCCTCGGGCCCTTGATGGCGACTACCGGAAACGACAAAGCCGCAGAAGATACACAAGCCTTGCTTACCTACCTGGATAGCAACCGCAATGTCGCGGGCAACCGGTTCGGCGCTGTCGGATTTTGCATGGGAGGCGGAATGGCGGTAGTTTCAGCCGCTACCTATCCGGACCGTTTCGCCGCAGTCGCAAGCTTCCATGGCGGCAATCTCGCAAACGATGCACCGACCAGCCCGCACATCTTTGTTCCGACGTTGAAAGCGGAATTGTACGTTGCCGCAGCGGAAAATGACGATCATTATCCCGAGGATATGGCTCAACGGTTCGAAACGGCCTTGGCGGCCGCCGGTGTTCGTTATCGCGCTGAGACGTACCGCGGCGCATCGCATGGTTGGATGAAACCGGACTTTCCTGTCTATAACGCGCAAGCAGCCGAACGAGGATGGAGAGAACTATTGATGCTGTTCAAGCGAACACTGCCCTCTACAGTTTGAGCGACGAAAACTCGATGTGCCGAGCGTCGCGCGGTTCCAGCCGTCGGGTGGTGCAGAGTAGAGTAATGATCATGCATTTGCTGAAGATTGGACGTTACGCCCATCTTGAGAGGGGATCGCAGATGTGTATCGCTCGGTTAAATCGATGAACTACTTGGGTACGCATGCTTCTCCCGACACGCCTGTGCTACCGCCTGCCATACGATGACGAGCAGGCCAAATGTAGAGTGCGACGGTTCCGCGGAAAGCTCCGTGCCGAGCGACCGAGATTGTGCGTCCCCGAAACAGGAACGTATTTGATACGACACAGGCACCGGGCTTGGTCGCCACATCAAGCCAATCGCTTACGGGCTTCATAAGGCTCGGCATCAAGTAACAGACAATTGCGTCAGCGCTGCTCAGGTCACTGTGAAAGAAGTTTCCCCATCGCACCGCGACATTGGATAGACCGCGAGTTCTCAAGCGCGATACCAGATATGGAAACGGCGATATCTCCACACCTTGCACGGATGCGCCGGGGAACGCCTGTGCCAACTCGACCAGGAGCGTTCCCCATCCGCTTCCCAGATCCATGATCACCGCATGCTCGGGAAGTTTGGCAAGTCTGATCAACGCGATTACGTCGTCCATTTCCGCTTTGCTTGACGAGAGCGTGGGCACTCCTGTCAGGAGCATTGAAAACAGAATAGACATGCTCATGAGCACGCTCAGGAAGACAGCCACATACGAAAGAATCGTCGACATCTGCATAGATAAATCAGTCTTGCCCGGTACGCCATCCTAGGCGAATCTACGGGCAAGATCCATGTCTAAAAGTTCGTATTACTAGTTAGATCGTACGGAGTTTTTATGGGCCGGCTTTCTGATGTGTAGTTACCTCGACCATCGGGATGTGCTTCCAGTCATCTGATTCAGATCGGCGATGATGCCGGGTTGCGTTGCCAGCCATCCAAGTCTTTCCTGAGTTAGCTTGCTGGATACGGGGTTATCCGCCGCAATGAAAGGTGCGAGCCAGGAAAAGAGCCTGGCGGCATCCGGCGCAGACTTGGAAAGAACCGGAACCTTTAGCTGCCGCCCAATGACCTCGGCTATTTCGCGCACAGGCACACCGCCTTCCGCCACCGCGTGGTATCTGGCACCGGCGCTCCCATGTTCCAGCGCAAGCCTGAAGAGACGCGCGGCATCAAGCCGAGGTACCGCCGCCCAGCGGTTGCTCCCGTCCCCAACATAGGCTGAAACCCCCTTTTTCCTGGCGATCTCGATCATCCTGGAGGCTAATCCCTGCTTCTGTCGGTCATGAACCATAGGGGGGAGACGTACAACACTGGATCTCACCCCGATAGACGCCAGCGCCAACGCGGCCGCTTCCGATGGGGCGCGGCCGGCGCCCACTGAATCGAGATCGGGAGCATCTTCTTCTGTTGCCGTGCGCCCTGGCCCGAGGGCCATCGTCGGGAAAGCTACGACCAGAGCGCGGTCGGTCCCCGTCAGCGCATTGCCGATGGTCTCAATCGCGCGCATGTCCGCCTCGACGGCCGCTTTGGTAAACCTTGAGACAATACCGCCTGGACTCCCCCCGAGCATCACGCGAAGACGAGTGGGAAGACTCATATGGCCGATCTGATGAAAGAAGGCAGTGTGAATCGCACCTTCTGCGTCCGCGGCTCCCTGACGCAGACTCTCGACATCTTCGATGGAGCCGATATGTCCACGCACCCCCATGGCGGCCAGAGCTTCAGCCGCCTGTTTCGAACGAACCAACCCTGTGACCTCGTGGCCGGCGTCCAGCAACTCCTTGACCACGGCCGAACCGATAAATCCGGTGGCGCCTGTAACGAAAACTCGCATCCTGGATCTCCCGTCGATTCGCGAAGTGGTTGGATTGGCGCGCTTTTCTGCAAATCGATAAGTGCTACGATAGCCCTATATTGGCGTACGATCTATGTCGGATCGTACGTAAAATTGGCGCGATCGTACGGATAACACCAGGAGATTCCATGGACCCCCTCTCGGATGTATTGGCGCTGCTCCGACCGCGTACCTATTCGTCCGGTGGCTTCGACGCAGGTGGAGAATGGTCGATTCAGTTCCCGCGATACGAAGGCATCAAGTGCTATGCCATCGTGGCCGGCCAATGTTGGCTTCTCGTCGAAGACATTGCCGATCCGGTGCGCTTAAGAAAGGGGGACTGTTTTCTCTTGCCGACGGAGCGGTCATTTTGCCTTGCGAGCGACTTGAAGTTGACCCCCGTTGATGTCAAGTCAATACTGACACTTCCTCTCGACGGCCGCATCGTGTCCTACAACGGAGGAGGAGATTGCTCTATCGTCGGTGGGCACTTCACCTTGTCGGGCGATCATGCGGGCATTCTGTTGGGGACCTTGCCAGCTATCGTGCATCTTCGGACAGAAGCGGATAGAACGGAACTGCGCTGGTCTCTGGACCGGATGAACCTGGAATTGCGCGCGCAACGGCCAGGCGGCCTCCTGGTCGCACAGCACCTTGCTCACATGATGTTGGTTCAGGCAATACGTCTGCATGTCGAGGGCGGTTCTCAAGACGGCATTGGGTGGTTGTTCGCCCTCGCCGATAAGCAACTGAGTGCCGCGATGGAAGCCATGCACGGCGATCCGGCCCGTCGCTGGACACTACAGATGCTGGCCGAACGCGCCGGCATGTCTCGGACCATCTTCGCCTCGAGATTCAAAGAGAAGGTCGGCTCATCGGTCATGGAGTACCTGGCGCGCTGGCGTATGCTGCTGGCCGGGGACAAATTGACACATTCCCGCACTTCAATTTCTAGCATTGCGCTGGAGCTTGGCTATGAATCCGAAAGCGCATTCAGCAAAGCCTTCAGGCGAGTGATGGGCTGTTCACCACGGCAATATTCCCGCGGACACAATGGCGCGTCGCTGCCTCCCGCCAGTTATCCGCTCTTCATCGATACCGGTCAGAGAGAATCAGCATCGATATGCGCCAACGCATTCCAGGAGTAATTTCGCAATCCGATATCAGACTTCGCTTCCTGCCCGCAATCAGCCCCAACTCCGCGCACACTTACACGTCGAGACAAAGCGATTTTGGAGCATGGCATGGCTATTGCAAGCGGATCTCTCGTGACCGCCTCCGCCGAATCGATCTGCGAAGAGCGTCCTTTGCAGCAGATCAACCAGACTGACGACAAAAAGGGTGCTTCGAGCTCCCCGGCTTATATTCCAGGCGGTCTTCAAGATTTATGTAGCATGCGCCGGGGCGGATCGCTTCCCTCCGGCTCAAGCATAGGGCAGGCGAAGCAGGAATCGGCGGCAGGTCGAAGCGAGGTTGGCCGGCGTATCGCGCTGCCTTCGGCGGTCGATGCGGGGCGGCTCCAGCGGATACCGTCGCCTACGCGCGAAGGTTGGGGAAGAGCGACTATTTCCCAAGACGATTCGCTTATCGGGCGGCGCTTAACTAACGCAATGGCTGGGGAATCCGACGCCAGCAGAACGGCACAGCTTGCGCTGAGCTATGGTCAAAAGTTGTGTGATGATTTTAATCTGAGCGGCAACCGCGGGCTTATCAGTCCAAGCAAGAAACTCGGCTCCGGTGCCGATGCTTCGGTTTATTCCACGGACTACTCCAAAGATCTGGCCATTCGCATTACCCACACGCATGATCGTTTGCCTTCGAGCAACCGTGCCGAGGTGCTTATTCCTGTCGAATTTGATAAACGTCCTATATCGAACGCCATCATGCGTCGAACCAGTCCGGCGGGAACACCTAAAAACATCGGGCACGCGGCGGAACAGGTCATCGCTGAAAATGAGCGAGTGGGTGTCCCTTTGGCGGTGCTGGTACCCAAAAATGACAAGCACGCCCAGATCTATGCCGAAACGAAGGAAAAGTTGAGTTTAACGGATGCGTTGCGCATGACAAATCCAAGAAGGGAGGGGGGAGCACTTGTTTCGGTTTTACGCCGATGTGACGGCGAGACCGTCTCGGACAGTCTGGCGGAAAAGTTTAGCAAGACATTTGCTACCGATGGATCGCAGCGCTCGCGGGTTTTGTCGAAATTACTGAGTGCTGATATGAGCGAGAAGTCCAATATCTTGGAACAGTGCAGAGTCGGTCGATTCCAGGAAATCCAAGGATTAAGCCCGGATAATCAGAAAAGATTCGAGCGCGACCACGCCGATCTATCCGAAGAGATAGTGAGAAAATCAGAGGGTATCGCGACCAGGGAGCAGGGCTTTTATGACGATATCGCCACTTTGGCACGCGCTCTCCTACAGGCCGGAAAAACGCTCGATTTTTCAAATCCCAACAATTTATCGTTCGACAAAAAAAGCGGTCGCTTGATTATCTATGATCTTGGTAACTATGAAAAACACATGCGTACCAGCGACGATTACGATGATGAGCGACACGTTTCCGCCTCCGGCCTGGAGTTGAAAGAATCCAGGCCAGACAATATCAACGGCTTTCTTCGCTGCCTGACTCCTCAGGTAGAAATGTTTGGCGCACAAGTGCCAATGAAGGATGTGTTGGCGCGAGCGAGCGACGTGAAGAGAATCGAGCGAGCGGAAAAACAGATCGTCGATAATCTTGCACGAGCGTTTGAAGAAAAAGGCCTGAAACCACAAAGGCCGCACGAAATGCCCGAAGCGCCTCGCTGAGCCCACACGCACTTTACTCGTCAGCGACTCCCCAGGCCAAAAGTATCCATCAGCAAAGACACAAAAGCTTTCGAAGCGGCGGTCCGATAGGCACCTGTACGTTGCAACAGCGCTACGGCACGGAATGGAATGGCGGGGTCAAGCCGAAGCGGGTGTAACTCATCGTGCTCGCGCGCGGTTTCCTCGGGTAGAACCGTCGCCAACTGGCCACGTCGCACGATCTCGACGATTGCGCTGATCGAGTTGGTTTCGATCGCGATGTGTGGCCTGATTCTATTTTTAACGAAATACTGATTGATGTACTGGCGGGTTGCGAACTCGCTGTTCAGTAACACCAGGGGCTGCCTCTCCAAATCCGCGACTGTCAGCGCACAGCTTATGCTCGCAAGCGGGTGACCGTTTCCGACCATGAAATTGAGTGTTTCGGTAAATATCGCGGTGGCTTCGATGTCAGGTGAGTAAGTCGGTTCGAAAGCAATACCGAGGTCAAGATTGTCCTCGGCTAAAAGCGCCTCCATCCGATCTTGCGTTATTTCACGAATGTCGATCGAAATCCCGGGATAAAGACGATAAAACTGGTCAATAACCGGCCCAATCAGATATGTCGTGAATGTCGGCGTGATTGCCAGCCGCAGGGAGCCGCGATTCAGCTCCTCGACATCGTGGACGGCGCGAGCTCCCGCCTCAAGGTCCTGCAATGCCAGTCGCGCATAGCGCATCCACGCTACCCCTGAATCGGTCAATCGCACGGTTCTCCCCGAACGGTCAAACAGTTGAGTCCTTAGCGACTCTTCCAACTGCCGGATCTGCTGTGAGAGCGTTGGCTGGGAGACGTGCAGCGCCTCGGACGCACGGGTGAAATTTCCGTGCTCGGCAACAGCCAAAAAATATCGGATATGCCTCAGTAACATCGCGTCCTCAACTATTGGTCTAGGTTATAGCGGCAATCATAAACCGGTCTTGGACGCTATGATCGATTGAGTTCAATCTGCGGATGTCGACGCCATTAACCACCTGGAGCAAATCATGCAAGACATCATCGATGGCGTCCTCAAGTTTCAACGAGACGCATATCCGAAGCGGAAGGAATTATTTAAAAAACTGGCCAGCAGTCAGACGCCAAGCACGCTGTTCATCTCGTGCTCAGACAGTCGAATGGTTCCGGAACTGGTGACGCAGTGTGAACCGGGCGACCTGTTCGTGATTCGCAACGCGGGCAACATCGTGCCGTCTTTTGGCCCCGAGCCTGGCGGGGTATCGGCTACCGTGGAGTATGCGATTGCGGTCCTCGGCGTAACCGAGGTCGTTATCTGCGGCCATTCAGATTGTGGCGCCATGACTGCAATCGCAACGTGCAAGTGCCTCGACCATATGCCGGCAGTTGCAAACTGGCTGCGTTATGCCGATGCCGCGAAGTCCGTCAACGAGACTCTGGATCATGCATCTGAGCGCGCGCGAATCGACTCGATGGTCCGTGAAAACGTCAAAGCGCAACTCAATAATATAAAAACGCACCCATCAATCGCGTCTGCGATCGCTCGCGGGCGGTTGAATCTGCGCGGATGGGTCTACGACATTGAGTCCGGCCTGGTTGACTCACTCGACCCGAAGACAAATCAGTTTGTCCCGCTTGAGCAATCCACGCCAATGCCGCAAAGGGCGAGTGCGTTCCCGGGGTGATGCTCGAAGCTCATCGATTTTATTAACCAAAAGGAAATATCATGACTCAATCACAGTACAGTCAAACCAATCGTCAAGCGCTGACGGATGTGATTATCGATGCCAAAACCCGGAAGAATCTCTCTTTCGCGGAGATTAACGAAGGAACCGGTCTCAGCCTTGCGTTCGTGACCGCCGCGTTGCTGGGTCAGCATCCTCTTACCGAACACGCTGCCAACGTCGTCGCGAAAAAGCTCGACCTGGACCAGGACGCAACGCGTCTGCTGCAGACTATCCCGCTACGCGGCAGCATCCCCGGCGGCGTACCCGCTGACCCGACGATTTATCGCTTCTACGAGATGGTCCAGATTTATGGCTCGACTTTGAAGGCGCTGGTGCACGAAAAGTTTGGCGATGGAATCATCAGTGCCATTAACTTCAAGCTCGACATTCAGAAAGTGACCGACCCGGACGGCGGAGAACGGGCGGTCATCACCCTTGACGGGAAATACCTGCCGACGAAACCCTTCTGACGGCAAGAATACTCAAGCCATATAACGCAATCCTCCGTCGCAGACCAGCATGTGACCGCTCATGAAGTCATCTCCTATCAGGAAGGCGATTGCCTTGGCGATGTCTTCGGGCTGCCCCACGCGACCTACCGGGGTCTTGGCGCCGAATTGCGCAAATAAAGCCTGCTTTTGTTCCTCAGGAATGGCGGCCCACCAGGGCGTATCGATTACGCCCGGGCAAACGCCGTTTACCCGCAGCGGTTTGAGTTCGACGGCGAGGATCGGCACCAACGCAGCTACCGCCGCATTGGCGGCCCCAATCCCAGCCGTGCCCGGCATGGCGGTCAGAGCGGCGAGGCCCGAGACGAAAGTGATGCTGCCCATGGGGTTCAGGAAAGGCAGCGCCGCCTGCGCCGTGGCGAAATGCGCGTAGACTTTTTCCTCGAAGCCAAGCTTTACATCGGCGAGATCGATGCTGGCGAAAGGGCCTACGCCCTTGTTGCTGCCAAGCGCCAGCACTAGATGGTCGAAGCTGCCGATTTGCGCGAATTGGGCCGGCAGCGTATCTGCCGCCGCCGCGTCCATTTGCATCACCTGCGCTTCAAGGCCGAGTTGTCGCCGCGCCTCGGCGAGTCGAGTTTCGTTGCGGCCTGTGATGGTAACCCGGGCGCCGGATGCGAGGAAATGGCGGGCGGTCGCTAAACCGATGCCTGATGAGCCGCCGACGATGACAATATGCTGAGAAGACATGAGTTGGGAAGACATGAGTTGCTCCTGAATAGTGGGTTGGCGATGGGGCGTCGCACCAGGTCGCTGGACCTCGACCACGCCACACAACTGGAGCTTGCCTGAGGCGCCAAGGCGCAAACAGTCTTTGGTTGGTCCTAGTATTGATCCTGCTATGATAGGCAAATGACTGATACTACGACCGCCGAACCCGCCGCCCGCCGACATGAGGCCGGCGAGTTCCTGCGCTCGCGCCGGGAGCGCCTGAGTCCGTCCGACGTCGACCTGCCCAACGGTTTCCGGCGCCGGACGCCGGGCCTGCGCCGCGAGGAGGTCGCGCTGCTCGCCGGAGTGGGAACCACTTGGTACACGTGGCTGGAGCAAGGGCGAGATGTGCGGCCGTCCAACGAGGTTCTCTCGGCGCTTGCCGAGGCGCTGCGGCTCGATCACGCTGAACGGCGCCACCTGTTTGTGCTGCACGACCGGCCGACACAAGAGCTGCGCCCCACCGGAACAGAGCAGATCAATCAGCCGCTGCGCCGGATGCTGGATAGCCTGACCGGGCAGCCCGCCTATGTACTCGGTCGACGCTGGGACGTGCTGGCGTGGAACCGGGCGGCCGAGGTGGTTTATGGCGACTACGGGCGGCTTGAAGGCGACGAGCGCAATGCGCTGCACCTGGTGTTCGGCGATCCGGATCACCGTCGTTTGCTGATCGACTGGGAAGCGGTGGCGCATGCCGCGCTCGCCATGTTCCGTGCCGACTGCGCACGCTTTGCCGGCGACCCTGATTTCGAGCGTCTGATTGCCCGTCTTACACACCTGAGCCCGGAATTTGCGCAATGGTGGCCGCGGCACGAGGTGGCGCTCCCGCTGGCCGGAGAAAAGCGTATCGACCATCCTGTCGCCGGAAGAATGTTGTTCGAATACTCGAGCTTCGGCGTAGGCGATACGCCGGACATGAAACTTATCGTGTTCACGCCACTGGACGAGGACGGCACAGCGCAAAAGCTGGAACGGCTCCTGTGCGAGCGATTCCTCTGATCTTGCCAAACTCGGGTCAGCCCATCTCAGATCATCTCAGCTAAGCCGCCGAGGTGAAGCGGGTGCTTGATGCCACCACATATTTCATGCCTCCTTTGATTGCTCTATGACTGCATTGCTGTTGCCCAGGACGCAGAACTCCCCACGGATCCTGCTGGTTGGCCTGATGCCCGGCATCGGGAATATGCATCTCCCTCGACATTTGGCGCGTGCCGGTCTTGAAGTCGTCTTCGCCGGCGTCAGGACTTGCATGGCCTCCCGTTCCGGCCATGTGCGGACGTTTTACCCATGGCAGTTCGACGCTGATGACCTGGCTGTGGGGCCGTTCATAGACTGCGTCAGGCAGTCTCAGCCTCAGTGGGTCATTCCCCTCGACGAACTATCCGCCCAAGCTCTACAGCTAATAGGCATCGGACAACTTACGGGCGGTGAGTTCGCGCTGCCGGCCGAGGTTGTGGACCTGGTGCGACGCTCCCTCGGAAATCCGGCTGGCTATCCTCTTTTCGCCGTGCGCCGTCGCGCATTCGAAACCGCCCATGCGGCAACCATCCCGGTGGCGGTTCAGGCAGACGTGGACACTTTTGATGCGTGCCTTCGATTTGCCCGGGAGCATGGATATCCGGTGGTTCTAAAACAGGAGAGCTCCAGCGGCGGCGCCGCTGCTTTCATCCTGGACAGCGAAGCGGCCTTGGATGAGTTCACCTCCAGCGGCCAATTTGACCAGGCCGGCCGGCCGTGGGTGATTCAAGGCTTCATTCCGGGGGTACTGGGCATGCACGCCGTCTTTGCCGAGCAGGGCCGTATCTTGGCGAAACTTAGCGCGGTCCAGATCAGAAGGCGCAGCGACAGGCCGACAGCGCCAAGCAGCGTGGTCAAGTTGCTGCAGCACGACGCGATGGCAGCCAGTTGCGCCGCGTTCGTGGCGGCCACCGGGGCTTCGGGATTCCATGGCTGGGATTTCCAACTGGAACAAACCGGGCGCGCCGTGATGATCGAGCACAATCCCCGACCCATTTCCGTCTCCCATCTGGGCTACCTGCTGGGTGACGATCTATGCCGAGCCCTGGCGACCGCGTGTGGCGCAATCATCGGCAACCCAAGACCCAGATCGAGCAGCGACGAGGAGTGCCCGGTGGCGCTTTTCCCCGACGAGTGGCAACGGGATCCGTTGAGCCCCATGCTGCACGAAACGTTTCACGATGCCCCCTGGGACGACCAGCCCTTGTTCACCGCCTTGCTGCAAGAGAACATACGTTTCATTTAGTCAACGCGCTTGCCCAACTGGCCCTGACCCAGGCATTGGAAGCAAGCGGGCAGGGCGTTCGGCTCAATGCCATCGTAACGAGGACGGCGATATGAGCGTTCAACTCGGCTGAGTACACCACTGAAATTTCCACCGGTGGCTTGCAGTCGTTCAGCGCCGTGAATGCATTGCGGCTGCTCGGCCGGTAGATGTGCATGGTGACGATCCCCGCCTGCCGGGTAAAATAAAGATGCCATTTATCCTCCCGTCGGCTCCTGCTGACGTTTTACCACCAACACGACAAAGGTACCCGACACCACAGTACCGCGCTGGTGAGGGCTGTTTTGCGCGGAGTCGCGAGAGGTTCTGAGCTCGGATGACACCAGGTAGAGGGTGTGCGTTTGCTCATCGAGTGCCATGGTCCGGGCGCCGCTTTGGGTGGACAGATTCTGTACTACGCTAAAGTGGTCGGGGTCGTCTTCATGTACCGCGGTGAGTGTGCCGTCGGCACCATTCGAACTGAAGGCGGTTTTCAGTCCGGAGTCAAAGGCCGCCGCGTCCGGGCCACCGCCAATCGGCAAACTTGCAACCTGGCGTCCGGACTGCGCATCAAGTACCAGCATGCGCTGATTGGAGCAGACGGTGAAGAGCCGCTCGGTGGCACTGTCGATGGTCAGTCCGGAGGGCCCGTCGCATGACGCGAGCGGCCAATGTGCCAGGACCGTGTTGTGATTCCCGTCGAGTTCGGCGATTTCGCTTTTGTCTTCGAGATTGACGAAGATCCTGCCTTGGCTGTCAGTCGCCAGCGCCTCGGGTTTGCCTCCCACCGCGACGGTGGCAATGACTTTGCGGGTGGCGATGTCGATCGCGCTCACGCTATTGGCGTGACCATTGCTGACGTAGATGCGCTGCAACAGCGGGACGTACAGAATGCCGTCAGGGTCTGCGCCGCTGGCCTTGATGGTATCGACTACCTGCAGGGTATCTAGATTGACGACGGTAATGGTATCGGCACGGCCGTTGGTAATGAAACCGAGGTTTTTATCGGGGACAAAGGCAAAACCGTGTACGCCATCGGTGCCCTTAATCTCGCCAAATAACTTGCCGGTTACCGTGTCGACTACCTGGACATGGTTGGCACGGCTAATAAACAGATGGTGACGTGGTGCATCGTAGGCAACATAGTCCCAATGTTCGGTCCCGCTTAATACATAGCGCTGGGCGACTGCGAAAGGAGCCGTGCTGTTGGCCGGTGCGGCGGCAGCGGGGCTGCACCATAAGGCGGTCGCCAGGCCGCCGCTTAGCATGAGTTGCGCCATTTGCTGTTTGATCATTGAATTGCTCCGGTCTGGTTTTGTCAGACATGCTGTGCCTGACTCCACTCGTTATTCTGCGTTGTCGAGTTTGAAGTCGACCCATACTTGTTCGGTTAACGTTTTGCCGACGAATGCTGGTTCAGGCTTGGGGCAAGCGGCGTCTTGGACCGCGGCAAGTGCGGCGCGATCAAGTAGGCCTATGCCGCTGGAAATCGCTATGCTCGTATTGGACACCACACCATCGCGATAAGTGAAAGCGACGCGGGCACGACCTTTCATCCCGGCCATGCGCGCCGATTCCGGATAACGTAGCGCCGCCTGGATGGCGGCGCGCAAGGCGCCCTCAAAGCTGGGAGTGGGGGCGGTCGCGAGCGGGGCCGCGGCTGCGGGAGCCGGGTGCTGTGGCGGTGCGGGCTCGGTCGGCGCCGCCAGTGGTATTGACTGAACCGATGGCACTGTCGGCGGCTGTGGCATGGCTGCGGCAGCGTGCACGGCTTGACGTATATGCGGCAGTGGCTGTGCTACCGGTTTTCTGATCTCTTTCAATTGAGGCGCCGGCGGCGTCACCACGGCCTTGATTTCCGGTGTCGCCGTCAGGGTCAGTAAGGTAGGCGGTCGTTCGCTAGGGGTCGGCGGCCGACGCGACAGCAGCGCCACGACGCCTGCAAGCAAGATGACTTCGGCCAGGAGGGCCCATGCGGCCGAATGGTACAACCGGCTTTTTTCCGGCGCGATGCCGGTGGCGAGTGCGATTGCCATATTAATTGACCTGCGGTTGCGCCGCGAGTGCAATCTGGAACACCCCGGCCGAGCGACATGCATCCATCACGTCGATCAGTTTTTGGATTTGCGCTGTCTTCGCACCCGAGATGGTCACGACAGTATGTGCCGCGTCCGCGCGTGCCGACAACATGGTTCTGAGTTGCTGCGTACTCAAGGTATGGCCGTCAATCGATATGCTGCCGTCGCTGGAGAGCGTTACCATGACTTTGGATGGCGGCAGCGACTGCGTGGTGGCGCTGGATGGCAACTGCGCGCTCAAACCCGCATTCGGGATCATGTGCAGGGTAATCATAATGAAAAACACCAGTAAGAAAAACATGATGTCGATCATCGGAATGATTTCGATCCGCGCCTTGCGGACCTCCAGATATTTCATGCTCCGGCTCCCTGGGTTGCGAGACTGCCGCTTCCCGCGCGTGGTGTTTCCCTAACGAATTTCAAGGTTTCATGAGCAGCGGCCGAGGCCGGGGCTGGAGTCGCGAGGCGATTGACCAGCGCCACTTTCAAGGTTTCCAGTTGATGCACCAGGACGCGCACGCGATTGTGAAAACCGTTGAAAAATACCAACCCTATCATGGCCACGAACAAACCCGATGCGGTTGCAATCAAAGCCTGTGCCACGCCCCCAGTCACCTGCGCCGGCGCATTACCCGGATTGGACAGAACCTGGAACGCGTTGAACATGCCGACAATGGTGCCGAACAGGCCGAGCAAGGGCGCCAGCGTGACGATGGTGTCGAGCACCCAAAGGAATCTATCGATATGCGGGACTTCGCGCATAATCACTTCGCCGATACCGGCCTCCAGTTCTTCACGCGTTGCTTGCCCGGCAAGGCGGGTTGCCTTGACGAATAAACCGGATACCGGCAAACCTTTGAACTCCAGCGCGCATGCATTCAATGCATTGGCATTGAGCACCTCGATTTGATCGACATGTTGTAACGCCAGCCTGCAGCTTTGCGCTACGCGGTACAAGTACCAAAAACGTTCGATGATGACCGTCAGCGCGACCAACAGCATGGCCGCGATGGCATACAGCACTCCCCCCGAATTATTGGCGAGATGTAACAGCGTATCGATGGACATGGTGAGTAACTCCGATCAGAAATCAGTGGAAAGAGTGGCGATAAAAGCGCGCCCGGGGATGGTCCAGTACAAGGGCGTGTTGGCCGCCGCGGTGTAACCTGCAAGCGCATCGATGCTATTGCGGTTAAACACATTGTCGACTTCAAAGCCGAAGCGTGTGTTATGCATCCATGGCAGCAGGTTCTTGATCGTATAAGCAGTAGAGAAGTTGGTGACAATAAAACCGCCAATAGGTTGTGTGTCGCCGGTGTCGCCATATTGGTGACCGATAAACTTGGTAATCAGCGACCCATCGAGCGGACCTTGCTCATAGATCACGCCGGCGGCGGCTGTCTGCTGCGGGGCATTGGGCATCCAATCGCCAGTGCTTTTCTGCTTGGCGGAGTTGAACGTCAGGTTGCCGTACAGGCTAAAACCAAACCCTATGGAATAGGTGGCCTCAGACTCGAAGCCTTTGTAATAGGCGCCCCCGGCATTGCTGAACACCGTGTTGTCGCCGACCGTTCGACTGGTCACCGCGTTGCGGAAGTTGATGTAGTACAGATCAGCCGATACCGTCACGCGGTCGGTTTTGTAGGTGGTGCCAACCTGATAATTGTCGGTCTGCTCAGGATTGGGTTGGCCCGAAACCGTCGGGTCCTGCACATAGAACACGTTCAGGTTTGGCGCCAGAAAGCCTTGCGCATATTGCACGTAGGCGCTCCAATTGGGATTGATCTGCTCGTGTACGGTCAACGACGGCAGTACCTTCTGCCAGGTTTTGCCGAAGTCGATCGGGTCACCCGACTTCTGGTTCATTGGCGAATCGATATTGCGATTGAATGAAACATACTTCACGCCTGGGGTGATGGTCAGGTCGTTGGTCACCTTCCAGGCGTATTGAATATACGGTTCGAAAGTCAACAACGTATCGTGCATGGTGAAGTTTTGCGATTCAAAGGCAAAATTCAACGAGTCGTCGACATTGAAGTTGTCGCGGAAGTTCGATTGATGGGTCAACCAGCCGCCCAATTGCAGTTTACCCGGCCCGATCTGGCCTTCCGCGCTGAATACATCGCCGAAAGCGCGATAGTTGTTGTTCATCTCCTGTCCCGGCACATTGTTCTGGCCGAAGCTGGTCCCGTTAGGCGTTTCGCCGTTCGGGTCAACGCCGTTGAAACCGTTGTGGTAATAGCCGTAGGTGTAGAGCTTGTTATCGATTTCCCATTGAGCGACCTTGGTTTTAAGCTCGACGTATTCCAAATCGGTGTTGATTAAATCGATGTTGTAGCCGTAATAAGCTTGGCTGGCCGGGTTGCCGTTCAAACCATAGTCCGGGCCGAACTGAGCAATCTGCGCTGCGGTCGCGCCGACCGGTACATTTTGGTGAATGTTGTTGTACGTTGCGAATACCGTCAGCAGGGTGTTATCGCCCAAGGGTTTCTCCAATTTGAAGAAAACGTTCTGACGCCGTTGCGCAGCATCGGTCAGGTAACCATCGCTATTAGCCTGGTTGTAACCGATTTCGGCACGGGCGTCGCCCCATTGCTGCATGTCGCCTGTATTCAGAGTTACCCCATTGAGCCAGGTATCGAAACTGCCGAAGGAACTCAGCACAGAGAACGAAGGCGTGATCGATGGATCTTTCGAGGTAATCCCAATGGTGCCGCCGAAGGTAGCGAAGCCGATCTGCGAAGCATCGCCCGGTCCGCGGTCCACGGTGATATTGCCGATACTTTGCGAAGAGAAAAATGAGGTCGAATGATGGGTGAAATCATTCGAGTCGCCGAATGGAATGCCATCGAACGTGACGTTGTATTGTCCATCCTGGAAGCCGCGTATGCTCAAGCTCTGTGATTCCATCAGGCCGGCGCCGTTCGGATCGATGTTTGAAACGCTCGGCGCGATCTGGACTATATCGCTATAGTTGGCAGTCGGCGCGACGTTGTTCTCGATGTAATGCTGGCTAATCACCGATTGCGGTTCAGTGGCTTTCAATGAACCTTGTGACGGAGCCTGGCTGGATGCTGATTGTTTGTTGTTCACACTCGAGTCGCTGTTTGAGGTCGAAACCGCCGTGCTCTGTACCGCGCCCAGGTCCCCCGACGCTTGGGCATAACATGCATGTGCGCCGGCGGCGCAGAAGGTGGCGAGAACCAACTGTGCCAGTGGTTTTCTGCGTAACTGCGAGCGTACTCGTTGCATGTTTCGGCATCCTTGTCATTGGTGTAGGCAGGCTGCGTGGAGTGAGCCGGCGCTTAGGAAATTCAAGGTCCGATGTTAGTGCTTGCAGGTTAACGGGTAGTGAATGAATCCTTACAAAGGTGAGCCGATGGGCTTGGGTTAACTGAGTTTTGTAATGTTTTGTACTCCGATGATTCATTAGATTTATTTACTATCGACAACGTATTTTCCGCGCATATGATTGATCCGTGCATTTGAAATATGTCGTAGCGCGTATCAGGTGATCATCCTTCGTCATGTCACGAAAATGCCATCCGGGCATGCGAAGCTGATGCGCCAAAGTTAGCCACCCCAAAACGCGATAGATCACACCGTAAGTTCAAATGGAAACGAGCCCTCTTGGCTATTGAAGATTCGACAAACCGCGGCGCCGCGCGCAAGCCGCGTATCCTGGTGGTTGAGGACGACACGCGCACCAGGCTGGAAATCACCGCGGCGCTTGAGGATTACGGCTTTGAGGTTACTTGCGTGGCAAATGGGCACACCGGCTTGCTGTGCGCGCTGGATGGCGATTTTGATGCGGTTGTGCTGGATCGGAAACTGCCGGACCTGGACGGATTGTCCATCTTGGCGACCCTGCGCAACGTCGGCAAGCAAGTTCCGGTCTTGATTTTGAGCGCGCTATCGGCGGTGGATGAACGTGTGCGCGGTTTGCGCGCGGGTGGCGATGACTATGTCACCAAGCCGTTCGACGGCCTTGAGCTCACGGCACGCCTCAACGCGCTCCTGCGCCGGCAAAACTCTGCGTCTCAACAAGCGATTTTGCAGATCGGCGATTTGACACTCGACGTCGACCAGCATCTGGTTGAACGGGGCAGCCATGCAATTGATCTGAAACCGCGCGAATATAAGGTCCTTGAATATCTGATGCACCACGCAGGACAAGTGGTGACACGCGCTATGTTATTTGAGTCGGTCTGGAATTATCATTTCAACGCGCAAACCGGCGCAATTGACTGGCATATCGGCCAGTTGCGCAAGAAAATCAGTCTCAATGGGCGGTTGTCTTCCATGATCCATACGGTGCGAAATGCCGGCTACATCCTTGATGCGGACGAATAATCGCCGAGCGCGGCTGCATATGAACGGGGTCAGTTGGTTGCTGGCGGTATTCATTAGTTCGGCGATTATGCTATTTGCCCTGTTGTACTGGTTTACTCGCGGATATTTAGTGCATCAGGTGGACGAGCGGTTGCATGGCGAAGTTGCGGAATTTCATTGGATCGGCCGCAGCGCAGCGATTACCGACATCACCTCGCTAAGTCGGCGCGATGTTGCCCGCAGCCGCCCCTATGGCCTGTTCGACACAGACGGGACCTGGCTGGCCGGTAATATCCAAACGCTGCCGGCCGTCCCGGCAGGCGAGCCGTTCGATTACACGGTGCCGCTGCGCGATGGAAATCGGCTGGTAGAAGGACATTTTCGGGGCATCATTGTGCCGACTTTGAGCGGGTTGCGGATTGTGGTCGGGCACTCGACCGACGAAATCATCGGCTTTAATCAAGCGTTGATCCGCATGCTGTGTGCGGGTTTGGCGCTGACCATTTTGCTCGGACTTGGCTGCGGGGCGGCGCTCAAGGAGATGTCGAATCGGCGCATCCGCGAGCTTAGTGTTACGGCCTCTGAAATCATGTCAGGTAAATTGGGGCAGCGCTTACCGACTCGTGGCGATCATCACGATCTTGATCGACTGGCGGAAATCGTCAACACCATGCTCGGAGAAATCGAACGTTTGGTAGCGGAAGTCCGCGATGTATGCGCAGGGATTGCTCATGACCTGCGCACACCCATGACGCATCTACGCGCGGGCCTTGAGCGGGTGCGTCGTCGCGCGAGCCGGTCGAGCGATTACGAAGAGGCGATTGACGCCGCGATCGAGCAATCGGATGTCGTGCTGAATCGTTTTATGGCATTGCTGAGAATTGCCGAAATCGATGCCAGTGAGCGCAAGGCCAGCTTTTCTGAAATTGCCTTGAATACCGTTTTGCGCGATGTGGTCGAACTCTACGAGCCGGTGGGAGAGGACCGAGGTCTGTCGATCGTCATCCACACGCCGGTAACGGTGATGGTGAGAGGTGATATCGACCTCTTATTTGGTGCGATAGAAAATCTGCTCGACAATGCACTGAAATTTACCCCTCGCGGCGGTGCCATTACGCTGCAAACCGGTTACGACGAGGATGTCCCCGTGCTGCAAGTAGCAGACGCGGGTCCCGGTATCGATATCGGCGAACGACGTGCCGTATTGCGGCCTTTCTATCGTACCGCCACTCGACAAGCCCACGCGGTAGCTGGACATGGGCTAGGTTTGAGCCTGGTGGCCGCAATTGCGCGGGTGCACGATGCCGACATCGAAATTCACGACAACCACCCAGGATGCAGGATTGTGCTGCGCTTTAGGGGATCTCCCCGCAGCGCCAGAGTTTGACTTAGACGCGGTTTAAAAAAACTGTGGGCCTATTAACTCTGGTTCATAGACCATGCCCCTGAAAACCATAGGCGTCAGTAGAGCCATCTATAATGGATAGCGTCCACATAGAGGAATTGATGCGAATATATGACCCATATAAGCAGCCCACCGCCGCGTAGCACCTACCGACATGGCGATCTGCGGCGCGCACTGCTGGAAGTCGGCATCGAGTTGGCCCGTGGCGGCGGACCCGATGCGGTCGTATGGCGCGAAGTCACACGGCGTGCGGGCGTGGTTCCTAATGCCGCCTACCGGCACTTTGCAAATCGGCAGGAGCTTCTGCAAGCGGTCCGCCTAAGCACCTTGTCGACACTCGCTCTTGCGATGGAAAGCGAATTGGCAGGCGTGCGGCGCCGCGGCAGGCGTCCTGCTGACGTCGCTCGCGCCAATCTGCGCGCACTCGGCATTGGCTATCTTCGATTCGCGCGAACCGAAACAGGTCTGTTCCGCATGCTCGCGATTCACGACGAACCTGTGGGCGACGGCGATCCGGCCAAGACGGGCGCCAGCGGCCTGGCGCCTTTCCAGTTGTTGGGCGCCGCGTTGGACAAACTGGTTGAAACCGGGGTACTGCCCGCCGAGCGGCGTCCGGGCGCGGAGTACCTGGCATGGTCCGCCGTTCACGGCTTGGCCATGCTCGCGATTGACGGGCCGCTGAGCAACCTCCCTCCCGCGGAGTTGGATGTCGTCTCGCAACGTCTGGTAGCAATGATAGAAAAAGGGCTTTAGCAATAAAGGTTGCGAGACAGGCCGACGCATTCGTCGGTCTTCAAATCAGGCACTTGATCAACTTCTTCTGCACAAGACGCCCCCAAAAACGCCACCGCGCCAGACGTTCGAGCACTCCAGTTTGGCAAACCGTCACCATGAATCGGGGTTCCGCTGCCGCGCATTCGGGCGCCTTGCTATTCAGCACCTTTGTGTTCTCCATGCTTCGATAAGCAAGCAACTCAGCTTGGCTTGAACTGAAATCGATCATTTGTGGACGATGTCCATTTGACTTGATAGTGATATGTGGCCGGTGTACACTTATTTTATTTTGGCTTGACGTATTTATTCAGAATCCACTGTGAGAAGAGTTCATCCCGAGCACCGACTACTTACAGTCATTACGTCGGCGCTGATGTATTCCGGCTCGGGATGCACCGAGAGCACCAGCGTGGAGCTTTCAGGCGCGCAAGGCTCCGGCTCGAACCTAGGGAGAGGCGGTGGCAATGC
>Ga0302233_10000053_pt1 | contig 112095 bp, 90 predicted proteins | sample II_Palsa_N3_1_FD_193516 | JGI IMG/M metagenome (GOLD analysis project Ga0302233, IMG submission 193516) | Peat permafrost microbial communities from Stordalen Mire near Abisko, Sweden - II_Palsa_N3_1 | ecosystem: Environmental > Terrestrial > Soil > Palsa > Peat permafrost | place: Sweden... | reverse complement strand
TTGAATGTTTTCAGCTTGAATGTTTTCAGCTTGAATGTTTTCAGCTTGAATGTTTTCAGCTTGAATGTTTTCAGCTTGAATGTTTTCAGCTTGAATGTTAGCTTGGGCTTCTGGTGTCCGTTGTTGTTTTTGTAGTTCAACAGCAGGTTGTTGTTCGGTTTCTTTAAGAGTCTTATTAGCATCTTCTAAACTTGGAGTAGGCCTATTGGCTTGTCCTTGGTTACTTACAGTACCAGGTTGGTCGTTGACGTCTTCTTTTTGAGCTTTGATATCGTTGTCATTGATGCCTTCATTAAGAGCCATGATGGTAGGAGGGGCTAATATGGACCCTTGAGCCCCTGGTTGCAGAGCTGTTGAGTTTGCAGTGACTGCTGATGGTTGTGCTTGACTTCCTAGAGTAGGTGTTGGGGATACATAGGCTAAGCTTAAAGAAGATTCTGGGCTAGGCGGCTCTTGTTTTGCTACCGCCTCCTGATTTTCAGTTTGAACCAATGGGGCAGGTTTACGCTGGCGTGCTTCTTGTAGAGCAAGTTGTTCTTTTTGTCGGGCAAGTTCTCCTTGCCACTTTCCTAGTTGAAGCTTTTCCACTAGGCTTTTTGAACCAAGTTTTTGGATTTTCTGTTGAATAAGATTGATGACTTGTTGTCTACGATGGATGGACTTTGTGAGTTCATCGTCTTTTTTTGCAAATGACGGCGTTTGTTTTGCTACCGCCATTTGCTGATTTCCAGTTTGAGCCGACAATAGGGCACGTTTAAGCCCACGCTGGGGGGTGTTTTGTAGGGCATCTAGTCTACTTCCCAATAATTTCAGCCTTTTTTGGCCCGCGTCGCTGAGATTACGTCGGTGTCTATCAAGGTCGTTGATTTCTTGTTGTAGCTCACGGATGCGGTCTCGTTGAGGGGACTTACTGAGTCTACGACGGAATGGACTATTTGAGTTCATCGCTTTTTTGCGCGATGGCCGCGCTTGTTTTGCTACTTCCATTTGCTGATTTCCAGTTTGAGCCAATGGGCCACGTTGACGCTTACGCTGGAGTGGTCCTTGTTGGGCAGCTAGTATTTTTTTCAATGATTTCAGTCTTTGTGGGTCATTATGGCTGATCTCAAGGGAGTCGATTTTTTGTTGTAGATTACGGATGTAATCTCGTTGATGATGATGATGGATGGACTTACTGAGTCTACGACGGGATGGACTATTTGAGTTCATCGCTTTTTTGCGCTCAGGTTTAGGGCTTTCATTAGGCTTAAGAGGCGCAATAGCGCTAGCGTTAACTCCTCCAACCCCAGGACCCTTCCCAGGACCATTGCGTTGAGCTGCTGTAGCCTGAAAATCGGAATATTGGGCATTTAATTTTTCGACTTTACCATCATAATGCTTGGTTTTGTCTTTGCTGTCTTTCCATTTCTCTGATTTTTTTGTCAGTTTTTTGGTGAGTTCTTGCGTTTTTTTGTGATCTCCGGCTTCAATGGCTAAGTCTCGCTGTTTTTTTAGATCTTCCATTTGATAAAACAACTTATTTTCTTTTTTCTGGGATTTTGCTAATTTCCTTTCATTTTTTTCAAGGTATTTTCGGGCCTTATTTCTAACAGCGATAGATTTCTTTAAATTCTTTACTTGAGTTTTTAATAAGGTGGTATTACCTGTTTTGGCAGCTTCAGCAAATAGCTTATTAAAAGCCAGGTTGTCTGCTTTATAATCATCGCTGCGTCTTTTATATTTCGCCATTTTTCGATTATTGTCGAACGTTTGGCTTTTAAGCTCGGATTCTTTATTGTTGGTAAGATCTTTAGGATTTGCTTCAGCGGATTTTATGAGTGCTTGTTGTTTGGCTTGATATTTTGCAAGATTTTCAAGAGGATTGGGATCTTTAAATCCAAAAAAATTTTTGTTGGTGATAGACGCTTCTCGAGTTTTAATAGCGGACTGCAAGTCCTGGTGCGCTTCATTAAGCTTTTTTATATCGCCATTTTTCAAAGCTTGGTTCATTAACTGAGTCGAAATGGCTCGATCAAGAGTTAAATTAGCCATGGCAAGGCGAGCAGTTTCAGTTACCGCTTTCGTTTTTTCAGGATTATTGTGTTTACTTGTCTTGCCTAGGGATTGCTGTTTGACCACTTTCAAGGCAAGATCTTTGTCCATCCTTTCAGCATTCTTTAAAATAGAACTTCGAACTTTCATCGCCTTGTTGAAAAGAACCATGTCAGCATGAAGCTTTTCAGTATTACCGGGCATTATGCCAGATTGACGATCACCCTTTAGAGTTTTATCGAAGAGAGACTTCTGAACAGCATGGTTAAGTGTTAAATCATTCACTTTTCGGCTTTGAAGTTCAATCTTTGTTTGCTTTAAAATTGAGGTTTTTTTTCCTTTAGAGGTATTTTTGAGGCTTTCAATTTGCAGCTTAGCCAATTGGTTGGCGGCTTTATTGAGTTTTTTACGGTGTTTATCACGTATGGCGCCAGCATTTTTTAAATGCGTCATTTTTTTGGATAGTGCTTTGGTATCACCACTTGCAAGGGCGTTTTCAAAAATTATGTTTGAAATTTTATAATCAGTCTTGTGATCCTTAACCTCTAAAGAATGTTGGCGAGCATTTTTTGTAAGCTCAATTATTTTACTTTGATAGACAGAATCAGGTTGCCCGGTAGTTTTTTTTAAGTCTTCAAGCTTATCAAGACTTAGGCGGAGATTTTTCTCGCTGTTATTTAGCTTGCCTCTTTTTTTATTGCGTATGTTTGATGCTTTTTTAAGATGGCCAATGTTTTCTTTTAGGCTTTGAACGTTGTCTTTCGTAACGGCATCTGTGATTAGTTTTTGTGTGATATCCCGATCCATCCCGTGATCTTGTACGGCTCTGGTATGCTTGCGAGATTTTCTCTCTAGTTCTTTTTCCAGTTTATTATTTAAATTTGAGTTAGAGTCAGAATTTTTTAGTTGTTTAATTTTAAGATTAACTTTTAATAATTTTTTTTCGCTTCTATCAAGTTTGTCTCTTTTTTTGTTGCGGAATTTGCAAGCCTTACTCACAGTATTCATGTTTGCCTGCAAGCTTTCAATATCATTATTTTTGGCAGCTTTTTCAAAAAGAATAAGCGAATTTTTAAGATCGCTTTGATAGTCAGATTGAGCTCTAAAATGCTTTTGAACCTTTCTTTCAAGAGTGAGTTTTTGCTTTTCGTAAGCAGGGGTTGGGCGCCCTTCGGGTACTTTTAAGGATTTATGCTTACTTTCATAATTCAGTAGTTTATTTTCACTGATATTAAGTTTGCCTTCAATTTTTTTTCTAGCTTCAATAGAAGAAGAGAGGCGGGCACTTTTTTCTTTAGCGTATGTTACACCCAGACCATTAGTTGCCTCTTGGATAATTTGAAGGGATAGCTGTCTGTCTAAGTTTTGTGAAGCTAAGTTTCGTTCATGTTGTTGGATCTGAAGTTCAAGCTTAGCGCGATTTTTTAAAGTTTTTGATCCCAACTTATTTTTACAGTTTTGTAGATCTCCTTCTGTTCTTCCAATTAGGTTGGTCATGTTTATGTGTTTTGCCATAATGCTTCTGGCAGTCCTTATTGCGCCAGGGAAATTCTTATAACGTTGAGATCCATCACTCTGAACTCTTTTGGTAAAAGCATAAAAGTTTTTGTTGTCGTCAATTTTTCTTTGGCTTTGAATAATTTCTTTGGAACATTTTTGTGTTTGAGTAGTAAGCTTATTAAGCTCCTTTCTTTCATTGCTAATTTTTTTGTTAATGATTGCTTCTTTATTATGTAAATTTTTGTTCAGCTTTTCAGCGTCTTTATTTAACCCCTCACTAGAGCTTGAGTAGCTTGGATCCTTGTGAATTTCTGCCAGGCGTTCTTGCTGTTCTTTAATGTTTGATTGATGTTTTTCAGCAGACTGTTTGGCCAATAGTAAGCTTTTTTCGGCCATATCCACTTTGCCGTTTGCTTTAGTAACGTTACTATTGAATTCTCTATATAAATTTGAAAGATTGATCATGATGGTGCGCTCTTATACACTTAATTTAGGTTTTCTATTAACTAGCTCTATTAGAGAGAGAAAGTATAAATAAGTTCCAATTGTGTTGCAGAAATGTTACGGCAATTTAAAAATATCCGCTTTCAGTATCAGGACTCTAGAAATGTCTCTAAGACAAATTTGCGAAAATCATTAAACATTTCATATATCATTTCTGGTGAGTCTTAAGCTCAAAGAGCCATGGTTGCAAGAGGGGTGGCTGGGGCTGTCTGAGCTTTTTTAAGAAATATTTGTTGATTGCGCTCAATAATCCGGAAGCGTTCCTGCCACTGTTGTTCTAGGCTTGGTATAAAGTTGTTTATTGGCATATGGCACCTATTAAAAGCTTACACGGCATTATTAATATACTCAGGGTTAGAGCAGCCTTTAGGTCTAAAGTTCCATGATTTTATAAACAATGCACCCAGATGTTAAGAATGATTAAATTTTTTACCTGTCAATGCTGATAAGTCTTAAAAAGACTAGACTTTGACCTGCCACTGGTCACTCAAGAGTTGCTGTCTTTCGCCGCTAAGGGCTTAATTGCTTTCCAATTTATTGGCAGACTGATGGCCTTTTCACTGAATGATTTATTAAACATGACTTTCAGCTCTGCTTTGAAAGCATTTCAGGCACTTATTGAAGACGTGAGGAATGGCCCTGTTTCTAAGTCTCTGTTAGACGAGGATGATGGGGGTGATAATGAAATTGCTAAAGCTGCCTATAAAGACGGTAGTTCCGTACTGAGAACTTTGTTGCTTAATTTGCCTGATGCAAACGAACGCCTCAATGCCATTTTACATGTTAACCAATCTGGCAATAATGCTATTACCAAAGCTGTAGCCGGCAACGATGCGCAAGCCATCAGAACACTCTTGGAAGCTTTACCGGCAGCCGAAATAAGAGCCACTGCCATCCTTCATACCAATGCCATGGGGTATAACGCTGTTGGTAAAGGAGCTATAACCGGGAATATCATTTTAATAAGAAGTCTTTTGGATGCCTTATTGTTTCGAGAAACTCAGTTACAGGCAATTTTGCATCGGGGCGATGGAGGCTTTAATGCCATTGGTATTGCCATCATTTTTAACAAAGTTGATTTAATGAAATTATTTCTTGATTATTTCCCCGATAATGCCAGCAGGCTTAATGCTATTTTACAGCCTTTAACATCTGGCAACAATTTGTTGGCTGAGGCTGGGGTATCGGGGGGTGTAGAATTAATACATAGTTTGCTGAATGTCTTTCCAGATGAAACCAGTCGATCAGCCGCCATTTTGCATGAGAATTATTTTGGTGAAAATGCTTTAGATCTGGCGATTAGAAATCAAAACAAAAATTCTTATCAGTTATTGATCTCGCAAGTGCCTGCGATGCTGGTTGAAGCTTATTATATTTTGCGTCTACAGAAAAAAGCCGATCGCTTGGAAAATGAAGCTTTTCAAGACTTGGCCAATGATCAAGAATCGTCCATGAATGCCCGGCTTTTAAAGGCTGCTAATGAATATTTTGAGAGCACTGTTAAACCTTCTTTTATAAAGGAATTTGAAAGCTATAGATCCAATGGAAAAACTCCTGTAGAAGCAATTGAGGAAGAAATACGAGGCCGGATCCTTGAAGCTATAGAGGATGTTGCCAAGCACGCTGAAATCAATTTGCTGGATCGGAACAATCAAGAGTATGTTCGTGCTAAACAAATCCTTGCATTGATTCAGCAAGACAGGCTGAAGTTAATTGCGGCAGAGCCGGCAGCCATGGCTGCAGCCCGAACTTTATTTACATCCAACACCATTAATGCAGAAATTGCTTGGCGTGGCTATGATAAAGAGGCGATAATTTTAGGAAATTTTCCCAATCTGCTCACCCATTCTTTGAGTGAGCAAGCAGTCTATACCACGCGTGAATCTTCAGCAGTCCATCTGAATGAGCTGACTGCCAGCCAAATTGTAAGGGAGCGCGCAGCTTTTTATTTTTTACTTGCAAAGGCTGAGCTTATGCAGGAGTTTATCAACTATTTGGCGGAGATCCGGCGTGGTAATAATCGAAACTCGATAGAGATGGATGATCCGAGTTGTTTTCAAGGAAATATCACTCGTTTGGCTCGAATTGCCGACAAACATTTTCTTTCGCAGGTTGACAATAGCCGACGGCAGATTTTAGAGGGCATCGCCAAAAAATATATATTAAAAGAATTTGAAAAAAATCTTAGCGGGTTGTCAGACGAAGGGCAGTTTTCCCTCTATTCATCATTGGTGATGCTGAACGAACAGAATGCTGCCGATGTGTTTGATAAGCGCCTGGTAGCTGATGTGGCTTTATTGCCTGTGAGGCAAGAATTCATTAACAAGCTGGGGAACAGTCTTTTAAAATATATGACTGAGGAGCTTGCTATTAAAGGTATCAGCCCTTTAACAGCAGATGATAAAGTTTATATTGAATTTGCAATCGTCAATGCTGGTGGTGGTGGCAATGCTAAGGGTTTGTATGCAATTTTTGAAAAAAATCAAAGATCTATTAATTTAGCAACTGAAGTAATGTTTTTAGATGGTCCTCATCATCCTTTTGCAAAATTTAGCATGGAAGAAGCTTTAGATTTTTTTGTAACCCTTGAGCCCGGTGAGCGCAGAGCTCGAGCTTTGAAAATAGTCCAAAAAAATGAATTGCATCACAAACTTTACAATCATTTGGTGAAAGTATTGATGCAAGCAGAAAGCCATCCAACTGCGATTAAACTGCAATTATCCAGAAGCCAATTGATGACGGTTGTTAAAGCATTAGCTCTTCGACAAGATGAAACAACAGCAATGAAAATTATCAAGGCTGTTAAAGAAGTGGCCAGGGAAGATCAGTCAGAAATTGCAAGGCAAGATCCACTATTTGAATTATTACAAGTCAGACTTTTGGAGGCTCAATCAAGTATTGCCCTAGTGCTGTTGCAGAGTTATAAAACAAAGCTGCCCGCCTTAGAGGCTGATTCAATACGAAGAGATAGCCCAAAGGATCAGTTGCTCACTCATTTTCAGAGACAAAGTCAGACTGCCTTAAAGATTTCAGCTTTAACTGCCATCACTTCAAGTCGTGCTACCGTCTCAGATAAAAAAGCCGGCGATCAGCCATCGAGCGATGGTGATCAGTCCCAGCCCCCAGTTCATCCCTCTCCTAAACACTGAAATACTGAAATTTCCAGTTTTTTAACTTCCTGATATGATTCTCAATCATTGCAGAGCCTAAGCTAGACGTTTAAAATAGTATCCTTATTGAAATATATTTTAGTTGTGTTAATGACCCAATCTTAAAGGCTGTAAGTATATGTATATTGCAGGTGTGGATGAAGCAGGCCGCGGTCCTTTAGCAGGACCCGTGATTGCAGCCGTTGTGATCCTAAATCCCAAATCTGTGCCATTAGGCATACAAGATTCCAAAACTTTAACTGAGGCCAAACGAGAACGCTTATATGAACTGATTATTGAACAGGCACTGGCTTATGCCATTGGTCGAGCTGAGGTCCATGAAATAGACAGTTTAAATATCTTACAAGCGACCTTATTGGCGATGCAGCGGGCGGTGCAAGGTCTTTTAATCGAGCCGACCGAGGTATGGGTTGACGGTAATCAGTGCCCTAAGCTTCGCTATCCCGTAAAGGCGATTGTTCAGGGCGATAAAACCGTGCCTGCCATTTCAGCAGCCTCTATATTGGCCAAAGTGACTCGCGACAGAGAAATGATATTACTCGATAAAAAATTTCCAGGTTACAACTTTGCAGTTCACAAAGGCTACCCGACCAAAAGCCATTGTGAACTTTTAAACAAGCTGGGGATCTCCCCAATACACCGCTTAAGTTTTGGGCCTGTAAAACGTTTGTTGGCAACCGTATAAAATGACAAGCTTTATTCATTTGCATGTGCACAGCGAATATTCTTTAAGCGAGGGTTTGCTGCGCATTGAAGAAATTGTCAAAGCGGCCGTGGGGAATAATATGCCTGCGGTTGCGCTGACCGATAATTGTAATTTGTTTGCTTTAATTAAGTTTTATCAGGCCTGTGAGGCGGCTGGCATCAAGCCGATTATTGGTGCTCATGTATATATTAAAAATTCTGAAGATATAAAAAAACCTCATCATTTACTGCTGTACTGTCAAAATGAACAGGGCTATAGGAATCTGACTGAGCTGTTATCTCGTTCTTATATTGAAGGGCAAGAAGAAGGGCGGCCTTATATTGAGAAAGAATGGCTCAGAGAAAAAAATCAGGGCCTTATTGTGCTAGCGCCTTGCCAAAATAGCGATATTGGGCAGGCATTGCTAGCAAATCACACAGAGCTGGCCGAAACGTTGGTCGAGCACTGGTCAGGAATTTTCCCCAAGCGTTTTTATTTAGAAATTACTCGATGTGGCCGAGTCAATGAAGATCAATATCTACAGGCTGTGGTAAAACTTGCTGAAAGGAAACATTGTCCTTTGGTGGCAACCAATGATGTTCGCTTTTTAAAAGCCGAAGATTATGAAGCTCATGAGGCTCGAGTCTGTATTTTTGAAGGCCGTGAATTGAATGATGCAAATCGCCTACGCATTTACACCCAAGAGCAATATTTTAAATCTCAAAGCCAGATGTCTTATCTTTTCAAAGATATCCCAGAAGCTTTAGCCAATTCGGTAGAGATTGCCAAGCGGTGCAGTCTCAGCTTAAACCTGAAACAAGTTTTTTTGCCAAAATACCCGCTGCCACAGGGTAGGACTCTTGAACAATATTTACAAGAAATGAGTTGCAATGGCTTGCAGCAGCGATTTTCTGAGAAACTTATTCCAGAACATTATCAAAATCGCTTGAATGAAGAGCTGAAAGTAATTTTATCGATGAATTTTGCAGGCTATTTCTTAATTGTCGCTGACTTTATTCGTTGGGCCAAAGAAAACGGTATTCCGGTAGGGCCTGGGAGGGGCTCCGGCGCAGGATCCTTGGTCGCTTATTCTCTTAAAATTACCGATTTAGATCCACTACAATACGATCTATTATTTGAGCGGTTTTTAAATCCCGAGCGGGTATCTATGCCTGACTTTGATATTGACTTTTGCATGGAAGGCCGCGACCGGGTGATTGATTATGTCACTCGCACTTATGGACGAGAATCGGTATCACAAATTATCACTTATGGCACCATGGCTGCAAAAGCTGTGGTTCGGGATGTGGGGCGGGTTTTAGGCCACCCTTATGGTTTTGTTGACAAACTTGCCAAGTTGATCCCTTTTGAGATTGGCATTACGCTTGAATCAGCTTTAAAACAAGAGGAATTATTAAAGAAACGCTATCAAGATGAAGAAGAAGTTCGTTTGTTGATAGACTTGGCGAGAAAGCTTGAAGGCATTACCCGCAATGTGGGTAAACATGCCGGTGGTGTGGTGATAGCGCCCTCTAAATTGACTGACTTTACTCCGCTTTATTGTGAAAGCACCGATGCAGCGATTGTCACTCAATTTGATAAAGACGATATCGAAGCGATTGGCTTAATCAAGTTCGACTTCTTAGGTTTGAGAACACTGACGATTATTGATGGGGCAGTCAAGAATATCAATCAACGACGGCCTGCCGGTGAAGCTTTATTAGATATTACCCGTATTCCTTTTAATGATGACAAAACCTTTAATTTATTGAGATCTTGTGCGACGACCGCAATTTTCCAGTTAGAATCTCGCGGTATGAAGGACTTAATTCGCCGGCTGCAACCGGATATTTTTGAAGAGATCATTGCGCTGGTAGCCCTGTTTCGACCAGGCCCTCTGCAGTCAGGCATGGTGGATGACTTTATCAATCGTAAGCATGGCCGAGCGGCTAGTCTTTATTCTCATCCCAAACTTGAACCCATCTTAAAGCCTACTTATGGAATTATTCTCTATCAGGAACAGGTGATGCAAATCGCTCAAGTCTTATCCGGCTATACCCTAGGAGGCGCTGATTTATTGCGCCGTGCTATGGGTAAGAAAAAACCCGAAGAAATGGCCAAACAAAGAGCTATTTTTGTTTCCGGTGCTGAAAATAACCAAGTGAGCCGAGAAACAGCCACTTATATTTTTGATCTGATGGAAAAATTTGCTGGCTATGGTTTTAATAAATCTCATTCAGCAACCTATGCTGTATTGACTTACCAAACTGCCTGGCTTAAAGCCCATTATCCAGCAGCATTTATGGCCGCAGTTTTATCTTCAGATATGGCTCATACCGATAAGGTTGTGGTATTCATTGAAGAATGCCGTCATATGGGTATTAATGTCGTGCCACCAAGCATTAATGAAAGCCAGTATCGCTTCACGGTTCGCGATGATAACTGCATTGTTTATGGTTTGGGTGCCATTAAAGGTCTGGGCGAGGGGGCCATCAATTCTATGATCTCGGTGAGAGAGGAGACCGGGCCTTTTAAAGATTTGTTTGATTTGTGTGCACGCATTGATTTGCGCAAAGCCAGTAAGCGGGTATTAGAAGCTTTAATTCGTTCTGGAGCTTTAGATAGCCTGGGAGAGCACCGATCAGCGTTGTCGGCTTTGTTGGAAGAAGCCACCAAAGCTTCGGAACAATTAACTCAAAATCGACTTCATGGCCAAATGGATCTTTTTGGCGATAGTATTCATGCTTCTGATATCATGATTCGTAAAGCTTTTGATTTAGCCCCCTGGTCTGAGGCACAACGGTTACAAGCTGAGAAAGATACCCTAGGGCTGTATTTAACCGGTCATCCGATCAATGTTTTTTTACCTGAATTAAAAGCTATGAAAATTACAGCTCTTAAAGATGTACGGCCCGAAAAGGGCCGTCGGCAAAAGCTTGCCGGACTGGTGGTGAGTGTTCGGACCCTACAAACCAAGAAAGGCGATCGCATGGCTTTTGTCACCCTCGATGATCGTACCGCGCGCATTGAAATTGCAGTTTTTGCAGATTTGTATCGAGATAAACGTGAGCTTTTCAATGAAGATTGTTTGGTGATCATCGAAGGTGAAGTAGCGCTCGATGATTATAGCGGAGGAGTTAAAACCCGAGTTTTTGAGGCTATGGATATTACTCAGGCACGGACACTTTTTGCAGAAGCTTTAAAGCTCACCATACCAGCCAGCATCAGTGCACAAACCTTAAATGGGATCATTGAACTTTTAAAAACTTTCAAAGTACCCAAAACCTGCCCAGTTAAAATTGTTTATGAACACGATTGTGGTCTTGCTCAGTTACGCTTGGGCTCTGATTGGACCGTGATCCTCCGAATGGAATTATTAGAAGGTCTGGAAAAATTGATAGGACCTACCTTTCAAATTAGCTATCGTTCGTAGAAGAACCCAAGGAAAAAGAACCCAAGGAAAAAGAACCCAAGGAAAAAGAACCCAAGGAAAGAGAACCCAAGGAAGCAGTATGGCGCATGGTGTGAAGATCATTGCTGCTGCTGCTGTTGACATCAAGAGCTGCAGGTGGCATTAAACGTCGGTCTGGTAAATAAGGACGTATGACCATCAAAGGCGCATAATGTTGATCAAGGAACCATTCATAGGATTTACTTGCTCTGAATGTTTGATAGCCATGATTGATAATCTTTAAGCGCAGATCCAGAGCCTTGCTCAAGTTAGGGGTATTTTCAGTCAGTATGGAAAAGGCGTCAGCAATTTTATTAATATGATCGGCAGATTTAAAGCCGCTGCTGATGAATTTGTAATAGACATTTTTAGGATTGGAAGCGATATCGAGCAGAGCAAAGCGCGAAAAACTATGCCAAGAAAGTTGTCTCGACGTTTTTAGTGCATTGAGACTCGCTGATCTCAAAGCTTTAAAGATAGGTCCACTTTGGCGACTGGTTAATATTCCGGTGCAGAACTCGTTGAGCCTGTAGCCCAAAAAAATTCCTTTGATCAGATTACCACCAAAAGCATCAATTCTTTGTTCAATGTTGCTTTTGTTCTGATAGCTATTCGAATTATTGTTCTGGGCAGAAGGTTTCATCGGGCTTTTAAATAAGGGTGACATCGCCAAGAATTTTGAAGCTCGAAATACCAACTTAAAATAAAGTCCCGAAAATTCATAAAAACTTTTTAATCGCGCTTTGATGCCTTCTGGAGCTGTAGTTGACCAACTATGCAGTTTTTGCAGTTCTTTGTAGAATTTACCTATTTTAGAAAAAAAAACCGCTGTGAAAATGATGCCAGTAAATGCTAGCAGCAAAGCTTTGAGGCTGGTGTTGATCGCGGGTCTAGCAAAAAAATTTTCCAATGGTTTAAATAAATTGTAAAAATATTTTTTACGCTTTGATTTGATCTGCTCATAGGTTTCTTCTTCAATATACTTTTTTTTTCTAGGGGAGTCATCGTCCTGATCTGATTGATTTGCTAAATCAGAGATTGAATGATTACCAAAACTAACCGATCGTTGTTGCTTAGATTCGTCAGCGAATAATATTGGGTTGCCGGTTTCATTGGTAGAAGAAACAGCTGTTTCTGCCCGTAAGCAGTTCGAAAATTCTATCACATCAAGAGTATGTTCAGTATATTTTTTAAGCCATTGTGAAGGATCTAAGCTTTTAAAAAAATTGCTTAAATTAAAAGTACTGCCTAGGAATGCCTCAAGCCCCTCAACCAAATTGTGCAAGCCTAAGAAACTTAAAAACAAACTTTTAGATAGTTCCGAATTTTTGACGGGATCATATTCTATTTTTAAAACTGGCAATGTTTGTTGCCAATCTTTAAAGCGGCCTTGTAAGAAATGAAATTTGCCCAGCCAAATAATACCAGCGTGGACAATATAAAAAAAACGATAGAGGGGGTATTTTTCAATCTTATTGAATACTGAAGGTTGGGTTTCAGTCGTCTCAACCTGTGGTGGGCGCATGGGTGTCGAACTGGTAGCTCGCATGAAGGACTTCCTTTTCCTTGCCAAAATAGATTTTTGATCTTATAGAATGGTTACTTTAGGGATATGCTATCAGTTTGTCAAGGCGCTTAAATATAGGGAGACAGGGAGGTCCTGCGATGATGAAATCGAGCCTGGCTCGGTTAATTTCTGCTTATTAGTTTCTTACCTAGATTGAGGTGGATATCCCGAGCCTATTTGAGCGCTGTTCCATTTCTTGATTAAGACGACCTAGGCAAGGGAGTGAAGGACCAACTAGAATCGTGCATGCTTGGAGTTTGGGCTATCTCAGTCTTCTTTGCATCGCTTGTATCGCTAGTGAGATGACTGGTGGTGATAGTGAGACGATTTGTGGTGATAGTGAGATGATTTGTGGTGCTAGTAAGAGGATGATGTTGGAAAGCAAAAAAGTTGTTTATTGGTAGTATTAGACAGTCTTTACCGATAGCCCCAAAGCAGGGTTCAATATAATGTTCATCAACCTGAGTCATTCTATGCATTAAATTCTTGCCAATACTTGGGAACTCGTCAAAGAGAGTTGATGTGGCATCAGCCATTTTGTAAATATTATTTAAAGCCGCCTTGAGATCGGTCCAGCGACTTGAGCCATTCAGTATATCGATCAAGGATATATCTCTGAGAAGGGAAGTAAGTTTGACACCTCTATCACCCATGGTAGCCAGCATCTCGATAGAAAATAGTAGCCATCTTATTTTAAAATTTCTTTTGGCACTTGACCCCAGTTTAGAAAAGCCTTCAGTAAAATTTTGTATCTGTTCTGGAGTTTTTCTGCCAAATTCATAGATTTGTGTGGGCATGGTTGTGCTGGTTAATTCGTCTACGTCAGATACTTGTTCGTGCAATGCCTTTGAAAGTTGAGAGCAAAATGTTTTCGTTTTAAACCATGGTCCGGGCTTTTGAAGCTTAAAAAGGATGTAATACGAATAAGCCGAATTTTTGGAGAATTTAAAAAAATTATAAGCGGTTTTTTCTTTCCAAAAATTTTTGGATGCTTGTATTAGGCCTGAGAAAACTTCCCAAGTTTTGCGAATTTGCCCAAGTATAATGATAAGCAAAAGTGCAGTCCATAAGATTTTAGCCATATGAGCAGATATTTTTTGAAAAAAGGAAGGGGTATCTTGATTTGCGATTTGGGGTGCTGTGGATGTCTTATCTTTAGGATAATGAATGCTATTCCATTGATCCTTTAAGGAATTTTTGATTCTTGACCAACTGAAAACAATATCTGCTGCAAGTATTTCTGCTAAAAAACCATCGAAAGTTTCTTTTAAACTATTGTAGTTAAGTGATTGAGCAGCAAAACTTTTACTCAATAGTCCCGAAGTTCTCCATATGTTAAAGGTTGTGCTGAGGTCCGTGTGAAATCTTTCCCCACAATTAAAACTGGTGCCTATAAATAAAAAACTGTAGATCAATTTAAAGAACGTATCCTTGAGGGTGTCACAGAATTCAGCTTGGCTTCTGGGTATTTTTTTTCTGAGGAAAAGGTAGAAAGAAGGAAGTTTTGGTAGATTTTTTGATACAAAGTCAGTAGGAGCTTGAGTCTCATTGGTAGAGGAGCTCGGTGGATTGATTTGAGGTGGTGGAACGAGCTCAACAGTAGAAGCTTGAGTCTCATTGGTAGAGGAGGTCGGTGGAATGAGCTCAACAGTAGAAGCTTGAGTCTCATTGATAGAGGAGGTCGGTGGAATGAGCTCAACAGTAGGAGCTTGAGTCTCATTGATAGAGGAGCTCGGTGGATCGACTTGAGAAGGTGCTGAGCTGCTTCTGTTATTAAAAGGTTGTGGGGGGTTGGTCAGGCTCTGTGTTAAACATGTATCACCGCGCTGCCTTGAGGGTGGCAGGTTTACGCGCAGTCGCGGTCTCTTAAAAGCTTTCGTTGTATCACAAGACTGGCTGGCATAATGTCCAGCCCCAGCCTTGACTCGTGAGTTTCCCCCCTGTGAGGGATGTTCAACAACTATTGATGATGTTGATAATGATAAAAAGTCTGAAGAGTGGGCTTCTCTTTGTAACTCTTCTTGTAACTTTTCTTGTAACTCTTTTAACTTTTCTTGTAACTCTTTTTGTAACTTTTTTTGTAACTCTTTTTTAGTATTGCAGCTGGCCTCTGAGAGTTTTGGAGAAGCGACTCTCAGGTAAGATCCAGGGCTATAAGGTGGGGTGCTTGTCACTGAACCTTGTGGGGAGGCTTCAGGCGAGAACGAAAATGAATGCCTAGCTTGTTGATGTAAGCTCTGATGGCTTGTACGGGAACTCAATGTATATTGAGCTGATACAGGGCTGTCATCCGAAGTGTCTGAAGTGCTGGATTCGAGCTCATTCGGATTTTGCTGAGCAGAGCTTGGAATATTTAACTTGAGTTTGTCCTTTGGCATATGGCAAGAAGAAGAAATAGAGTCATCGCTCTGAGATCTTGCTAGGCTTGAGCTTGAGCTTGGGTGGCTTAGGCTTGAGTTTGGGCGGCTTGAGCTTGAGCTTGGGCGGCTTGAGCTTGAGCTTAGGCTTGAGTTTGGGCGGCTTGAGCTTAGGCTTAGGCTTGAGTTTGGGCGGCTTGAGCTTGAGCTTAGGCTTGAGCTTGGGCGGCTTGAGCTTGAGCTTAGGCTTGAGCTTGGGCTTGAGTTTGAGCTTGGGCTTGTAAGTATCTCTGTGGGTAGATGATCCATCCATTGGGGAAGAGTCTGATTTTTAGGTTCCATAGTGGGTCCTGTTAGGCTTATACAGCTTCCGTTGCATTAAAGGTCCCCTAATCGTTATTAAATAATATTAAGCTCAAAATCCTAGAAATTAATTAGCTTGCCGTCAAGTTTTTATAAAAAAATACCTAAAACACAGGAAAAATGGTTGATGCTATCCTTATAGATGAATTATTTAAATAACTTTTAAATCCATCTATTAATATAAAAATAGGAGGGAAGAAATTGTTTCTTGCCATTTCTATTGCTGTACTATTTTAAAAAATAGCTGGGCCTTCGTCAAGCAGTCATAGTTGAACTGCCTATTTGTAAGTTATGAAACTAATGTATAGCTGACTGAAGGCTGACAATTGTTGTACACTATACGGCTTTAGTGCTGCTAGATTCAGAAAAGGTTAGTGTATGAACTTGAACTGCTTAGATTTTGAGCAACCCATCGCAGAACTTGAAGCAAAGATTGAAGAACTTCGATTGGTTGGCTCTGATTCAGAAATCAATATCAGCGAAGAAATTGACCGACTACAAGCTAAAAGTCGTACTCTCACGACCTCTATTTTTCGTTCGCTAAGCGACTGGCAAATTATTCAATTGGCTCGGCATCCTCAAAGGCCTTATACCATCGATTATATCCCCCGCATATTTACTGATTTTGATGAAATGCATGGCGACCGCGCTTTTGCAGATGACAAAGCGATTATTGGTGGTCTGGCACGCTTAGAAGGCGAGCCTGTGATGATTATTGGACAACAAAAGGGACGCGATACCAAAGAAAAACTCTATCGCAATTTTGGTATGCCTCACCCGGAAGGCTATCGCAAAGCACTTAGGCTGATGCAAACTGCAGAGCGTTTTAAGTTGCCTGTTATTACACTGATAGACACGCCGGGTGCCTATCCTGGAGTCGGCGCTGAGGCGCGTGGGCAAAGTGAGGCTATTGCTCGCAATTTATTTGTTATGTCGAAGTTATCAGTGCCAATACTCTGCCTGGTCATTGGAGAAGGTTGCTCTGGAGGAGCTTTAGGGATTGGTGTCGGAGATCGCGTATTGATGTTGCAATATTCTTATTATGCAACCATTTCTCCCGAAGGCTGTGCTACCATTTTATGGAAAAGTGCTAGTAAAGCTCCTGAGGCTGCAGAAATTATGGGTATTACTGCTAAACGCTTGTTGAAGCTGGGGCTTATTGATGACATTATCCCAGAACCTCTGGGTGGGGCGCATCGCGATTATGAGACAACCGCTGTTTTGATTAAAAAAAGTTTATCCGCCCATTTAAAAACCTTAAAATCCTTATCGGTCTCTCAGTTATTAGACCAAAGGTATTTACGCCTTATGTCGGTATGATCGACGCTCAGCTTAAAGACACCGTACAAAATCTCACGGCCAATACGGAGCTGTGGGTGGGCTTCAGTGGCGGTTTAGATTCACATGTTTTACTGGATTGCTGTGTCAATGGTTTTCGAGATCTAAAAGCTTATCGTGTTCATGCGCTACATATTCATCATGGTTTAAGCATTCATGCAGATGAATGGGTAAAACACTGCGAACAAATCTGTCAGGATTATCACATTCCCTTGACTACGGTAACCGTGAATGCCAAACCGGATTTTAAACAAAGTCCTGAAGAAGCTGCAAGAGTTGCTCGACTCAAAGCTTTTAACGAGAAGATCCCTCTGAAGGCGACTTTACTCTTGGCTCATCATGAAGATGATCAAGCAGAAACAGTTCTATTTCGATTATTGCGAGGCGCAGGTCCCTTAGGGCTTGGGGCTATGCAACCGAAATCCACTTTAGCCTCCGGGCAAGAAATCTTGCGGCCTTTTTTGCAAACCTCTAAACAAGCTATCGTCGATTATGCCAGGCTTAAAAATTTAACCTGGATTGAAGATGAAAGTAATGTAAATTTGCGGTTCGATAGAAATTTTTTACGACACAAAGTACTGCCTCTCCTACAAGAACGCTGGCCTTATGCCACTCGTGCTTTTGCGCGTTCCGCAACACTTTGTCGAGAAGAAAATAACTCCAATGAGATTTTAGCATTACAAGATTTAGCTGTTGTGAAAAATGATGATGCTGGGCTGTTATCGGTTCGTTCTCTGCTGAAATTGTCTTCGAGCAGGCAGAAAAGTGTTTTAAGACTTTGGTTAAAACAACAAGGCTTGCAGTTGCCAAGCTACGCTCATATTGAACGATTGCAAAAAGAGGTGCTAGGGGCCGGTTGGGATAAAAGCCCTCGGTTAAAAATTTCCCATTATGAAATTTGGCGCAAACAAGATAAGCTTGGCGTAAGATGCTTAACTTAAAAATCTCGTCCCGCTAGGTCTTAAGCTAAAAAATGCAGCTGCTGTCAAACTGTAACTGGGCAGAAAATTGTCTGGTTGGCGAAAATCTGTTAAAGTTGACTCCCATCTGAATCTCACTAGGGTAAAACAAATTCCGTCCTAAGTTCTAGGCTTGTGGGACTCCCACAAGCTGCAGGTAAGCTTTTCAGGCGAATGCCATGATTTAAAGCTCAACAACACATAAAATCTAAATGGAAGGGGTATATATATGACGAAATATATCTTTGTAACCGGTGGGGTGGTCTCGTCGCTGGGCAAAGGCATCGCAGCGGCTTCCTTGGGGGCTATACTAAAGTCACGTAACTTAAAAGTAACTCTCCTTAAATTTGATCCTTATATCAATGTGGATCCGGGCACCATGAGCCCTTTTCAACATGGCGAGGTCTATGTGACGGAAGATGGGGCTGAAACCGATCTGGATTTAGGCCACTATGAGCGCTTTGTTGGCACTCCGATGCGCCGCATCAATAATCATACCACCGGCCAAATTTATGAAAGAGTCATTGCCAAAGAACGTCGCGGCGAATATTTAGGCGCTACTGTTCAGGTGATCCCTCATATCACCGATGAAATCAAACAATGTGTGATTGAAGGTGGCAAAGGTTACGATATTGCTTTGGTTGAAATTGGCGGCACAGTGGGTGATATTGAATCATTGCCCTTTTTAGAGGCCATACGACAAATGCGTATGGAAGTTGGACCTCTCAATACCCTATTTATACATCTTACCTTAGTGCCTTATATTGCAACTGCAGGTGAAATTAAAACCAAACCGACCCAACATTCTGTTAAAGAATTGCGTTCTATTGGTATTCAACCTGATGTACTGATTTGTCGTTGCCAACACCCTTTGCATGAGGCCGAACAACGCAAAATTGCTTTATTTACCAATGTTGAGAGTTCTGCGGTTATTGCATCTCCCGATATGCCTTCTATTTATGAAATTCCCATGGTTTTACATAAACAAGGTCTAGATGACATCGTATTGACCAAGCTGGGGATCACAGCGCCCCCTGCTGTATTAGAGCCTTGGATGAAGGTTGTTGAAGCCCATAGTCATCCTAAATCTGAAGTGCGGGTCGCGATGGTTGGGAAATATACCAATCTTGCAGATGCTTATAAATCTTTAAATGAAGCTTTAATTCATGCCGGCATTCATACATCGACAAGGGTCAGAATCGACTATATTGATTCTGAAGAATTAGAACGGGGGGGTGTCTCCCTCTTAACGGGCAAAGATGCCATCTTGGTTCCAGGTGGTTTTGGCAATCGTGGAGTCGAAGGTAAAATTGCTGCAGCGCGCTATGCACGGGAAAACAACATTCCTTATTTGGGGATTTGTCTTGGCATGCAGATTGCGGTGATTGAAATGGCACGTCACCAAGCCGATTTATTAAATGCCAGCAGCACTGAATTTGACGCTGCAACCCCTTACCCGGTGATTGCCTTGGTGAGTGAATGGCTTACAGCCACTGGTACCACAGAGGTTCGCAGTAGTCATTCGCAGATGGGTGCTACCATGCGCCTGGGTGCACAAGAATGTCGCTTAGTGTCTGGTTCTTTAGCACAGACTATCTATGGCGAGGAAAAAATTATTGAACGACATCGGCATCGTTATGAGGTGAATGGTCAGTGGATTTCAAAGCTTGAAGACGCAGGCTTAAAAGTGTCAGGCCGTTCATTAGATGGAAAACTGGTAGAAATGATTGAACTTTCATCTCATCCTTGGTTTGTAGCTTGTCAATTTCATCCAGAGTTTACCTCGACACCCCGCGAGGGCCACCCTTTATTTATCCATTTTATTCAAGCTGCTTTAAAGCATCAAATAGCAGGCACGAGGAGTGCATGATGAAATTATGTAATTTTACTGTTGGTCAATATTCACCTTTTTTCTTAATTGCAGGTCCCTGCGTTATTGAGTCCGAGGCCCTAGCCATTGATACCGCGGGTTATCTGAAAGAGTTGACGGACAGCTTAAATATTCCTTTTATTTATAAATCATCATTCGACAAAGCCAATCGTACTTCACATCAAAGTTTTAGAGGGACAGGCATTGATGAAGGTTTGCGCATATTAGAACTGGTTAAAAAAACCATTGGCGTGCCGATTATAACGGATGTTCATGAAGATACTCCTTTGAATGAAGTCGCTTCGGTCATCGATGTTTTACAAACACCGGCTTTTTTATGCCGACAAACCAATTTTATTATGAAAGTTGCAAGCTTAGGATTGCCGATTAATATTAAGAAAGGTCAATTTCTCTCGCCTTGGGATATGAAGTTTGTTGTCGCAAAAGCGCGCGAAGCGGGCAACAACCAAATTATGGTTTGTGAACGCGGTGTCAGTTTTGGTTACAACAATTTGGTTTCAGATATGCGCTCTTTAGCGATTATGCAAGAAACCGGTTGCCCGGTGGTATTTGATGCGACGCATTCGGTGCAGTTGCCAGGAGGCCTTGCTGGTAAATCAGGCGGTCAGCGAGAGTTTGTGCCAGTATTGGCAAAAGCTGCTATGGCGGTTGGAGTTGCTGGTCTTTTTATGGAAACTCACCCTGTTCCCGATGAAGCTTTAAGTGATGGCCCCAATGCATGGCCGATGTATCAAATGCCGGCTTTGTTAAAACATTTACAAGCGCTGGACAGACTCACCAAAGAAGCTTTACAAGCTGATGAACAGTGGTCGTTGAAGACTGCTATGGAAACGGCATAACAAGGAGAGAGCTGTGTCTGCTATCAAAGATATTTATGCCTATGAGATCTTGGATTCACGGGGCTTTCCAACTGTCGAAGCGGAAGTGCTGCTTTTCAATGGTATGCGCGGCCGTGCTTTGGTACCTTCCGGAGCCTCCAAAGGACAACGAGAAGCTTTAGAACTGCGCGATGGCGACAAACGTTACCAGGGTAAAGGTGTTCAAAAAGCGGTTGCCAATATTGAAACAATGATTCGCCCGGCATTAATAGGCCTGTCGGTTTTCGAACAAGCTCAAATTGATGCTCGAATGATTGAACTCGATGGTACCGATAACAAAAGTCATTTAGGGGCTAACGCAACCTTAGCAGTCTCCATGGCCGTAGCCCGCGCGGCAGCTTGTGCTCAACATCAGCCTTTATACCGCTATTTATCCAAAAATGAGCCTTCATGGTTACCCTTGCCACTGATGAACCTGATCAATGGTGGCGCACATGCCGATAATGACATCGATATCCAGGAATTTATGATAGTGCCCTTGGGTGCTCCAAACTTCTCGGAAGCTTTGCGCTATGGTGCAGAAGTCTTTCAAGCTTTGAAAAGCCATTTAAAAACCAAAGGATTGAGCACAGCTGTTGGCGATGAAGGTGGCTTTGCACCACATTTGTCCTGTGGGGAAGCTGCGTTAAATGCCTTGCTGCAGGCCATCGAGATCACCGGCCTAAAAGTGGGCACCGATATTGCTTTGGCTTTAGATGCCGCAGCCAGCGAATGGTATAGAGACGGCATTTACCATCTAGCCGGTGAAAATAAGCGCATGAACTCAGAAGAGCTTTGTCAGTACTGGGCAGATTGGAGCAGACAATATCCGATTGTTTCTATAGAAGATGGTTTGGCAGAGCAAGATTGGCAGGGTTGGCAGTATTTAACTAAACTGCTAGGGGATAAGCTTCAATTGGTGGGTGATGATTTGTTTGTGACTCAAACACGCTGGCTCAAACAAGGTATTGAGCAAAAATCTGCCAATGCTATTTTGATTAAGTTGAATCAAGTTGGGACGGTCACCGAAACATTAGAGGCAATTGCTTTAGCCAAACAAGCAAATTTTGCTACCATTATCTCACATCGCTCAGGTGAAACCGAAGACACCTTTATTGCCGATCTGGCTGTAGCGCTTGATGCCGGCCAGATAAAAACGGGTTCCTTGTGTCGTTCAGAACGGGTCGCCAAGTACAATCAGTTGTTGCGTATTGAAAGAGAACTTGGCAAAAACGCCAAATACTCAGGAAACTTACCTTTCAAGGGCAAAGTAAGTGTTTAAAAGTACGGTGACGGTATTGGTGATGTTCTTACTGGCTTTACAGTGGCGTCTTTGGCAGGGGGGCGGCAGTATCGCTGACGTTCTGCGGTTAAATAGTTTAATCTCCAATCAAAATGGTGAGATAGAAACACTGGTCCATCGCAACAAACAATTAGAAGCCTCGGTGCAAGCTTTAAAAAAACATCCCAGTGCCATTGAAGAACATGCACGTTACCAATTGGGCATGATTAAAACCCAAGAAAGTTTTTTGCAAGTGGTTGAGCCATCAAACCTTTAAACCAAACATCTAAAGAGTATTTATGAGAATTTTATTAAGCAATGACGATGGTGTCTACGCCCCGGGTTTAAAAGCCTTATATAACGCATTAAAAGATGTGGCTGAAGTGGTTGTCGTGGCGCCGGATCGGGATCGCAGTGCTGCCGGTAAATCTTTGACTCTCACCTCACCTTTGCGGCCACGGGTTTTAGATAGTGGTTTTATCAGTGTTGATGGGACCCCTACTGACTGCATCCATTTGGCCTTAACGGGTTTTGTCAATGAAAAACCCGATATGGTTATTGCAGGTATCAATGCTGGAGCAAATCTCGGTGATGATGTTCTGTATTCAGGCACCGTTGCAGCTGCAACTGAAGGCCGCTTTTTAGGTTATCCCGCAATTGCAGTTTCTCTGAATGGTGACAAAGGCGAAAACTATGAATCTGCAGCCTTGGTGGTAAAAAATTTGTGGCAACATATTTTGGCGCATCCTTTAGCAGCCAATACCATCTTAAATATTAATGTACCGGATTTACCTTTTCATGCGATAAAAGGCGTACGAGTGACCCGTTTGGGCCAAAGACATCGGTCTGAAGGCATGGTCAAAAGTACCGATCCCAGAGGTCGTACCATTTTTTGGATAGGCCCCTGTGGTGCTGAACAAGATGCGGGTCCTGGCACCGATTTTGATGCCATTCGCGAAGGCTATGTTTCTATTACCCCTTTACAAATGGATCTGACCCATTACACAGCTTTACCCAGTATCAAAGACTGGATCGGTTTACTCTCACTGAGTTCACAGAGCAAGGTTCATGCCTTCGAATAAGTGGTTGGCGAATATCAAGCTCAATAATCTCTGGTTTAGGCTCTACCAAAGGGTATTGTCTTTGGCCACTCATCCTTATGCACTTTTTTATTTGGTGCTGATCAGTTTCAGTGAAGCTATTTTTTCCCCAATCCCTCCCGATGTTTTGTTGGTGCCTATGGTGTTAGAGCGGCCTAAACGCGCATTAAAATTAGGTTTGATCACAACACTTTCTTCAATCAGTGGTGGCATACTGGGTTATGCAATTGGCCGTTATGCTTTCGATCACTGGCTTTCTGAACTCATTCAAGGTACCAGCTACTGGGAAAACTACCAGACACTGAGCGACACGTTTCAAAGTCATGGATTTTGGGGCATGGTGATCGCGAGTTTTCTGCCCATCCCTTATAAAATGATTACTATTACAGCGGGTGCCATTCATGTACCTCTGGGCGATTTTATTATCGGTTCTTTAATTGGTCGCTCAAAACGATTTATTTTTGTAGCCTTATTGGTGCGCTTTGGCGGCAAGCGCATGGAAACATTATTGTTGCGCTATGTAGAGCGTTTGGGCTGGTTATCGGTCACACTGATAACAGGATTTTTTCTTTACCGAACATTGGCGTAAAAAGATGATTAAAACTGGGTTGCTAGGTATTTCAGCATTGATATTGATATCTTGTGGGCGAGAGCAAGCGGCTCCGGTTGTTACTTTAGAGAGCCGATCGATGCTGGCAGGCGAACACCGGGTACAAGCGGGTGAGACACTTTACAGCATAGCTTGGTTTGAAGGTTTAGATGTGCAACAGTTAGCCCGTATGAACCATTTAAAAGCACCTTTTCATTTAAACCCGGGCCAAACGATTGCCTTAAAAGATAGAGGGCCGACGCCAGAAGCTTTAAATCCTATAGAAAGTGCGCCTTCCTTTACCGGTGTGACCCTTGCAACAGCTGGTGCTGCAGTTGCGACACAACCCAGTTCTGTGGCCAACAATGAATCCCTGCCTGAGCCTACCTATAAAACCCTAGCAACATCGACTCGCTCTGCCAATGGCAAAGCCTTGGGCTCTATAAAAGGGTTACAGTGGCCGCTGAAGGGGAAGCTGATCAGCCGTTTTGGCCAAGGCCATAAAGGGATTGAACTGGGCCAGTCATTAGGAACTCCGGTAAAAGCTGCCGCCGCAGGCGAGGTGGTTTATAGTGGCGATGGCCTGAGAGGCTATGGAAATTTGGTGATTATCAAACACAACGAAGAGTTTTTGAGTGCTTATGGCCATAATCGGTTGTTAAAAGTGCAAGAAGGCGATGTAGTGAAAGTTGGTCAAACGATAGCCGAGGTGGGTGAGCGCAACCAAGTGCCGTTGCTGCATTTTGAAATTCGTTACAAAGGCAAACCCGTAGATCCGCTGTTATATCTGCCAAAATCTTAAGGGGGTGCCTCGGAGAGGATTCGGATCCACCCCGGGGCACCCATCAAATCAATCAATTAACAAAATACCAAATACTCATAGTTCACCACTGCCATACAGCCCATCATGGCTAGGCAGGCATCATCTTAAACCTCAATGTATTAAAAATGACTGAACTCAATATTTGAGCAAGGGTTTCATTGGTATATAACTTGCATCAATCATTTTAGTTTTGTTACAGAGCTGAAGACCATGAATGCCAAACCTCCTGAAATTCATTCTGTCGAGGACAATAGACCTATTGGAACACCCAGAAAAGTCACTTTGCTTATGTTCTGGGTTTTGCTCCTTGCTTGCAGTGTCAATTTAGTTGTTTTTCTTCACTATTATTATCATACCAAACCCTTAAAAGATCCCTCTGCTGTGCTGGCCCATCCACTAGCCCCTGTTGTCTTAGCAAAGGCCCATAGCGGAGAGATGAAAGTGTTCCTCTCAGCCTTAGGCTCCGTGACCCCTACTGAAACAGTGACAGTTAAAACTCAGGTCAATGGACAACTGCTCAAGGTTTTATTTCGCGAAGGGCAAAAAGTAACCGTTGGTGAACAGCTCGCAGAAATTGATCCCAATATCTATCAGGCCCAATTAATACAATACGAAGGCCAGTTAGCACGTGATCTAGCATTACTGGAAAATGCACAGCTGGATCTTGAACGCTACCAAACGCTTTTTCAGCAAGATTCTATTTCTAAGCAGATCTTAGATACCCAAGAATCTCTGGTAAAACAATACCAAGGCACGGTTAAATTAGATGGGGGCTTAGTTGAGACTGCACGATTAAATTTAAGTTATTGTCAAATTAAATCACCTATTTCAGGAACCATTGGTTTACGTCTAGTTGACCCCGGAAATATTGTACAAACCACTGATGCCAATGGTTTGGCAATCATTAATACCATCCAACCAATCACCGTGGTATTTTCAATCCCTGAAGACAATATCCCTCAAGTAACCAAGCAAATCGCTATGGGCAAACCCCTGATTGTAGAAGCCTATGATCGAGCACAGGAAAAATTGCTTGAGAGTGGGACCGTGCTGACTATCGACAATGAAATTGATCCCAGTACAGGTACTGTTAAATTAAAAGCGGAATTTAAAAATATAGAAAATAAGCTATTTCCTAATCAATTTGTAAACATACGACTTCTAGTAGATACCCTGCACAACGCAACCATTATACCTATGGCAGCTATTCAACATGGCTCGCGAGGTGATTTTGTGTATCTGCTCACGCATAATTCTACTGTGCACCTTAAACCCGTCACCGTCGGCGTCAATTCAGGTGATGAGGTGACCGTTACCTCAGATCTGTCTCCCGGTGAATTCGTGGTCATTGAAGGTACAGATAAATTAACAGATGGCGCAGTTGTGACTGTCTCTGATACGGCAATTCACCCGAGATGAATTTATCACGCCCGTTTATACAGCGTCCCATTGCAACCTCTTTGCTGACGTTTGCTTTAATGCTCGTCGGTCTACTAGCCTATCAATTATTGCCTGTATCAGCCTTACCCGATGTAGATTATCCAACCATACGGATCTCCACCTTTTACCCTGGTGCAAGCCCTGAAGTGATGACGACGGCTATTACGGCCCCTCTTGAACGGCAACTTGGCCAAATGCCAGGTCTTAATCAGATGACTTCCGACAGCTCCAGCGGCGCTGCGATTATTACCCTACAATTTAACTTGACCATGAGTTTAGATATCGCTGAACAAGAAGTGCAAGCAGCGATTAATGCAGCCACCAGTTATTTACCCCAAGATTTACCTAATCCACCCATCTATAATAAAATAAACCCAGCCGATACACCGGTGATGACCTTAGCTTTAACTTCAAAGTCTCTTCCCTTACCCCAAGTAGAAGATCTCGCCGATACGCGTTTTGCGCAGAAAATTTCACAATTAGAAGGAGTCGGTTTAGTCAGCATCAGCGGTGGGCAACGCCCCGCGGTGCGGATCCAAGCAAATCCCAATGCGCTGGCTGCCTATGGATTAACTCTTGAAGATGTTCGTGCGGCAATTTCGAACGCCAATGTCAATGCCCCCAAGGGCAGCTTTGATGGCGAATACCAAGCTTACACCATTAATGCCAATGATCAGTTGTTAAGCAGCGAGGCCTATCGTTCTTTGGTGATTGCCTATAAAAACGGCGCACCCATCCGCTTATCGGAGGTAGCACAGATCAAAGATAGTGCCGAAAATGTTAAACAAGCAGCCTGGATGAATACCGAACCGGCCGTGATCCTCAATATACAACGCCAACCAGGCACTAATGTCATTGAGGTGGTTGATCGGATTAAACAATTATTGCCACATTTACGCGCCAGCTTGCCAAATACTGTTGAAGTCTTAATTCTAAGTGATCGGACCAACACCATCAGAACCTCGGTGAAAGAAGCCCAATTTGAACTCCTGATCTCGATAGCGTTGGTTGTGATGGTTATCTTCTTATTCCTGGGTAATCTTCCAGCAACGGTCATTCCAGGAATTTCAGTCCCTTTGTCATTGATTGGAACTTGCAGCATCATGTACTTATTAGGTTTTAGCCTCAATAATTTAACACTGATGGCTTTAATTATTGCCACAGGTTTTGTCGTAGATGATGCTATCGTCATGATTGAAAATATTTCTCGCTATATTGAACAAGGCGATCCACCCCTTGAAGCCGCACTGAAGGGGGCAAAACAAATTGGTTTTACCATTCTATCCTTAACTGTATCGCTTATTGCTGTATTGATCCCCCTGCTTTTTATGGGAGATATCGTGGGCCGTCTGTTTCGAGAATTTGCAATGACACTTTCCGTGACCATTTTAATTTCAGCTTTTATTTCGCTTACTTTAACCCCTATGCTTTGTTCACGTTTTTTGCATCATCATCCCGCAAATAAAGCAAATCCATCTGAACGAGTATGTGAAAAATATTTAAATTCTATCATCGAATATTACCGAACTTCATTATATTGGGTTTTTAAACATCAAGCCCTGGTGTTGTATTTTTCAGTGATAACCCTTGTTTTAACTGGAATATTATTTTACTTTATCCCCAAAGGTTTTTTTCCCGTACAAGACACAGGACTTATTCAAGGTATTTCTGATGCGCCTCAGTCTATATCTTTTACAGCTATGGCCGAACGTCAGCAATCGATTGCCGCCGTGATCTTAAAAGATCCAGCAGTCGAAAGTCTTTCATCTTTTATTGGTATCGATGGCACAAATAGTACCCTGAACAGCGGTCGCATTTTAATCACCCTAAAGTCAATTGAAGAACGCGTCGGTGCCAGTGATGTCATTCGTCGCCTGAAAACGAAACTCGCCACCGTGCCGGGCATAACACTTTACATGCAATCAGTCCAAGATTTATCGATAGACGATCGCGTCAGTCGTACTCAATATCAATACAGTCTGGGTGGGCCTGATGCCGCAGAAGTGACCAAATGGACTGAAAAATTACTTGAAAAACTTCGTCATGAACCGACATTAACGGATGTTGCCAGTGATCAACAAAATATGGGTCTACAAGCCTTTATGACCATCGATCGTGATACAGCTTCAAGGCTCGGTATTACACCCGCCATGATCTCCGACATACTCTATGATGCTTTTGGTCAGCGTCAAGTTTCCACCATGTTCACCCAGATGAATCAATATCATGTTGTACTAGAAGTGCTGCCAGAACTACAACAAGGATTAAAGTCTTTTAATAATCTTTATGTCAATTCCCTCAGTGGAGGTCCTGTACCCCTGCGGGCCTTTACAAAAATATCACTGGGATTTGGCCCCTTGGTGATCAGCCGCCAGGGACAGTTTCCAGTCGCCACCCTGTCTTTTAACTTAGCGCCTACGGCAGCCCTGGGTGATGCAGTAAACAGCATCGATAAGGCCAAGCAAGCCATTGGCATACCTGAAAGCCTTCAATCTCATTTTGAAGGCACAGCCCAAATATTCCAGGCAGCCTTGGCTAACGAGGGCTACCTGGTTCTTGCAGCCATTATTGTCGTGTATATCGTCCTGGGAGTGCTGTATGAAAGCTATATTCACCCAATTACAATCTTGTCAACCTTGCCCTCAGCAGCCATGGGAGCTTTACTGGCTTTGTGGCTGTTTGGCCATGAATTGAGCGTCATTGCATTGATTGGCATTATCCTGCTCATCGGTATTGTGATGAAAAATGCCATTATGATGATCGATTTCGCGCTTGAAATGGAGAGATCTCAGGGGAAAGCACCCGTGGATGCAATCTTTGAAGCCTGCTTACTGCGTTTTAGGCCTATATTAATGACAACCTTGGCAGCCTTGCTCGGTGCGGTACCCCTTGCTTTTGGCAGTGGCATGGGCGCTGAATTGCGACAACCCTTAGGGATAGTCATTATTGGCGGCTTGATACTGAGTCAATTGCTCACGCTTTACACCACACCCGTGATTTATTTAGCTTTTGATAGGATAGCCAGAACACTACAAAATCGTTGGTTTGCAAGCCGGTCATCTACCGTGGATCTCGCATGAATCTATCAGCTCTTTTTATCCAACGACCGATAGCTACGACCTTACTAGCCATAGGACTCGCTATTGCCGGCATCTCTGCATTCAACTTATTACCGGTATCACCGCTACCAAAACTGGATTTTCCAACCATCAGTGTACAAGCTTCATTGCCTGGTGCCAGTCCAGAGATTATGGCAACCTCAGTTGCAACCCCTCTGGAAAGACAACTTGCTCGAATTGCAGGCATCACTGATATGACTTCTTCCAGTGGGGTTGGCTCAACTCAAATCAGTGTGCAGTTTGAATTATCACGAGATATTAACGGTGCTGCAAGAGATGTTCAAGCGGCCATTGATGCGGCCAGAGGTGAGTTGCCCGCCAATCTGCCCAGTAATCCCACTTATCGTAAAGTGAATCCGGCCGATGCCCCCATTATGATCCTATCTTTAACCTCAGCGCATTATACGCCTGGCCAAATGTACGATGTGGCATCGACCATCCTGCAGCAGAAATTGTCTCAAATCGATGGCATCGGCCAAGTGACGGTGGGTGGCAGTGCACTGCCAGCTGTTCGAGTCGAGCTGAATCCCAGCGCACTCAATAAATATGGCATTGGCTTGGAAACTGTCAGTGCAGCCTTACAGGCAACCAGTATCAACAATCCCAAAGGCCAACTGACTGAAGGGAGACAAACTTTAGAGATTGTCAGTAATGATCAACTTTTCCAGGCTAAAGCCTACCAATCTTTGGTGATCGCCTACTATCAAGGTGATGCCCTTAGGCTTTCAGATGTAGCAGAAATCAATGACTCGGTCGAAGATCTGCGCAATGCAGGATTGGCAAATGGCATCCCTGCTGTCTTGTTGGTGTTATCCAAGCAACCAGGCGCCAATGTCATCGACACCGTCAAGCGGGTTCGTGAACTCATGCCCCAACTAAAAGCCACGATCCCAGCAGCCATTGATATGACGGTGGTCATGGATCGTACCCAAACCATTAGACAATCTTTAGATGATGTTGAAATGTCCTTGGTATTAGCCATTTTATTGGTGATGGCCATCGTTTACCTTTTTTTTGGCAACGCAGCTGCAGCATTCATACCCAGTATTGCTGTGCTCCTGTCTTTACTCGGTACCTTTGCCGTGATGTATTTGCTAGGCTATAGCCTTGATAATTTGTCCCTGATGGCCCTCACCATTGCCACGGGTTTTGTTGTGGATGATGCCGTGGTGGTGCTTGAAAATATCGGCAGACATATTGAGGCTGGCATCAAGCCAATGACTGCGGCATTAAAAGGTGCAGAAGAAGTTGGTTTTACCGTGCTTTCCATGAGCATTTCGTTAATTGCCGTTTTTATCCCTATGTTATTAATGGATGGTATAGTCGGTCGTTTATTTCGTGAATTTGCCGTCACGCTTTCTGTCGCTATTCTGGTTTCCCTGCTGATTTCGTTGACAGTCACCCCTATGATGTGTGCACAGCTGCTGAAGGGGCAGCAGTCAGAATCTAAAAAATATCAACCCAAATTAGGCCATTATATCAGCAACCAATATCGGCACAGTTTATATTGGGCGCTTCATCATCCACGCCTGATGTTAACTGCAACCGCGGCCACCCTGGCGTTGACCATTTTCTTATTTGTGTTTGTACCAAAAGGTTTTTTTCCACAGCAAGATACCGGAAGATTGGTCGCTTCTATCCAGGCCCAACAGGATATTTCGTTTCAAGCCATGGAGAAGAAACTGACTACTTATGTAAAAATGATTGGTGAGGATCCTGCCGTAGAAGATGTAGTGGGTTTCGTTGGCGGCAACAGTGGCAGAAGTGCTAATGCAGGCTCGATGTTTATCAGCCTAAAACCCATCAAACAGCGTAAAATTTCAGCAGATAGAGTGATTAGCCGGCTGCGAAGCAAACTTGCCAAGATTTCTGGATCAACACTCTATATGCAGTCTACCCAAGACTTGGTGATTGGTGGGCGACAGGGCAATGCACAATTTCAATACACCATTTCAGCCGATAATCTAGAGGATCTCAATATTTGGACACCTCGGATAATGGCTCGGCTTGTCAAGATACCGGGAATTGCAGATATCAACAGTGATCAGCTTACTCATGGTTTACAAAGTTTTGTGACTATTGATCTTGATACCGCTGCGCGTTTTGGTATCACGACGCAACAAATCGACAATACTTTGTACTCGGCTTTTGGCCAAAGCCAAGTATCAACCCTCTATACCCCTATGAATCAATATCACGTTGTGATGGAAGTGGCACCAAAATACTGGCAAAGGCCGGAGACACTCAAAGAAATTTATGTAAGTGCTTCGACTGGACAAAAGGTACCCTTATCAGTTTTTGCAAAATTTGAGCCTTCTTGGTCTTTACTGTCGGTCAATCATCAAGGCCAGTTTCCCTCAGCAACTTTGTCATTCAATCTACTCCCAGGTGTGGCTTTGGGCGATGCAGTCAACAACATTGCGCTTGCAATGAAGGAACTACAATTGCCCGCCACCCTCTATGGTTCTTTTCGAGGGACTGCCCAGGCTTTTCAAGACTCCCTGAAAAGCCAACCTTACCTGATCATGGCAGCCTTACTTGCTGTTTATATCGTACTGGGTATACTTTACGAAAGTATGATCCACCCCATCACCATTCTTTCAACTTTACCTTCAGCAGGTGTGGGCGCATTGCTTGCCTTACTGGCAACAAGGACGGAACTGACGATTATTGCTTTGATTGGCATTATCCTATTGATTGGCATTGTAAAGAAAAATGCCATTATGATGATCGATTTTGCACTGCAACTTGAGAGACAAGAACACCAATCACCACATGAGGCCATTTATCAGGCAGCATTGTTGCGTTTTCGCCCCATTATCATGACCACGATGGCAGCCTTACTAGGAGCTCTGCCCTTGGCTTTGGGTCTGGGCGTGGGTGCAGAACTCCGGCAGCCTCTAGGCATTGCTATAGTGGGCGGGTTAATTCTAAGCCAAATGTTGACCTTATATACCACCCCAGTGATTTATCTTACATTAGGACAATGGAGCAACACATGCCGACTCGCTTGGCTCAAGCTTATGCCTTGACAAAAATAACTGCCTGCATCACGCTGCTCTTGCTACTGGCTGCTTGTACCGTGGGTCCCAACTATCTCAAGCCAACTACCAAAATCCCTGAAAAATTTAAGGAAGCATCTAAAGGCTGGAAAATAGCAGAACCTCAAGATGAGCTCAATCGCGGGGCTTGGTGGACCGTATTTAAGGCTGCAGACTTGGATTCCCTTGAAGCGAAGATTGATCTCTCAAACCAAACTATTGCAGTTGCCCAAGCTCAATATCTACAGGCCAAAGCCCTAGTGGACCAAGCCCAAGCAAGTCTTTTCCCAGTCATCGGAGCAACAGCTTCTAACACCCGGCAAAAAACTGTGGCTGTATCAGCGACCCAAACATTGTCAGGCCAATATTCGACCACCGATGTTATTTCTTTGACAGCAACTTGGGAACCTGATCTTTGGGGAGGAGTACGTCGCTTGGTTGAAGCAAATCAAGCTGCAGCAAGCGCCAGCGCGGCATTGCTTGCAGGGACTCGTCTTTCAATGCAGGCTTCGCTGGCACAATATTATTTTCAATTACGAGCACTCGATGTTGATCAACAATACTTAGATAATAACCTTTTCAAATATCAACAATTACTCGCACTGGTTCAGAATCAATACGCAGCAGGCGTGGCATCAAGGTTAGATATTTTACAAGCAGACAACCAGCTTAAATTGGCGAAAACACAGGCACTCGACAATGGCATCCTTCGTGCACAATATGAACATGCCATTGCGGTGCTGCTTGGGCAACCACCCGCCCATTTTTCAATAAAACCTCAGGCAGATCCCTTAAAGGTACCTCATATCCCAATCAAACTGCCTTCTGCACTCCTGGAACGGAGGCCGGATATTGCAGCAGCAGAACGCCAGGTAGCACAGGCGAATGCCGAGATTGGTATTGCCATTGCGGGTTTCTTCCCTAATTTAACGTTAACGAGCGCGGATGGTATTCAAAGTAACCACTTTTCCCAATTACTCTCAAAACCAATCACTGTTTGGTCTCTGGGCTCACAGTTAGCTGCAACCTTGTTTGATAGTGGGCTCAACAGTGCCAAAACTGCAGCCGCTCGTGCAAACTATGATGCACAAGTAGCAACTTACCGTCAAACCGTGTTATCAGCCTTTCAAGATGTCGAAGATAATTTAGCCAATTTGCGTATTTTAGAGGAAGAATCAAATGTATTGCATGAAATTGTTATCACCACAGATGCGATATTGCAATTAACTCTGAATCAATATAAAAGTGGTATCAATACTTTTGCAGATGTACTCACTGCACAACTTGCAAGTGATAGTGCTAGGAAAAATTTAGCAGACACTAATAGCAACCGCACAATAGCGACAGTCGCATTGATTAAGGCCTTGGGAGGTGGGTGGAAATAATGCGAGTAACCAGCTTTTCAATTTGCCTATACCCAAGGTCATTCTTTAAAAAAAAAGTATTGCAAATCCCAGCGGGATATTCAAGTCCTGAGGGCAATGGCGTTAAGTTAAGGATTTAATTGCTTGATATGAGAGGATTTCTTGTGATTCTATAATAATATATGGTTATCCAAGGAGGCAGCCCTGCATAAAAAAAATATTATTGAATCTTATCAAAGAAAAGATTTACGATTTTATGTTCCAGAACCGTCACAAATCTGATCATAAAGACTTTGCCAGGCAGAGAAAACTGTCTTTCCCTTTGTGGTGTGTATTCCAACTTCAAAAATGTTTAAAGTCATTACAGTTGCGTCTAAACAAGCTCTATTTAGAATTATTTCAAGGAATAACTGTTACTGAGACTGCTGATAGCCAAGTACGCGCTAAATTACGGCATACGTCTGTTATCGAGCTGAGTGATTGCATCAATAGCGATGATTATCAACAGAGCACTGGCAAGAAGTGGCAAGGTTACCGATTGCTTGCCATTGGCGGCTCACAAATTATTTTACCTGATAGCAAAGCTGTTAAGAGGTGAAAGCATTTTTTGATCTGGTCATTCAAGAAGCACCACCGCTGCACAAGGCAATAATCTTACTTATTTTTACAACGGGCATGCGGCAGACTGAGTTACGAAATCTTAAACTCTCAAATTTTAAGGCACAAGAGGGTATTCGTTTTCTCAGCTACATCTGCAAAGGGCAAAAGATCAATCAAATACCAATTCTCTACGTTGATGAGTATGTCGCTTGGATGGGTGTGATCGGACGCAAAATTGAGGACAACGACTTTCTTTTTCAGCTAACGAAGAATTCACATAGCGGCAAAACCAAGAAGACACTTAGCCACACAGCCTTAGGCTATATCGTTGGAAAGTGGGCCAAGCGGATTAACAAAGAGAAGAGGATCACACCTCACAGCGCGAAGGCCACTTTCATCAGCTCACTGATCGAAAATGGAGAAGACATTTACTACATCTCGCAATTAGTGAATCACGCTGATGTGAGAACGACGCAGCGATACAACAAAAGGAAAAGGAGTCACCGGAAAAACCCAATATTCAATCTGAACTTCTTCTAAGACCCTTGGGGCTGCCGCTTGGTGGCCCAGGCCATCCGTATCGTCTTAAAATAAGTGTTTCAGTGGCACTTCTTTCCGGTATCAGCGCGGCCTGGGGGTTTGGGGTTATTTCGCCATGAATTTGCACGGCTAAATATGTAGTTACACTATTATTATAGTAACTATCCGGATCTGAACTGCATTCTTAGATCTAGTCGAGAACGTTTGCAATCACGGTCTTTATGAATTTTCCATCGAGAGGCTCGCGAGAAAACCACCGTCGATAAAAGAGTGGGCCGACAAGCGCTGCAATCAAAACTGCTGGATCACTACTTTGAGGGATTTCTTTTGTCTTTATTGCTCGATCAATAACCACGCGAAAAGGGGCCGCATGAATCCTTTGGAGGCGACTATGGACTTCAGCGATGGCGGGATCACGTTCAGCATTATCCATGACAGATGGAAGAACCGATGACCACCTCGCCGTACGCAACATGTGGGCAAGGTCATTCATTAGCGCTGTGATGTCTGCCTTGAGATTCCCTTTGTTGGGCACTTCCTGTGTTGCACTTATCTGAGAGCATGCATCTATCAATAGATCTGATCGAGTTGCCCAATGTCTGTAAATTGTAGTCTTGGCGACTCCAGAACGACGCGCAATCTCGTCAACGCTCACGCCGCCTAGCCCATTTTCAGATAGCAGGTCCCAAGTCACCTTTAAGATCAATTGTTTTGAGCGAGTCACACGAGTGTCTTGTGTTGGACTGTTGTCAGCATCTTGAAGTGCTCTTGCTTTAATGGCTTTCTTTTTAATTTTAAACCTCCTTGACATAAACGCTACGATACAGTATCGTAATATTTAAAGGTCTTCAAGAAGATAAAGAAGTTAGTCATGAGATTTATATCCGTCCGAATTATTACTGCCGACATCAAACGATTGGTAAAGTTCTATGAATCCGCACTGGGAATTTCAGCAAAATGGTCAACAGAAGAGTTTGCGGAGATCGGAACGAGCGTAGCGACACTTGCCATTGGAAGCACTAAGACGCTTGCTCTCTTTGGTGGCGACGTGGCTGCTCCAGAAAACAATAAAACTGCGATTCTAGAGTTTCGGGTTGGCAATGTCGATGATGATTACAAACGGGTTAAAGAATTAACTCCGCACGTTGTCCAAGAACCGACTACGATGCCCTGGGGAAACCGCTCGCTGCTATTCCGAGATCCGGATGGCAATTTAATAAACTTCTTCACCCCAGTAAGCGCAGAAGCTATCAAAAAATTAGACGTTTTGGAGCTCAGCGCTTAGGTAGTGCAAGATTCTTTCTGTAAATAACAGTTTGAATACCCGATCTGTTGATATCTTTCCTGTCAAAGGTTGTAACATCTATTAATCCCTTAAGAAGGCCAGTATGCTCGGTCCTGTATGAAATATCAAAAGTTTTAGGAGCGGCTCCAAAATAAATATACGCTAATGATGCCGCGTTTATATGGTTGGTGATAATAATTGAATTATGCCTGGCTGCAGACTGGAGCAGAGCGGCTTGTATCTGGAAGGAAATTTTCTCTTGTAGACTTTGTTTGTCTGTTGAAAAAATGATCCGATTTATCCAAACAATTTTGAAAGGCCATTAGTTGAATCATGATGGAGACTCATGGGCCTGCTAGTTGGTTCTGCATGAGTCATTTCAGGATCTGCTTCAATAGGTGGGGATGGTAAGTTAGACGTATTTTGTTCTAAATTCTTGCTTGGATATATTTGAGAAAAAATTAGTGTGGGTTCGATATATTCCATGACTGGATAACAAATCTCAGGTTTTTCAAATCTATTTGACAATTCCTTATACACATCTTGAGAGATGCTTAATTCCCGGTAATTTTTGGCAAGATTTTCAAACAATAGGTTGGGCATAAACACACCGAACGTCTTTGCATCTAAAGCATATTGAAAGATATTAAAACCCACTTTTTGCAATAAGCACAATAAGCCTGTTCTTCCTACTAAATGTGCGTGCCCGACAGCAACCAAAATAGGATCTTGCTTTTCATTAAAGTGTCTTAAAATAACGGGCATCCACGCTTGGTTACGCTCTCCAACCAGCTTCTGATCTTGCTCCTGTGCGTGTGTATAGTAAGGGTTAAATAATACCTCTCCAGACAAGTATTCTTTCATGGGATCTAGGATTTCTTCAGGGTATTCTGGATTGTTTTTCAAGCAGCCAAAACCTTCCGACACCGCTTGATTTAATTCGTTAAGGGAATACGACTCCAGTAAGGGCGCAACCGAATCCATTTTCTCTAAACCAAAGGCATTTTGACCAAAAAGTTCTTTTAACGTGTCTTCCATTCCTCCAAGGCTTGCAGCAAAGCGGCATAACCAAAGAGCTTTATCCAGTTTAATCCGATTTAAGGGAATAGGTGCCAATTTATGGTGAGCACAAAATTGAGCAGATGCATTTTCGATAATTTCACGGGTTAAGGCTGGCAATTGCTCGTAAGGATGGTTGTCTAAAGGTGCTTCTGAAATTAAGCCTGCTTGGATTAAATCCTTTTCACTTGGAGATGGTTCGCAGGTTTCTAGTAATAAAGTCTTTGCTAAGCCAATCATGTCTTGGTGCTCCTGCGGTAGCACCGGAAAAGGAAGAACATGGTAGGAGCCAAAAAGAAATAGTTTCTTTCCGTTTTTCTCGCAGAGGAAAAAGTTAGGCTGAATGTCACAATTAGAAAAAAGATGATCAGGGTATGGCATAGAAACTCCAGTTGAAGCTAAAAATTAGAGCTTGGCTTTTATAGGTTTTTGCTCGAAGGCGGAATGGGCTTGCTCAATAGCCGGCAAAGCTATTATCTGTTCCTTGATTGAAACAGGCTTCCCCATATATTGCCAGATAAGCTCGACTGGCTTACCCGCTAATGAGGGAAGTGCTTTTTTAAGGGTATGGTTATGGAGCGCGTTTAAGCGAGCTTCATATTGCAACAGCTCTTCATTGCTGTGTGGCTTGGTTACTGTAAATTGTCTCATTAATTTATGGTATACCAGGAGCAATTCCGGTCTTAAACCCTGGTTACATTCGTAGCCTTCTTCCGTGCGGCTTATAATCCAAGACTGCTTGATAATTTCTGGCGCTAAGCGCGTGACTTCGCAAAGCCACGCCGCTAAAAATTGACTCAGTTGTTCGCTATTTGGACTGGGATTCGGATATCCCATATTCATATAGCCGATATAGCCTGCCAACTCGCCTTGGCTGGTGACCAGATCAGCAGGCAACATACCTGCTTTGAGAGTACTCCGCAGGGAAGCTAGATTTGTCAGTCCAGTTACCGTAGCGAGGCCTAAGAAGGGATGGTGACTCGGTTTAAATTGCACTTTGTTGGCAGCATCAACACCAGCATAAACCAGTGGATGTGTGCCTACCCTAGGCTTGATCAGCGTTTCCAAAGCCATATGAAGCCCTTCAGAGCCGTATCCTTGCCCTGTAAAGGCATCTAAGAAATGAATGGATAATTCTGCATAACCGGATCGCAGCCCTTGAGGATTTCCGGAGTGATCGCCACGCACATGGGTTATGTTTTCTCCTTCTGGAATATAAAAACGGCAATGGCCAATATATCGCCCATCTTTAAGGTAAAATGAAACTTGTCCAAAAGGGCTTTGCGGTAGGGAAAATAACCAGAGTAGGCGTTCAGGACTTAAGTTTGCCTCGAACGTTTTGTCTATTTCGTTTTCAGCATCCTGGCCATATTCTTCTTCAAGGGCGACCAGCAATTGATCAACAGTAGAGCTCTCATAGCCATGCAATAATATATCAAGCTTGCTTGCGGAATAAATATCGAGCCGCTGTGTTTTTGCAAGCAAGGTCCTGTTATGACGATAAGATTCTAATTTTGCTTTTAAAAGGGTTGGTGTAGGCAGGTCTATTTCTTTTTTTTCCTGAGACAAATTAGGTTTAAACTTTTTTTGTGCCTGCTGTTTGTAATATTCTTGATGCAGCCAAGTTGAGGCTTCGTTGCTTTCTTCTGGGCTGGGATGATTGCCTAAGAGCAGGACAGCACCTGCCCAAAGTGTATTTAAAGCTTGCGCATCCAATTGTGCCTCGGGTGTTTGCTGGATGAGCTGTGAAATAGAGCGTGCTTCTTGTATGAGCTTTAAACTCTCTTCTATAGTCATCTGCTTGAGGCTGTCTTTGGTATGCATTTTTTCTCCAGCTTGTGGGATCTTCTGGTCATTATTAGGGAAGCTTCTCATAGTTATCGATAGAGGCTACAATATTATTTAGTTATAATACTAACATTTTCTGGGACGGAAATCAATCAACGGGTTGCGAACTTTTATTGTTATTTTTAGTGCCGTTACACCCAATCTAACACCAGATAGTAAGCCATTGATTTGGTTGTACCCAAGAATGAAGTTCAGGTTTAGAGTGTGTGGCATTTAGCCCTGAAGACCTTATTGTATATGGTGCCCCGGAGAGGATTCGAACCTCCGACCTGTCCCTTAGGAGGGGACTGCGCTATCCAGCTGTGCCACCGGAGCTAAAAAAGCGTACTGGCTTATAAGGCTACTCGCGCAAAGAATAGCACAGGGCTTGAGGCGCAGCAAAATTTTGGTTTGAAAGCCTGCTCCAGCGACTATTTTTCTGGAGCAGGTATTATTAATATTACATCAGGCGGCAAGAGGACTCTTTTTGTTGTTGCTTTTGTGCTGGAGAAGCTTCCTCATTGACTGGTGTCGTAGAATACGAGGGCCTATTTTGAGGATCCCTGCTTAGGCTGGGACTGCGGGAACGTTGAGCAGCATAGCCTGACAACATAGTAGCCGAGCTGGTGCTGAACTCAGTTGCAGAACCAAGCCCACTTAATTCCCCCTGTTCAAGGGTAGACGGCTCAGAGGCTACTGTATGGGCCGTTTGCAGGGGCTTCATTTGGCTAGTATTGGAAGAAGCAGTAGCCAGTAATACAGCCTGCATTTGAGCTTGTAAAGCCGCCATTTGTTCTTTAAGCTCGGTATTCTGCACTTTTAATGCTTCCATGGCTGTTTTTTGCTCTGCCTCGTGTTGTGCGTGTCGCTTTTGCTCTGTTTCATGGGCAGTCTTTAAAGCCGCCAACTGCAGCTCCTGTTGCTGGTTTGCTTCTGCTTTAATTTGCTGAATTTCAAGTTGATGTTGTTTTGCGCTTTCTTCTTTAAGGCGGTCAATCTCCAACTTTTGCTGGTGCTGTAGTTCAACCACCAAGAGCTGGATTTTTTCCTGTTGTTCTTTGTCATCTGCCGCAGTATTGCTGGTAGCTTTGCTGATAGTAAACAAGGAAGAAACATCTGGCTTTTGGGCAACCATGGCTTGATCATTAATTGAAAAGGCTTCGGTGGGATCTAAGGATTTTTGTGATATCGAGATCTTGCCTTGCAAAACCTCCAGTCTAAAACTACAGGCTTTTTGGTAAAAATCGATATAACGTCGGGATAAACCAAATTGATGAACATAATTATAAATAATGTCAAAGTTGCTCAAATCGCTATTGGCTTGGATGCGCTCGCCAGTGGTAATTTGTTGTATCTGTTGCAAAATTGCATCGGTAAGGTCCCCAATCTCAATGGAGAAAAATTTGGGTTTATTTCGGTCGTTTTTTAAATCATTCAGCGTGTTGCGAAATAAGTTGCTTGAATAATTGTTTGGATTATATATGTCACCCATGCAACTAGTGTCTTGGCCGTCTGTCATGTAGATACTGACTTTATTCATATTTGTTTTTGTTAGAGCATATTCGGCAGATTTTACAATGGCTTCATAGAGTTGAGTGCCGCCGGTTGCGAATAACTTTTTAATTTCTTCGATGAGTTTAGACTTTTGGGTCAATGGAAATTCAACGGGTGGTAATAATGTAGTATTAAACGGCGAAAATCGAATAAAAGTGGCCATGGGATCCATCTCTGTATAGAGCCGTTCTATAATGTTCGTTAAATGCGTTTTAAGCCGCTCTATGGGTTCGCCGGCCATAGAACCACTGCAATCAATAACGAAGTCAATGAGGGTTAAGGATTGAATGGCTTGAGCGTGTGGATAAGCGACGGGGTAGAGTAAATCGTCTTTAACATGCATAAAAATGCCATGATTTAATAAAGTCGACATATACGATAAAAAATCGCTTTCATTAAAAGTAATTTCAGTGTTGTAGCCGTCACTGCTGGAGCAGGTTGCAGCAGCAGGGTTGAAGGCTTCAAGGGTGAATTTGGGCGCTAATAAGCATTTTGCCAAGCCCAAAGCATCAAATAATACGACCGGTTTGCCTTGATTATCTCGAATGGTTAAAAGGCTATCATTTTTAAGATGAGGTGCAAGCGGGCCTGTGCCAGTCATGTTTTTACTATATAAAACTTTAGGCTCAGGAACCGGTAACGATTTAAAGGAGCCTTCAGCAAAAGCTTGATATAAATCTGCACGGCTGGCATGTGACAAAATTTGTCTAAATAAATTCACCTGTAAGGTACGAATATCGGTTTCACCGGCTTCACCGATATAAGAATAAACAGTTTGTTGGTTGGTGCCTTTGCTTGCCGTCCAATGGACTATATTGCCATTATTTTCGCGAATTTCAGGGCTAAAGAGCCGTTCGAAAATTTCTTTGCCGCTTAAACGCTCAATATCAACCAAAGGAAAATCGATACGAGGAAACTCAACTTCAACGGCCTGAGTCTTGGGGTCACTCAGAGCTTTAATTTGGTAGGGCATGCGTTCCAGGGTGTGGCCATGGGATTGAAATGCTTGATGCAATTCTTTTAAAAGAGCCGGCGCAGCCTCTGCAGTGGTTTTAAGGGTATATTTGCCATCGACAGGCCCTAGCACGCTAAAGCCAGGATTATCATAGTCGGCATTGAGTAAATTAATAAATGTCGCTGTTAAACCGTCATAATTAGGCATGATATCAACCTTATAAAATAATAATAAGAGGCATCGTAACATCTCAGCAGGGGTATTTGTCAAGTAGGCGACTTAAGTGGGGGCTGCAAGGATAAAAATACTTATCAATCAACAAATTAGGTCGGCAAGCGATCCTATTCTCAGTATTGGGTTATACCCAGCAGGACTTAAAGAAGAATAAAAGGCGAGGGAGAGCTGTAACCTATTGATTTTATGGGTGCCCCGGCGCGGATCCGAATTGCCGATCTGTCCCTTAGGGGGACTGCGCTATCCAGCTGTGCCACCGGAGCGTAATGATTACAGATATTCGTAGATCAGGGTAAGGACAATCCCCAAAGAAGCCAATATCCCCATAAATTGCAATAAGCTAAAGCCCGAAATATAAAAATGCTCTGGTTTTTGCATTATCTTTCCTTTTGGTCAGTCTGGATTTAACGATCAGTTAAGTCTTAACATAGGCGAATAGCTTACAAGCCTGCCTCGCGCCAAGTCTAGCATAAAGCGGAGGGGTGAGCAAAGGCTGGAAAAGCCACGGTAAAATATCACCAGAGGCGTTGGTGCGCCCCTGGTGCCGGCGAGATTTAGCTGATACGACACCCTGATGGGTTATGCTCTGCAGTTTCAAAAGTGTTGCCGTCTAGATCATGGATATCAAAGCTCTGTTCACCAGCCTCACGGGCCGAATTAGTTTCCTGACTCATAGATGAGTGTCTGCTTTGCTCAAAACTATTCAGTATGGAAGGTGGGTTTGGTGATAAATAGTTGGGGCTAGCAGCACAAGCAGCTTGACTGCCGGTTTGAGATTGCAGTGCTAAAGCTGGGCTGGTCATCAGGCTGGCAACAGTGAATGCCGTCGTCAAAGTGCTGGGCGAAGACGCCGAGTGCCCGGTATGGAGCGGTTCTTTCTGGGCCAATAAAGTTCTCATTTGCTGTTGCATCAAGTCCATCTGCTGCACCAGGATTTTATGTTGAGCTACTAATGCTTCCATGGCTGTTTGTTGCTGAGTTTGAATTTCAGCTTGACGCTGTTGTTCAGCTTGGTGGACAGCTTGAAGGGCCTTTAATTGCAGCTGGTGTTGCTTGAAACTTTCTTGCTGGATCCGCTCAATTTCACGTTGTTGTTGTTTTAATTCTGCCACCCAAAATTGTAACTTTTCTTGAGTCTCTTTTTCTTCTACTGCTGCTGTATTGCTGGTCGCTTTGGTAATAAACAAGGAAGCTCCAGGTTTTTTAGCAATCATGGCAGGGCCACCATTGATGCTGAAAGAAGACTGGGGATTTAAAGATTGCTCAGATAGGATCACTTGTCCTTCCAGTACTGGCAGTCTAAACTCACGAGTTTGTTGCACAAAATCCAGATAACAACGTGATAGCACAAACTGACCCGCATAATTATAAATCATATCGAAGCTGCTTAAATCGTTATTGGCTTGAATGCGATGGCCATTGGTTTTTTGTTGAATCACTTGCAATATAGCATCAGTCAGTTCACCGATTTCAATCGAGAAAGACTGAGGAGGATTTTGGTCTTTTTGCAAAGCCCTGAGGATCTGGCTTAATAAATCCGTATTATCGGTATTGGGGTAATATTCTGGCGGGCTATTTAGTTCGCCCCCATCCGTTATATAGATATCGACTTTATTCATAGTTGGTTTGGTTAAAGCATATTCGGCCGATTTTACAATAGCTTGGTATAAAGCAGTGCCGTCTGCGGCTGATAATTTATCAATTTCTCTTATAAGTGTATCTTTTTCAGTCAAGGCAAGTTCAATAGCCGGAAATATGATTGAGTTAAAGGGTGATAATCTAATAAAAGTTGCCGTGGGGTCCATGTCTTTATAGAGTCTTTCCATAATGGTTTTTAAATGTTTTTTAAGCTTGGACATCGAGCTGCCCATTGAACCACTGCAATCGATGATAAAGTTGACCATGGTGAGAGCTTGAATGGCTTGTGCATGGGGAAAAGAGACTGGATAAAGCCGCTCGTCTTTAAGATGCATAAAAATGCCCTGATTCAATAAAGTCGACATATAAGATAAAAAATCGCCTTCATTAAAAGAAATTTCAGCGTTATAGCCGTCACTGCTGAAGCTTGCAGCAGCAGGGTTGGAGGTTTCAAGGGTGAATTTAGGCGCTAACAAGCATTTTGCCAAGCCCAGAGCATCAAATAATACGACCGGCTTGCCTTGATCATTTCGAATGGTTAAGAGATCATTGTTTTGAAGATGGTATGCCAGGGGTCCCGTGCCGGTGATTTTTTTACTATATAAAATGTCTTGAGGAGGTACTGGTAAAGATTGAAACGAACCTGCAGCCAAAGCTTGATATAAGTCAGCACGGCTGGCATGTGACAAAATTTGTCTAAACAAATTCACCTGTAAGGTACGAATATCGGTTTCACCGACTTCACCTTGGTAAGAATAAACGATCTGTTTATTTTTACCGATGCTTGTTTGCCAGTGAACAATATTGCCATTGTTTTCGCGAAGTTCAGGACTAAAAAGTCGCTCAAAAACTTCCTTGCCAGTTAACTTTTCAATTTCGACCAAAGGAAAATCGATATGAGGAAACTCAAGTTCAACGGCCTGAGTCTTGGGATCGCTTAGATCTTTAATTTGGTAGGGCATGCGTCCAGGGTATGGCCATGGGATTGAAAGGCTTGATGCAATTCTTTTAAAAGAGCCGGCGCATTCTCTGCAGTGGTTTTAAGGGTGTATTTGCCATCGACAGGCCCTACCACGCTAAAGCCAGGATTGTCATAGTTGGCATGGAGTAAATTAATAAATGTCGCTGTTAAACCGTCATAATTAGGCATGATATCAACCTTATAAAGTAATAATGATAAAAATGATAACATCTCAGCAGAGGTGTTTGTCAAGTAGGCGACTTAGGTTGGTTCTGGAAGGGTTAAAAGCGTTATATATCAACCAATTAGCTGGATAGGCATCTCGTTTTAAGTATTTGTTATGAGTAGTGGTCGGGCGCTTGCACTCTTTCTCATTATACCCCAGACCCCAAATTGGTATAACTTTTTTGGAGGATGGCTCCTCAATAGTCATCTTTAAAAGAATTCTAGAAATAAAATTACCACCAGGCCAAGGCTTACCTCTGGGGGGCTCGAAAAACGGGTCAATCTACCTATTTACAAGCTTTTTTCCCTGATGCCTGGATCTATGATTTGCTAGAAACAGATACTTTTTTGCGGTTAACTAAAAATCCTCATGAATTTAGGGAGGAAATACTCAGTAAATTAACCTAGTTGAGTGATCAATCTAAAACTCAGCAGTTTATTATGGTCGATAAACTTCAAAAAATTCCTTTATTGTTAAATGAAATCCATTACCTCATCAAAAAAACTAAAGTTCAATTTATATTATGTGGCTCCAGTGCAAGAAATTTAAGGGTGCAACAGGCTAACTTTTTGGGTGGTAGGGCGTGGGTTTTTAATTTTTTTCCATGGGTCTATCCAGAAGTTCAAGAATTGAATTTATTGAAAATATTTAAGCAGGGCTTACTGCCGGCACTTTATCTGTATGATGAAAATTCGGCAAAAGAATCTATTAAAGCATATATATACTCCTTTTAGTTTGGTTTTAGGCTAGGAGTAAAGCGAGACTAGGGTTGCTCGTAATGAGGATTGCGACAAAACGTATGGAACGTTTTGGACGCAAAGCGCCCGAAGGGCGAGTACCAGGATGGTACGAGTCATTATCCGCTAGAGCGACAAGGCTTGTGGCATGCCACAAGCCGCTGAGCTTAGCCTTCATATTGAAAGCATAATGAGTGCTCAACAACGCCTAAAAAATTGCCTGGAGCAATTTTCCACGTCAGCCCAAAGGGGCTGGAGCATGGATGCTCCAGATAAAATCAAAATGGAAGGAGTATAGGGGGTATATCCTAGAAGAAATTAGGCTGAAAACGCGTATTAGAAATTTGAATATATTTATGAATTTTCTTGATATCGTTAGCTTTTGTCAGGGTGAAATAATAAATTTCTCTCATATATCTAGAGATTGTGGGGTAAGTTCTAAAACAGTTCAGTCCCATTTTGAATTATTGGTTGATATGTTGTTAGGATGCTTTATCCATCCATGTATTAAAAAAAATAAAAGAAATTTAATTATGCAGGCTCCAAAGTTTTATTTGTTTGATGTGGGAATTGCCAATCATCTCGCTAAGCGCCATATCACAGCATTGCAAGGAAGCGGGGCAGGCTATGGAGCATTACTTGTGTTTAGAGTTATATGCTTATTTAAAATACAATCGCATCGATTCAAGCTTGCAATATTGGATGACTAAAACGGGCTTAGAAGTTGATTTTATCGTGCAGGGGGGAAAAGTTGCCATTGAGTGTAAAATATCAAAAAACATAGATAAAAAAGAATATAAAGGTTTATTGGCGTTTAAAGCTGATTTTCCTGAGGCCAGACTCATGATCGTTGCTTTAATTGTAAATCCTAGAATTGTCAAAATACCCACTGAGTCAAACACCCAGGAAGTAGAAATTGAAATAATGCCGCTAGAATTTTTTCTGCAACAGTTGTGGGCGGGTAGCATAATACAACCCTAATGCAGATTTGCTTATCGCCACACTCAACGGAGTTCTTCGCAAAGACTTGGAAACAACCGCGAGCTGCAGGGGCGTGTTACGCCCCTGCTGTTGCAATGAGAGGCTTACGGGGTATGACACCGCCCAGCTTGTACTCTCTGACCTTCCAACTCATGGTCTTCATCGGCTTCCACTTCAGCCTCAGGAGCAGCACCAGGCTGTTCATCAGCCTCAGGAGCAGCACCAGGCTGGTCCATCGACGAGCGTCTTTGTTGCTCAAAACTATTTAGCATGGATGGGCTTGAAAAAGAAGATGATAAGATCTGGAGGTTAGCAGCACAAGCTTGAATGTCCGGTCCCATCCTAGGGATGGTCATGGTCATCATTTGGTGGACTTGGCCTAAAGCTGTAAGTGCCGTCCTCAGGGCACTGGACAAAGAAGATAAGCTCTGGGGAGCATCAGCATAAGCAGCTTGAATGTCCGGTCCCACCGCAAAAGGGCTGCTCATGTAGACTCGGCCTAAAGCTGTAAGTGCCGTCCTCAGGGCACTGGACGAATAAGATGATAAGCTCTGGAGGTTAGCAGCAAATGTCGCTGTTAAATCATTGTAATTATTAGGCATGATGAAACCAACCTTATATAAATGAATAATTGAAAAAATCCTACAGGTTCATATTGGCGTTTGTCAAGCAGACGACTTAAGCGGCTGCTGAAAGGATTAAAATACTTACTTATAGATCAACCTATTGAGTTGAGAAGCATCTTGTTTTAGGCATGATGATGAGTGAGCTAGGCGCTTATTCTGACTCATTCTAACCCAGATCCAAATGAGTATAATTTTTTGGAGGATGACGACTTAATCGTTATATTTGAAAGAATTCTAGAAATTGCGGCAGGTATGCTTATTCGCCATTTTCTCGACGGATCTCTTCACGTTGTAAGGCGAGTACGGCTTGATTCACTAGCCTTTGAGAGCTTTCGCTCATTTCTAAAAAGCGACAGCCAATCAAGGTTTGGCGCTTTTTTTCATCGAAAGACAAAAAGCAGATTTCAGCTTTGCTTTTAATAACGAAGTCTTTGAGAATTTCAAACTGACACAAGCTGATGTTGTCGCCGAGATTGAGTTCAAAGGGTGACTGGCCTTCGATAGAAAAGCGTAAGCCACTAAAAGACAAATCCACCAAGTCTGCACTGAGATTTTCAGCATTGGCAAAAGTGATCTGGACTGAACTGGAAGTGCCAGGAAGGATTTTAATGCGAAAACCTTCTCGTCTTCGCTTGTATTCCAAACTGGTGGGAAAGGCTACTTTATAAAAAGCGATGCCATTTTCAGTGCCTTCTTCTAAGACATTGGTTTTAAAACTTACACCCACACCCTGATCACTGGCAGAGGCATAGAAAGTAGCACCTGAAATAGCCTTGGCATGGCCTTCTTTGGGTGAAAATTCATTAAGTATTAAACGGGATCCTTGAAAGTCGACATCAATAACCCTGCTCAGGTATTGTTCTGGTGAGTCTGGGAAGCTAATCATAATCGGGGAATGGCGATCGAGAAGATTTTTTAAAATGCGGCCAGAAACAGCTTTTTCATTTACAGATTTTGCGCTGTTATCCGAACTACCGCCAAATATTTTTGTCATCCATGAAGCCATCATATTACGCTTTGGTTAAGGAACCGACCGAGGACGTACTATAAGTAAGCGCTTCTGTGTTATAAAGCATGGTTTTGCTCTCACCTGTCAGAAGACTTAAAATCTTATCAACTTGACTTTTTCCCTTCTGAATTAAAGCATAGTTCAAAAACAGTTTTTCGTGGAGTTCACCTTTTAGAGCTTTGATGCTGGTTAATGTTTGATGGAACTGGTCTTTGTAGTTTGGGAATTGGTTAAAAATATGTTCCAAATTATCCAGGTTTAATTTTAGATCTGCAGATTTAAGTAGTTCAGCACGTTTAGATTGGTTTTGCTGTAGCAAGTCAACCACAGGAGTTTGTAGCTGCACAGTGGAATTTAAATTCGCCAAGTCATGATTTTCTAAGTTTTTTATTTGATCGTTTAATAAGTCTTTGAGTACAAGCAAGTGACCGAGATCGTCCATCAGCCCATTTAAGAGGTTTTCAGCCATTGTTGATGTGAAGGGAGTGTTAGAGTGCATATGCTGTCCTTATGGCAAAGCGATTCAAAAAGTTTATGATTTTGGAGAATTGAGGGCATCCTGCCAGTCTATCAGTTGTTTGGCAATGTTTTCTGCTGAAGCCAAACGTGTTTGGCTGGAATCAGAGAGCAGCGCCAATGTGCCTTGGCTCATTTTATCGCGGGCTTTTTGAATTTTGCTTGGATCCAGAGCAGGCTCAGCACAGATGGTTTTTTGTAAACTTTGTAAGCGTCTGCTGGTTGCGGTGATATGCACAGAATCGACCTTGGTCGAATCAACGGGAGCCTCAACAGGCTCAGCAGAGCTTTCCAGAACGCCGAGCAAATCAGTTTTCTCATCTTTTTGAATTAAAGATGATGCGAGCTGCAGGCCATTTTGTAGTTCACGAATCATGGTATTCTACTCTCCTTGCAGTATAATTTTTCTACATACTAATCTGTATTTCCTGAGCGCTCAATACAGTACCTTCAACTATCCGCTTAGATACCAAATTTTCAACCTTAAGCCTACTGCCCAGGGTGGCATCCGCTAATGCTTTGCCATGGCTTTTGACTGAGACTCCGGGCATTTGAGCTACTATATTAACTATATCACCTCTTTTAATGATCTTAGGCGCCTCTACAAATCGAGGCGATAATAGAGTTCCCATGGCCAAGGTTTGACGCAATTGCTTGCCAATTAAGTGGCGAGCATCGTCAAAAAAACCGCCGTCAATTGCCATAATATTGGTTTCTATGGCCATGATATCAGCAGCATTGATCACATCGCCACGGTTCATAGGGCGTGCGAGTACCAAAGCTGTTTGTAAGATTTGCATCTCTATAGGCACATATACAGTCCAAGCAAGTTCACCCTCGCACTGCACTGCAACGCTAAAACGGCTGCTAAGCTTGCTATTAGCTGGTAAAGACAGTTGCAGATCTTGAGAACAGGGAGTCAGTCGCAGTCGACTGTCTAATTGGCGAATTTTTATTTTAATTTGGCCAGTGTATTGCTGTTTTGCAAGGTTTTGGACGAAGGGCTCTATGGTTTCGTGAATAGCCTGTAAATCCATCAAGCCCAAGGCTGTAAGGGACGCTTCTGCCTGTGACAGGCTAGTAATCAGTATCAGAGCTAAGAACAGTGCAGTGTGTTTCATGTTTTTATGAAAAGCAAGAATCATACCAAGAGAGACCGAACAAAAAAATGACAAAAATTTAAGCTAAGCTCTGAGACTGCCGATACGGTATATGAATAAAGATTATCGTGAGAATATTCTATGGCGGGCGTTTTAGATACCGTAAACCAAAGAACACAATTGGTAGGTCAAAACCGTATGGAGTTGTTGCTTTTCAAAATGGAAGGCAAGCAATGTTACGGTATTAATGTGTTTAAAGTGAAAGAAGTCATTCGTTGCCTTCCTTTAACTGTGGTTCCTCAAAGCTCACCTAAAGTACGAGGGCTTGCACATATTAGAGGAGTGACTATTCCGGTTATTGACTTAAGTATGGCGATAGGTGGACTTTCGGTCGTTAATCCACACCTTTGTTATATTATTATTACTGAATACAATCAGACGGTTCAAGGTTTTTTGGTGAGAACTGTTGAGAAAATTATCAATATTAAATGGGAAGCCATTCATTCGCCTCCGGCTGGAATTAATGGTCATAAGGGAAGTTACTTGACGGCAGTGACTCAGGTTGATGAAGCGCTGATAGAAATTATCGATGTAGAACAGGTACTACAAGAAATTTCGCCTGTTTCAACCATCCTCAGCGAACATATTAAAAATGGTAATTATTCGGCTGGAGCTCACAGTCGGATGGTGGTGGTGGACGATTCAGCGGTGGCACGCAGCCAAATTAAGAAAACGATGGATCAACTTGGCCTGGAATGTATGATGTGTTGCAATGGCCGAGAAGGCCTAGCTTTGCTGAAAAAAATGTCGACAGAAGGGCCAAATATCTATGAAAAGTTTTTGGCGATTATTTCGGATGTTGAAATGCCTGAAATGGATGGCTATACATTAACCACAGAGCTAAGGGCGGATCCTTTATTGAAAGATGCTTTTATAGTTTTGCATACTTCCCTCAGCGGAGTATTTAATAAGGCTTTGATAGAGCGGGTCGGTGCAAATAAATTTATTGCAAAGTTCCAGACCGATGCTCTAGCAGAAATGATAAAAGAGCGGATCGCAGATCGGGCAAAAAATGGTAAATAAAGGTGCATGATTCCAAAGACTTCAGTGAATTGTTCTCGGCGCAGGAATATGCGCTGTTTTGTGATTTCCTTTCTAAAGCTTGCGGTATCGTATTGGGTACCAGTAAAACCTATCTGGTCGGCAGCCGTTTGGGCAAACTCATGAAGAGTGAGGAAATACAAACGCTGGGAGAGCTGATGGATCGCCTCAAAAGTGGCTCTGAAGTAAAATTGCGTGAAAAAGTTATCGATGCGATGACGACCAACGAAACCAATTGGTTTCGAGACAACCATCCTTATGAAGTCTTGCGTCACACCGTTTTACCTGAAATGAGACAAAAAAATAACAATCAGCCGTTGCGTGTATGGTCAGCTGCTTGTTCGTCTGGCCAAGAACCCTATACCATTAGTATGTGTTTTTCTGAATATCTGCTAGCCAACGGCGGCGCTTTTCCGTCTGGGCTGCAAATTTTTGCCACCGACATTTCCTCTAGCATGATTGCACAAGCACAAGCGGCAGAATACGATATCATTGCCATGGCCAGAGGCCTTTCGGCAGAAAGACAACAGATGTTCTTTGAGGAACAACCTAATAAAAAGATGTGCGTCAGTGCGCGAATAAAAGAAAGAGTCGTCTTTAGGCAGCTTAATCTGTTAGATAGTTTTGTGCTGCTGGGTAAATTTCATGTTATTTTTTGCCGTAATGTGCTTATTTATTTTTCTGATACTGTAAAAGTTGATATTATTTCCCGCTTAGCGGCTCAGATCCATCCTGGAGGATATTTATTTTTAGGAGCTTCTGAATCGATTGCCAGTGATCATGAATATTTTGAAATGATTAAGTGTGATCCGGGTATTGTCTACAAACGCCGCTCATGTGTTGATCCTTCAATTGTAAAATCTTAGATTTATTTTGTGGGTAATTTTTTGACGCCAACAAAATAAAATAATCGCTATCCTCCTCAACCGATAAGCCGGTATCTCGTTTATCAGCGGTGTTTCAACCCGACTCAAGGGATTGGCACGGCCATTGCAAGTGAGTAATGTAACTCTCACATAAGACTGACTGCAATGCTAACTGGTATTAACAATTTATTCGGGATCCACGAAGACGCATTAGAGATCCATGCGAAGCGTGCAACCCTGATTGCCAATAATTTGGCAAATCAAGATACGCCAAACTATAAAGCTCAAGATTTGGACTTTAAAGCGGCATTGGCAGCTATTCATGAAGCACGCAGCACTGTGGATCATCATTCGGACACTCCTTTACAGGTGAGTCATGACGGTCATTTATCCTCATTAAATTTTCAAAGCGCCCATGATGTTATGTATCGGCGATCAACTCAAAGTTCTTTAGACGGAAATACCGTTGATACACAAATTGAGCAAGCACAGTTTGCGGAAAACTCTATGCGCTATATGGCGAATTTAAGTGTGATAAGTGGTCGGGTCCGCGGTCTTATCGATGTCATCAAGGGGTAATGAACTATGTCTTCTTTGTTTAATGTATTTGATATAGCAGGTTCCGCATTATCAGCTCAATCGCTTCGATTGAACACGACTGCGAGTAACTTGGCGAATGCTGACAGTGTGGCTGGCAGTGAAGAAAAAACTTATAAAGCTCGCCAGCCGGTATTTGCAGCTTCACTAGACATGGTGAGCCAAGACTTGTTCGGTGACAATGTTGACACCCCAGGGGTCAAAGTATTGGGTATTGTAGAGAGTGATGCTCCTTTAAAAATGGATTATCAACCCAACCACCCTAAAGCCAACGAAGCGGGTTACATATATAAGCCTAACGTTAATCTTATGGAAGAGATGGCAAATATGATTTCAGCCTCTCGTTCTTATCAAGTGAACGTAGATGTGATGGAAAGCGCCAAAACATTGATGCAAAAAACATTGAATTTGGGCCAATAAAGTGAGTAAAAAGTTATGAATATGAACATGCAGCATATCAGCCCTCAAGATTTTGATTGGAGTTCCGTGCAAGGCAATCTCTCTCAGATTGATAAAGGTGAGGCTGGGACTAAGAAAAACAAAGACATGGGGCAGGCTGACTTTATGAAATTGTTTGTTGCAGAGATACAGCATCAAAATCCTATGGAGCCCAAAGAAGGTTCAGATTTTATGGGGCAGCTGGCGCAATTCGGCACGGTAGACGGTTTAAATAAGCTTCAAAAAAGCGTGCAAGAATTGTCACAAACGATGTTAGCTAGCCGAGCTTTAGACGCCGCTTCATTAATCGATCATTCTGTGATGGTGTCTGGCGATAACTTAGTTCTTGAAGGGACTAAAGATAATCAGGGTAATTTGGTTCATGCCGCAAAAGGTGCGGTAGATGTGCCGGTCGGTGCTTCAAATATTATTATTTCAATAGAAAAAAATGGCCAATTGGTGCATCAATTTACCCATCAATCGGCGCCAGCCGGCGATCTTGAGTTTTCTTGGGATGGTATCGATATGAACCAAAAAATGCACGAGCCTGGTGACTATAAAGTGACGGCAACAGCGGTCATGGATAAAAAGCGTACGGGGCTAAAAACATGGACCTCAGCAAAGGTCAATAGCATTTCTCTGATCCCAGGAGGGGGCGAAGCCCGAGTCAATATTAAAGGTGTTGTGGGTTCTAAAAATTTATCAGATATTCGGAAAATTAGTTAAGGAGAAGTTATGAGTTCAAGTACAGCTCTCGCAGGTCTTACAGCTGCAAGTTCAGATATCGATGTCCGAGGTAACAATATCGCTAACTCCAATACTACGGGTTTTAAAACAGCACGAGCAGAATTTACCGATGTCTATGCGTCCAGCGGCTTAGGCGTGAGTGCCAACAGTGTGGGCTCTGGGGTAAAAGTTTCAGCGGTTACTCAGCAGTTTACCCAAGGCAACTTAACTTCCAGTGAACGATCGCTTGATTTAGCTATTGATGGTAATGGTTTTTTCGTTCTTGATAATAATGGAACTGCTTCATACAGCCGTGCGGGTGCATTTTTTGTTGATCAAAATGGGTTTATTTCCAATTCTAATTTACAACAGCTGGTAGGCTTTATTACGGATTCCAGTGGTAACATCACTGGTGCAACCGGTAGCTTACAAATTCAAAATAACAATATTGCTCCTAAGGCTACTGCTGATATCAGCGTTGAAATTAATTTAGATTCAACGGAGCTACCCCCTACAAGTGCATTTGTCTCAGGATTTACACCCACGAATTTACCTTCTTCGAACACGTATAATAACTCAACCTCAATGAGTATTTTTGACAGCTTGGGCAACAGTCATATTTTAGCGATGTATTATGTAAAAAGCCATGTACCCAATGTCTGGCATGTTCATGTGGGGATTGATGGTCAAGATGTCACCCCAACAACGCCTGCTCTGCCCAATACTGGTTTGGGGCCTTATCCTACGATCTATGCAGCTGGCGTTAATCCGGCTCCTTTTACCTTGGTATTCAGCAGTAACGGTAGCTTTGTGCCCAACAGCGCCTCATCACTGCCAGCCTATTATGGACCTGTGCCGGTGACCAGTGGCGCAACTGCGCTGACCAATTCCGGTTCATTAAATGCCATCAATTTGAATGATTTGACAATCAACGGGGTGGTTATTAAGCCCAGTTCAGCAACTTCAGATACCGTGTCAACAACCGATAATGCAGCAAGCAGTATTTCTATGGTTGCTGCCATTAATGCATCCACATCCCTTCACGGCGTAACAGCGTCCGTTAACCCAAATACCTTTACCTTAACAGCACCGACTTATGGGGCACTGGCAGCAGGTAACTTAACCATTAATGGGGTGCCCATTATCGGGGCCAATACCAATCAGGCAGCTCTTCAAACGCTGATCAATGCTCAATCCATCGCAACGGGTGTTGTCGCGTCGATTTCAGGTGCCAACATGCTGCTGACTGCAGCGGATGGACGTAATATTGAACTGGCAACCAATGGAACTGCAGCTGCTGCAACCTTTACCAATTTTGCGACCACAGGAGGTGGTGGAGCTTTGGATGAAGTTCAACGGGGTACCTTTAATTTAACCAATGCCAATAATGAACAAATTGCAATTTCAGGAAACATACCCAGTCATGCTTCTTTAAGCACAGGTATCATGGCCGGTATTGTACAGACTTCTTCAGATCTGTTGAGTATTCCCTCATGGAACCCGGCCACTGGAGCGGTTACTCCTCAAGCTTTAACCTTAGATTTGCTGGGCTCAACCCAGTATGCATCTCAATTTGCAGTAGAAACTTTAACCCAAGATGGCTTTACGACTGGACGGTTGGCAGGTGTGGCAGTAGATTCTACAGGCATTATTACCGCAAGTTATGGTAATGGCCAAAGCCAAAATTTAGGTCAAGTGGCCCTAGCAAATTTTAGCAATACCCAAGGCCTGCAACCTTTGGGGAATAGCTGCTGGGGCGAAACTTTTTCATCCGGTGTGGCATTGCTTGGTTTCCCGAATACCTCAGATTTAGGCTTAGTTCAGGGTGGTGCTTTGGAAGATTCTAATGTGGACTTAACGGGTGAGCTTGTGGGACTCATTGTTGCGCAAAGTAACTTTCAGGCAAATGCTCAATGTATTCGTACTGCAGACACCATTACTCAAACAATTCTTAATATTCGCTAATAGCTCTTAAGGAAAACTTATGGATAAGATGGTCTTTTTAGCAGGAGCGGCGGCACAAGAGACCATGTTGGCACAAGGAATTAGTGCCAACAATTTGGCCAACATTGGTACCAACGCATTTAAAGCGCAGCTGCAAAATGCACGGAGTCAGCCCATGTATGGCCCAGGCCATCCAACTCGAGTGTACTCGCTTACTGAATCACTGGGTAACAACTTTGCAGCCGGTTCTATGCAAAGTACCGGTAATGCTTTAGATGTTGCTATCAATGGTCAAGGTTGGTTTGCAGTCCAAGCTGCAGATGGCACGGAGGCCTATTCACGCCGAGGGGACTTAAGCATTAATGCCGATAGTCTTCTTGAAAATGGACGTGGAGAATTAATATTGGGAACCAGTGGTCCTATTAGTATACCGCCTGCACAAAGAATCAATATAGGTGAAGATGGTCTGATAACCACCAGTCCTTTTGGTCATGATAATGCCAAAGTTGTGGTTGGCCGTTTAAAGATGGTGGACTTGGACTCAAAAAGTTTAATTCAAAAAGAAGATGGTTTGTTTCATACCATTACTGGATCACCTGCTGATGCATCTGCCTCGGTAACATTAAAAAGTGGCATGTTAGAAACCAGCAATGTAAACGCTGTTTCAGAATTAATCAATTTGATTAATTTGGCAAGGCAGCATGAATTGAATATTAAGTCGATGACCATTGCTCAAGACAATGATGAAGCTTCAGCACGTTTAACTCAAATTAGTGGCTAAGGGAGAGCAATATGCAACCAGCCTTATGGACGAGCAAATCTGGTTTAGATGGCCAACAGACTGAACTGGATAACATATCGAATAACTTGGCCAATGTTAAAACCCCCGGCTATAAAAAAGGTCGAGTACAATTTGAAGATTTATTGTATCAAAAAGTACGTGCACCTGGCGCTGAGAATAGTCAAAGTAGCTTATTACCTTCAGGTTTGATGGTCGGTACCGGGGTCAAGGTCGTATCTACGCAGAAAGACTTTTCTAATGGTAACCCCATACGGACAGACAATGCATTGGATATGTCTATTAGTGGCCGAGGCTTCTTCCAGATATTACAAGCCGATGGCACCATTGCTTATACCCGTGATGGTAGCTTTCAATTAGATCTCAACGGTAATGTGGTGAATAGCAAAGGCCTATTATTGCAGCCTACAATTACCTTTCCCACGGGTGTGACCGGTATCACCATTGGTGAAGACGGGGTGGTGTCGACCCAGGTTCCAAACTCCTCAACCTTAACCCAGCTTGGTACCATTCAGCTTGCCGATTTTATCAATCCTGCGGGTCTCGAGCCCATTGGGGGTAATTTATTTGTTCAAACAGATGCCAGTGGTACTGTTCTACTGAACAACCCGCAAACCAATGGATTGGGCAGTATTGATTCGGGTTATTTGGAAAGTTCGAATGTGAACGTGGTGGAAGAACTGGTCAATCTTATTCAAACCCAGCGAGCTTATGAAATGAATGCTCGAGCCTTAGAGACGGTCGACGATATGCTAAAATTTGTTGTTCAATCGTTGTAAAGATTTCTTAAAGGATGAACTATGTTGCAGTTGATAAAAAAAATAACTTCCTTGTTGGCGGGCTTGGCTTTATCAGCTTGCAATTATTATGTGACTCCCGATGATCCGCGTTATGCGCCAGTTGTTCCTGATGTCGCCTCCAGGCCCTCTCCCCAGGGGGGCTCTTTGTATTCAAAAGGTGCGCGGTTGTCTTTATTTGAAGATGTGGTCGCAAAACAAGTGGGTGATATCATTACGGTCCAATTAGTGGAATCAACCCAAGCTAAAAAAGATGCCAAAACCGATCTAACAAAGAATACCACTCAAACATTGGGTGTAGCCGGTACGGCAACCACCATCTTGGGCACGACCCCACAGTTCGATTTACCGAAAATTTTACCCTTGGCTCAACACAAACAACTGGGTAATCCCCTGGATGCCAAGGGCAACCCCCTGACCCTTGTTAATATTAATGGGCAAAATCAGTTTAAAGGCGAAGGCGATGTGTCGCAAAATAATCAATTAAATGGCTCCATGACGGTAACGGTCTCTCAAATTCTGCCCAATGGCAATTTGGTGGTTAGAGGCGAGAAGTGGATAACTTTAAATCAAGGCTCTGAATATGTGCGTTTAACGGGTACCATCCGCCCACAAGATATTGATCCGACCAATAGTATTTTGTCCACTCGAATTGCTAATGCTCGCATTACTTATAGTGGTACCGGTGCTTTAGCTGAAACGAACTCTTTAGGCTGGATGTCGCGTTTCTTTATGAGTCCTCTATGGCCATTTTAATCAAGGGACTGCTTGAAAGATGTTGAAAAAATTAATTGTTTTCATAATTGCCTTGTTGAGCATGAGTTCAGCACTTGCCGATCGCATCAAAGATATTGCCTCGGTCAGCGGTGTGCGCAGCAATCAATTGGTAGGCTATGGCTTGGTTGTAGGCTTAGATGGCTCCGGCGATAATTCCCAGTTTACCGCCCAAAGTTTTAAAACGATGTTGGCACGTTTGGGTGTGCAGCTGCCACCTGGCATTAACCCCAGCTCGAAAAACATTGCTGCAGTGGCTTTACATGCCGAATTGCCGGCTTTTGCAAAACCGGGTCATAAGATAGATGTCACGGTTTCCTCTATTGGGACAGCGACCAGCCTACGAGGCGGAACTTTGTTACTCTCACCTTTAAAGGGTGCTGATGGAGAAGTCTACGCCGTGGCCCAGGGCAATATGGTCGTCGGTGGCTTTGGTGCTGAAGGCAGCGATGGCTCTCGCATTAAGGTCAATGTTCCGGTCGTTGGTACTATTCCCAATGGCGCAACGGTTGAGGTCAGCTCACCCAATAATTTTGCTGAAGGGACCTCTATCACTTTTTTACTGCATAGGCCTGATTTTACCACGGCCCAAAGGATGACCCATGCTATCAATAGTTTTATGGGTAAAGGCACTGCAAAGCCCATAGATGGTGCGACCATTCAAGTTCACTCACCGTTGGATTTGGCTCAAAAAGTTGAATTTCTTTCGGCCCTTGAAAATATTTCGTTGGAACCTGCAGATGCTTCATCTAAAGTTGTGGTCAATTCTCGTACTGGCACCATCGTGATTGGTAAACATGTGCGGATAGGGCCTGCAGCCATTTCTCATGGGAGTTTAACGGTCACCATTACTGAGACACAAAGTGTTAGCCAGCCTTTACCGGCATCTGCAGGCACGACGGCAATCACCCCTCAATCTAACATTCAAGTTACTCAGGGTAATAATCGAATGTTTTTATTTAATTCGGGAACATCCTTAGATGAAATTGTGCGCGCCGTGAATCAGGTGGGCGCAGCCCCAGGAGATTTAATGGCTATATTAGAAGCTTTGAAAAAATCTGGGGCCTTAAGATCAGAGTTGGAGATTATTTGATGCTGTCTAAAGATATTTCAAGGTTTTCAAGCCAAGAGGCTTTTTATGGTGATGTGTCTCGCTTGGAGGTATTAAAAGCCAATTCGGCAGGCGAGCAGAAAAGCACTTTAAAAAAGGCTGCACAAGAATTCGAGTCTTTATTTATTTCAATGGCGTTAAAATCTATGCGGGACAGTAATCGTGCTTTCGAGTCTGGAATTTTTTCAGATAAAAGCACGGAAATGTTTCAAGATATGTACGATCAACAGCTGTCCTTAAACTTATCACAAAGTGGTGGCTTGGGGCTTTCTGATTTACTGGTGGAACAGCTTTCGTCTGGAAGTGAGGAGCAGATGGACGTTATTCAGACTGCAGAAATTTCAAGCCCTCTGTTTGCAAAAAATGTGATTCATCCTCACAATGCTCTTGTTCCCGGGAAAAAGACTAGCGCCAGCACCACTCCCTTATTCCAAAATCCAGAAGAATTTGTCAAGCGGTTGTTGCCAGAAATGATCCCAGCTGCTCAGTCAATCGGCCTGGATCCAAAATTACTGGTCGCTCAAGCCGCTTTAGAAACAGGTTGGGGGAAAGCTTTATCTTCTTCTCAGGGTGGACAATCCAGCCATAACCTATTTGGTATTAAAGCTGATCCCTCATGGGTTGGCCCCAAGTCTGTCAGTTTGACTACTGAAGTGCGAGATGGGCTGGTTAAAAGAGAAAATGCGGCTTTTCGTTCCTATCAAGACTTTAAAGAAAGTATTCAAGATTATCTCACTTTTTTAAAAGACAACCCGCGTTATCAAGAAGCTTTGGAAAAAACAGCTCAACCCGAGCAGTATATGAAAGCCTTGAGTGAGGCAGGTTATGCGACGGATCCCAACTATGCACAAAAAGTGCTGACCATCTATAAGAAACTTTGAACATGGCTAAATTATGGAGCAAACTTAAGTATGAGTGATGTCTTATCGATAGCGACTTCAGCTTTAAATGCAATTCAGTTAGGTTTTGTGACAATAGGCAATAATATTGCTAATGTGAATACCGATGGTTACAGCAAACAAACAGTTTTACTGCAAAATAATACCCCACAATTGATTGGGGGCCTTTATGAAGGATCGGGTGTGCAGGTAGCCAGTATTACCCGATCTTCAAGTGATGTCTTGACAAGTAACCTGAATACTCAAACGTCCAATAACCAACAGTTGATTCAGTATAGTGATATAGCCATTAATTTAGATAAAATTATTTCCGATCCAACTATAGGCGTTGCTCCGAGCTTTAAAAATTTTTTCAGCGCTTTTCAAACGATTACTTCCGATAATGCGGCTTCCTCACCCGAGCGTCAGGTCATTTTGGCTCAAAGCCAAACCTTGGTGGACAATATCCAATCTTTGAGTGCTTTGCTCAATAATCAGGTCACCAGTATCAATCAACAAATTCAACAAACTATTCCACAGATCAATCAAATATCTTCAAATATAGCGCAATTCAATAGTGATATCATTTCGTCTCAGGGATCAAGCTCGCCACCCAATGATTTATTAGATCAGAGAGATGTATTGATCAATCAATTGGCCAATCTTGTGGGGGTATCAACAGTCTCCAACAGCGATGGTTCCGTCGATGTCTTTATTGGTAGTGGTCAGGGCTTGGTTGTTGGAACTCAACAAACGGTGCTGGGTACCCAAGTGAGTTCTAGCGATCCAACGATTATGGATATTTTGATTTTGAGCAGTCAAAGTAGCCAAATTATTACCAGCTCTGTTTCAGGAGGAAGTTTAGGTGGTTTGTTAAGCGTGAAGAGTGAGGTTATCGATCCCACCTTAAATGGTCTTGGTGCCCTTGCCTTGACCTTGGCCTATACCGTCAATTCCCAACATCAATTGGGCATGGATACCACCAACAATATTGGAGCCGCTTTTTTTAATGATATCAATGACAGCTTTGCAGTTTCCAGTAGAACTTATCCCTCGGCCAATAATTCGGGTACGGCTGCTTTTAATATCACGATTAACCCGATACCCTTGCCGGATCCTGGGCCGTTTAAAGTATATTCCACTGGGGGAAATCTCTCCAATACTGGGACACTGACAGCTCTGAATGCTCCTAAGAAATTGATCATCAATAATCAAGCAATTCGAAATATTCAGGCCTCAGATGATACCGTTTCACCAGCGACTGATCAATTGGCTTCGGCCATTGCGACTGCGGCTGCTATTAATGCCAGTACTGCTTTATCAGGGGTGACGGCTAATGTCGAACCCAATACGGTTTATCTCGGCAGTTTTACAGCAGGTGCGCTGGCTGGAGCTAATTTTACCATCAATGGTACCAACATCAATTCAGCGGGCACCAATGAAACCACGATTATTCAAGATATCAACGCGGCATCTACGGTAACCGGTGTGATAGCGATGGATGATGGTAATCATCACGTGATCTTAGTGGCCCAAGATGGTCGAAATATTCAACTGGATAGCAATGGCGCAGCTCTCACTGCGGGCTTTACACTTTTTAATAGCGCTGGCTCCAAGGTGTTGAGCCAGGTTCAAAAAGCTTCAGTCACCCTCACCGGTAGCAATTCAATACCCATCACGGTATCAGGATTTTTACCCGGCGATCTTGGTTTTACCCCAGGAACAACCCCCCCGGCTACCACCAGCCTGAGTAATAATGATTACAGTCTTAGCTATAACTCGGGTGTTTATACCCTGTTGAGGACCAGCGACAACGTGATTATGGCACAAGGTACCAGTCCTAATTTTTCAGTAGATGGCTTTACCATTCAATTAGCCAGTGGCAGCCCAGCAAATGGCGATAGTTTCAGTATTCGCCCCACACACAATGGCAGTCAATTGTTTGCCATGAATATTACCCAGATCAATCAAATAGCCCTGGCTTTGCCCATTCGGGTAGGCGCGATCAGCAATAGCTCAACGCCCAATCAAGGAAGCGCCATTATTTCGGTAGATGCGATTGTCAACACCAGTGGCACACCTACCTCTACCAATACGGTTCGAGGCAATGCCTTTGGTATTGCAGGCAAGTTAACACCCCCTATTACCATCCAATTTGATAAATATGATCCAACCATTTATCGTATCTATGACACCACCCATGGATCTCAAACAGACTTGATAACCGGCTTACCAGTACCCGGTATTCAAATTGGTCCTAATCAAAAATATAACCCTTTAACCAATAACAGTATTTTTCCGGTTACTGGAGTTGCGGATCCCACACTTCCGGGTCCTAACTCTCCTGTCCTGTATGATCCCGGTTATCGAGTGAGTATTTCAGGTGCCGCTGCAGGTGGCGATCAATTTACCATTGATTATAATACCAATGGTTTTTCTGATAATACCAATGGTTTGGGGCTAATCGCTTTGCAAACCGATAGCCTGTTAAACGCTAACAGCTCATCTTATGAACAGTATTTTGCGGAGCTGGTTACTCAGGTAGGATCTTTAACGAGCAACGCCATTATTGGCCAACTGGCAGCTCAAACCTTACAGCGACAAGCCCAAATTATGTCAGATAGCTTGTCTGGAGTTAATTTGGAAGAAGAGGCCGTCAACTTAATGTCTTTTCAGCAAGCCTACCAAGCTGCAGCACATTTAATTTCGATAGAGCGTGAAATTTTTCAGATCCTCTTCTCTGCTTTTGGAGCTTAAATATGAACAACCTTAGAATATCTACCGGTTCAATGAGTTACCAATCCTTAAATGCAATTTTAGATCAACAGATTAATGTGGGAAATACCTCAAACCAACTGTCTACAGGAAAGAGGGTCAATACGGCTTCGGATGATCCCGTTGCTTCTGCTCAAGCGATTAGTATTCAACAGCTTAATAATTCTTTAGCGCAGTATAATCTAAATAGCACATCAGCAGATTCAAAATTGCAAATCGAAGAAGGCGAACTGAGAAGTATTCAAAATGCAGTTCAAAGCATTAGAAGCTTGGCCTTATCAGTCAACAGACCTGGTACAGCCTTCGACCAACAAGCTGTGGTATTAGAATTACAACAGTTATTAGATAGCATGGTTCAATATGCCAATGCTGATCTGGGCGATGGTTATCTATTTGGCGGTTCCCAAAGTGTTTTACCTCCCGTGTTGGTCATGGCTGATGGAAGCTATCAATACCAAGGAGATGAGAGCTTGCGCCTAGCTCAGATTGGTGGCAATACTTGGGTGCAAACCAATGATACCGGTAAAAATGCTTTTTTTGGTATCAGTTCAACTGCCATTACGCTGACCAATTATTCAGGTGAGACCTCGGTAACCAGCGCGGCGGGTACTTTGGTTACTGCGGGTAGTCTTTCAAGCCTTACAGCCAATCAATTATTGATCAATACCGTGGCAATACCTGCAGCAACAGCGGATACGGTATCAACCTCCGATGCTTCAGCTTCCGCGATTGCAACGGCTCATAGCATCAATTCTTTAACCGCCACCCATGGGGTGATCGCCTTTGCCAACCCCAATGTGGTTGATTTAACGACCCCGACCTATGGCAGCTTAGCGGCCAATAACTTGGTCATCAACCATGTGCCCATTACGGGTACTATCGTCACTCAAGCTGATCTCCTCAATGCCATCAATGCAGAGACGGCCACAACGGGTGTGGTTGCTTCAAATGATGCGGGTTCCGTTCGTTTAACGGCCTCAGATGGTCGTAATATTGAATTATATACCGACGGGGGTGCTGCCAGCGCTACGTTCGGTAACCTTATCACGACAGGGAATGCAATTTTAGACAAAGTTGAACGTTCTACCGTTACACTAAACTCTATTAAGTCCATTAATATTGAAGGTGCCTTGCCTTCCAGTGTTGGTTTAACTGCTGGCACTTATAGCGTCACGGCTAACAGTGGCACAGGCAGCGTCACGACGCCACTATTTTTAGGGAGCCCACCGAGCAATCAAGATACGTATATGATTGAGTTTAATGCGACCAACCCCCTTCCTAATTACACGATTTATGCGGTATCCAACCCAGGTGTTCCACTGGTTGACGTCAACGGTGTCACCCTCAGTGGCATAACCTATATAGCCGGGCAAACGGTGACAGTCAATAACTTACAATTTCAAATTAACGGCGCGCCTAATCCAGGGGATAGCTTTGCGATACAATTAGCCCCGACTGGAACCAAGGATATGTTTTCTGTCGCCCAAAATTTAATTAGTTCTATTCAAACTGTGGGCGGAAACAGCCCTGCATTGGGCTATCAAATAGGAGTCAGCATAGCTGACATCGACAATATTATCGACAATCTTTCGTCCATTATTTCTCAAATTGGTACCCGACGTAATCTTGTTCAAAGCCAAATTGACAATAATTCTCAGTTTATTATATTTTTTTCCGAACAATTAAGTAGTCTGATAGATTTAGATATGGCTGCAGCCGTTACCGCATTGAATCAGCAAACAGTCGCTTTAGATGCAGCCCAGAAAAGTTATTTAAAAATAACTGGGCTAACCCTGTTCAATTACCTTTAATAGATACTCCTGATCCCAGTTGTGTATCTTTGTAGGATTTTTAACAAAACCCTCATTGAGCCAGTTGGGGTCATAGCGATTAAAAATATAAAAACACCCTGGGAACTCTAGCCTTAAAACTTATCTCTAATCATTTTACTTTCACCCCATGATCATCCAGCTAAGTGTAAGCACGCCATTGAAGCATCCTGGTGATGGCCCGATGCAAAAGCATGTTAAAAAATATAAGTCGATAACTAGGGTCAATAAAAGCTAATCAGCTGATTCTTAAAGAAATAATATTTCTCAAGTTTTCTGATTTCTAGGCGATAACAGTTCTGGGAGTGGTAAATATTTCGATTTTCGAAGTATATCCACTGATATTAACCGTCCGGTAACTGAATTTAAGCAGGATACTGGCAAGAGCAGGAGCCTTACATATGGCACAGGTCATTAGTACAAACATTCCATCCCTAACCGCACAAAATAATTTAAGAAAATCAGGTGACGCTTTAGCCGTTTCCTTAGAACGCTTGTCTTCAGGTTTGCGCATTAACTCTGCGCGAGATGATGCTGCAGGCTTGGCAATTAGTACCAGCTTAACTTCAACCATTGAAGGTTTATCAACCGCTCAACGTAATGCCAATGACGCTATCTCTTTAGCTCAAGTGGCTGAAGGTGCATTGCAAGAATCGACGGTTTCTTTACTCCGTGTTCGTGAGTTGGCGGTTCAATCTGCTAACGGTACCAACACCGCATCAGATAGAGCTGCACTACAAGCTGAAGCAAATCAGCTGATACAAGAATTAAATCGTACCGCCAATACGACGACTTACAACGGCTTGAATATCTTGAATGGTGACTTAAGCAATACTGCCTTCCAAGTGGGTTCAGAAGCCAATCAAACGATCTCGATTTCAATTCAAAATACTCAGACCACCGCTTTAGGTAGTAATACCGTGGACTGTAGTAATACCAACGGTATTTCTGCTGCCGTGCGCAATGAATTGTATTATGTCACAGGTACCAACGTAGCGACTGCAGTCGGTGTGGCTCAAAATGCTGCTACCAACGGCTATGCGGCGAGCACGTTTACAGTGAGCAACTATACCACATCCGGTGCTTTAAGTACCCAATCAGTGGCCATTACTGCCAATGAATCTGCCAAAGCAATCGCCACCGGCCTGAGTACCTTGACCGGGGTGAGTGCTAGCGGTTTCAACCAGGTGACTATCAGCAACCTGGTTACCGCCGGTGACAGCAACTTCCAGCTATCTTTAGCCGGTAGTCAAATTGATTCAGGTTCTGCTACTACTATTAGCAGTATTGCTAAAACCATTAACAATAGTACCAATTTTTCAAACATCGGCATTTACGCACAAGTTTCGGGTACTTCAGTGACCGTTTATGCGACCGAAGGTCACGATCTTGAATTTCTAACCAGTGCTAATTTTGCAACCACAGCCAATTCTTTTACCGCTGTGGGTATATCGGGTGCCGGTGCTGCGGCGGTCAAGGTCTCCGCTGCGACGACATCTGCCACCTTTGGTGGTACGGTCGATGTGGCTTTAAGCGAGGGCTATGCTGCTTCTAACTCAGTGGCCAATGTTTTTGCCTCAGGTGCTTTATCCACCACAACAGCTGGCTTATCCACCACCGGACAAAATAACGGTGTTGGGGCTCAAACCATCAATATCGTTGGTGGTACCGGCACGACAACAGTTGGCGTCACCGCTGGCCAAAGTGCTGAAAGTATTGCCACGGCGGTTAATGCTGTGACCGGTACCACCAATGTGACCGCAACGGCACAAACGGTGGCCCAACTTAGTGGTTTAACAGCAACGGGTACCGTGCAATTTAATTTATTTGGTGATAACTTAACTTCAGCTGCCGCAATTTCAGCTTCGGTGACTACTTCTGACTTGACAGCTTTGGTAACGGCTATCAACAATGCAGCAGGTACCACAAATATTACTGCGGCCTTGGGTTCTGATAATAGCCAAATCTTATTAACCCATACCACGGGCCAAGATATCCGTATTGAAGGCTTTAACCATTTATCTGCTGTCAGTTACCAAACGGTCACCAGCACAGGTTTGGGTAACGTCGATGGTAGTGCCTTATCAGCTCCCAGTGTGATATCGATGAGTGTGACTGACATCTCCAATGTCAATATCACCACGGAAGCCGTCACTCTGTATGCAGGGGGTCGTGTGGGCGGCCGAGACAATACCGTAGTTGGCGGTGATATCACCTTTGCTTCTACCAGTGGTTTTAACGTATCCTCCAGCATTGACGGTGCTGAGCATGGCCATTCATCTAACTTCTCGTTATTTGCAACGGCGTCTAATGGTGGTAATACGTCAAATCTTTCTGCAGTCAATAGCATCAATTTGGGTACCGCTGCGGGTGCACAGTTGGCGATCGTCGTTTGCGATGGTGCTTTAGACCAAATCTCCAGCGTTCGCGCGAACTTGGGTGCGGTTCAAAGTCGGTTCCAATCTGCTATCGATAACATCGGCAGCAGCATTGACAACCTCAGTTCTGCACGGTCACGTATTTTAGATGCTGACTTTGCCGCTGAAACAGCTGACTTGACTAAGAACCAAATTCTGCAACAAGCAGGTACCACCATCTTAGCTCAAGCAAACCATTTGCCAGAAGGTGTGTTGGCTCTGTTGCAATAATATCGGATGTGATAAACATCGCAGAGAGCTGTACCGCTCTCTCTTCAAGGGGTCAGGAAACTGGCCCTTTTTTTTGGTACGAAATTTGCAATTCACAGCATGAATGGACAATTCAATATTGAGGTGAGGCTATGCCAACGATAAGTTCGACGGGGGTCGGTAGCGGTTTGCCGCTCAAAGAGCTGATTCAAAACTTAATGGAAGCAGAATCCAAACCCAAAGTCGAAGCTTTAGACAAAAAAGAGATCAATTCACTTCTTAAAATTACCGCTTATGCTCGGATCAAAGCATCGTTAAATGATTTCCAAACGGCGACCCAGGCTTTACAGTCGACCCAAGGTTTAGGGCTACATACCGTTGTTCCCACTACGGTGACGGTCAATAATGTTAATTATTTGACAACAACTGCGGATACGACTGCTCTGCCAGCAAGTTACCAAATTTCTGTGGTGGCTCTAGCCCAATCACAAACCATGAGTTCAACCAATTTTCCGACTGCCACCTCCACGGTGGGCAGTGGTACCTTAAGCTTTACCGTAGGGGCACCGGGTGATCAAGAGATTCATTCCTTGGTGATCCCGGATGATGCCAACGATCTGACCAGCATTTGTAATGCAATCAATGCGCAATCAAATAGTCTGGGAGTGAGTGCAACTATCTTATGTATCGATCCAAACAATTACCAGTTAGTGATCAGTGCCAGTAACCCAGGCACCAACGGCGCTTTTTCGATTGCGGCTGTCAATGGCGATATCGGTAATTTAAGCGACTTGGACACTGCAAATTTAAATACACTGGTAGTCGCACAGAATTCTCAACTTCAAATTGATAATCAAATTGTGACCCGTCAGAGCAATGTCATTAACGATATTATTACTGGGGTTACTTTTAACCTGTTGCAAACCGATCCGGTTACCACCCCAGTGACGACCCATAATATTACGATTGCCAATGATATCAACACGGTCAGCACCCTGGTGCAAAATTTTGTTCATAAGTACAATGCTTTTATGGACGTCGTGAACGAAGCCAGTAAGATTGATCCGAATTTAAAAAACCGTATCAGGATGGAGCAACTGCTCGGAAAAGATGCGGCTAAAGAAGCAACGGGGCACCAGGGAACTTCAGAGAATCCTGCTTCGGGGATTTTGCTGGGTGATGTGAATTTAATGACGATGTTAAGTACGATGCGCAATGCTATGACAGGAGTCGTTGACAACCCGGGGAGTTTTACCTCACTTGCGCAGATGGGTATTATTCCAAATGGGATAACCGGAAAACTCAAGATTGAACTAGGTTCCACTACGGATGGTATGGGTATTTTGTTGTCTGCCAATACCTTGATGTCGGCCTTAAATAGCGATTTTGATGGAGTAGCCAGTTTTTTTGGAGGCAGTCTGGCCAATAATATTTCAGGCTTTGCAAATAATGTCTATGAAGCTGTTGATAGCATTGTTGCTACCAATGTCGGTTACGTTGATACAGTAAACGTTGGCTTAATGGAAAAAATAAAAGATGTTGGTCAACAACGACTAGACTTAGAACGACGGATGATGACGTTGCAGCAAAATTTAACCAGGCGTTTTACAGCCCTAGATGTTTTGGTGGCTCGATTAAAAAATAAAAGCGAATTTGTGATGGAAGCTTTAAATAATACGCCTTGGGCTCATAACCACAATCGAAGAGAACATTAACCTAAGTTAACCGCCGGAGGTAAATCTCAGAAATGAGTAAACACGTTAAATATTATAAACAAGTCAATGCGCACTCTCAAACGATGGATGCAGATCCTCATCGTTTGATTGAGCTTTTGCTCTCTGGAGCGATGGGTAAAATTTTTATAGCCAAAGGGTGTATGGAGAGGCAAGATATTGCCGGTAAGGGGATTAATATTAGCCTTGCCATCACCATTATTGATAGTCTACGCGCCAGCTTAAATTTGGAGGAAGGTGGCGATATTGCGAACAATCTGAATGATTTATACGAATATATGTTAAAGCGCTTATTGCAAGCCAATATGGATAACAATCTTCTGTATTTGGATGAAGTAAACTCTTTATTGGGCACTATTCACTCAGGTTGGACAGGCATTCGGGAAGAAGCGATAAGCATCATTCAGCCAGAACAAGGGACCAAACAGTGACTGGGATCCAAGAAAATTTAGCTATCCTTGAAGGTTTATGTGTTTCTTTAGAAACACTGTTGGATTCAAACGCCAACGCTGAAGCTTTTGAACTTTGGTTGCAGATCTATGAAAGCCAAAGTCAATTTCTGGTTGATATGCCTTATGCCAGCCTGGAAGAGGTAACGCTTCTAAAAGAATCTTTTATAAACCTGGTCGCCCTTCAAAAGTCTGTTCTCACTCGTTGTATCCATGAACAAGAATTGATTCAAAGCACCTTGACCAGTATTGAGCTGGGTAAAAAAAATTGCTTGACCTATTTATCTACCTAAGCTTTTACTGAATAAATCTTATCTTTGCTGTTATTTCTTGCATTTTTTGGTAGCTTGACTAAAATAAAATCAGGGTGGATAGGAAATTAACTAACTTTCTGGATGATTAAAAAAACACAGATGATTAAAAAAGCGGTGATCCTAGCAGGAGGCCTTGGAACTCGCATCAGCGAAGAAAGCCACTTGCGTCCAAAACCGATGGTAGAAATTGGTGGTAAGCCCATTTTGTGGCACATCATGAATATTTTCAGCATGCATGGAATCAACGATTTTATTATCTGCGTCGGTTATAAAGGTTATATCATCAAAGAATATTTTAACAATTATTATTTGCATACTTCAGATGTGACTTATGATATGCGTACCAATTCTCAGAAAATCCATCAAAGCGTGGCGGAACCTTGGCGAGTTACGTTGGTTGATACCGGTGAAGATACTTTAACAGGTGGCCGTTTAAAAAGAATACGTCCATATTTGGACGATGAAGATTTTTGTTTTACTTATGGTGATGGTGTCAGTGATATTAATATTGTGGATCTGATGCGCTTTCATAAACAAGAAGGCCGTTTGGCCACAGTTACTTCTGTAAGGCCGCAAGCAAGATTTGGCTCAATTATATTTGACGAAAAAAAAATTATCAAAAGATTTGAAGAAAAACCTCAGGATGAAGGCGGCTGGATAAATGGCGGATTTTTTGTGTTATCGCCAAAAGTATTGGATTACATTGAAGGCGATAACACGCCTTGGGAAGCGGATCCGATGCACCGTTTGGTGAGTGAACATCAATTGAGTGCCTATCAGCATCATGGGTTTTGGCATGCAATGGACACTTTGCGAGATAAAAATTATCTCAATGAGCTTTGGTTATCAGGTAAAGCACCGTGGAAAATGTGGACTTAAGGCAAGAGTTTTGGCGACATAAAAAAGTTTTTATCACGGGTCACACCGGGTTTAAAGGCAGTTGGTTATCCTTGTGGTTACAAAAATTAGGTGCCGACTGTGTGGGTTTTTCTTTAGATGCACCCTCGGAGCCTCATCTATTTCATTTGGCCTCCATTGATAAAAATATGGTTTCACTGACGGGTGATATCACCGATTATGCAGCTTTGCAACAAGCACTGCTGAAACATCAACCCGATATGGTATTCCACTTGGCAGCCCAACCCTTGGTACCGCTGGCCAAAAAGGATCCGGTTAATACTTATTTGGTAAATGTTATGGGTACGGTCAATCTGTTAGAGGTTCTCCGATCCCTGCCTAAAACGCGAGTGGCTATTATGGTCACCTCGGATAAATGCTACAACAACAAAGAATCTTATTGGGCTTATCGTGAAGGCGATCCCTTAGGGGGTAAAGAACCTTATAGCAGCAGCAAGGCTTGTGCCGAGTTGGTGACTGAAGCCTATCGAGAGACCTATTTTAGTCATAAAACCGCCAGTCGACAGATCGCCATTGCATCGGTACGAGCCGGCAATGTGATCGGCGGCGGCGATTGGGGCAAAGATCGGCTGCTGCCTGATATCATGAAAGCTTGTGCGACACACAAAACCATTAAATTGCGCAACCCGGGTTCGATCCGCCCCTGGCAATTTGTTCTGGAGCCTTTGGCAGGCTATCTGTTATTGGCCGAGCGTTGCTGGCATGACAAACAAGCTTATGCCCAGGCCTGGAATTTTGGTCCCAATCTCGAAGAAATCTACCCAGTTTCTTGGATTGTTGATAAAGTTCTCGATCTATGGTCGGGTGCAAAAGTTTCCAGAAGCCAAATTCGAGATCTGTTAGAAAGCCAATTTTTAAGAGTCGATAGTACCAAAGCACGCATGCACATGGGCTGGAAGCCTGCTTTGAATATCGAAGCCGCTTTACAGTGGACGGTCAATTGGTACAAGGCTTACTATGAAGGTCAAAATCCTCGAGAATTGTGCCTTAATCAGATCCATCAATACGAACAAGAAAAGGAATTGCGTTTATGCAAAACTGCCGCTTTTGCAAAACCCCATTAAAACAAAAAGTTTTAGATTTGGGGGAAACACCTTATGCCAATGCTTATTTAAAAGCTGAAGATCTAAAGAAAACCGAGTCAAAATTTCCGTTGAATGTCTATGTGTGTGAGTCATGCTTTTTAATGCAATTGGGCTATTGCGCGGATCCCAAAGATTTGTTTGATAGCTACAGCTATTTTTCTTCTTATTCTACCAGTTGGGTAAAGCATGCGGCTCTTTATGTAGAGATCATGGTGCATCGGTTTGTTATGGATGCTTCTTGGCAGGTTATCGAAATTGCCAGCAATGATGGCTACTTATTACAGCATTTCTTACAGAAGGGTATACCCGTTTTAGGTATTGAGCCTGCTCAAAATGTTGCCCGGGTGGCTGAAGAAAAAGGCATACCCACACAAGCCGTTTATTTTAATATTGAAACTGCCAAGAATTTAACCAGCCAAGGTATCAAGGCAGATGTGTTGATTGGCAATAATGTGCTGGCCCATGTGCCAGATATCAATGATTTTGTGGCTTCTTTAAAGCATGTTTTAAGCCATCGCGGCGTGGTGACCATGGAATTTCCTCATCTAAAGAAAATGCTCGAGTGCAACGAGTTTGACACCATTTACCACGAGCATTTTTTCTATCATTCTTTAACGACAGTTTCAAAAATATTTGCAGCTCATGGTTTGGAAATCTTTGATGTAGAGGAATTGCTGACCCATGGCGGTTCTTTAAGAGTTTTTGCCAAGCATCAGGCTTTTAAAAACTATAGCACCAATCCTTCCGTTGCCAGAATTTTAAAAGAAGAAGAAAAAGCCGGTTTGAAAAGACTAGCCACTTATCAACAGTTCTCTGAAAAAGTCGCTTTGGTCAAAAATGATTTATTGGCTTTTTTATTGCAAGCCAAAGCTGAGGGTAAAACAGTGGTCGGCTATGGGGCTCCGGCCAAAGGCAATACCTTGCTGAATTATTGTCAGCTGGACAGCTCGGCTTTAGAATTTACTGTCGATAAAAGCCCACATAAACAGGGCTTTTATTTGCCTGGCACCCATATTCCCATACACGGGCCAGAAAAGATATTTGCAACCAAGCCGGATTATATCCTGATATTGCCTTGGAATTTACGCCAAGAAATTATGAAGGAAATGCAGGCGGTGCGTGAATGGGGAGGGCAGTTCGTCGTGCCGATCCCTCATTTACAGGTGTTGTCGTGATTTTTCACGATACCAAGCTTGCTGATGTTTACTTAATTGAACTGGAACCGCATCGCGACGAACGAGGGTTTTTTGCCCGTTCTTTTTGTGCGGCGATTTTTAAAGATAAAAATTTGCCAGCCCAGTTCTGTCAAAGCTCAGTTTCATTCAATGACAAAGCCGGCATTATTCGTGGCTTGCATTACCAAAAAGCACCCTATTTAGAAGAAAAAATGGTTCGCTGTGTTCGCGGTGAAATCTTTGATGTGGTGGTTGATCTGCGGGCTAATTCCCCAACTTTCGGCCAGCATCAAGCCTTTAGACTTCAAGAGGGGGTGTATCAATTTTTATATATTCCCAAAGGCTGTGCTCATGGTTTTCAAAGTTTAAAAGACCATTCAGAGGTTCATTATCATTGTTCTACAGCTTTTGAGCCAGAGAGTGCTGCAGGTATTCTCTGGTCTTGTCAGGAACTGGCCATTCAGTGGCCATTAGACATCAGCATTATTTCCAAGCGCGACCAAGACTGGCCTTCATTTTCGGTATTCAAGGAGAATGTATGAAACGCATGCCGATTGCAGGTCCCTGGATCACTGATCATGAAATAGCAGCGGTTACTCGTTGTGTGACCGAAGACTGGTATGAGCATGCCAATCACAGCATTATGGCTTTTGAACAAGCTTTCGCCGCCTATAGCCAGCGCTTACATGCGGTTTCCTTGCCATCTTGCACTTCAGCCTTGCATCTCAGTATGGCGGCTTTGGGTGTGGGTCCGGGGGATGAAATTATCGTTCCTGATTTAACTTGGATTGCCTCCAGTGCCCCCATCAGTTATATGGGAGCCAAGCCGGTTTTTGTCGATGTCGATAAAGACAGTTGGTGTATTGATGCCGACTCTATTGAAAAAGCGATCACCTCAAGGACCAAAGCGATTTTGGTGGTCGAATTATATGGCAGTATGCCTGATTGGACACGGATCACTGAAATTGCCCAAGCCAATGGTTTGTTTATCATTGAAGATTCGGCAGAAGCTTTGGGTTCTCGTTACCAAGATCGGCCTGCCGGCAACTTTGGCGATGTCAGCGTGTTTAGCTTTCATGGTTCTAAAACCCTGACCACTGGGGAGGGCGGAATGCTGGTGACGGATCATTCCAAATTGTATCATCGGGTTTTGAAATTGCGGGATCATGGCCGCAATCCTGGGGACACGGAGTTTTTCAATCAAGAAGTTGCCTATAAATATAAGATGTCTTCGCTGCAAGCAGCTTTGGGTCTGGCCCAGTTACAACGGGTTGCAGAGCTGGTCAATAAAAAACGGCAGATTTTTTCCTGGTATCAACAAGGCTTAAAGGATATTGCTGATATTCGCTTAAATGCGCAAGCTTTCGATGTTTTCAATTCATACTGGATGAGTACTTTGGTTTTGGGAGACTCCTATTCCTTTGGCAGCCAGGTGCTGAGAAATTATTTGTTGGAGAAAAACATCGATACCCGGCCTTTCTTTCATCCGTTGAGCAAGCTGCCAGCCTATGCTGATTATGAATCGAGTAAAACAGCTATCAGCCGCAATAAAACCGCTTATCATATTTCGCCCAAAGGGTTAAATTTGCCTTCAGCTTTGCGGCTTGAAGAGCCAGATATTATGAAAGTTTGTCGAGAAATTAAAGACTTTTTTAGCGCTCATTCAACTGTTTGTCGTTAGAAAGATGACAAGATAACTTATTGATAATAAAATTTTTAAGGTCACTGCTCACCCCTCACTACTTGTTCCAGCTTAATTTTAGATTTACGACGTCTCGGGCACTACCTATGGTTGCTTGGACATTTATGAAGATACAAGGATGTCAATAAAGCTCATGCTTTCAATCCTTGGGTAGCTAATCGTTGCGGTGCATAGCCAGCTTGAAAGTGTTGCCACATATTTTGATAAATCATTTCTAGTTCTTTGATGAAGTTATCTGCCTTAAAAAGAGGTGCATGGGTTCTGTTTTCTAACAAGGATGCCTTGATGGACTGTTGCAGCTCAGCTGAGGCTGCAATCTGACAAGCTTGCTGAATATAGGCTTCTAAGGATGGAACATTCATGGTTTGCATGCCTACGGCAGAATTCAATGCCGCCCCGGTTCGAGATTGAGGTTTATCGCCGGCAATGGTTAATACTGGAAGACCGGCCCAGGCACTTAAATTAACGGCCGTACCACCTGAAAGGTGTCGGGTATCCAGCCATAAATCGGCTAAGCGATGGCGCCAAGTGACACTCATCAATTCTTTTTCTGAAAAAATCAGCCGATGAGCTGCAATGCCATAAGCCACTGCTCTGGCTTTGAGCTGACTATCGATAGACTGTCCTCCTGTTAACAACCAGAGCCGTGAATTAGGACTGCGTTTTAAAATTTCTAACCAGGCATAGAACAGTTCTGAGTCCCAACGATAATGGTGGTGAAAACAACAAAATATAAAATCATGCGGAGATAAACCGTAAGTTTTTCGGTCAATATGAGGCATCATTGCATGAGGAGTAAACTGATCATTGGCAATTAAAGTATCAGGCAAATAAGCCATTTTTTCGGTGAAATGACTTTCAAGAAAATCGGGAACTTGTACAGTCGTGGTTAAATAATAATCCATTGTTTTTAAGCCAAGAGTTCCGGGATAGCCGAGCCAGTGTGCTTGTATTGGCGCAACACGAGCTGCCAGCACAGCAGGGCGGCAATAACAGGTAAAGCCTGCCAAATCAATGAGAATATGGATGCCCAGCTCACGGATATAATCAATGAGTTCAGTATCGCTGTAGCGAGAAACATCGATAAAATGATCGAAATCTTTAACCAGCTTGCGACCCATTTCTGAATGATGAGATTTTAAAGCCAGCCCATAAGTTTCATAGTGGCTTTTATCGTGCTTGCTGAATAACCCGCTGATCAATAAACCAACGGGATGATCGCCAAAATCCGGGGATAAATAAGCCACTCTCAGCCTATCTTTTTTATCCGTTATCAGGGGTTGGTTGATTGTGAGATGAGTGCTGAGCTGTTTATAAAATTGTCCAGAATGTTCAGTCAGAGATTTTTGTAAATCCAGTGATAGATTGAGGGCCAGTCCATCATAAGGGGAAATAAATGTTTTAGCGGGATTGTTAAAGGAATGGCTTAAGATCTGTTTAAATTCCAAGCCATAACTGTTCATTTCCTCCCATTCACACAGGGACAAAGCATTGAGTAAAAACCCAGCCAGTGCTTTTTCACGGGATAGATGGTGGCTGTTGAGGATCTTGAGATCAATGGAGGCTGGTTTATGAATGATTTCTTGATAAACTTTTTTGGCTTCCTGGTATTGTTTGAGATCCACATAACGACTCGCCAGATTAAAGTTGGCCGTGATAAAGTCCGGATCGATGGCGATAGCTGCTTTAAAACACTCACAGGCTTTGTGGTAGTCACCCTCATGGGTATAGATATTGCCCAAATTGTTATAAGCGGCCGCATGTTTTGGATGGATGCTGATAAGCCGTTCAAGATATTGTCGTGAAAGTCTGGGTTCACCTTTTTCCAATAACAGGGAGGCATAGTTGTTCAGTGCATCTATATGGTTGGGATCGATGGCTAAGGCTTTGCCATAGGATTGACAAGACTCTTCAATTTCCCCCAAGTCGCTTTGGCAGAGGCCAATACCTACCCAGGAAGAAGCAAAGCCTACGTCCTTGGCTAGAGAATTTCTAAAAGAAATCATAGCGGCTTGATGATTTTTAAGATGATAAAAAGCCAGCCCCAAACCAAAATCATATTCGGCTTTAATTGGGGCAAGTTTGATTAAGATTTGGTACTGGGATATAGTCTCCTCAAATTGTCCTAGCGCTCTGAATAAATGGGCTAAATGTTCACGAGCTATCATAAAGTTAGGGTTCAGTTCAAGCGCTTTTTTAAACCACGAGATCGATAAAGGAATATTTTTTGTTTCCTGAAACAATAAGCCCAAATTAAAGCAAGCTTCAGAATAATGAGGATTTAGCTTTAAGGCTGTTGATAAACTGAGTTCGGCTTTGTGATGTTTTTTGGCCGCTCGATATAGATTGCCCAGGCTGTTGTGAAATATGGCAATGGAAGGAGCAATTTTAATTGCTTTTTTGATCAATTTCAGAGCATCGATATAATTTTGTTTATCCACATATAAAAGACCGAGTAAATGCAGGGCATCCTTTTCTAAAGGATCACTATTCAAAATATCTTTATACAAGGTTTCAGCCAGATCTTTTTGATTATTTTGATGGGCCTGGATAGCCCTCGCTAAAATCTCTGTTAAATTATTTTTGGGTTGAAGAATTTTTATATTGATCTGTGCAGAACTCATATTGTGCCACCCTCAATTTTAGTATAAAGAAATTTTTCTTTAGAATGTTTTTGTTGCCACATCAGTTGGAAGCTTGCTTCAAGTTCTTTGATAAATACTTGAGGTTTAAATAGTGGCATTTGCTGCCGGCTCATTAAAATTTTCTTTCTTAAATTTTGTCGAGCTTGGGAATCATTGGCCAGCCTAATGGCTTTTTCAATATACTCTTCAATTGTGTCAGCTATCAGCTCACCGAGATTTGCTGCTTGAAGGTGTGCGGCAGCGGTGCGGGATTGAGGAGTCATTCCCCTTAAGGTGATCAGTGGCAGCCCAGCCCAAATACACAGCATGGCTACCGTACCACTGGTCTGGTTAAAGGTATCCAACCAGATATCAGCTAGGCAATGACGCCATCTCTGAGTCATTTTTTCATTGCTTGCAAAAATCAAGCGCTGGATCTCTATGCCCTGAGCTCGCGCATAATCCATTAAATTTTTATCACAGAGGGGATTGGATGATAATAACCACAATTGGCTGCCGGGCGTTGCAACCAATATTTTTAACCAGCAATCAAAACTATCTTTTGATATTCTATAGGCTTGGCTAAAACAACAGAAGATCAGTGCATCTTCTTGAAGGCCCAGTTCTTTCCGGCACAATGATATTTTTGATGGCAGTTCAAAACCTGCATGGCCAATTAAACTCTGAGGTAAGTAGACCAGCCGTTCTTGAAACAGGGATGCCAAGCTTTCCGGGGCTTGTTCTTGAGTTGTTAAATAAAAATCAATTGACTTCAAGCCCAGACTGGCTGGAAACCCCAACCAATGTGCCTGAACAGGTGCCAGCCTGCTGGCTAGTAAAACAGGATCGTTATGCCGGGTATGCCCACTGAGATCGATGATCAGATGCAAGTCTAAATTTTTTATGTAGGCAATTTTCTTCTGTAAACTTAAGGTTTGAATTTCATGAAAGAAGTCGCAACTATTTTTTAGATGAGTGGCTATAGGATCCTGGTGCTGATAAAGAGATAAACCATGAATTTCAAAATTATCCTTATCATGGAGCTCTAATAAGTTATTCAGCAATAAGCCGATAGGGTGATCGCCAAAATCCGCTGATAAGTAACCAACTTTTAGTTTTTTCTTTTTGGCCTTTCCTTGCTTTAAAGGTGATAGGTATTTTGCAGCCATTGTTTCTAAGATGGCTCCATTTTTAAGGCAACAACTTAACCAAAGCTCTTTAGGCAGATCTAAATTCATAGCCTCGAATGGATCTAAATAATAAGGAAGGGGGAGGTTATAGGCTGCGTTTAAAGGTTTATGTAAATCTTTTTTTATTTTCTCCAAAGCAGGCCAATCACAGACTGCAGCATAGCATAGCGCAAGACTCACTAAAGCTTTAGTAAGTAAGTAATTTTGAGGCAGGCTGCCGGGCTCAAAAAAACCAAGATCTTGATCTAAGATAAATTGTAATGATTTGATTGCAGCTGGATAATCCGGTAATGCACGATATGCAGCAGCAAGGTTTAGCTGTGCAGTTAAAAAGCGAGGATTATAAGTTGTGGCAACTAGAAAATGCTGCTGAGCTTTTTTATAATCACCTAGAGTTAAGTAAATATTGCCAAGATTGTTGTTGGCTAGAGGATGATTTTCTTGTTGTTCAATAATTGTTTCCAAAAGCTGTTTCGTTTTATCTAAGTTACCCATTTGATTGTATACATTTGCAATGCTGGCTAAAATATTTAAATCATCTGGAATGTATTTTAGAATCGTTTGGTAGATGTTCATGGCCTCATGATGCTTGCCTTCTGCCAGTTTGCAAGCTGCAAGGCCCAACTGAATTTCGGTTTGATGAGGGTGTTTTTTAAGAATATTTTTGTAGATGCTGTCAGCAAGTTTGTACTTGCCAATTTCTTGATAAGTTTGGCCTAAATTAATAGCTGCTGGTAGATAATCAGGATTTAAGGCTGTGGCTTTTTTAAAATAGGCTACTGCAGAAACTAGCTGACCATTGGTTTTTTCGAGGCAGCCCAAATTATTATGATAGACGGCTGAGGTTGGTTTTAAGCGAATAGCTTGGTTGATATATTCTGCAGCTTGAGCCAGCTGATTTTTTGATAAAAATATCAAGCCTTGTAACTGCCAAGCATCTGCTTGCAGTGGGTTTTCAAGCAGAATTTTTTTATAGCAAGCCTCAGCCTTTTCAAGTTCATTATTTTTATGATAACTTAAGCCCAATCGTAAGAGCTCAGCTTCCAAAGATTGAGGTGTTGATAAACTCACAATTGGCTCTCAATGGGTAGTAAGGGTGAATGTAAAATATTGTTTGGCTGCTCGCTATGGCTGTTTTCCCACATCGCATGGTAAGCAAGTTCTAAATGACTGGAAAAACGTGAGGGATTAAACAGTGGTGAAGAATTTTTGCTTTCATTTAAATGTTTTTTTGTGGTATCAAAATAAGATTTATCAGTAGCCAGCTGGATCGCTTTTTCAATATATTCAGTTCTATTACAACAAACCAAGTCAGTAAACTTTTGTGCTTGGGCTATCCAGCTTGAGGTTCGTGAGCAAGGAACAGGGCCTGCAACGCATAACAAGGGTAAACCCGCAGCAGCACAGAGGATCGATGAGGTGCCTGCACTGATAACGAAGGTATCCAGCCAAAGATCAGCTTGGGCATGTGACCAATCAGCACTTAGCAAAGCTGGGGATCTAAAGATAAGCCGATTTTTAGAAATACCCATTTTTTCTGCAGAATTTTCTAATTGATTTTTAACATGGGGGTTAAACCCGGTCAGCCATAAGACGCTGTTGGAAGTTTTGCTTAAAATTTCCATCCATGCACTAAAAGCTTCTTCGTCGATTCGATAGCTTTGCCCCAAATAACAAAACACAAAGGCATCCTCCGGCAAGCCCAGATCGGCTCGGGTCGGCATGGAAACCTGTGGCTTTCTCAGGGTGGTCGCTATAGCGGTCTCTGGCAAATAAACCAATTTTTCTGAATAATAAGCTGCACAATTTTCAGGAATGGCCTCTGCATGGGTTAAATGGTAATCGATAAAATCGGCCTGAAGAGAACTGGGATAGCCACAAAAATGCCCTTGAATGCGTGCGGGTCTGTATGCGAATATGTAAGTGCGAGAATTGTAAGTATAACCAGATAGATCAATAAGTATGTCAATACCATCCTGATAAATAACTTCAGCGGCATCGGAGGCCGTTAAAGAGTATAAGCTTCTAAAATAATCGGAAGAATCTTCAATAATTTTTGTTGCTGGGCTGAGATACTTGTTGGTATAATAGCTGTAAATTTCAAAGTTGTCTCTATCGTGGTGGCGAAATAGATCATGAATTAAATACCCAACTGGGTGCTCAAAAAAATCAGCAGAGAAATAGCCGATTTTTAGTTTAGAAGGTTTGGTTTTTGGTTCATGTTTGTATTGAAAGGTTGCTTTGGCAGCTAGCCTCTCTGAATAAATTTTTGTGAAGTACTTCTGATCTGAAATATCTTGAAATAGTATTAAGGTTGTCATGGGTGGGATGGCGCTCATATCCACAGTACCCAGATTTAATAAATACTGCAAAATATTGCACGCCAATGTGGCCTCTTTCCAGCAACAAAGCTCGCGACAAATGTAAGCATAGATTGCCAGGCATTCTACGTCAATTTTACTAACCGGGAAAAGCCACGCTTCTGAATCATTTAAAGATTGATGATATTCAATGATCGATTTTAAACGAGCTTCAAAAATTTTTTTTGCCAAAATTAACTGGCCAGAAGTTCTAAATGCTAAGGCTAAACGATGCAATAAGGTGTCTTCTTGTGGGGCATGGTTTAGTCCGGCATGCAAGTATTCAAAACACTTGTTTAAATTATCTTCTTTAAAATAAGCGATGGCAAGATTGTTGTATACTGCACTGTCTTGAGTGCCCAGCCTTAAGCTTGTTTCAGATGCAACAATGCATTCCTTGAGTTGTTCGGTTTCTAAATATGCACATCCTAAATTAGCATAAGCTTCAGCGTGATTTGGAAAGAGATCGATAAATTTTAAGTAGAAAGCTATGGTTTGTTTTACTGGCCCTTGGCTAATTTGTTGATTGATTTCTTGAAATATAAGTTGTGCGGCATCTAGGAGTTCGGGGGGAACACCCTTGAAACAAAGAGCTGCCTGCTGTAGATAATCCAATGATTTTTGGATATTTTTTGTTTGCAAGCCGATATTAATTAAGTTTATGTAGGGCTGACTTTGTTTTGAATTTAGTTCTAAAGATTTTTTGTAAAGTTCTTCGGCTTTATCAATGTTGTCATAAAAAGCAAAAATGGATGCTAGGTTATTATAAGAATTAGAGTGGTTGGGGGATAAGTGTATGGCGAACTGGTATTCATAAGAGGCTTTTTCATACTCTTGCAGGTGATAATAGGCATTCGCCAGGTTGTAGTGAACCTCAGGGTTGTGCGGTTGTTGTATTAAGATTTTCTCCCAGAGGATGATGCTTTGGGGATGGTGATTTTTTTCTGAAAGCAAGGTTGCAAGCTCAACTAAAAGTTGTAAATCATCAGGATTATTGAGTATTTGGCTTTGCAATGTAGATATTTTTAGATCATCAGCTTGAAAGCTTGCCGTGTTTTGTTCAGTATGAACCATATTGTTATCCTGCCTCTATAATGACTTTGCTATGATGGGTTATATAATGCTGCCAAATCTCTTGGTAAGCTGCTTCAAGTTTCTGTACCAGTTCTCTGGGTTTAAACAATGCTGAGCTTTGTGTTTGATAGCTTAACTTTTCTTTAATGCTTTTTAAGTATTCGGGCTTGTTGGCAATTTCTATGGCGCGCTCAGTATATTCAGCAGCTGTTTGGCAGATCAGCTCGATGAGGCCTAGTGATGAAAGATAAACTGCTGCTGTTCTAGATTGAGAACTGTTACCGTTCAGCGTTAACAGAGGTAGGCCAGCCCAAGCGCACAACATAGACGCGGTGCCCGCGGTTAAAGTAAAGGTATCTAGCCATAGATCAGCATGCATATGTAACCAATCTTCGGACAGCAAATATGGTTCGGTAAAGATCAGTCTGTCTATATCGATATGATGAGCTATGGCAGATTTTTTAATATTTTCAACGAAACTATCAGAATGTTTGGTAAGCCATAAAATACTAGCGGGTACTTGGGTAAGGATCTTCATCCAACAATTAAAAACCTGCTGGTCAATTCTATAGGCTTGTGAATGACAGCAAAAAATAAATCTGTCTTCGGGTAGGCCCAAAGCTTGTTTGCTAAGACTGGATTTGGGTATTGCAAAGCCTGAATTGGCAATTAGGCTATGGGGTAGATAGACCAAAGTTTCAGTAAATGAATGATCCTCTTCAGGGATGGCTGCTGGATGCGTTAACATATATGGGATAAACTCAGCTCCCAGAGTAGCCGGATAACCCAAATAATGGCATTGTGCGGCAGCAGGTTGATAAGCCAAAATATCTAAACAATGATTATCACCATGGCCGCTTAAGTCAATAAGTATATCGATATCTTCATGTTTGATTGTTTGAGCGGCGTCAGCAAAGCTCAATCCCTGTAAGATAACGGTTTTGTCGCAAGCTTCGGTAATATTTTTGTAGTAGTTGTCATGATGAACGCGGGTTGGAAAGGCAATCACTTCAAATTGCTTTCTATCATGATGTTCAAATAGTTTATTTAATAGAATTCCGATGGGGTGTGAGGAAAAATCTGCAGAGATATAACCGATGCGAAGTTTGTCGGGGTTGGGTTTATTCCAAGAGCGATAAGCTTGAACTTTATCCTGAATTCTTTGGCACCATCTGCGAGCGATGGTTTGTTGTAAGTCTGGATCCACAAATAGCATGATGCCATGGAAAGGGTTTAAAGGCTCGGCCAATGGGTTGTTGATCAGGGTTTTTTCCAGTTCCAAACGGGTAGTTTGGCAGGCATCCCATTCAGCCATGGCAAGCTGACATTCTGCAATATGTCCCAGGGTTAATAAAGAGTCTGGATTAATTATCAGTGCTTTTTTAAAGGTTTCAATAGCTTGATGATAATTTTTCTGGCGTTTGTAGATTTGCCCTAGTAAAAAATATGCATCTCGAGGGGCATTGTGCTGTGTGATCACTTTTTCAAGCATGTTTTTTGCCAGTTCATGTTTGCCTTCGAGTCTGAATATATCTGCCAGCTGGGTATTGGCAATCGGATCTTGGGGATGGATGGCTAGAATTTTATCGAGAACCCCTTGTGCTTCTGAGCTATTGCCACTGCTTTTTAACAGTATCGATAAATTGTTTAAAGCAAGTACATTTTGAGGATCTAGGCTGATTGCTTTTTTAATATAGGAAATAGCCTCGGTCCAGCGGTGAATTTTCTGAAAAGCTCGGCCGAGATTGTTGTAAGCTAAAGAAAAGTCGGGCTTTAACCGTATCGCTTCTTGATAGTAACGAATGGCGGCTTCAATTTTTCCTTCTGTCATTAACAGGTTGCCCAGATTATTCATGGCGTCCGTTGATGTGGGATCCTGCTTTAAGGCAGTTTGAAATGCTAAGTGTGCATTATTTTTGGATCCATTGTGCAAATGGCTGATGCCTAAATGGTTATACCAGTCAGCATTGTTAGGCTGTGATTTTACAGCTTGCTCTAAATTCTTGATGGCCTCAATAAAGTTTCCTGCCTGTAAAAATCGTATGCCATTTTCAGCTAATTCAATTACTGGGTTTGATGATAATGTCATCGGTTGCTCTTTGTTGATAAAATGCTGTAGTCATTGCTGTATAGGCTGTTTCGAGATCTTTAATAAAGTCCTTAGGCTTGAACAGATAGGAGCTGGCATTATTATTTAAAATGGTTTGCTGGATTTCTTTTAAATCCTGGGGCTTGTTGTAATAATGTATAGCCTTGTTGATATATTCATCCAGAGAATTCACGATCAGGTTTGGGACATGATGAGTCTTTATTAAACTGGATGCCAGTTTTTGCTGAGGCAGATCCCCTCTGAGACTGAGCAATGGTAAGCCTGCCAATAGACACAAAAAAGTCGCCGTACCACTGGATATAGATAGCGTATCTAGCCATAAATCAGCCAAACGCATGGGCCAGTTTTGCGTTAAAGTATCTTCTTTCATAAAAAAGATACGCTCGCGTTCTATACCCGCTGCATCGACATAGGTCAGAAAATGTGCATCTATTTCCGTACTGCTGCTTCTTAGCCACAGCACGCTGTTGGAAGTTTGGCCTAGGATGGTCATCCAAGCTTTAAAGAGGGTTGGATCTATTCTATAGGGCTGGGAAAAACAACAATAAACAAATTTATCTTCCGGGATACCAAAATCCTGTTTGGATTTTGAATGATTGACGATCAGGGGTGATGTTGCAAAAACAGCTTTGGGTAAATATACCAATTTTTCCCTAAAATATTGTCGGTTGTCAGCAGTCACCATATCATGGGTGGTGATGTAATAATCGATATAGTCAGCGCCCAGAGAGGCCGGATAACTCATCATATGGGCTTGAATAGGAGCGGGTTTTAAAGCCAGAATGCCCGGTCGGCCATTACCGGTGTAACCATCTAAATCTATCAGTATATCTATTCTATCTTCATAGATTTTTTTGGCACTGTCATAGTCAGAGGATCTTTGCAGATCTATAAAATGTTCTGAGTTTTCTTGGATGATCTCAGTGAGATAGTCTTTCTTGCCTGTATGGTAAACAAAGATCTCAAACTTATCTTTATCATGATAACCAAATAAGTTGCGGATCAATAAACCGACGGGTTGATCATTAAAATCACTAGAGAGGTATCCTATCCTGCTTTTAAGATTTTTAGCTTTCGGACTGTGCACAAAGGGCAAAGCGTCTAATGATTGGCTATAAGCTAGAGATGCTTCGGTTGAGATCCTTAACTGCAACAGGGGTTCAAAATTCAATGCCAATGTTGAAAAGGGCGGTATATCACAAAGCTGATTTGCTTGCCAGGTGAGTTCTAAAGTTGATTTTAAGTCTTCTTGGTATTTATTAAGATTTTCCCAGTCATAAAGTTTTTTTGCTAAAAAAAGTCGAGTTGCTTGAATTTTTGCGTTGATCGGATTTAAAGCCAGGCTTTGATTGAAATAGTGCAAAGCTTGAGTATAAGCACCTAGAGAAATATTTAATTGGCCGGCCATGCTCTGTGCCTCAGCATTGTTGGGGTGTAGAGCTATTAATTTTTCACAATAATGTAAGGCTGCTTCAAAATCATTGCATTGGCGAAATAATTCTGCCATGAAAAATAAAGATCCAAGATGGTTGGGGTTTAAGGATAAGGATTTTTCAAGATTTATTTGAGCTTTTTTTACATTTTTTGTTAAAAGATGGTAATGTCCTAGGTTGCTGTAGGCTTCTATAAATCCTGAGTCTTTCTCTATGGCTCGGTTAAAAGACTCAAAAGAATTCTCTAGTTGATTTTGCATCAGATAACAGATGCCAAGGTTGTTGTGCGGATCGGGGTAAAGAGGATCCAGATCTATGGCTCTTTGATAGTGTGCTTCAGCTTGTGAATACAATTTTTGTTCTTTATATAGATTTGCAAGATTGTTGTGGGCATGAGCATTGTTGGGATCTTGTTTTAATGATTTTTCTAAATATTCTTGCCCTTTGGTCAGATCTTTTTGTATGGCATAAAGGCAGCCTAATTGATTGAGTACTTTGCTATCATTGGGTTTTAAAGCATCATAAGCTTCAAAGCAGTATTGAGCATCTAATAATTTGCCTAACTCAAAATAAGTTTCGCCCAACGCATGTAGGCTCTCAGGATTCAAAGCATCGAGAGACAAAGCATAATAAAAGTTTTGTAAACTGCCATCGATATCATTGAGTAAGCGCAGGCATTTGCCCAATTGAACATAATGACTGGGTTCTGTAGGTTCTTCTAAAATAGCTCGACGGGCCAGTTCTAAAGCTTTGTCCATATGTTGGCTTTGCATGGCTATCCGGCTAAAAAGATGCCAGGTTCCTCCTTGATGGGGATTTTGTTCAATCAGTTCTCTACATAGGTTGGAAGCGGTATCTAAGTGACCTTTATCATAAGCAGTCCACGCTTGTTCAAGAGAAAGCGGCGATGTAGGTGTGGTGCTCATATCATATCCTTAAATACCATTTGTCTTTAGGCTTACAGCTTTGTTGAGTAGCGATGATGCACGGAGCATTACCGCTTAAACTCCTCGGGATCAAAAGAAATTATAGTTAAAAAACCCATCTTGGCTTTAGCGTGCCGGGTTACCTTTAACCGTGGTATCAGCAGGCACATCTTTGATCACTACAGCTCCAGCACCCACGACGGCACGAGCCCCAATGGTTATATGGGGCAAAATAGTCGCATTGGTGCCAATGGTTGCATAATCGCCCACTTGAACGCTGCCGGCAAGGGTAGCGCTGGGCATAATATGAACACCTTGGCCTAGTACGCACTCGTGATCGATAGATGCTTGAGTATTGATAATACAGTGCTTGCCGATGATCACTTCTTCAGATATAGCTGTCATGGCTAATATTTGGCAGCCACTGTCGATTTTAACACTGTCGGCAACCCAAGCACGGTGGTGAACCAAGGTGGGCAGTTGTAAGCCATAGTTTGCTAAATGTTCTGCTATGGCCGAGCGTTCAAAACCATGGGTTCCACCAATCGCTACGACAGCATTGAGCAGGGTTTTGTCTTGTTTTTTAAGCCAGGCATTGAGTTCTTGTTCTTGTTGAAACCATAGAGAGTTTTGATGAAAGGATCTAATCTCTGGGTTTTTATCAAATACAGCCGAGATCTGATAGCCTTGATATTGTAAAATGGCCGCAACAACTTTTGCCTGCCCTGTGCCCCCCCAAATCAGAACTTTCTTGATATTCTGCGCTGCAGGTTTCATTTAAGAGCGCCTAATTAAATAACCATCAGGATTGGATGTATGTAACAATTTGTGATTGTAACCTTGGTCAACCTCAAAATGATTATTTTTCGCGAGAAAGGCTTTTAAAGCGGTCTTTGGATTGTTGCCAGGCCCCCAAGGCCTTTGTCGATGTACTTGGCTTGGAATGTCTTCAATAATAGTATCTGCGACAATTAAATATTGCTGTGTGCTGACCATGGGTGCATAGAGAACCAGTTCCTGAAGAACATGCTCATGAGTATGGTTAGAATCTAAGATAACCATGACTGAATCATCGGTTTTAATAAGGGATTTAATTTGTTGTATCATAGCGCTGTCGACGGATGAACCTTGTAACAATTGAATGCGTGGGTAAAAAGGGTGAGCTTCTATCGACTTCCGGTTGTGTTCCCGAATATCAATGTCAATACCGATAACCCGGCCACGTCCCAAAAGTTGCATCATAGAAGCGAGAAATATTAAGGAACCCCCGCGAGCAATGCCGGTTTCGATAATTAAAGTGGGCTTGGTTTGCCAAATAATTTCTTGTAGAGCAATGATATCTTGCGGAACTTGAATGATAGGAAGACCCAGCCATGACCACTGATAACTGTAATTGTATTTATCAGCTTCAATAAAAACCTCTAAGGCCATTTTCGAAAGATAATTGTCCTGGTGCATTTTCTCGGCATCGAGTTTTTTCTTATGGTTAAAGTTTTCAATATCGTGTTCTGACATGAGTTTGTCCTCGAGTGCCGATTATGTAGTCCAATAGATCGGATCGGTCTTACGGGAGTTTAGATCCTGCACCCATCCATGAGCTAGCGTCTTGCCGGTGACAACGAGAGCTCTCGAGCTCCCTGGGTATGGCGACTTGTCGGGAACAGAACGAGAGGCCATGAATGTCTGAGGCATCACCTTAATATATGAAATGGTTTGAAATTATGCAAAATGAAAGCTATTGCAAGCTGTTGACTGTATAGGAACTTACTGTGGCGTAGGTCCAGCAAGCATCACTTGGGCGGTGCCCTTTGCCAATTAAACTAAAATCTCCTATCTCTTTGAAGTATTCTTGTATGCTCTGATGGTTTTCATGTAAATAATCATAAGAATTTTGAATGCGTTTAAATATTTCTTCTAATGCAGTTTTTTCAGTTTCAGTAGCATTCGGATGTTTGTCAGGATGATAGTGGTGATATAATAAATCTCTTGCCTTCTTTAATTCAGGAAGAGAAAAGGTAAGGCCTACTCCCATGATTTGACACATGAGCAGTATTCTTTGCTTGTTAAATGTTGTACGCATGCTGTTACAAACTTTTATAAGTTATTCTATAGAGTTATATTTGTGCTTAAAGTTCCTCCGTATATCTCAAATGATACGTCTCTTTTTGTTAAATCTTTGCCATTTGCATCTTCAGCCTGTCAAAAAAATTCTTCAACTCGAAAAACCTTTGGCATAAATTTGACGAACCCCGCATTTACCCGCTATTACATAAGTAAGCACAACATAGTAAGACGACTATATTCCAAGGAAGTATAACGATATGGTACAAGAGCTTTCATCTCCCGCCCTCTTAGGCAACAGTAAGCCCATGCAAGATATCAAACGCTTGATGGAACAGGTGAGCCGAACTCTAGCCAACGTGTTGTTATTGGGTGAATCTGGTACTGGGAAAGAGTTGATTGCCAGAACCATTCACCAGTTGTCACCACGAAATCATGGCCACTTTGTGCCGGTTAACTGTGCTGCCATTCCTGCTGAGTTATTAGAAAGCGAGCTGTTTGGCCATGAGAAAGGTTCTTTTACCGGTGCTATTGCCACGCGACTGGGCCGCTTTGAAGTCGCGCAGTCTGGAACATTATTTTTAGATGAAGTGGGTGACATCCCATTGATGATGCAGGTTAAATTATTGCGGGTGTTGCAAGAGCGGACATTTGAGCGTGTGGGCAGCAACAAATCACTGAATACCGATGCGCGAATCATTGCCGCAACTCATAAAAATTTGGAAGCAGCCATATTAGACGGCCATTTTAGAGAAGACTTATATTATCGATTGAATGTGATCCCTATTGAAATTCCACCCTTACGGCAAAGACCAGAAGACATAGGTCTTCTCATTGAACATTTTTCAAGTCTTTCTAAAGAACAAGGTGGTGGAGCATTTAAATTATCTGCTTCAGTTTTTAAGTTGCTGGAGCAGTATGCCTGGCCCGGTAATGTTCGTGAGCTTGCCAACCTGATGGAACGTTTAAGTATTCTTTATATCAATAAAACAGTTGAGATTGAAGATTTGCCAGCAAAATTTTTGCCAAAAAAAGACCATGAACCGATTTTTCAGCTGATAAAACCTACCGAAGGCCGTGAGCTGCTTGATTGCCCAGTGATGTCGCAAAAGCCAGCTTTGATTTCGGGCTTTAATTTAAAAAGTCATCTCAATGATATTGAGTCTCTATTAATTCAACAGGCTCTTAGTGAATGTGACGGTGTGGTATCACAAGCAGCCCTGCGTTTGGGACTCAGACGTACGACCTTGGTTGAAAAACTTAAGCGTTATGGTCTGCTTAAAAAATCGTTAATAATTTGACGTTGGTTCTGTATCGGTTGAAGTTTTATATAAATAGTTATTCTTCTAAGTGGGTTGGTGGTAGCTGGCATGGCCTTTGCAAGAGCCTGTATATGACAAATACACGAAGCGTTCGATATGGATAATTCATCCCGCAACAAAGCCAAGCACTCGATGGTGGTGGCAGACTTAAGTATGAAAAAAATAATCACAGTTTGTGAAAAAGTCGCATTGTCTCAAGCCACCGTGTTATTAATCGGTGAGAGCGGTACTGGTAAAGAAGTCTTAGCCCATCACATTCATCAACACTCTGATCGAAAAGATCAAGCTTTTTTAGCCATCAACTGTGCCGCAATACCCGATAATATGCTAGAAGCGACGCTGTTTGGCTATGAAAAAGGAGCTTTTACAGGCGCTTACCTACCACGGCCTGGAAAATTTGAAGATGCTCAAAATGGTACGCTGTTTCTTGATGAAATTACCGAAATACCTTTAATGCTACAAGCCAAACTATTACGGGTTTTACAAGAAAAAGAAGTTGAGCGCCTGGGAGGCAGAAAAACTATTTTTTTAAATGTTCGCATCATTGTTGCTTGTAATAAGAATTTGTTTGAAGAGGTACAAGCAGGACGCTTTCGCGAAGATTTGTATTATCGGCTGAATGTGTTTCCGGTGCTGATCCCAGCCTTGAATCAACGTGTAGCTGACATATTACCGTTGGCGGAATTTTTTCTACAACGTTACAAAAGCAATTCTGGCGAAGAGGTTAAACTTTCGAAACAGGCTCAAAATTTTCTTTTAAGCTACGCTTGGCCGGGCAATGTTCGTGAGCTTGAAAACTTTATGCAAAGAGCTTTGTTGTTAAAGCATGAAGAGACTATTTACCCCGAAGACTTTATTTTAAATGAGGGGGGAATGCAGGCTGCTTCTTTATTTTCTTCAGTATGCATGGTGAAAAAAACTTGCGACGAAAGCTCTTTGGAGGCTTGGCAAGAACGCAGCGAACACGATCTGATTCAAAAAACTTTACTCGAGACCCAGGGCTCGCGGATAAAAGCCGCTTTTAAGCTGGGCATTAGTCCAAGAACCTTGCGCTATAAGCTGGCGCGTTTTCGCGAAAAAGAACAATTTGGATCGCATACCTCAAGACTGATAAAAAGTGGCACACAAGGAGAAAACTTATGAAAGCCATTAACAGCCAACATAATCCTTTATTAGAAAAAATGCATGCGATGGCTAAAGAAGCCAAGCTGCCTCCTAATATGGGCTCTATAGACAATAGCGCAGTTTCAGGTTTTGATAAAATCTACCATCAGGCTTTGAATGGGCTTAAAGACGTCAATGATTTGCAAATGACTGCTGGTGATGCCGCTGAGCGATTTGCTTTGGGCGATCCAGGTATCAGCGTTACCCAGCTTAAGATCACTGAGATGAAAGCAGATTTGGCTTTTAAATTTACAGCAGAAGTGCGTAATAAGTTTATCAGCGCTTATCAAGATATCTGGAATATGTCGGTATAATGGATTTTAAACTATGAGCTCAACAGAAGTTTCAACGTTTTCACCGGCCGTAATGGGTTTTAGTAGTTTGCCTTGGTTAAAGCAAATAGGTTTATTATTGGGGCTGGCTTTAAGTATTTCTTTAGGCATTTATGTTGCTTTCTGGTCTCGCACTTCAGAATTTTTACCTCTGTACGGTAACTTGGATCCTAAAGAAGCTTCTCAGGTTATGGAAGCTTTGCAGAATCAGGCTGTTCCACATAAATTTGATGCAGCTTTAGGTGGTGTTTTGGTCCCTGCGTCTCAGGTGAGTGAACTGCGCATGAAACTGGCAGCCCAGGGTTTACCAAAACGCAGCAGTGGTGGCTTTGAATTACTCGATGAAACTCAATTTGGATCGAGTCAGTTTATGGAATCTATTCGTTATCGGCGTAGTCTCGAAGGTGAGCTAGCGCGAACGATAAAAGGACTGGATGCGGTCAGAGAAGCTCGTGTTCATCTGGGTATTCCCAAAGAAACCTCTTTTTTAAGAAAAAATACTGCGGCTAGTGCTTCAGTCATGGTGGATTTGTATGGTGGTCATGAGCTTGAGCCAGAACAAATATTGGGCATTGTGTATTTAGTGGCCTCAAGTGTGCCTGGACTTAAAAGAGAAGATGTCTCGGTAGTCGATCAACGTGGTCGTCTTTTAACGTCTAATGGTACCAGTTCCATGGCTGTCGCCTTAGAGCAATTCAACTATACCCGACAGCTAGAGACGGTTTATGCAAAACGTATTCAAGAACTATTAGGACCTATTGTCGGGATCCAAGGCGTCAGAGCTGAAGTAAGTGCTGATTTGGATTTTACTCAAACAGAAGAAACCAAAGAGCAATTCGATCCCAAAAAATCAACTCTGCTCAGTGAAGCAACCTTAGTGGATGATCGCTCGGGTACTTTATCTGCTCAAGGCATACCTGGGGCTTTATCCAATGAGCCCCCTCAAGGAGGCACTACGGATCCTAAAGGAAATGCAGATGGTCAAAAGCCCGAAGTGGCAGCTTCGAGTAATCAAAGACGTCAAGCAACTCGAAATTTTGAAGTCGATAAATCCATTACCCATACTCAATATGGGACCGGCAAATTACGCAGATTGTCGATAGCCGTGGTATTAGATGACAAGCGAACCTTTGATAAAAGGGGCAAAGAAACTCGAGCCCCGTACACGGCCCCTGAATTGGAACGTTTCAATAATTTGGTGAAAGACGCGATTGGCTTTAGTGCGGAAAGAGGAGACACTTTGAATATCATCAATACGTCTTTTAGCCAAGAACCACCCATTGACGTACTACCACCCGAAAGTCTGTTAAAACAGCCGTGGGTCATACCGGTTATTAAACAAGCCTTAGCTGGAATTTTTATCCTTATTATGGTGTTTCTGGTATTAAAACCTTTGTTGAATAATTTGGCCAAAAAAGATCCCAATGCATTACCAGGCATTGAAGGCGGTCTGGATGCGGCTGCGCTCATTGCAGGTTACCAAGCTTCCACAGGCAATACGGCCGCTGGCGCCGGTCCTGGGCATGGCAATGGGTCCGCTATCAATAATCAGGAAAAGCTCGAAAAAATTAGACAAATGTCTCAAGAGGATCCAAAAAAAGTCGCCCAAGTGGTGATGACTTGGGTAGGAAAAGAAGATGAGTGAGGAACCCTTAACCGGTGTCAAACGGGCCGCTATTTTAATGATGAGCCTGGGCAATACCCAGGCTGCAGGAATTATGAAACATTTGGGTCCAAAGCAGGTACAGCGTTTAGGTGCTGCGATGGCGACTTTAAGTGCGGTTGACAAATCTTTATTGGATACAGTCTTACAAGATTTTCTGATGATTTCTGAAAATCAAACCAGTTTAGGCGTCGATGCCAATAAATATATTCGTGAAGTTTTGGTACAAGCCTTAGGCGCAGATAAGGCCGAAGGTTTGATTGAACGCATTTTTTCAGGCGCCAATACTCAAGGGCTTGATACCTTAAAATGGATGGATCCTCGAGCGATAGCCGATATTATCCGTTTCGAGCACCCTCAGATCCAATGTTTGGTTTTAAGTTATATTGATAGTGATCAAGCTGCAGCGGCTTTGGCTTTCTTTGATGAACGCACTCGTATAGACTTAATGATGAGAATTGCTGACTTAGATACCGTGCAACCTGCGGCTTTACAAGAGCTCAACGATATTATGGAAAAACAATTTTCTGGAAATACGGCAGGTAAAACCCGTTCTGTGGGTGGTGTTAAAACGGCTGCGGGTATTATGAACTTTTTGGATACTTCTATTGAAACTCAGATTATGCAACAAATTAAAGAAAAGGATAGCGATCTGGCGCAGAAGGTCCAAGAATTAATGTTTGTCTTTGAAAATCTACTGGATATTGATGATCGGGGTATTCAAACTATTTTAAAAGGAGTCAGTTCAGATATATTACTGGTTGCCTTGAAAGGCTGTGATCTGCCTCTTAAAACCAAAATTTTTTCCAATATGTCGAGGCGGGCAGCAGAACTTCTGAAAGATGATTTGGAGTCAAAGGGTCCTGTTCGGGTCAGTGAAGTGAAAGCTGCTCAAAAAGAAATACTGGCTATAACCAGAAAGATGGCCGATGCAGGTGAGATCGTCTTAGGCGGTAAAGGCGAGGAGCTGGTTTAGTATGAGTCAGATCATTAAAAATAAAACTTTGACCAAATGGCAAATGCCAAATATAGGTGGGCCTGACAAAGAAGCTGAAGCCAAGGTTGAAGCACAAAAAAAACTGCTCGAAAAGATGATGCAAGATGGTTTTCAAAAGGGTTATGAAGCCGGTGTTAAAGAGGCTTTATTAAAAGCCCAGAGCGAGCAATCAGCGAGACAGATTTTATTTAATGCTTTAGGCGACAATTTACAGCAAGCCTTTGCGGGTTGGTATAGCAGTCTTGAGTCTGAACTTGTGGAATTATCATGTTTAATAGCTAAAAAAGTTATTAAAAGTGAGCTGAGTTTAAACCCTTTGCAAGTTGTTAAAATCACCCAAGAAGCGTTGGCCATGTTACCAAGAACTGCTAAAGATGTGCATATCAAAGTGAATCCCTTGGACGCGGAATTTTTTAAAGATTTTTCTTTTGAAATCATATCTGATAACTTGGTAACTCAAGGATCTTGTATAGTGGAAAGCGAGCACAGCAGAATAGACGCAAGCCTTGATAAACGTTTTGATTCCATCAGATCTCAATTAACCTTTTCACAAGCAGGTTGTTAAAAATGCCAGGCACTTTAAGTCGAGTCATGCCACAGCTTTATGAACGGTTGGCAAAAGCACAACTTTTAGAAATAGAGGGTGTTATTAGTCGCTCTGTAGGTTTAACCCTTGAAGCTAAAGGGATCTCGGCTCCCATAGGAGCGATTTGTCATATCCGCTCTAAAAATAACCCGATCATAGAAGCGATGGTTACAGGTTTTGCAGATCAACGTTTATTTCTGATGCCTTTGCATCCCATAGATGGTTTAGAGGTGGGTGCCAAAGTTGTGCCTACCTCTCAAGTTATGTCAGCTCCTGTGGGCGACAAGCTTTTAGGAAGGATTATCGATGGTGCAGGTAAGCCTTTAGATGGGCGTGGTGCTTTACAAGCCTCAGGATACTGTTCTTTGAAAGGTAAGCTCTGCAACCCATTACAAAGACAAGCCATCACTCAAATGCTAGATGTCGGAATTAAAAGTATTAATGCACTTTTAACTGTTGGACGTGGTCAAAGACTGGGGCTTATGGCTGGTAGCGGGGTCGGAAAAAGTGTCTTGTTGGGGATGTTGGCCAGGTTCACTGCTGTCGATGTGATTGTCGTGGGCTTGATTGGTGAGCGAGGTCGAGAAGTACAAGAATTTATTGAACACAATTTGGGTGAAGGGCTTAAACGCTCTGTGGTGGTCGCGTCGCCAGCAGATTATTCCCCTGTGCTGCGTTTGCAAGGTGCATATATGGCGATGACCATTGCTGAGTATTTTCGAGATCAGGGCAAGCAGGTTTTACTATTAATGGATTCTTTAACACGGTTTTCACAAGCTCAAAGAGAAATAGCTTTAGCCATGGGGGAGCCGCCTGCTACCAAAGGCTACCCACCCTCATCATTTTCTATATTGCCACAGTTAATTGAAAGAGCAGGCAATGGTTGTCAGGATCAAGGTTCAATTACTGCGATATTTACAGTTTTGGCTGAAGGTGATGACATACAAGATCCAGTGGTTGATGCATCCAGAGCCATTTTAGATGGTCATATTGTTTTATCGCGTCACCTTGCCGAAATGGGCCATTATCCAGCTATTGATATAGAAGCTTCAATTAGTCGAGTTATGTCGCAGGTTGTTGATTCTGATCATCGAGCACTTGCCATTAATTTTAAAAAATATTACGCACTATACCAAGAAAATAGAGATTTAGTTAATATGGGCGCTTATGCGCCAGGGAGTAATGCAGATGTTGACGCTGCTTTACAAAGGTTTCCACAGATGAATCGTTTTTTACAACAAGATATGTTTGAAACTAAGCCTTGGAACGAAAGCCGGGCACTATTTGTTCAAGCCCTGGGTGAAAATAGGGCTTTAGCGGAGAGATAAGTTGATAGCAACATCTTTAAAGCGTTTTGGTTTGCTACTCCTGATGCGTCAACAAGAATTATCAAAATTAGAAAAAGATCTGGTTGTTGCGCGTGGACGAATAAACGAACAAACTCTACTCCATAAAAAATTACAAGGGTTTCGAGAAGAGTATTATAATCGATGGAAGGTGGAGAACCAGGTATTTGAGCATGGTCCAACTCTCAATAACGATCGGGAATTCTTGAGTCGACTTGAAAAAGCTATCACTCATCAGGGTCGAATAGTTCAAGTTCATCAGAAGAAATTTAATGAGGTGAGGGCTGAATGGCTTAAGCAAAAAGAAAAAAATGAAGCATTTAAAGAATATTTACACACGTTAAAAAAAAGAGAGCTTATAATACAAACGAAGAAGCAGCAAAATGAGATTGACCAACTGGTAGCGGATCGCTTTGGTCGTATGGCAGATAAAGATTTAGACAATTAATGCTAAATTTTCTATATTAGTGTTTTAAATGGTCTATCCTATAAATTAAAGAGATGAATCAATCCAGGGTAATTCCATGGGTTGAATTGTAATAAGTAAGTTAAGGGGAACTACAAGATGTCAATCACCTCTAATTTGTCCGGTGATGGCCAAGAATTGCAAATTAAAGTTGTTGGTCGATTTGACTTTAGTTCATTGCAATTATTTAGAAATTCATATGAGAAAGTGGCACCCAAGCCAAAAGGATATGTTGTTGATTTGAAAGAATCTGACTACCTCGATAGCTCTGCATTGGGTATGCTCTTAGCTTTAAGAGATCATGCAGGTGGAGATACGGCAAATATTAAAATTATTAATTGTAATCCTGATGTTAAAAAGATTTTGGTCATTACCAAGCTTGACGAGCTATTTAAATTAGAATAAATCCCCTCTCCTTTTCCCTTAGCGTATTGGTCTCCTTTAAGGAGGCCTTTTCTTGTGTTTCTTATACTCTTTCCAATTAATTTTTTTTGGGATTACTTTAGCCTAAAATCAAGCTAGAAATCTTATATCATCAAAACATCTTTAGTTTATGCTTCAACTTGGCACGTTGTTTGCGTGTAATAAATAAATTCAGGCTAATCTGGAGCGCAGCCATGGGCGATATCGCAAATGTAAATATCTTAGTAGACAGTAATCAACTTAATATAACTGGGGTTGGTTCTAACTCAAATGCCCATCATGATACGGGTTTCAGTTTCCAAACCACGCTTACAGAAGCACAGTATGTCTTAGTATCCGGTAAAGATGTCATCGAAGAACCTTGTGAAGAAATTGAGGTTGGTCTTATACAGTTGGGGCAAGATGTCGTCAGCAACAATGGCAAAAACCAGCCGTCAGTAGATTTAGAAAATATGATGCTGCTGGGTTCTGTCGATCTTCATCTACAGGATCTTATGGCAACTGAAGAGTCCACTTCTCAGGCAGATGAAGCCCTGGCATCAGAAGATCTTGCAAATCTATCGAGACAACAAAAAGACCGAAGCCTTGAGGTTGAGGATCTTGAGTCTAAAATTCAAATCATGGCAGCACTCATGACTCCCATGATGGATCAAAATCAGGAATTAAAACAAGCTCTTGATACTTCATTAGAAATACAACAAGAGAATGATGACTTTGGGCTTACAGAAACAAGTTTTAAAAACCCTCATCCTATATTAATGCTATCCACCGATGGTGCCGTTAAAGGTTTAGAGAAAGCAGTAGAATTCCACCCTTCAGAAGATCCAAGTGGAGAGTCACAGGATTCAAATAGTGCTGCCTTGTTGCATTCCTTAAAGTTGATTGACAAAGGCGAAACGGATGCAGAGAACCCAAAAGACAAATCAAGCTCTTATGAAGGTCAAGAGCTTATCAAAATTGATAAACAGTTCGTCGCTAAGGAATTTGGTAAAGACCATCAAGCACTCGAGGGCTCTACTGAAGCTGCTGTAAACAACCTTCCAAAGGCAAGTATGCCAGAAAGCATGATGTCAAAATCATTTTCTCAAGCCTTGAAGGAATTTGGTACAGGAAATAACCTTGATCAGGGGTTAAGTCTTGATAACCAAGGGTTTGCTCTGAATAATTTAAATCATCAGTATGGCGAGGGCAAAGGCTCTGTTGTTGAAAATACACTTCTGACAATGCAAACACCTTTATTTGAGCCAGGCTTTAATGAGGAATTGCAACAGAAATTATTTTGGATGGTACAAGGTGATATTACGGGTGCTCAACTACAAGTAACGCCAGCTGAGCTTGGGCCTATAGAGGTACATTTACGAATGCATGGCAAAGAAGTTGAATTAATCTTTTCTAGCCAAAAGCAAGAAACTCGGGAAGCATTAGAGGCGGCTTTGCCACAATTAAAAGAAAGTTTTACTGAACAAGGGATGTCTTTAGGATATGCGGGCGTCTTCAATGGGTTTACTGAAGGCCGTGGTGAAAAAAATGATTTTCAAACTACGGTACGTCATGCAAACGATGGTGCCAAAGATGATGATTCTGAGATGTCTGTACCAGGAACGAATACGCCAATTGGTGGAGAAGGGCTGATAGATTGTTACGCTTAATTTGAGATAAGCTGGAGCGTTTTGGTATTTAATAACTTTTCGGCATTTTTTAGTATTCATTTGATATTCACAGTGTCTCGGGCACCACCTATTTGACTCGCATCATCCCTGATGCTCGCCCTTGCGGGCGCTTTGCGTCTTCCATGGCAATCCTGCCATTTTTTGACTCGCAGTATCTTTGATGTTCGCTATATAAAAAGAGAAGCTTGATTACCTAAGAGAGTCCAAGGCGACGGTGCATGAGCGAGAGGATCTAAGGATAGCGCCGACCGATCGCAAAGATAGCCTGCCCCCCAGTCAAGCACTGAGATGCTTGACCTTGCTCAGTATGTATAGGTTGTTAATAGGTATGTTTTAAGTGCCATGGGGCTATCGACTGACAAATAATAGTTGGTATTTATAACCCATACTGTCAAAAAACTGTTCAATGTTTCATGTGTGCCCCCACTGAGTCGCCTTTTTAATAAAAAATCGTCATTAAACAACAAGTTACAACAACTGGCACAGCCTTTGCCTTATTGGTTTATTAAACGAGGAGATTTAACCATGGCAGACGATAAAGTCAAAGATCGTAAAGACGAAGATGAAGATGACAAAGCAGTCAGTTCCAAAAAAACATTTCCAAAAAAGATGATCATGATGATTATTGGTTTTGTAGTAGTTTTAATACTGGCTGTTGGAGGCACAGCAGCTTTTTTTATGAGCCGTAATACCTCGGATAGCAGTTCCAAACAAAATAATTCAAAAGCTGTAAAAAAAGATAAAAAAGAAACCGCCAATGACAATGCAGATGGAACCTCTGCTGCAGATAATAGTGGGGATGCTGGTAATGATGGTGCCAATAAGGCAATTTTTTATTCAATTAAACCTGTTTTCGTGGTAAACATTCAAGATGGCACAAAAACAAAATTTCTACAAGTTCAGGTAGATATTATGACCCATAGCGATAAGGTTAAAATCGCCATTGATAATAATTTGCCACTGATAAAAAATGACTTAGTCGCTTTGTTTAGCAGTAAAAGCTATGATGACTTAAACCAACCCGCTGGTAAAGAACAATTAAGGCAAGATGCACAAAAAGCAGTTCAAAAAATCATCGAAGGTCAAGCTGAAGGTGGCACTGTTGAAGCGGTTTTGTTTCCATCTTTTGTGATGCAATAAAGTATGGCATTAACAGAGGTATTAGATCAGGCTGAGATCGATGCTCTTCTAGGGAATGATAAAGAAGAGGTCAAGTCTGTTGAAAATAGCGATCCCAGCGCGCCAAAATCATTTGATTTTAGAGAGCAAGAGAGAATGATGCATGGGCGGATGCCCACTCTGGAAATCATTAATGACCGATACCTTAGAAATTTAAAAGTAAGTTTTTTTAACTTTTTAAGGCGCTATGCCGAAATTGCTGTTGTTGGTATAAAAATTATTAAATTCGGTGACTATACTGATACCTTGTATTTGCCGACAAGCCTTAATATTGTTCGTATGAAGCCTTTGAGAGGCAATTCTTTATTTATTTTAGATGCCAAATTGGTTTACATATTGGTAGATAATTATTTTGGAGGGGCTGGTAAGTTTCACAACAAAATAGAAGGCCGAGATTTTACTCCGACAGAAAATCGTCTCATCCAAATGTTGCTTGCTATACTTTTTGAAGATTTGAAAGATGCTTGGAGTATAGCGGCTCCAGTTGAGTTTATATACCATAGCTCTGAAGTGAACCCCAGTATGGCTAATATTTTTAGTGAAAATGAAATATTGGTGGTTTGTAAGTTTAGAATAGATTTAGAGGGTGGTGGCGGAGAAATGCACTTTGCTATTCCCTACAGCACATTGGATCCCATACGCCATATACTGGAATCAAGCCTGCATACGGAGCGTTCCGAAGTAGATGAAACCTGGGTTAAAGCTTTACATGAAGAAATTTTTGAAGCTCCTATTGATATCAGTAGTATTGTTTTAAGACATACTTTAAAGCTTAAAGACTTGGTAGATTTAGAGGAAGGCGATATCATCCCAATGGAAATGCCAGATCACTCAATTGTAACTGCGGATGGCGTGCCTATATTTAAGGCAAAACTAGGCGTATCGGATGGTCGTTACGCTTTAAAAATTATTGAAGAAATAGAACACAAAAGAAATATAGTGGAGAAACACTTATGACAGATGACAACAAGCCTTCAGAAGCTGTGGCGGATGAACCTAAAAAAACTGAAAGCGCTGATGCAGCGTGGCAGGATGCAATGAATGAGCAAGCCAATCATGAGGTGAAGTCTGCAGATGATTGGTCTCAAGCGCTTGCTGAACAAAAAACTGAAGAGAAATCCAAGGTATCCCCTGAGGTGCCAAGAGCCCAGTTAGAGTCACTCCAAGATGAAGGCAAAACCTTGCCCCCCAATGATCATCCAAATTTAGCAGTTATTTTAGATATTCCTGTTACTTTATCTATGGAGGTTGGCAAAACCCAAATACCCATTAGAGAGTTATTACAGCTCAATCAAGGATCGGTTGTGGAATTAAATCGCTTTGCTGGCGAGCCACTTGATGTGTTTGTCAATGGGAAATTGATAGCACATGGCGAAGTTGTAGTGCTTAACGAAAAGTTTGGCATACGCCTTACAGATGTTGTCAGCGCTTCTGAAAGAATTAAAGAGCTGAGTTAAAGGGTAATATATGGTTGCAACAAATCAAATGGGCTTGGCTTTATTAGCGGTGTTAACGCTGATAGGGCTATTAACTTGGGCAATAAAAAAATTCCCATCGGTTATTGGTTTGAAAGGCTTTGAAAGCGGTTTGATTAAAGTATTGAGTGCTTTGTCGTTAGGTGGTCGTGAAAAAATATTGTTAATTGAAGTGGATGGCAAAAAGATTCTTATAGGGGTAACCTCGCAAAATATTACTTGCTTATTGGCTCTGGGAGCTGCAGCTCAAAATTCATCCCTGTTAAAGGATCCAGTAAATTGAAAAAATGGTTAGTAGTTTTAATGGGCGTCACGGTTTTTATGCCATCCATGGCTATGGCTTCAGAAACATTATTAACTATAAAAGATGCTAACAATAACTCTTATTCTTTAAGTTTGCAAATTTTAGCAGTGATGACTGCTTTAACACTGCTGCCCGCACTGCTTTTGGGAATGACTTCTTTTACCCGTATTATTATAGTTCTGGGTATTTTGCGCCAAGCTATTGGTATGCAGCAAACACCCAATAACCAAATTTTAATTGGCTTATCCCTCTTTATGACGCTGTTTATCATGATGCCTGTTTTTTCCACAGTTCATGAAACAGCCATACAACCCTATCTGGATGGGAAAATGAGTGCTGAGTCGGCCTTGAAAGTAGGCAGTTTGCCAGTTAAAGATTTTATGTTTAAGCAAACGCGAGAACGAGATTTAAGTACATTTCTAGAGCTTTCTAAAACCACCTACGATAACAATGTAGGGCCTGAAAATGTTAATCTTTCTGTATTGCTTCCCGCCTTTATCAGCAGCGAGCTTAAAACAGCTTTCCAAATGGGTTTTGTACTGTTCGTGCCATTTTTAGTCATTGACTTGGTGGTGGCAAGTGTTTTAATGGCCATGGGTATGATGATGTTATCGCCTTTGGTGATATCCTTGCCTTTTAAATTGATGCTGTTTGTTTTGGTGGATGGTTGGGCATTGATTGTCGGCACGCTGGCCGAAAGTTTTAGCACCTAAAAGCTTGTAGGGAATATATATACTCCTTTTATTTTGGTTTTAGGCTAGGAGTAAAGCGAGACTAGGGTTGCTCGTAATGAGGATTGCGAGGAACCGTCAGGAAACAACGCCTAAAATCAAAATAAAAGGAGTATAGATGACACCTGAGATTATCATTGACTTATCTCGGCAAGCCATGGAGCTTGTCATTATTTTAGTCAGCATATTGGTGATCCCAGGATTGGTTGTTGGCTTATTTATTAGTGTGATGCAAGCTGCAACTCAAATTAATGAACAAACTTTAACGACTATACCACGTTTGGTTGTTACTTTTATGTCCTTAATTGTTATGGGCCCTTGGATCTTAGGCAAATTAACTGATTTTACGACAAACGTTCTTGAGTCAGTCGGCGGTTTTGTGAGTTAGACAATGCTCAGTGAACAAGAAATTTATAAATGGTTGAGTAGCTTTTTATGGCCATTTTTTAGAATCTTATCGTTCCTGATGGTGGTGCCCTTTATTGGGGTGCCACTTATTCCTGCACGCATTAAAATCATACTAGCAGCATTTATAACCCTCGCCTTACTTCCAGAACTCAAAGTGCCAACAGTTCAAAGTATGTTTTCTCTACAAGCTTTGTCGATTTTGTTGAATCAGTTGTTGATTGGTATATTTATGGGCCTTGCCTTGCAACTGATCTTTCAAGTATTCCAAACTGGTGGAGAAATAGTTGCTCAGCAATCGGGCATTTCATTTGCCAGTATGGTTGATCCGATGTCTAATATTTCTATGCCTGTCGTGTCTCAATTATATCTTATTATAGTGACGCTCATTTTTATTGGCTTAGATGGCCACTTGATATTAATAAAAAAAGTTGCCGAAAGTTTCAGTGTTTATCCGATGAATTTGGGTTTGGGTGATTTTATTGATGGCACTGCATTTCTACACGATATCAGTTGGGTGTTCAAAAGTGCTTTAAGTATTGGCATGCCGGCAATAACCGGTATGTTGGTGCTGAATACAGCAATGGCCCTTATTACCAGAGCAACCCCACAAATACATATTCATTCTATTAGTTTTCCGTTGATGTTGCTCGCTGGCATGGTTATTTTGTTGATTTCACTTTCTCATATTGGTTTGCATTTTGAAAATGCAATAGAACAGTATGAATCTTGGTTTGGAGGTTAGTCCTACATAGGTTATGTCACAAGATACAGAAGACAAAACAGAAGATCCCAGTGAGAAGCGACGCCAAGAGACTAAAGATAAAGGGCAGGTCGTTCGCTCTAAGGAATTTAATACAGTTGCTATTCTGTTTATTGCAGCATTTGGTTGCGTTGGTTACGGCAGCGAATGGGTGCAAGCGTTTAAAAATTTGTTTAAAAAGAACTTTAGCGCAGCTTCCTATCTCAATAATGAAAAAGAGGTTTTTTACCATTTTGGCTTCACCTCTATGATAGAAAGTATTAGCCCACTGTTGCCATTCTTTTTGATGGTTCTAGTTGGAGCCCTGTGTGTGCCATTTTTAATAGGTGGCTTGTCATTTTCTTGGGGGAATATTGCCCCCAAATTTGAAAAGCTGAACCCTATGGAAGGTTTAAAAAAAGTTATATCGATCAAGTCCGTTATTGAGCTTGGTAAATCCATATTAAAGTTGCTGGTGTTGGTATTTGCATCTTTGATAGTGGTGAAGGTTTATTATTTGGAAATCATGAGTCTTGACGTTCTCCATGTCGAGCCTGCTGTCAGCGCGAGCTTTGATATCATCGAATATAGTTTTTTCTTTCTGTGTTCAGCCTTGTTGATTGTGGTTGGTTTTGATATTCCATTACAATTTTGGCAATTTTGGACTCAAATGAAAATGACTAAGCAGGAAGTAAGAGATGAATATAAAGAAACCGAAGGCAGTCCTGAGGTTAAAGGTAAAATCAGAAGAATGCAACGCGAGATGGCTCAAAAACGTATGATGGCTAAAGTTCCAGAAGCTGATGTTATCATTACCAACCCAACTCACTATGCAATTGCCTTAAAATATGAACAAGGACGTATGTCGGCACCTGTGGTCATTGCTAAAGGATTAGATCAGATAGCGCAAAAAATTAAACAAGTCGGTGGCGAGCATGGCATAACCTTAATAGAAGCCCCGAGGTTGGCTCGTGCACTGTATTACAGTACCAACTTAGATAGAGAAGTGCCAGCAGGATTGTATGTTGCAGTGGCACAAATCCTAGCATATGTATACGAATTGAAATTATACCAAAAAGGCTTTGTGGCTAAACCGCTCGAACCCAAAAATTATCCCATACCGGAAGAGTTAGAAAGGTAAAAATATATGACTAGAGCTAACAATGATTTTACAGCGGCTTTAAAGCAAATAATGGACAATGGCATAGGAGTGCCGGTTATCCTCCTGATGCTGTTGATGATGCTGATTTTGCCGTTGCCGCCAATCTTGCTTGATTTATTGTTTACCTTTAATATTTCTCTTTCTCTGCTTGTTTTGTTGTCTGCTATTTATGCGCTTAGACCGCTGGATTTTGGCGTTTTCCCAACGGTGCTGTTGATCGCAACACTGCTTCGCTTAGCTTTGAATATTGCCTCTACTCGTGTGGTGCTTTTAAATGGCCATTCAGGAGCGGATGCTGCAGGTGAGGTGATTCAAGCATTTGGTGAGGTGGTTATTGGTGGAAATTATGCCGTTGGTATAGTGGTGTTTTCCATATTAATTATCATCAATTTTGTGGTGGTGACGAAAGGTGCTGGACGTATTTCAGAAGTCAGTGCCCGCTTTACCTTGGATGCAATGCCAGGCAAGCAAATGGCAATTGATGCTGACATGAGTTCAGGGATTATAACTCAAGAAGAAGCAAAGTTGAGGCGTGAAGAAGTCGCGCAAGAATCAAGTTTTTATGGGTCTATGGATGGTGCGAGCAAGTTTGTTCGGGGGGACGCGATTGCAGGTATCTTGATTTTATTTATCAATATGATTGGCGGTATGTGCATAGGGGTTTTTCAGCATCGGATGCAGTGGATAGATGCTTTGGAAGTATATGCTCTATTGACGATTGGTGATGGTCTGGTTGCTCAAATCCCGGGGCTCTTGTTATCAATTGCTGCAGCCATTATGGTAACGCGTGTATCACGTTCAGAAGATATGCGTCAGCAAATTATTTCTCAAGTTATAGATAACCCTAAAGCATTGGGAGTTTCTTCAGCTGTCCTTGCAGGACTTGGGCTGATACCCGGAATGCCCCACTTGGCATTTTTAGGACTCAGTGCCGCAGTCGGAGCGGGTGCTTATTATATGGCTGAGCGGCGTAAGAAAGTTGAAAAGGTTAATGAATTAGCGGTCTCCCAAGAAGTTGTCAGTCAAACACAAAAAACTGCAGCTGAAGTCAAGGAATTGGGTTGGGATGACGTTCCAGTGGTAGATGTTATTGGCTTGGAAATCGGTTTTAAACTGATTCCTTTGGTAGATAAGAATCAATCTGGTGAATTGATGGTACGTATTAAAGGGGTTCGTAAAAAACTCTCTCAGGAGCTGGGCTTCTTAATCCCAACGATTCATATCAAAGATAATTTAGATTTAGGCCCTAATAATTACAAAATTACAGTTCTGGGTGTTACGGTTGGTGAGTCGATTATTTATCCTGAGAAAGATTTGGCTATCAATCCAGGCCAAGTGTTTGGTGAGATGCAGGGTATTAAGACTCAAGATCCTGCTTTTGGCTTGAGCGCAGTATGGATCGATAAAAATCAAAAAGAACAATCTCAAACACTGGGTTATACCGTGGTAGATTCAAGCACCGTGTTAGCTACCCATTTAAGCCAAGTTTTGCAAAAACAAGCATATCAATTGGTGGGTCATGAAGAGGTACAAAAGTTATTGGAAAAACTTGGAAAGTCTGCGCCAAAGCTTATCGAAGACTTGGTGCCAAAACTGATGCCACTTGGAACCATCGTGAAGGTTTTACATAATCTTTTGTCTGAAGGTGTACCTATTCGGGATATGCGCACCATTGCAGAAACTTTGGCAGAACACGGTCAAAAAATTCAAGATCCCGGTATTTTGACAGTCGCTACCCGCATAGCTCTTGGCCCGCTGATTGTGCAACAAATCAATGGTTTTGCTCAAGAGCTACCAGTGATAACCCTTCATCCAAGCTTGGAACAGATATTGCATAAGTCTATACAGAATGGAGGTGACGACGGTATGGTGATTGAACCTGGCTTGTCTGAAAAGTTAAGTAAAGCATTAAAGAAAAGTGCGGAACAGCAAGAAACGGAGGGCAACCCCAGTGTGCTTGTTGTCAGTGGTGCAATTAGAACTGCTTTGAGTCGTTTTTTGAAAAACCTCATTCCGGGCCTTGCGGTGTTATCTTACCAGGAAGTGCCTGACGATAAACATATTCGCATTGTTAGTACAATAGGCGATATATAATGAAAACCAAACGTTTTGTTGCTAAAGACACCCCTGAAGCCTTAAAGCTTATCAGTGAAGAGCTTGGCGTTGATGCTGTCATTTTGAGCAATAAAACGACGTTAGAAGGCGTTGAGCTTATTGCCAGCGCTGATTACCCTTTGCATGAGATGCAACTGGCAGCTACCAACACGCCTGGTCATACTCACAACAAATGGTTTAATCCTAAAATATTTCAAGGTTTAGATGAAGCGGATAACAAACAGCTTACCGGCTTAAAACAAGAAGTTCAGCTTTTACGATCCGTTATTGAAGATCAGATGTCTGAACTTATCTGGGAGAAAAAACGCAAGTTTAACCCGGTATTTACCACCATTATAAACCGCTTAATCAATAAAGGTTTTTCAAAAAATGTTGCACAGATAGCTGTTGATACACTGCCTTTGACTTTGCCGCTAGAAGCCGCTTGGTTGAAGGTTCCTCATATTTTAGAATTTTCTTTCAATGTTGAAGAATCTTTATCTATGCCGGATCATTCCATTCACGCTTTTATGGGTGGCTCGGGTTCGGGTAAAACCCTAACGCTGATAAAAATGGCGGCACTCTTTCTAACTAAAAATTCTTCAGAAGACATTTTAATTATTACTTTAAATAATATGCGTATCGGTTCGGCTGAAGAAATAAAAAAATATGGAAAAATATTTAATATTTCTGTTCAAGAAGCCGAAAGCCGCGAACACTTGTTAAGAATACTGAATGAGTCTAGACATAAAAAGCTGGTACTTATTGATACGCCTGGTTTGACCGTGAAAGACCGTGTGGAAGAGTCTTCCACATATTGGCTGAACGGAATTGAAGGTCGTATAAAAAAACACCTGATAGTGCCGAGTTTTCTTCAATATGCTTATTTAGAAAAGTATCTTCCATTTTTTATAGCATTAAATGTTCGGGATTGTATTTTAACCCGTCTAGATGAAGTTAAAAGTTTGGGTGAAGTGTTAAGCGCTCTTTTAGAGAGTCAATTGCCGATATATGGCATCTCTGAAAGCAATGAAATACCGAACGGCTTGCGGCCCTGCAAGATTGGTTTACTGATAAGAGAAGCTTTGAGCGGAAAATGGACGCAAAATCGCGAATTAGATGATACCACAGTTGCACATATTTTAAGAGAGGCAAAAATTGATGAATTGCCAATATACCACCAATAGAATGAGTTCTTTTCAACACCTTCCAATCCCAAAAGTTATTGCAGTAACTGGTGGCAAAGGCGGAGTCGGTAAAACTCAAGTCGCCATCAATTTGGCTGCGACTTTAGCCCAACGCCAGCAACGAGTGGTCTTGATGGATGCTGATATGGGTTTAGCCAATATTGACGTCTTATTGGGTTTAAGAGGCAGCAGAAATTTAGCTCATGTTTTAGAAGGCCAGTGTGAATTACAGGATATTTTAATTCCAGGTCCTTTTGGTATGTCGGTGATACCCGCAAGTCAAGGTGTTAAGAAAATGGCCTCTTTGTCATCAAGTGAGTTGGCAGGTCTGATTCAAAGGTTCCAAACTTTATCTTGCGATATGGATCATCTGATTATTGATACCGCTGCCGGCATCTCAGAGATGGTGGTAGGTTTGGTGGGTGCCTCTCATGAAATTCTGGTGGTGGTCTGTAACGATCCGGCATCGTTGACCGATGCGTATGCCTTAATCAAGGTACTTCATACCCTTCATGGGGTCCATAAATTTAAAATAGTTATTAATATGACGCAGTCTTTTGAGGAAAGTCGAGAAGTATTTGCTAAGCTAACTAAAGTAGCTGATCAATTTTTAAATGTTTCACTGAATTGGATAGGCACCATTCCTCAGGATAGCTCGGTGGTCAAAGCCATGAGAAAGCAAAAGCCGGTTGTAGAGCTTTATCCCGAGTCCAAGATTAGTGAAGCATTTAATAAACTTGCAACGCGGATCATGATGTTTCCAAAACATGTGCCGCTCAGTGGTCAGATGCAGTTTTTTTCAGAATCCATGTGGGCTAAAACTGATTTTGTATAAGTGCACAAGACTAAGTTTGTATAAATGGATGAACACAGGTTTTATAGGACTGCACAAGACTAAGTTTGTATAAATGGATGAACACAGGTTTTATAGGACTGCACAAGACTAAGTTTGTATAAATGGATGAACATAGGCTTTTTATGACTGGGCTAAAACTGATTATATATTATTATGGCAATAAGAAAATGGTGTAGTTATACAGACCAATTATTAGGATCTGCGACAGAGTTGGTGGAGCAATATGCATTTTTGGTAAAGCGTATTGCCCACCATTTAATGGGTAGGTTGCCGCCAAGTGTGCAATTAGAAGATTTGGTGCAAGCCGGCATGATTGGTTTATTAGAGGCGTCTCGGAATTTTGATGCGACCAAAGGCGCAAGTTTTGAAACCTATGCGGGTATTCGCATCCGAGGCTCAATGATTGACGAAATACGTAAGGGAGATTGGGCTCCACGCTCTGTACATAGAAATACTCGCAAAATTGCTCAGGCAATTCGTGATGTGGAGAATCAAACGGGTCGGGATGCGCGGGATCACGAGGTTGCAACTTTCCTGAACATTGAGTTAACCGTCTACCACCAAATGTTGCAAGATACCAATGGTACTCGAATTTTTGGCTTTGAAGATGTTTCAGTCAGTGAGGATACGATTTCTGAAGGTCTGTTAGGCCAATTGCCAGGACCTTTGGATGGATTACAAAAAGATGATTTTCAAAAATCACTCAGCCGAGAAATTGCGGGTCTCCCAGAAAGAGAGCGCTTAGTCTTGGCTTTATATTATGAAGAAGAATTAAACCTCAGAGAGGTGGGAGAAGTGCTAGGAGTGAGTGAGTCACGAATCAGTCAAATTCACAGCCAAGCAATGTTACGCTTGCAAGTTCGAATGAGAGAATGATGCTGCATTTATGTAAACTGATGGTAAATGTGGGCTCACGTGGGGGGTTATCTTGGACAAAAACATGAAGATCCTCATTGTGGATGATTTTTCCACAATGAGGAGAATTGTAAAAAACCTGTTGCGAGACTTGGGTTTTAATAATACATCGGAAGCAGACGATGGGGCTACGGCTTTGCCAATGCTTATGAGTGGTAACTTTGATTTTTTAGTTACCGATTGGAATATGCCCAATATGAAGGGCATAGATTTGCTAAGAGCCGTTCGTGCAGATGAAAAATTAAAAAATATGCCGGTATTGATGGTGACGGCAGAAGCCAAACGTGAACAAATTATTGAGGCAGCTAATGCGGGTGTGAATGGGTATGTCGTAAAACCCTTCACTGCGGAAACGCTTAAAGGTAAGATTGAAAAAATCTTTGAACGTATCGACGCCGGCAAACAGAAACAAAGTTAAGGCAGACTTATTATGATGTTACCAAAACCAAAAGATAGAATGCTAGAAACAGATATTATAGCCCGTGTCCGCCAATTGTTGAGCCAGCTTGAAACGGGTGATGTGATTGGTGCACGCAGCAGTATCAGCATGCTGAACGAGGTTAGAGAAAATAGCCTTTTTAAAGATCTTGGAAAGCTAACGCGCGAATTGCATGAAACTTTAAAAAGTATCAATATTGGTTCCGGTGATCAGCATATGCCAAGCGTGCAGGTACGTTTGCAAGCGGTGATCAAAGTCACTGAAGATGCTGCCAACATAACGATGGATGGTATAGAGGCCACTATTCCCATCTCAAACGCATTAGCCACAGAAGCTCGCATTCTTCATGAAAAATGGGATCGACTGGGCAGGCATGAAATGTCGCCTGAAGAATTTAGAGCACTGTATCCTTCGATGCTGGAGTTTATGAAATCGGTAGAAAAAAGTGCGGCCAGCATTCACGACAAGCTTGAACAGGTCTTGGTTGCTCAAAACTATCAAGATCTCACTGGCCAGGCTATTAAGAAAGTGATGGACGTTGTCACCGATCTTGAAAAACGATTGGTTCATTTGGTCGCCTTAACTGCTGAAGCAGGTAGTACCGTAGAAAGTGCAGATGGTAAATCAATCGAAGTGAAAGCCGCAGCATCCGATGATGCGGTACTTTCAGCTGAAGAACAAACCAAGAAAGAATTTGTTAACCATGTTGTATCGGGCCAGGATGAAGTCGATGATTTGCTTTCAAGCCTGGGATTTTAAAGGGAGCCTGGAATGAGCTTTAATCCAGATGACGAAATTCTACAGGATTTTCTAGTAGAAGCTGGTGAGATTCTTGAAAATCTTTCAGGACAGCTCGTTGAGCTAGAAGTGAGAGCAGAGGATAAAGAATTATTGAACGCCATCTTTCGCGGCTTTCATACCGTCAAAGGTGGTGCTGGATTTTTATCATTAAATAGCTTGGTTGAGGTTTGTCATATTGCCGAAAATGTTTTTGATATATTGCGGCAAGGTAAGCGAAAAGTTGATTCAGAACTTATGGATATCATCTTACAGACGCTAGATACTGTTCGAGATATGTTTGCTCAAATTCATGCTTCAGAAGAACCCTCTCCGGCAACGCCTAAGTTATTACAACTATTACATGGCTTGGCCAATGTGAATAATCATGCTTCAGTCGTTGCTGTGGCTGAGACTACATCAGCAGTTCAAGCCGCGCCAGTTGTTGTCTCGATCCCTGTAGCCGCTCCAGCACTGGCTGTTGCCGTGGTTCCTGTAGCCGTCCCTGACGCTGTAACGACGCTGGCCAAAGCGGCGGCTCCAGTTAAAAATTTAATGGCAGAAGGTGATTTAATCACCGATGATGAATTTGAAGCTTTATTGGATGTTTTAAATAATGTTTCAGCTGTGAGTGCTCCAGCCCTGGGAGCCAAAGTCGAGGCTGGGGCTGCTGTGGTTGCCAAACCGCCTTTCAGCGGGGTCACAAAAGTAGGTTCTGAATTTATCACCGATAGCGAGTTTGAAAAATTATTAGATGAGTTGCATGGTAAAAGTTTCACCCTGGATGGGCCTCCTATCAGTGCATCAACGGCGCCTGGGATAGCAGCACCTATTATACCGATCGTTCCACCAGCAATAGCTGAGGTAAAAAGTTCTAGCAACCCACTGTCTAAAATAGATGCGGCCAAGTCTGAAGTGTCTAAATTTGACCATAAAGATCCTGCAGATCTAGATGGGGAAGACGGCGATAAAAAAGTTATTAAAGAAGCTTCTGTCTCGGCCAGCGAAACAACGGTTCGAGTTGATACCAGTCGTTTAGATGAAATTATGAATATGGTTGGAGAACTTGTCTTGGTTCGCAAACGTCTGGTTAAACTAAAAGACAATAGCAGTCATGAAGGCATGGTCAAAGCGGTTGCAAATTTAGACGTGGTGACAGCAGATTTACAGATGGCCGTTATGAAAACCCGTATGCAACCGATTAAAAAAGTATTTGGCCGGTTTCCACGTGTGGTTCGAGACTTGGCACGCAGCCTTAAAAAAGAAATCATCTTAGAGATGGATGGTGAGGAAACCGATTTAGATAAAAACTTGGTGGAGGCTTTATCAGATCCTTTAGTCCACTTGGTTCGCAATGCAGTCGATCATGGCATAGAAACACCTGACGTCAGAGTGAAAGCGGGTAAGAACCGAGTTGGTAAAATTGTTCTTTCAGCTGAACAGGCTGGTGATCATATTGTTATCTATATATCGGATGATGGTGGCGGGATGGATCCTGAACTCTTAAGGAAAAAAGTCGTTGAAAAAGGCATCATGGATGTAGATGTTGCAGCAAGACTCGATGAGAAAGAATGCTATAACCTGATTTTCTTGCCAGGATTTTCCACCAAGGAGCAAATTTCTGATATTTCCGGTCGTGGCGTAGGCATGGATGTGGTCAAAACTAAGATCACCCAATTAAATGGTTCCTTGGATATTTACTCAAAAAAAGGTGAAGGCAGCCGTATCAGTATCAAGGTGCCATTGACCTTAGCAATTTTACCCACTTTAATGGTTGTGGTTGCAAAACAAACTTTTGCTTTACCTTTGACCAGCGTAAACGAGATATTTCACTTGGATTTGCGAAAAACCAACGTCGTGGATGGCCAGTTGGTTATTTTAGTGAGGGATAAAGCTATCCCTTTGTTTTATCTCTCAGATTGGTTGGGTCCTGAGAATGATCCTAGGGCCAAAAAAATCGGTGCGGGCCATGTTGTTATTGTAACAGTAGGGAGGCAAAGAGTGGGCTTTGTGGTGGATGGTCTATTGGGCCAAGAAGAAGTGGTCATTAAAGCACTGGGTGATATGTTACAAGGGACTCCTGGTATGGCCGGTGCGACCATCACCGGTGATGGTCGCATTGCGATGATTTTAGATGTTCCCAGTTTATTAAAGAGCTATGCTTT
>Ga0302233_10000035_pt1 | contig 130577 bp, 95 predicted proteins | sample II_Palsa_N3_1_FD_193516 | JGI IMG/M metagenome (GOLD analysis project Ga0302233, IMG submission 193516) | Peat permafrost microbial communities from Stordalen Mire near Abisko, Sweden - II_Palsa_N3_1 | ecosystem: Environmental > Terrestrial > Soil > Palsa > Peat permafrost | place: Sweden... | reverse complement strand
GAATGGGACAGTGAAGTATTTCGGGGTCGCAACCGCGGAAAAACTCCCGAGAGGGTTGCGCCTGGAAGCTACCGGCAGCAGCGGACACGGGTCGGTACCCCGAGTCGACAATGCGGTGGTCCACTTGGCCGCTGCCGTGGCGAAGGCTGGAACCTGGGATACTCCCGCGCGCCTCAATGAAACCACGCGCGCATTTTTCGAACGCCTGGCCACGATTTCAGCGCCGGAAGAAGCGGCGTGGTACCGAAATGTGCTGGACGCGAAAGTGCAAGAGGAATTTAAACACAAGAAGCCGCAGTATTACTCGATGGTGCGGACTTCGGTGGTTCCCACCATGCTGAACGCAGGTTACAAGTCCAACGTGATCCCGCCTTCCGCGGAAGCGACGCTCGATGTGCGCGCACTGCCCGATGAAGACCTGGTAAAATTTCGCGAGATGCTGGCGGCGATTATCAACGATCCGCAAGTAAAAGTCGTCGCCGAAGATACGTCGCTTTCCATGCCGGCGGCGCCTCCCAGCAAGTTAGGCACGGAAATGTTTGCCGCTCTGGAGCGCGCACAAAAGCAAGTTAGTCCCGAAGCCATTACTTTGCCTACGATGACAACGGGTGCCACCGATTCCTCGTTCCTGCGAGCAAAGGGCGTTCAGGCGTACGGGATCGGCGTGCCCAAAACCGAAGAAGAGAATCGGGGAGTACACGGGAACGACGAGCGCATTGAGGGCAAACAGCTCGGATTATTCGTGCGCTATCTTTTTGCGGCAGTGACTGGGGTGGCCGCACCAAGCCAGCAGTTCCGAACAGCAACGTCCAAAGAATCTGAAGCACGAAGCGGAGCACAATAACTGCCGAATGAGACGCCGTGAGCCCGACTGTAAGTGCTTTACTACGAGTTAGGGCGGCGAGAATGATTCATTTGCTAAAATTGTCCGGGTCCACACCTGAAGCCTCTTCCCCTAGTGCCTGGGAACGTTGCGGACGGCAATGAGCGAAACCTGTTCCAAGTCAGGGTATTGGTCATCTTTGTCGGGGCTGCGGTCCGTTGGCGCGATCTGCTGGATGGTGGTTTGCGCAGGCAGCTTACCCGGAAAGTATTTCCCATACACTTCGTCAAACGCAGGCGTGTCCGCCAGATTGTCGAGGTAAACAGTCGTGGACACAACCTGAGAGAAATCCATGTCGGCTTCTTCAAGATTGTCCATCTGGTTGCGCATCGTCTGACGAAGCTGAAGCGCTGTAGTCGAACTATAGACTCCTTCGTTCGGTCCGGGGATGAAGCCGCTCTTCGCGGAACAATACAAGGTATCACCGGCAAAAACGCAGGGGCTCGCCGTAGGGCTGGGTGGCATGTTCTTAGGGCGTATGGCCCGCCGTTCCTTCAGGTCACGGACCGCCACGCCTGTGTATTCGATTTGTGCGCCGTTGGGCAGGCTCGTGACTTCGATCGTGGCCCGTGCCGGAGTATTGCCGAACTCGAACCGCTGCGCATAGTTCTTGTTCATCACCCGCATCGGGATCTGCGCAGTCAAGTACGGATTGACGAAAACCATGTGGCTGAGCTTCAGCCCAGCTGCTTCCACTACGGCTTTGAGGCGATCGAGCGCGAAGTCCACCTGGGCTGCGGGATCGCCTGCGGCAGCGTTGCCAGGCATCGCGGAAACGGGCATGGCAGATACAAACAAGCGATCATAAGTGAGAATGCCCGGTGAAAAAGGCCCGTCCGACTTGTAGTTCGGCGGATAAACGGCTCGCCTGTCCGAGAGATTGCGTACTGCAACTGCATTGATCTCAATTGGCGGATCAGGCAGCGCGGCAACGCCGAGCACAGCACGAGCTGGAGGGATCTTCCCAAAGGACTCGCCGAAAACACGGTTCAATTCCGCATATTGGCTGATGTCGGTGAGATAAACGGTGGTGTAGACCACGTGATCCATCGTCAAGCCCGCTTTCTCGACGACCGACTTCAAGTTATTGAGGGCCTGCCGCGCCTGGGCCGCAAAAGTCGCCGGCAATGCGCCATCCGCGGCGCGCGGCCCCTGGCCGGAAATATAGATGTAGTCGCCCGCGTCCATGCTAGGCGAGGCGACGCGGTGAACCTTAGGAGATTCCTGAGGCGGTGCGGTTGCGCCCGCCTGTGCTTGTGCGCCGACAGCGGACCACAGCAGCAATATAAGGAGGAATGATTTCATTTCGAGCCTTCCCTAGCATTTGGTACAGTTTGCCGCGTTGACGATGGAAGAAGTCGAGCTACGCTCGACTGGACAGCCGAGAGCCTGCCCTGAGCCTGCCGAAGGGGCGGCTGTCCCCACATGTTAGGCTGGACGGCCTCCTTTTTGTGCCGCTCCCAGAATGCTGCGCAATCTTTGTCCCACGATGACTTCTTCGCCGGGCTGAATGGTCATCGAAACCAATTCGATGTGGTCGGCTTCCGGTCGCTCTTTGCTTGTCGGATTGGGCCTGCCCTCGCGAACGGCCGTTACCAGGCTCGGATTATCCGCACCGAGAACCTCGATGACCGGATCGCCCGCCCGCAGAGCGCGCACGCAGTCATCGATGGTAAATCCCCACGCCCGCTGATCCCATGAGACGTTCAGCGTGGGATAGCGGTTCCCATCGTCCGGAATGTATATGCTCGTTTTTACTCCCGGCACTGTTTCTACAAGCTTCCGGATGTTATCCACACGATCGTTCCACTCGCGGTACAGTTTCTTTTCGTCCAGCTTCAGCCAGGTCTCAAGGGCGGTCAGGCAGCCGACCATTTCTTCTTTCCCAACCTTCATGGGACGGCACACCGCTCCCTCGCGCGGGCTGGAGTTCATGACGGCCGCGTCGATCAGATCCTTCCGGCCCAGAAGCACTCCGCTGCACTGCGGCCCGCGCAGGCCTTTCCCCCCGGAAAAGGTGTAGAGGTCGATTCCCATTTGGGCGTACAACTTGGCATTGTCAGCCGGAGGAATGCCCGCTGCATCGTCGAGAAGCAGCGGCACCTTATGAGCTTTCGCAATCGCGAGTTCCTTCTGCAGTTCGTCACCCAAATGCGTTGTGTAGATCATCACGGTGCTTTGGGTGATGGCATTGGCAAGTTCTTCCGGTGAATAGGCGAGCACCAGTTTCGCTCCGGTCAATCGAATCGCGCTATCAAAAGCGCTCCGACCGCCGGACATGGCCACTTCATTCTTGAGGCCGGTAGTATCGGGGAGCTGCCAGATGAGCTTGTCGTCGGTGCCTGCCATGCATCCTGCGGTTGCGACCGCCAGTGCACCCGCGGCGCCGGAGGTGATCATCCCAGACTCGGCGCCGGTGAGTTCCGCAAGTCGCCGCCCGATGGCACGCTGTAAATCCAGCACATTTACGAAATATTGCGACGCCTCGATCTGAGCTTCGCGCACTTCGGGAAACTCCAGAGACCCACTGAGGTAGGTCCAGGTGCCTCGGCAATTGATGACGGTCTTAACCCCGAGGCGGCTGTAACAATTTTGTCGAGGGTCGTTACCTACGGCAGTGGCGGCCTTCGCATAAAGGTCGGCTACTGCGATCTGGCTCAGCAGCGGCGCGGCCGCTGCCCACTTCATGAACGATCGCCTGCTGGAATTCAGAACATGCATTGCAACACCTCCAGGATTAATTGCCTACTCTTCATCTTCGTGTAGTGGGACGCGCGCTCGTACCGCCAAAATATAGGCCCTGGCTTCCGGTTTGTTTTGGTTGTAGAAGCCGACCGTACAGTTGGGACGAAAGTAGTATGCGTCCCCCGCCTTGGCGGCATAACGGCCTTCGACGCCATCCATTCCGCTGCCGGCAACCATTTCGCCCTGGCCATCGATTACAAGATAGATTTCTTCGGCCGCTTCGTGGTGGTGAGGCCAGTTCGTTCCTCCGGGTGAAAAATCCATCCAGAAAAAACTGTCCATCACGTAGGCCTCGTCAATCAAGTCCCGCTTGCCGGTGCGCAATCCGGCCAGAAGTTTGTACAGAACCGAGTTAGGGTGACCACTGACGGTTTCCTCTTTGGCATCCTCGAGATTTGCGACCTTCGGATGCGGCAACGGGGCGCCGATGGAAATCGATGGCGGGATTTTGAACCCCATTACGACCACGCGCAGCGGCTGGCCGGCATCATTAGAAATCGAATGTTTGGCGCCCGGAGGCAAGTACGTGAAGTCATGCTTGCGCAGCGCTTGAATCTGATCTTCATAGTGCAGCAAGCCTCCGCCTTCGACGACGAAATAAATCTCCTCCTCGCGGCCGTAGAGCACGGTCCGGCAATTACCGTGCGCATCCAGAGTGGCTTCGCCGAAGCGCGCTACGGTTTGGAGCGATCGATTGTCTTTGTCGCTTTCTCCGAAAATCGGCTGGTAGTGGCAAGTTTGGGAGGTGAGATCGGATTTCGCTTCCGCTAGCTCGGGGACGTGACGATGCAACCATGTGGGATCCACGGGCCGGTCTTGGGCTCGAAGACCGCGTGCCAGCAACAGCGCGCACAGCAGGAGTTTTTTCAACTTCGGTGCTCCCGATTCTGCGATTCGATTTCGTTTCGGCGGAACCGCTGAACGGTTTGCGCACCGCGTAGTCGGCCTTCAATCCTGGGCATGACCCTCCGCGGCGGGCGATGAGGAAGGGTCCGGACGGCGGGCCTCTCGCAAAATGTAAGCGACCAAATCATCCAGCTCGGCGCCGCTGAGTCGTCGCCTGTAGTCGACAGGCATGGGATCTCCCATCTTCCGCCGGACTGAGACCAGGCTGGACTTCATGAGCAGGTAAAAGCGGCCGTCTCCATCCTGCAATTGCAGAGAGGCGTTGTCTTCGTTTCGAATCGTGCCGGAAAACTCTCGCCCATCGCGTGCCACTGCGGTCGCCGTCTCTGGCGGTCCCGCAGCCGGCTTGAGAATCGCATCGCGAATTTCGTCCTCCGGATGATCTCGCGCAAACCCAGCGAGGTCTCCAGCGACGAACTGTCTTGGACCCGCAATCTGATGGCAAGCCGAACATCCGGCTTTTCCGAAGAAAAGATCGTGGCCGCGCGCCGGGTCGCCGGGCACGGAGTTTGCAGCGGACCCGCCTTGCAAAAATCGCAAATACGCAACCATTGCATGAGCATCTTCTCCGCCGATACTGGGGAAGCCGGGCATTCCTTCTTCCGGAATCCCATCGTGAATCACGTCGAGCAACGCCTCGTCGGAAAGCGCCTTCACGTCCGCGCGGCGAACGATATCAGGCGCATGCTCACCACCGAGCCCATCGAGTCCGTGGCATGTCGCGCACTTCGCCTCGAAAACGCTTTTCCCCTTGAGGTCATGTTTCAGGCCGGAAGCGGCCTCGTCGCCGTTCGGGTTCTGGCCGAGGACATTGCCGGCCGCACCAAGAGAAATCAGCGCCAACCCAAAGCTGAGAACGATTCGCCAGGTCACGGTTGCGCTTCCCGGATTCCGGTCTTCCAGCAAGACTTGCGCGGGGGAGACGCGCCCGGCAACTCGCAATATTCCACTCAGTGAAAATAGCTTCTTAGGAATCGGTGACATCGGACGGTGAACCTGATATACCACAGAATCCGCTTGACGCAAATCCAATTGTTTCGTTTCATTGGTTTTTGTTTCGTCCAGTGAAAGTGTGTCATCACCAAGGTGGCTGCCGGGGAAAATGCCATTTGCTCGGATTAGAAGTCCGATGGTTCAAGGCAGAGGTATCATGGCAGCACCGATCAAGGAAGAGGGAACGATGCGGCGCTACGCAGTGGTTTTGTTTATTTGTTGGATAAACCTGAATGTTTCGTCTGCCCAGGCTAAAACCGAGCCGAGCCAGCCGAGTTCGCCGTGCCGCATCGAGGCCACGAATTACAAGGGTTGGAGCGCAGAACAGCTTTCCAATCGCTGGCTCAAGCTGATCGTCGTACCGCAAAATGGCGGGCGCCTGATGCAAGTCATTTTCAACGGGCATCCCTACCTCTTCGTCAACCCCAAGTACGAAGGAAAATACCTTCCCCCCAATGCGTCGGAATGGTTCAACTACGGAGGCGACAAGCTCTGGCTCTTGCCGGAGGGAAATGACGATGAACAACATTGGGTGGGCAATTCCGATTTGCTTGACGACGGCCCGTACGCCTTTCGAAAGGTTTCGGAAGGGCAGGAATGCGAAATCGAGCTGACAGGCCCCGCCGATCCGCAGACCGGGATTCAGATCCGGCGCACGATTCACCTCGATACCGATTCTCCGCGAATCCGCTTTCATGCAACTATGCAGAACAAGAGCGGGCACAGCATCGAGTGGTCGATGCAATCGGTTTCGCAATACGATACCGCGGACCACTCTGCGCCCTCGCGGAGAAACCAAAATTTCTGGACCTTCACCCCGGCGAATCCACTCAGCAGCTATCTCAACCGCTACCACGTGCGTTTCGGTCCGGCGGAGAATCCGGCGGTCAGCGTCAGGGACGACGGCCTCTTCGCGCTGCACTATGCGCACCTCGCCGCCGAACTGTGGCTGGACTCGACGCCAGGCTGGCTGGCGGTGGTGGATGGCGACAGCAAGTATGCGATGGTCGAGCGCTTCCGTTACGAAAAGAACGAAACCTATCCCGGCGAGGCATCGGTTATTTTTTGGATGAATGGCCCCGAAACAAGATTGAATTCCGAGGGAGAGCCTTCGCTGACTTCCGGAGGCGATGGAACTCCTTATTATCTTGAAGCTGAGATTAATAGTCCTCTCGTCCAACTGCGGCCGGGCGAGAGCCGCGATCTTGACACCGAGTGGTTTCCCACGCGCTCGGGCGGAGAATTCCACGACGTGGAGGATGCGGGGGTCGTGGTGCGTCCTCTTCAGGCTACTCGTTTGCAGACCGGCCACATCCGGCTCTCGGGTTCCTTCGGAGTATTTTTCGCCGGACATTTGGTTGCGCACCTTTACGACGAACACGGTGGCAGCGTGGGAACCATGCCTCTGATTCAGGTCGACCCGGCGAATCTCGTCGTGCTGGAAACAGAGTTAACGCCGCCGGCAAAGACCTCCCGCATCTCGCTTCATCTGGAAGACGCGAATGGGCTGGACCGTGGTTCTCTTCAAGAAGTTAAAGTCGAGGAAGTTCAAATCGGCGCGGCAGAAAACCACTGACATGAAATTATTCAGGAAGGAATTAGCCGGGGCCGTACTGGCCGCTTTTAGTTTGTTCTTTTCAGCGACAGCACAACAGGGTCAGGCTCCTGTTGTCGCCGACGCGAAGGTCAGCGCGGACGACCTGCTCACGCAGCCTCCCGGCGCCAACTGGACTTCCTATAACGGCGATTACACCGGACGCCGCTATAGTGCCTTGCGCGAGATCACTGCGGCGAACGTCACGCAGCTCCGCGCCTCGTGGATTTTCCATCCTTCCAATTCCGAGAGGCTGGAAGTGACGCCTGTGGTGGTCAACGGTGTAATGTATGCCACCTCGGCAAACGACGCATTTGCGCTTGATGCGCGAACCGGCCGGGTTATTTGGCATCACCAACGGCCGGTAAGCGCAGGATTGCTCGATGATGCTGCGGCTCACAAAAACCGCGGCGTCGGCGTCTGGCGAAACTTCGTCTACATGGAAACCGATGACGCCCACTTGCTTTGTCTCGACGCTCGCACCGGACACCTGTTATGGGATGTGACCTACGCGGACAAGGCAAAACAATATGGCGCAACCAGCGCTCCGCTCATTGTGAAAGACGAAGTCATCGTGGGCACGTCCGGAGGTGACTCCGGGGTGCGTGGTTTCGTGGCCGCTTATGATGCCGTTACCGGCAACCTGAAATGGCGGTTCTGGACTATTCCCGGGCCGGGGGAGTTCGGCTCTGCCAGTTGGCCCGGCGACTCCTACCTTCATGGCGGGGGTACGACGTGGATGCCCGGTACTTACGACCCGAAGCTGGATACTCTATATTGGACAACCAGCAACGCGGCGCCCGATTTCGTAGGAGATTCCCGTCCCGGGGACGATCTGTACACGGCCTGTGTCGTAGCGCTGAACCCCAATACCGGTGATCTGAAATGGTACTTCCAGTTCACTCCGCACGACTTGTACGACTATGACGCCAATGAAACACCGGTGCTGCTGAGTGCCGAAGTGAACGGCCGGATGCGCGACTTGCTGGTGCAAGCGAACCGCAACGGATTTCTTTATGTTCTCGACCGGACCGACGGAAAGTTTCTCAAGGCGACGCCGTTTGTTGAGAAACTGAACTGGGCCAAAGGAATTGACGCCTCGGGCCGCCCCATACTGTCGGGAAAAATACCGAGCGCGGAGGGCACCGAGATTTGCCCGAGCATTGACGGAGCCACAAATTGGTATTCGCCCTCCTACAATCCTGATATCGGATTCTTCTACGTCATGGCGCTGGAGAGTTGCAGCGTTTTTTTCGCTCATCCGCAATCATTTACGCAAGGCCAGACCTTATACGCTACGGGCACGAAGCTTGCGCCGGACGATCACGCTCAAAAGGTTCTGTTGGCGTACTCTGTGCCCGAGGGAAAGATCGTCTGGCGCTATCCACAGGCTGGCCGAGGCAATTCCTGGGCCGGGACGCTGACCACGGCTGGTCAGTTGGTGTTCTTCGGGAACGATACCGGAGCGCTGGAAGCGGTGGAGGCACGGACCGGCCGCCCGCTCTGGCAATTCACCACCGGCCAGACCATCCTCGCTTCACCGATGAGTTATGCGGTCGATGGAGTTCAGTACGTCGCTATCGCTGCGGGAGGCGATATTATCAGCTTCTCGCTTCCTCATTAGTATGGCGAATGAGTTGCGCGATGATTGGCTACGCAAGTCAGCGGCTTTCACGCAATGAAACTCGATTTCAGGGCCGCGTCCGTTTGGCAAAACTCTTTTGTATAATTTGGCGACCCTGAGAGGCGCAATCCTGCTCAGTGCAACCAGGGCATTCTTTTATGCTGCTTAGAATATTCAACGATCGGGTCGTGTTGGGGCAGGCGGCGGCCGAACAGGCGGCGGCGGCCATTCGGCGCGCCATAGCAGAGCGTGGTCACGCGAGGATCATTGCTGCGACGGCTGCGTCACAACTCGAATTTCTGGATGCTTTGACCAGGGCGCCGGGCATCGACTGGTCCAAGGTGGAGGCGTTTCATCTCGACGAATACATCGGCTTGCCGGTCTCCCATCCGGGAAGTTTCCGCAAGATGCTGCTGGAGCAGCTGGTACAGAAAAGCGGAATTGCCAACTACCATCTGCTCGACGGCGATGCCGCCGATCCTTCGGAAGTGGTGCGGCGTGCAGGCAAGGAGCTAACATCGACGCCCGTCGATATAGCGTTCCTGGGGATCGGCGAGAACGGACACATCGCATTCAACGATCCGCCAGCCGATTTTGAAACTGAAGAACCCTACATCATCGTGAACCTAGATGAAGCCTGCCGCCAGCAGCAGGTAGGTGAAGCTTGGTTTGCCGATATTTCACAAGTGCCGCAGCGGGCAATCTCGATGTCGGCCCGGCAGATTCTCAAAGCCAGGGAGATTTTGGCGGTTGTGCCCGGTCCGCGCAAGGCCCAAGCGGTGAAGGCTTGCTTTGAGGGCGCGGTCAGCCCCATGGCGCCGGCTTCGATTCTGCGCACTCATCCGAATGCCACCGTCTATCTCGACAAGAACTCTGCTTCACTCCTGGGCCCTGCCTTGCAGAATGGGCTCAACCAGAGTTCGCTGACCGGCGAATCGCAGGTCACGGTTGGCTCTTAACGCGCGGTTTGCGAATCATAACGCATGGTGAACGCCAGGAAGCCGATTGCTTCGTTGCGCTGGTGGATCGGCGGCCTTCTGTTTGCCTCCACGGTCATTAACTACATCGACCGGCAGACTCTCTCGCTGCTCGCGCCTTACCTCAAGCTCGAGTACCACTGGACCAACTCGGACTATGCGAATATTGCCATCGCTTTCCGAGTGGCTTATTCCATAGGACAGACAGTCTTCGGGAGGTTTATGGACCGCGTCGGCACCCGCCGCGGCCTGACCCTCACAGTGATTTGGTATTCAGTAGTCTCGATGTTGACATCGCTGGCCAGTGGCTTTTACAGCTTTGCCACGTTCCGGTTTCTGCTGGGTGCGGGCGAATCCGCCAACTGGCCGGCCGCAACCAAGGCCGTCTCGGAGTGGTTCCCCAAGCGCGAGCGCGCGCTGGCGACCGCACTCTTCGATAGCGGTTCTTCGATTGGGGGAGCCATCGCTCCATTTATCGTGCTGTGGATTTATTTTCGTTGGGGATGGCGGCCGGCATTTATGATCCCTGGCACTCTTGGATTTCTTTGGTTGATCGGCTGGCGCTGGCTCTACCATCCACCGGAGACGCACGATCGAATTCCCCAGGCCGAACTGGAGATGATCGTTGCCGATAAGCAAGAGTCGGATGCTCCGCGGCAAGGCAAAATCCGACCGCGATGGAGCGAATTGCTGAAGCTGCCGCAGACCTGGGGCGTCATCCTTGCGAAAGCAACCACCGACCCGGTCTACTTCTTCATTGCGGAATGGTTTCCGATTTACCTGGTGGCGAAGGGCATAGAGTTGAGAAGTGGACTGATTGCCGTGTGGATTCCGTTTATCGCCGCCGATCTCGGCAGCTTCTTCGCCGGTGGAGTCTCCGGCTATTTGATCAAGCGGGGATGGTCGTTGGGCGCGGCGCGCAAAGCGCCAATTATCGTCGGCGGAATTGGCATGACCATGCTCATTCTCACGATTTTAACGAGCAGCCTTTATTTGATCGCTCTTCTGTTTGCGGTCGCGACCTTTACTTACGCGGGATCCACTACGATGGCGAATGTGTTGCCCTCGGACCTGTACGGCAGCGAATCGGTGGCGTCGGTGAGCGGACTGAGCGGGACCGGGGCCGGCATCGGAACCATCATTGCATTCAAACTCATCGGATATTTTTCCGATGCGCGCCAAGCCACGGGAACTCATTCCTTCGATCCGATTGTGATTATTGCGGGGCTGGTGCCTTTCGCGGGCATGATTCTGGTCTTGATGTTGGTGCGCAACACGCAGGCGACGGATCAAGGGCTGGTGCGGCGAATTTGAGGCCCGCATCTAAGACCTTGGATACACTTGAATCTTGAGGAACCTTTCTTGAGAAACTTTATCTTGAGGAGCCATGGGATATAAGAAGCTCGATCTCGACGGCAGAGTGGCGGTGGTGATCGGCGGCAGTTCTGGAATCGGTCGCACCATCGCGCGCGGACTAGCTGAGGCCGGAGCCGATGTCGTGCCCAGTGCGCGGCGCATGGAACTGGTGAACGTGGTGGCCGATGAAATTGAGTTGATGGGCCGCCGCTCGCTGCGCGTAAGCTGCGACGTGGCCGACCGCGGATCTTTGGAAGAAGTGCTGCAGGCTTCTGTCCAGACGCTTGGAAAAGTGGATATTTTGGTCAATTGCGCAGGCTTTAATCAACGAGCTCCCACGCTGGATTTTCCCGAGGCCGATTGGAGCCGGCTCATCGATACGAACCTCACTGGCACGTTGCGAGCGTGCCAGGTTTTCGGGCGTCACATGATCGAGCGCAGTTATGGCCGTATCATCAACATCGCTTCCATGGGCTCGTTTCTCGCGCTTTATGAAGTGGCGGCCTACTGCGCGAGCAAGGCAGGCGTGGCCTCTTTGACGAAATCGCTGGCGGTCGAATGGGCGCAGCACGGAGTCTGCGTGAACGCAATTGCTCCGGGCTACTTCCGCACGCCCCTGACCGAGAAGTTGCTGACCGGCACGGGGCGGGGCGAGGAAGTGCTCATGCGTACTCCGATGAAGCGCTTCGGCGAACTCGAGGAACTGATTGGCGCGGCGATCTTTCTCGCCTCAGACGCTTCCAGCTTTGTAACTGGCACTTTGCTTGCGGTAGATGGCGGCTTTCTTGCCAGTGGAGTAAATCAATGACGGCTGCTTAAGTTTTTGCGACGCATGGCCCGTGATCGCCTCTTCATCGATACGGCACGAAGCCTTGCGCCTTCATCTCCAGGCGATAGACCGACGTGGTGGCCGTGATGTAGAGAGTTCGATAGTCCTTGTCACCCCAGTTCAGATTTGCCGGTTGCTCCGGCATGACGATGGTGCCGAGATGATTGCCTTTGGAGTCCCACACCCAGATGCCTTTCGGTCCCGTGACAAAAATGTTCTCGTTCTTATCCACTTTCATTCCATCGGGAACGCCATCGTCCTTCCCGCCCGGCTCTTCGCCGAAGATGCGACCGTTCTTGAGGGTTCCATCCGGGGCAAAGTCATACACGCGGATGTTTCTCTGCTCGCTGTCGTCGACGTAGAAGTGCTTCCCGTCCGGCGAAAAGGCGAGGCCGTTCGGCTGCGTCAGATCTTTCGTGAGTAACTTCACGTTACCCTGAGCGTCCAAGCGGTAGACACCTTGAAACGGGATCTCCTGCTTCTCACCGGCAACCAGGTCCAGGGTTGGATCGGTGAAATACAATGCTCCGTCCGGACCTGTAACCACATCGTTGGGACTGTTCAGCTTCTTGCCGTCGTAATGGTCCGCCAGAATTTTGTATTTTCCGTCGGGAGTTACAGCGATGATGGCGCGCAAAACGCTGGCGCAGTCGATCAGCCGATGCTGGCGGTCGAAGGTGTTGCCGTCGGGATCACCGAGCGCAATCACTTCGTCTTTCTTGCCATCGGGATGCAGCCGGTAAATCTTGTTAATGGTTTCGTCGCTTACGTAGAGGAACCCCGCCGGATCCCACACTGGGCCCTCCGTAAACCCGAAGCCCGTGCCCACTACGCCCAGCTTGGCGTTGTGATCCACCAGATCCCAGAACTGTGGCAATTCGGCTTGCAGCTTAAATTCCGGGGGCGCGGGTGCGGTAGTTCCAGAACCTGACGCTCCAATCGCGAGCAGCGATGAGGCCGCGATAATCAATGTGAGCGGGATTTTCATGCGATTCATCAGACTGCCTCTTTCCGTGAAATGAACAGTTGAACTTACTTCGCTGGACCATCAACCCCGAAGGGAACGTGGCTCGACTATGGGTCTTCAAACTCCTCCGTATGGGCTACTGCGTCGCCGGGTTTGACATTGGCCACCCTCATCAGATAGCTGACGACATCATTCAGTTCATCCGAGCTGAGAGTGGAACCGTAGTCAGAGGGCATCAGAGCTTGCGAACTGTCGAGCCTCTCGATGTCTGACTTGTCCACGAAGAAAAATGTCCCGTCCAGCGTTTGTAGTTGCAGCGAGAAGTTATCTTCATTGCGAATTCGTCCAACGTATTTTTCGCCCGCGCGAGTGGTTGCCGTCACCAGTCGCGTCTGCCGGTCGTTGCCTGGAGCGGGACTGGCGATCGCGCTTCGAATCTGCTCCACCACATGAATGCGAGCGTACCCGGACAGATCGGAGGCGATGAAGCCGCCTTTACCGGCAGCCATGTGGCAACCGGAGCAGCCCGCCTTACCGAAGAAAACTGTTTCGCCGCGATCCGGATCGCCGGGCAGTTTCGCCGCTTTCTTTGTCCCTTGCAGAGTTCGTAAATAAGTTATGACGGCTTTGACAGCAGAACCTTCAAGCGAGTGGAAGGCAGGCATTCCGGTTCCAGGCACTCCATTCTCGATAATGTGCGCGATCTGTGCATCGGAGAGTTGCTGTACCTTTTGACTCTCCGCGATGTTGGGCGCGCGGTCGCCGCCCCTCCCGTCGAGACCGTGGCATCCGGCGCAGGTTGAGGCAAAAGTGTGCTTGCCTCTCGTCGAGACGAACTTCCCGCTTCTCTGAGATACGTTTTGCTGCGGGCCTTGCGACCAGACGGCGAGGCCATTGGCGGCCCACAAGACCGCCAGCACCGGCGCCAACATGGATCTACCTGGGAGCATTGCGAAACACGTCTAGAACAAAAACTTCAGAGCGAGTTGCATAATGCGCGGATCTCGAGCCGAAGTCACAAACCCAAAACCGCCAGCGCCTGTGTTGTTGATGTTTCCCGATGGATTCATGAACTGAGCGTGATTGAAGATATTGAACGCCTCGGCGCGAAACTGCACCTGCATACTTTCCGTTATCCGCGTATCTTTCAGCAAGGCCATGTCAAAGTTGTTTATACCGGGCCCGCTAAAGTAGCGGCGCATGGCGTTTCCGACCTGCCCAACCGGTTCGAAAGTGAAGTAGTTTGGGTTGAAATAGGGTTGCCCGGCCGAATTGCGCGGATTGCGGTTCATAAACAGAGGGCCGTTACCTGGATTGTAACTGGGTACATCGATGGTGTCAGCGAATGTTCCACTCAGTGAGTTGTCATCGGTTTCACTTAGCTGGATGGGCTCACCTTTGGCAAATGTCGCGATACCAGATAGAGCCCACCCTGAGGTGAGTCTGTTGAGGGAACCGCCAGTAAGCTTCTCAAATGGCAACTCGACGGTGTAGCTCGCCGTTAAGTCCTGCGGGACATCGAAAACGGACAAAGCGCGGCTTTGTCTGGGATTAAAGGGATTGGTTGCATCGAACGATGTAGAACCGTTGTCTATTGATTTTTCATAGGTGTAGGCAACCAGGAAATTGGCATACTTCTCGTTGTGTTTCAGACTTACCTGCAGAGAGTTGAAACTCGAACTGACGACAGTGGCCATGTACGGATTGCTGCCGAAGTTAATTCCAAACGTAGGGCGCGTACCGTTGACGGTCGTCACCCCGTTAGGAGCAGTGACAGCAGTCGGCGAGTTAACAGTCAGTCCTGGCGCCAGGACATAACTATTGTCCTCTCCAAACGGACCGCAGGGGGTCTGAGCGGGTTGACCAGGCGTGACCAAAAGGTTTGAGGGATTGCTTAAGAAATTACAGAGCGATGCACTCGCTGGATTCGATTCTTCGAAGGTCAACAGGTGCCTGCCAACCGATCCCACATAACTGGCGCTCATTACCGTAGACGATCCTAGCTGCCGCTGCAGGGAGAACTCAAACTGCTGCACCTGCGGGATTTTGTCATGAGGATTTAAGTAGTCAGCACCGGAGATCGGCGTGGCTTGCACCCAATTAAAGGACGTGTCGGGATTTTTTGGGGACGCACTTGCCGGAGGGAACGTGAAGGGAAATTTCTGTCCCTCATTTTTTCCCGTAGCGCGATCAATAAACGGAGTCGACAGGAGAGTGGGTTCCGGAGAGGAATAATACAAGCCGTACGGTGCATCCCCAACTTCAACAAAGCCAGTCGCGTCCTCAATGGCGCTGTAGAAGATGCCGTAGCCAATGCGGATACTACTTTTACCCGGTCCGCCAAATAGTTTGCCGAGCAAGCCTTCTGTGTTATCCGGCGAATAGGCGAATCCGATTCGGGGAGCGAAGTTGTGGTACTGAATAGGGGCCAGCGTTCGCGGCACGCCGGGATCTCCCGGAACCACCAACCCCTGCGGCGCAGTCGGGAAAACTTGGGACTGTTCACCGCGAATAACGGTCTCGAGTTTGTTCTGCGTGTCATACCAGGGCGTCATGATCTCATAGCGAAGGCCATAATTGATGGTCAGCGTTGGCCGTGCGCGCCAGCTGTCCTGGGCATAGACTCCAAAATATTTGTCGCGCGAGTCGAGAAGCTGCTGGCTCGCTTGCGTGAAATTAACTGGAGCGCCAATCAAATAGTCGGCAAAATCCAAGCCGGTCTCTGAACCATCAAAGGTATAAGCCCCGTTTGCGTCATCGTAGTTGCGTTCGTTGATCTGATCGTAATGAAAATCTACGCCGAACTGGAGGGTGTGGGTACCTACAATTTTTGTGAAGTTGTCGATAATTTGGTACGTGTTATTGAATTGACGCAGGGCATCCTGGGGAAGGCCAAAGCTGTAGTTATTGAAAACGAAAGATGGAACTCCTTCCAGCGCCGGAGTAATCGGAGCAATGCCTCCGTTGAAGACGCCACCGGTGGTTGCAGGGGCGGCGAAGCCTAAAGAAGTCAGCGGAACTCCAGTGCCACCGATTGGAATTCCTCCGAAGTAACGGTCTCGTAGATACACCAAACGAACATCATTGACTGTAGAATTATTGATCGTTGTCGTTAGGCCGAGATTGATCATCTGCGCACGACCCTGAACACCACTATCGAAGCCCGGGAAAGTAATGCCTTGGGCATAGGGGGTAGTTACTGAGAACTGATCGAAGAAGTAGTATCCGAACAGAGTGCCGTAGTGAGTATTCGTATCCAGGCGGATTCCGAACTTATTGTCCGTTAAGTGCTGGTTATAGGACGAAGCTTCATAATTGGCGCCCGACGGCAGATTCGCATTGGGCGCCTGGATGTATTGCAGAGTGCCCTGCGCGACCGGAGACCACGCGGTCATTGGAATCGTTGCATTCGGGAAGACGCATTGCGTAGGTAGCGTGCATCCCGCCGTATAGTAGGACTCTCCCTGGGTTACGTTGTAACCCAGTTCACTCGAAAGTATTCCGGCCCAGGCAGTTCCGGTCACCGTGTTAGTGAGCGCCCCTGCTTCGTCCGCCAGGTTTCCCATGCGATCTTGCGTTGTAGGAACAGCAAAACTCTGAGTCTGTCCCAGGATTTGTTTGTTTCCTTGATAGTCGGCAAAAAAGAAAACCTTGTCTTTCTTAATCGGCCCGCCGATGGTTCCACCGAACTGATTCTGCTTGAAGTCTCCGCGTGCTCCTCCCGCGAAGAAATTGGCGGCATCGAAATCGGTATTGCGGAGGAAGTCGAACAGGTCACCGTGGAATCCGTTGGTTCCCGATTTGGTGACGACATTGATTTGCCCGCCGCTGAAGTTTCCATACTCGGCATTGAAATTATTGGTGATGATGCGAAATTCGGAGATGGAGTCCAAATTCGGAATAATGGCCGCTCCGTTGTGGACGCCTTCTTGCGCGTCCGCTCCGTTTACCATGAAACCGTTGGAACCGAGCCGGCCACCGTTTACGGACTGAGTTCCGTTGGTTTGATCGCCCGATACGGTCGTTGGATCTGATCCCACTCCCGACGTCGTGTCGTCGTTCTTGTAAGGCGAAACCCCAGGCTGCAAGGCCAACAGATCAATAAACGAGCGGCCATTCAGGGGTACCGAGGTCATCTTGGAGCCCTCGATCACCTCGCCCATTTGCGTGCTCTGGGTTTCCACTTGAGCTGCTTCCGTGCTCACCTCGATCTTCTCGTTGATCGAACCTACCGCCAGACTGGCATCGACTCGCAGCGCCGAGTTGGCATCGATCACCAACCCGGTCTGCCGGTAAGTCTTGAAACCTGCCTGCGTGATTTCCAGGGTATAGGTGCCGACAGCCAGGGTTGGAAGATTGTAGAAGCCCTTGGCATCGGTCTTTTGCGTCGTCTGGATCCCGGTCTGGGTGTCGGTCGCAACCACCGAAGCTCCGGAAACAACGGCGCCCGATTTGTCCGTAACCACGCCGGAGATGCTGCCAGTGATACTCGCCGACGCGATGGCCAGCGCAAGAAGCACAAACGCAAGAACAGCGAAAACAGCACACCGACGGTTGCTCATAGCTGATCTCCTGCCGGAAAAGGCCCTCGCCCGATTTTCAACACCATCATCTTATGCACTTTCATCCAGTGAAAAGCGCTCGCAGCGTTTTGAAAATTCAACGCAACTTGGATGAAACGGTTTATCTCAATCGGAGTAGCCCTGTCAAACTCTTTTTTAAATTCACGAGATCGGGGCAGACAGCCGTTCCCCGCGCCCCGCGCCAAATCTATCTCGCAGGCACGCCGAGACTGCCGGATTCGCCAGGGCGCGAGCTACTTCTGTTTCACCGCGATCGCCGAGATCTCAATTCGAGCGTTGTTGACCAGGGCCGCCGCCTGGATTGTCGCGCGGGCCGGCTTAGGGTCAGGCATTAGGCTCTTGTATACCTTGTTCATGTCGGGGAACTCATGAATGTCGGCGAGGTAGACGGTCACGCTGACCACGTCCTTCAGTTCGAAGCCAGCCGCCTTGAGAACTCGTTGGATATTGCCGAGAGCCGCGGTTGTCTCGGGGCCAATCCCACCAGTCGCTAGCTTGTCGGACTCGTCGGTACCCTCCTGCCCGGCGATGTAGAGAGTATTGCCCGCCACGATGCCGTCGCTAAAAGGAAGTCCTCTGGCGGGAGAAAGATTCACTGCTTTATGATCCTGGCTATAGCCCTGCTGCACTGAAACTCCTACGGCGAGCGCGATCGCGAAGATCCAAAGAATCAAGCGGGCACTTCTGGTCAGCATCGTCATGTTCATTCCTTTTCGGATAAATGGATTGGCTCTTCCACCGAGCGAGAAACAATGTTAGAGTCCGCGCACATGTATACATCCAGGAGGGGGAAATGAACAAGTTTCGTGGCTTTGTGAAATCGCACAGAATCGCGGCATCGCTGGTATCCATCGGCCTTTTGACCGCTAGCTTATGCGGAACCAGATTCTTGCGGGCGCAATCAGTCACCGGAGCAAGCCCAGCGCAGACCGACAACGCCTTGATCGCAAACTTTCGTAGGGTGGAAGTGGCTTCGGTCTCCGATGCTCTGGAGCAGTTGACCGGCAAGCGGATGTACATGAGTCACCGCATGCATCCGATCTTGACCGCAAAGTTTGCCGGCTTTGCGCGGACGGTCCTGCTGAAGAAGGACGAAGGAAACAGCGATCCCGCAGCGTTGAACGGAATGCTAACAGCCATTGACGAGGGCTCCGCGGATTCTGTTTACGTGATGGTCGTCGAGGACGGTGAGGACATCGCGGGAATGGGCGGACTGATGGGCACTGCCATGGCTGCGCGCGGCTACGCCGGAGCGGTGATCGATGGAGGAGTGCGCGATGTGGCCTATCTGCGCAAGATTGGGTTTCCGGTGTATGCCACCGGCATTGTGCCGTCAACTTCGGTGCATCACTATCGATTCGGGGGATCCCAGATTCCGCTGAAGTGCGACGGTGTGACGGTGAATGCGGGCGACATTGTCGCGGCGGATAGCGATGGCGTGGTGGTTGTGCCGAGGGCGAAGGCCCAAGAAGTTCTAACTCTCGCCCAGCAAATGGACTTCAAAGAGCATTCGATGTATGCCGTCATTGAACAGATGAAGTCGATTGTGGAGGCGGTAAAGAAATTTGGACGATTGTAGCGGAGAAAAAAAAGATCTACTTGCACAAAATCGACTTTCATCAGATAATTTGCACTTTCATTTTGTGATTGGTCGATGTCGATCTATTTTCATGGCTAATACTCCAAAGCGAAGCTATAACATCACCGCGTTGCAGCGCGGGTTGCGCCTGCTCCACATTTTTAGCGAATCGCCGCACGGACTCACGGCAAAGCACGTGGCGGCACGATCCCGGCTGCCGGTGAGTACGGTCCACCGTTTTCTGGCGAACCTGGAAGGGGCGGGATTTTTGAACTGCACCGGAGACGGCGTGTATCACCTGGGAATCGCGTGTTTCGCGATAGGCCAGGCGGCTTTGGGTCAGCTCGATATTCGCCGGGTGAGCCTGCCGTACCTTCAGGAATTAAACCGGCAGACGCGCGAAACCATTCACCTGACGGTTCGGCATGGGCTGTCCGCGGTGTACGTCGAGAAACTGGATTCGCCCGAACAGTTACGCATTCATTCCCGCATCGGCGCCTCCGTTCCCTTGTATTGCACCGCGGTGGGAAAGATCATGTTGGCGCACATGCCCGATGAGGAGCGAGAAAAAGTTCTTCCGCAGTTGGGGCTGAAGCGTTTGACGCCGAACACGGTGGGGAATCTTCAGGAGCTAGGATCAGAACTGTACCGCGTCCGAAAAAACGGCTACGCCTGCGATCTGGAGGAGCACGAACTCCACATACGATGCGTGGCAGCGCCCATCTGGGACCACGTCGGCGGTGTGAATGCCAGCCTTAGCATTACTGCGCCGGTAGTACGGATGCCTGTTACGCGCTTACGCCAACTCGCGACGCTTATTCAGACGGCTGGACTGCAAATCTCGCGCGAGTTGGGATATCAGAGCGCAGGGTACGCAGCGCCACCACCGCGAAGACCTGCGGAAGGATCCGCCGCATGAGGATGGTAGCGGTCATCGCCGTGGTCTTCGCCTGCGTGGCCGCTTGGGCCGGCAGCGACGCGCCTGCGGCCATATCTGCGGCAATCGATGTGCGCTCCGAGGATCTTATGGTTCAACCGCCCGCGGCCAACTGGATTTCCTACAACGGGGACTATTCCGGCCGGCGCTATAGCGGACTTTCGGAGATCACCCCGGGCAATCTAGCGGGACTGCGCGCCGAATGGGTCTTTCATGCGCACAACTCGGGAAGGCTTGAGGTGACTCCGGTTGTCGTGAATGGAATGATGTTCGTGACTGCTGCCAATGACGCCTCCGCGCTCGACGCGCGGAGCGGACGAGTGGTGTGGCACCATTCGTGGCCGATTTCGGAAGGGCTGATCGACGACGCGTCGGGTCATATCAACCGCGGAGTTGGTGTTTGGCACAACCGGGTTTACATGGAAACGGACAATGCGCATCTGCTCTGCCTGGATGTGCGCTCGGGCAATCTCATCTGGGACGTTGCGTACGCGAATTGGAACAAGAACTACGGCGCAACCAGCGCTCCGCTCGTGGTCAAAGACAAAGTCCTGGTGGGGACCTCCGGCGGCGATGACGGCGTGCGGGGCTTTGTTGCGGCCTACGATGCGCTGACCGGCAATCTAGCCTGGCGATTCTGGACGATACCGGGTCCGGGCGAGTTCGGAGCCGAGAGCTGGCCCGGGAAACTCTACCTGCATGGCGGCGGAACGACGTGGATGCCTGGCACGTACGATCCCCAGCTCAACACGATTTATTGGGGTACGAGCAATCCTGCGCCTGACTTCGAGGGCGGCGTTCGCCCGGGAGACGATCTCTATACCGACTGTGTGTTGGCACTGGATCCCGATACCGGACGATTGAAGTGGTATTTCCAGTTCACGCCGCATGATCTTTTCGACTTCGACGCGGTTGAGACTCCGATCCTGATCGATGCAGTTTACCGGGGCACCGCACAAAAATTACTGGTGCAGGCAAACCGCAATGGCTACATCTACGTGCTCGATCGCACGAACGGAAAGTTTCTGTCGGCAACACCATTCGTCGACAAACTGAACTGGGCGAAGGGAATCGATGCGCGTGGCAGGCCGCTGCTGACGGGAGTTCAGCCGGCGGCTGAAGGAACATGGGTTTGCCCCGGCTATTCGGGAGCCACCAACTGGTTCGCTCCGTCGTACAGCGAGTCCACGCATTCGGTTTACTTTATGGCCCTGGAGGAATGCGAAACCTATTTCTTCAAGCCGCAAACTTTTCAGGAAGGTCACGGCTATTACTCGACTGGAGTAAAACGCATCCCGGGGGAAAACTCGCAGAAGATTCTGGTCGCGTTCAATCTGGATACAAATTCGATTGCCTGGAAATATCCGCAAAGCGGAGCGGGACGCTCCTCGGGAGGAACCATGGTAACGGCTGGCGGCCTGGTATTTTTTGGGGACGATGCGGGCTCGTTTGAAGCTATAGAAGCACGAAGTGGGAAGGCAGTCTGGCATTTCAATACGGGACAGGAAGTGAGTGCGTCCCCCATGAGCTACGCGATCGCCGGCAAACAGTACGTGGCGATTGCCGCGGGTAGTGACATCTTTAGCTTCGCGCTGCCTTGATGGATCGCAGATCTCGAAGCCTAACTTGGTGAGGGAGAAAGCATATGAACTCGAATTTCACTCGAAGAATGTTTGCCGCACGGTTCGCTTCCGTGCTTTCCGCGTTGGGAGTTACAGCCGCCGTTTTACCTAACCGTGCACTGGCTGAGAGTGCCTCGGCCCAAGACACGGGCGAAATCCGCAAGCTGAATAGCGAAGGTAAACCGGGCAGCGAGAAAGACGTCATCATGCCGGTGATTGTTCACAAGGGATTGATTTATGTCGCGGGGCAGGGCGCACACGATACACGCGACTCCAAGGAATGGACAATCGAATCTCACACCAGCATGGTCATGGACAAGATCAAGAAGCACGTGGAAATTGGCGGGGGCACCATGGACAGCATTCTGCAACTGAATGTCTTCCTGGTGAAGATTGAACACTGGGACGGAATGCACAAAGTGTTCTCGACGTATTTTCCTCATGGTGGCCCGGCGCGTACAACCGTTGCGGTAGCTGCGCTGCCGGGAGACTCGCTGGTGGAAATCAATTGCATCGCTGCCGTCGCTAAGTGAGCGACAAAGGAGCTTCAATCATGCGGCTTAACTCGAAGTGGAATCGCCGGAGTTTTCTTGGAAGCGCGGGAGCGATTGCGAGTTCGATCTTATCTGGCTCAATCCTGGCGCCACGCAAGTTGTTTGCCTCGAATCGCGGGGCAGCGGGCGCAACCACGCCGGTAAGCGGTTTTGGACACACCGGCAATCCCTTCGAAGAACTTGGGGTCACAACGGTGATTAACGCGAACGGAACCATGACCGTACTGGGTGGTTCGCTTCCCCATCCCGAGCTCGAAGCGGTGATGACCATGGCCGGGCGGCACTTTGTAAGCATGCCGGCTTTGGAAGTGGCGGCGGGCACGCGCATCGCGCAGATGTTGAAGTTGCCGGAGGGTTACACGGCGCTGGTGACGTCGGGCGCCGCGGCGGCGATTCAATCGGGACTGGCGGGCATTCTGACGGGCGGGAACGAGGCCTTCATCCGGCAACTGCCCGATCTAACTGGCATGAAGTCGGAAGTGATCATTCAGAAATCGCATCGCAATCCGTTCGATCATCAGCTGCGATCCACGGGAATCAAGCTCGTCGTGATCGAAACCGTCGATCAGCTGCGAGCTGCAGTGAATGAGCGCACGGCGATGATGCACTTCTCCAATTTCGCCAACGCCACCGGGCAGATCAAAGTCGACGAGTGGGTCAAGCTCGCGAAGCAATATAACGTGCCTTGCATGAACGACGCCGCGGCCGATACGCCACCGGTGTCTCATCTCTGGGATTACACCAACATGGGTTACGACCTGGTGACTTTCAGCGGCGGGAAAGCGATTCGCGGACCTCAGTGCGCCGGCCTGTTGATCGGACGCAAGGAACTGGTGGCAAACGCGCTGCTCAACAACAGCCCGCATGAGGATACATTGGGCCGCAGTCAGAAGGTGGGCAAAGAAGAAATCGTGGGCATGGTGAAGGCGCTCGAACTTTTTCTTGCGGAGGACCATGAGGCTCTGGCCATGGAATGGCAGGATCGGCTGGAGATGATCTCGCGCGAAGTCACAAAAGTTTCCGGCGTCAGCACATCATACTTTGTCCCGGAAATTGCCAATCACGTGCCGCACATGAGCATCACGTGGGATGCGGCCCGCATTTCATTAACCCCTCAGCAGGCTTCAAAGGAGTTGCGCAGCTCGAATCCATCGATTGTGCTCGAGCCTGGCGAAGACCGGCCAGGGCTGGCCATGAACTCGTTCATGTTGCAACCGGGCGAGGACAAAATCGTCGCTGAGCGACTTTCGCGTCTTCTGCGCGAACACGCGGCGTGAACAAAGGAAACCTTGCGATGAACAGTGCGAGAACGAGCCACGTGCGCTGGTTTCTGGTGTTCTGGCTGTTCATCCTCAGCGCTGTCTCTTATCTCGACCGGGTAAATATTTCGATCGCGGGCGGCTCCATCGCCGAAGCCTATCATCTCAGCGATGTGCAACTGGGCCAGGTTTTCAGCGCCATGCTGGTCGGGTATGCACTCTTCCAGACCGTTGGCGGTAGACTGGCTGATCGCTTCGGGCCGCGCCGTGTGCTGGCCGCGGGCGTGGCGTGGTGGGGAATCTTCACCGCCCTGACCGCCATGGTTCCCGCGAATATTGCAGGCGCGCTGTTCATCTTCGTGGCGGTCCGGTTTCTTCTCGGCGCCGGGGAAGCCGTGATTTATCCCTCCGCCAATCAATTCATTGCACGCTGGATTCCAACCACGGAACGCGGTATTGCGAATGGGTGGATCTTCGCCGGAGTGGGCGCGGGCGCCGGCCTTACGCCGCTGATCATTACACAGATCATGCTTCGCTACGGTTGGCGGACATCGTTCTGGGTGTGCTCGATCATCGGATTCGCGGCGGGTGCGGTGTGGATTGTTATTGCTCGCGACACACCCGCCGAGCATCCTGCCGTTTCTGCCTCGGAGTTGGTGTTGATTCGTTCCGGGCTGACACAAGCGGATGCCAAGAGTGATCAGAAAGCGCTTGTGCCCTGGAGGCGCGTAATACAAAGCAAGGAAGTCCTGGCGGTCACATTCAGCTATTTCTGCTATGGGTATGTGGCATGGATCTTCTTCAGCTGGTTCTATCGCTATCTCGCCAAAGTGCGGGGCCTGGATTTGAAGGCGAGCGCCTTCTACACTATGCTGCCATTTCTCGCCATGTTGGTGTGCTGCCTTTTGGGGGGAACCATCAACGACCGGCTCACGAAGCGGCTCGGACCGCGCGTCGGGCGTTCTGGCCTAGCGGCATTTTCGATTACGGTTGCGGGAATATTCATCGCTTTTGGATCTCAAGTTCAAAGCGCGCGGCTGGCCAGCGTCGTGCTCGCAGGCGGAGCCGGTGCGCTGTATTTGTCGCAGAGTTCTTTCTGGTCGGTGACGGCTGACATCGCCGGTTCGTCTGCGGGTTCGGTGTCGGGCTTCATGAACATGGGAAACCAGATTGGCGCGGCGCTCACGGCTTCTCTCACTCCGTGGATCGCCGCCCGATTCGGTTGGACGACCTCATTTCTAGTGGCGGCTGGGCTGTGCCTGGTGGGGGCGGCGAGTTGGCTGTTAGTCGATCCATCGCGACAACTCAGAGTTTCTCCGGCTGATGCCGGCACGGTGCAGATTCAAAGTTCGAAACATATGTCTGATCGGTCTGCCAACAGATCACCCGTGGCGCGCGTGAGTTCCTGAAATCGTCGTCCAAGACCGGCATTTTCTGAAATCATGGCGAAACTCAACATCAAAGCGAAGAGCGGCTGTATGTGGGACCTGGTCAGTCTGGGTGAAGTTATGCTGCGCCTCGATCCTGGCGATGAGCGTGTCTCCACCACGCGTCATTTTCGCGCGTGGGAGGGTGGAGGCGAATACAACGTGGCCCGCGGCCTGAGGCGCTGCTTTGGGATGGACACGGCGGTCGTCACGGCTCTCGCGGATAATCCGGTCGGACGTCTCGTGGAAGACCTGATGTTGCAGGGCGGCGTCAGTCAGAAGTATGTGCGCTGGGTGCCTTTTGACGGAGTCGGCCGCACGGTCCGTAACGGATTGAACTTTACCGAACGAGGCTTCGGCCCGCGCGCGCCCGTGGGATGTTCGGATCGCGGCCATACTGCCGTCTCGCAACTGAAACCCGGCGAAATCGATTGGGACCAGATCTTCCGCAAGGACGGAGCGCGCTGGTTTCACACGGGTGGAATATTTTGCGCGCTTTCGGAGACCGCACCGCTAGTCGCGGAGGAAGCTATGGACGCCGCCAAGCGAGCAGGGGCAACTGTTTCGTACGATCTGAACTACCGTCCATCGTTGTGGAAGTCGATTGGAGGAAAATCCGAGGCGCAGCGGATAAACCGGCGGCTGGCGTCGCGAGTGGATGTGATGCTGGGAAATGAAGAAGACTTCACCGCCGCTTTGGGTTTCGAGGTGAAGGGTCTCGACGAACACCACTCCAAGCTCGACCCGGCCGGATTCAAAGCGATGATCGAAAAAGTGGTACAGGAGTTTCCCCAAGTTGCCGTCATCGCGACGACTTTGCGGCATGCGAAGACTGCGACCGTGAATGACTGGGGAGCGATGTGCTACTACGACGGCACCTTCCACCAGGCGCGGGTACGCGAGAGTCTGGAAATCTACGACCGCGTCGGTGGAGGCGACTCTTTTGCCTCGGGATTGATTTATGGATTCCTATCGGGAAAAGAGCCGCAGTGGTCGGTCGATTGTGGCGCGGCCCATGGCGCACTGGCAATGACCACGCCGGGCGATACGACGATGGCCACGCTGGAGGAAGTGTTGCAGGCGATGAAGGCGCAAACGGCGCGTATTGCACGCTGAACGAGCTATGCCCCGAGCATTCGTAAGGCACGCCAGAGCACAGGCATGACGGTGCAACGAGACAAGGAATTATGATCATTGAGGACGTGATTCGCAGGATCGGCGAGATTGGCATCGTGCCCGTGGTGCGGGCTGCAACCGTTGAAGATGCAACCCGGGCCGTGGAAGCCATCTGTGCCGGGGGAATTCCGATTCTCGAAATAACTATGACCGTTCCCAATGCAATCTCCGTGATTCGGCATGTTGTGCGAGAACACGGGAGCACAGCGCTCATCGGGGCGGGCACGGTTACGACCGCCGAACAGGCCGAGCAATGCATTCGTGCCGGCGCCGAGTTTTTGGTGAGTCCGGGACTTTCGATCCACGTGCTTGCGGTGGCGCAGGCCTGTGCCAAGCTGGCAATCCCCGGTGCGCTGACGCCCACAGAACTCATGCACGCCCAGGACAATGGTGCGAGACTGATCAAGATTTTTCCTTGCGGCAACGTTGGCGGTCCCAAGTATTTGCAGTCCTTGAAAGCTCCTTTTCCCAACACTGCCCTGATTCCAACCGGGGGAGTGAACGTTTCAAACGCTGCCGACTATATTGCGGCCGGGGCGTTTGCTCTCGGAGTCGGCGGGGATCTGGTGAATGCGGCTGCTCTCCGCGAGGGGAATGTGGCCAAGATCACGCAAGCGGCTCGCGAGCTGGTGCGGACAGTTCTTGGGGCGCGCGAACTGCGGAAAAGCTGCTGAGCAGCTCTGCCATCGCATTTCGACTGACGTCTATAGACTTTATCGCCGCACTGGACTCGCGCCTTTTGGCCTGCCATGAACGTCAGCGCGCCCTTCCTCGTTGGGCGAGGAACTGCTCGACGCTCTGAATCTCGCGGTCCAACTGGTTTGAATCGGCCGCGGTGGGGTCGGCCTCTCGTGCTTTTTTCAAAGCATCCAGCGCCGATTCAAAATTGTTAACATGAGCATAGAGAGAGGCCAGCGCCCGGTAGGGCAGAGCTACGCTATAATCTGGCGCGTCAGGGTTCAGGGTGAGCGCTTTGCGCAGAGCTTCTTCTCCGAGAATGAACTGCTGGCGCTTCTCCTCGGGAGATTGCGTGATACCAGCGAGCCGCTCGTAGCAGAGTCCTTCGTATAACAAGGGGCGTGGGTCGTCCGGAAGAAGGGCCGCAGCTTCCCTGTAACGGACTAGCGCTTGCTGATAGTAATGAACCTTCTCCTCATTCGGCGCACCCACCTCACGGCCAAATATAATATTGCCTTCTCCAATCAGCACAGTTCGATAGTTGGGATCGATCGATGGAACATTGCCGGAAGCGAGTATTTCGCGCGCTCTCTGCATTGATTCTTCCGACCTGCTACGCAGTTCGTCTCGCTCAGCGATGGCAGATATGCGCTGCTCAGGAGCTGCCGCCGCCAGCTGAGCGTCCATTTGTGCTACCCCTTCGCAAGCCTCAGCGAATCTACTGAGCACTCTCGCATCGGATGAAGCAAAGCCGGAAGGTGACTTGGAGGCTAAGGAAAAATATTTCACCGCACTGGCGAATGCCTCCTTTCTTTCTTTCCAAACATCGGAGCCTATTTGGTCGGCTTTCAGTTGTGTCGCCAATGTTAGATAGCCATCGCCCAGGCCCTCATATACCGGCGACAAGATAAGCTGAGTGTTCCCGGCGATCTTGGATTGGCTGCGTTCACCGCTCTGCAATGCGCGATTCAAGTAAACCAGCGCATGCTCGGCTTGCGGCGGCGTCAACCGAAGATACGTTAAGCCCAATGACGTAAGCGCATTGGTGTTCTCCGGATTCACCTCCACTGCGGCCGTCCACAAGCTCAAATCAGGCTGCGGACGCCCATTCCAATCCGTAGTCTTTCCGCACCACACCTCGGTGCGCTTGTATGCCCATCCGGTGTAGAGTGCTACCACCAACATCAGAACGCCGCACAGCGCGAACTGATGACGACGCGTATCAAGGTGCGACGAAGCAGCCAGTGCGAGCAGCGCCAGGATGATTCCGACAGTCGGAACGAACAAATAGCGGTCGGCCATTTTTGTGCTTGTCGGTACCAGGTTCAGTACCGGAATCAAAGCGATCAAATACCAGAAAATTCCGAAGGCAATGAGCCGGCGATTGCGATCCTCCGAACCGGATAGTCGCATGCCCAGCCAGACCGCAGAACACACCAACGCCGCGCCTAGCAAGCCTTTCACGCTAACGTATGGGTACTCACTCCAGCTATACGACACACTCATCCAGGCGGGTACGAGAACTTTTCCAGCATATGCAAGCATGGCGTCGAACGTAAGGTTGAGTGTGGGCAGGAGCGGCAAGCCGCCTTTAATCGCCCCCACCTGCTGTTGTGCCCAGAGAGTCCATGCGCAGCCGGCTCCAAACACCACGCTCAGAATGACGAAAGGCGGGCCCAGCACGCGCATTCCCGCACTTCTTCCAGTGCGCGACGCGGCTAACTCCTCCTGGGAGGGCGCAAACGCAAGTAAGAGAACGAATCCCAGAGCTACCAGGATCAGCCAGCCTCCGTGCCTCGGATCTCTCTGCAAAATGGTGCGGAATATCTCCGTGGAGGTGCCGCCGACAAGTACAAAGATTGCCGTCAGCGCGAGCGTGCGGGTTAGTATGGGTTGCCGATACCTATTTGCCCAGCGCCAACTGGTGACTGGTAAGTGAGGGCCGGAGCAGAACTCATAGGCAACAAAGAGCGCTGGAAGAATCACGCTTATCGGTTTGGACAGGATGGCTAGAAGTACCAGCAGAACCGTAAGCGCATGGCGACTCCTCCACTGTTTCGCGCTCGAACCCGTGCGCGCCCACAGCCACGAAAGAAACGAGAGCACGATAAAGATGAACGACACCAGATCTTTCCGCGCCGAGAGCCATGCCACCACCTCGGTGTGAATGGGGTGAACGGCAAACATCACACCTCCCAGCACCGCTAGCATCGCTGGAATCTTGAGCCGCCGAAAAAGAAATATCAATAGCGACGCGCCGATTGCCGCATAGGCAAGATGCGCGATTCGAAACGGCAAGCCATCGAACGGCACGGTCTTATCGGCTACCGTGCGATCGATTCGCCACGTGGTGGTGGTAACGGGGTGAAAATTTGCGAAGTAAGGTTCATCCCAAACAGCGGACAAACTAGAAAATGTAGTGTTCCCTTGCAGGTATGGATTATGCAGGAGGTAGTAGGGGTCTTCGTAGTCGAGCGGTGCAACTCGGATCGTCTGTCCATAAATAATCACGGTGCACAGCGCAATCAAAACAGCACCGACAAGCGGTACTAACCGCGAACGCTCGCCCGGCCAAGCGTGCGTGACAGTTTTCTTTTCTTCGCGCTCCGCTCTTCGCTCGACTTGGCGGACGGGCTCTGCCCTTAGTGACTGCTGGCGTCGCTTTCGGCTCATAAGAGAAATCGATTCTAGAGCACAAAGTTAAAAGCAAGCAAAAATCGTTGAACCTATTAAATGAGCGTATAGAACTCATCCCAACCTTAAAATCCTGTACCGCACACACACCAAGCGTCGACGGCGTTCCGACCTTCTACAGAGATAAAGCGTGTGCGCAGTGATTCATGCCGCCGCACAATCTCTTGCAGGGTTCTTTCCAGCTCTCCGGCATGGAGCGGTCCTTCAATCTGCACCGCGCCATGAACGTTATAAGAGACGTTGCCCGGTTCCAACTGGTCAATGAACCAGAGGCGTTGTTGCGCATAGGACAGCGGAAGCGGCTCCCCTCTTTCCACAGACTGAATGGGCGGAAGTTCCAAGCCAAACTTCTGTCCGCTGGCGTGGTCGATGCTGATAGCTAGTTGCGCAATGGTTGCGAATTCAAACAATGCGCGCAGCGGCAATTCGAGAGAAAAAGCATCCTGAATGCGCGAGATCTGATGACACGGGTGTTCGATCGTTGGGCGAATGACAGTCGAAATGCCGACTCCACGTCGGCCCGCTTTAAGGGACCGGGGATTAAGGATGATTCACCAAATGTGGATAGCTCTGACGCGAGGGGGGCCGGAACGGCCTTGGATCACCTGGGTCTCGAGCACGATCTCTATGTTTTTCATCTGCCAATCCTGCGGAGCGTGCGCCAATATTTCTTGCATCCGATGTTCGTCGACGAGAAATTCACCCGCCGCCACCGTTCCACCGCGACCGATTCCGGCTGCAACCACCGCATACTGATCGGTATCGGGGGGGATGAACCGGGCAACGATGGCGTAATCTTTGTAGTCTTCTGTCTTCTGCAGCGAACGGTCGAGCAGCCATTCCCGCTTCTCGGGATGCTCGCGATCTTCAATCCAGAGTTTCGACATCGACGTATCATTCACGAAATGGAAGCGCAGCCCGGAGGTTAGCCGCAAGGTCCACGTATTGTCGAAGGCGCCGATGAAAACGGAAGGGCTGCGGCGAAGGTCCGTGAGGCTGGTCGTGGACTCCCCGAGCACGCGATAGTTCTTGCTATACGAGCGCAAGGTTCCGGCGACGTTCACCAGAGGACTCAGATCATCAATGATCACGGTGACCATGGTGTCGGGAAGCGTGATCTCTTTTTGCGGGTCGCCCGCATCGCGCAGCCGAATGTTTGCATACTGCACCTGGTCGGCGATACAGAACAGGGCAGGATCGGGGGACTTCACAAACGGCGCCCAGAACTCGCGCAAGATCGTCGGCCGGGATCCTCGCCACCAGATGCCCGCCGCTGCAATCGTCACCAAGATCGCCAGGATAAGGAGAAGCGCTTTTGTAGAGATCCATCGATGCGGGACAGACTTAGCCTGTTCGGATTCAGTCGCAGTTTGAACGGTAACCGAGGAGCCGTTTGGGGGCGCGGAAGGAGCTACTGCCAGTCCGTTCGGATAGCCGGGCCAGGAGAACTGGGGCGCATAGGAACCGGACGGCAGGAAAAGCCGAATTTCCTGGCCGCGCTTGGGGTCGTGATAGTACTGGTCAATGCGTTTGCGGATTTCTGCGGCAGTAACGCGAACGATCGGATCAATAGTGGTATCGTAATCCGGCGGGCGGTCAAAAACCTCGATGCCGAGGATTCGCTCCTTCAGATCATGTCCCTGGCCTTCCAGCGTGCGCCCGACTACGAACCTCAAGAACTGGGCATAGCGCTTGCTGGAATGGAAAAGAGGGGAGGCCAGCAGCCGTTCCAGCTGTTGCTGAACTGCTCCCTTTTCTAGTTCGCTGGACGGAGTCCAGCTCTCAATGACTGGCTCTGTTATCAATCGACTCCGGCCTTCCCATAGGCGTCACTACGCTGTGACCAAACAGGATTCTGCGGCGAGCAAACTCTGCTGTCGGGATACTACTGCGGCTGACCAAGCGAGTTCAACCGTAAAACACACAGCGAACCATCTTTTCTCCCTTTTCTTAACGGTCTCGGAAACATCTGAAATCAAAGGAGAAAGTCCGCTACTGAATCGATTATCCTTCTTATCCCCTTCTTCTTACCTGTAAACGCTTGCTATTTGCTAATGGCGCGCCCCACTATCGCGGCTTGGTTTGGGTTCGTATAAGTATTTCCGGACGGACCCAAGGCCGCGGTCTAGTCCGCATACGCTCGGCTGCAACCGGGTCGGGGAAGAGGCACAGGAGAGTACTAATGTTGCGTAAAGTGCGTTGGCAGGCATGCTTCGTATTCGCGGTTCTCGCCGCGTTCCTGGGTGGCAACTACCTTCAGGCTCAAAATCAGCAGGTGGCCGCAACCCTGAGCGGTGCAATCACTGACCCCACCGGACTGGCATTGAAAGGTGCGAAGGTGACCCTCACTAGCACGCAAAACGGTATCAGCCGCCACTATGTGACTCAAGAGGACGGTCTGTACTCATTTACCCTGCTCCCTGCCGCCGTTTATACCTTGGAAGTCGACGTCTCTGGCTTCAAGGACTTCAAGCAGCATGGCCTTTCGCTGGAAGCAGGTCAGACCGCGCGTCAAGATGTGCGGCTGGCAGTAGGCTCCACGTCCGAAACCATCGAAGTTACCGCTCAAGCTCCGCTTCTTAATACGGACAACGCAAACATTTCCTCTGACATTTCAGCCAGACAATTGGCGGAGACCCCGTTGAACCTGCGCAACATAATAAGCCTCGCCGAGCTGAACTCCTCGGTGAGCAATACCGCCGAAGAGCAGGTTGTGGGAGCTCCCGGCATCTCGGGGAGTGCTGACCAGGATGTTTCGTTTCTGAACTTTGGCGGCACATTCTTTGGCACCGCGCAATATCTTCTGGATGGCACCTGGGACACGCGATTGGACTGGGGCGGCGTGCTTTACGTCCCTTCCATAGATGATGTTCAGGAATTCAAAATCCAGACCAATGCATTTACGGCGCAGTATGGATGGAGCAGCGGCAACGTTATTAACGTGGTCACCAAGTCGGGGACGAATCAGATTCACGGCGACGCATGGGAGTTTTACCGGAACAGCGCCTATGACGCCCGGTACTATTTCAACAATAGCGGCCAACCGCCCTTCCACCGAAACCAGTTCGGGGCCACGTTAGGGGGCCCCATCATCAAAAACAAGCTGTACTTTTTTGCCTACTACGAAGGTCTGCGGCAGGCGACGCCTGCTACTTTCGGTCCGGTCACCATGCCCACAGGCAACGAAAGAACGGGAATCTTTACTGCCTCGCTGGGGGACCAGACCGGTACGGATTACCTTGGACGGCCGATCTATACTGGCGAAATTTACAACCCATTCAGCACTCGGCTGGTCACCTGCGGAGGGACCGATACCGTAACCGGTAATTCGGTCAACTGTCCTGCGGGAGCGACGACCGAGTACATCCGCGATCCCGTTTCCGGAAATATCGTAACCGGTCTGGGCGTCACCAACGTTATCCCCACCGGCCTGATAGATTCGATTGCCAGCAAGATTGCGGGTGGCAGTTACTGGCCGACCCCGACCACGACCGCCCTCATCAACAACTTCACTTCGGCTTCCTCTGCCGCGGCGCACTCGAACGAGTACTCGGGCCGTGTTGACTACAACTTATCTATTAATGACCGCTTCTTCGGGCGATGGTCGCAGAAGTACGAGCAGAAAATTAACTTTCCCACGTACTACGGAGCATCCGACCCAGGCGGGCCAGGTGTCGTTGCTCCCAACAACCGATACAGTGTGGATGTCGGATACACCCACATTTTCAACCCGACATTGACCATGAACGCGAATCTGGGCGTAAACCGCCACGTCGAGCAATCGGTGACGCAGAGTTTTGGGTATAAGTCTTCAGCACTAGGCTTGCCGTCGTTCGTGGACGGAATTGCGCCGAGCTTCCCTGAAGTCCAGCCCCAAAGCTATGCGGCTCTAGGCGCGCAGGCCGGACTCGACAATTATCAGGTTCCCCAAACTTTGTGGACTGGTTCTGTGGATTTCACCAAGGTCCACGGCAAGCATCAACTGTCATTCGGATTCATGGATGTTTGGGCCCGCATCGACGGTGGCCACTATGCGAACACCGTTCTGCAGTTCCAGACCACGTCTACCGCTGGACCGGATCCCCAAAATGCAACGGCCGGAACGGGCGACGGTTTTGCTTCGTTCCTAATGGGTGTGGGCAGCGGAACCGATCAGACCGGGTATAACAAATTTCCTGCCACCGACAAGAACCTATTTGGCTGGTATTTACAGGATGACTGGAAGATAGATCCGAAGCTCACCATCAACCTCGGTCTGCGCTATGAAATCCAGCACGCCCCAACGGAAAGGACGAACGCGCAGGAATACTTTGACTTCAACGCCGTAAATCCGATCAGCGCCGCGGTAGGCACAAACTATCCGGGCGAGCTTGTGTTCAACAGCAGCGGCAACCGCGGGCTCTATGATACCCAGTACAAGAACTTTGCCCCAAGAATTGGTGCGGCGTACAGGCTTCGTGACAAGCTGGTGTTACGCGCCGGATATGGCGTCTTCTTCGTGCCAAACTACTACGGTCAAGGTCCCAACATCGGCTACTCGCAGGGGACACCGTGGGTCACAAGTCTTAACAGTGGACTCAACCCATTTACCACTCTTAGCGGAAACCCGGCCCTGAACTGTAGCAATGGCGGGACGTCCACGCCTTGCCAAAGTGCGTTCCCGAACGGCGAAGTTGCGCCAACGGGAAATTCGCTAGGCGCATTGACAGACGTTGGTTTCGGCTTGAATCCAGTAGTTGATAATGTCCGCCACTCTGCATATGTGCAGCAGTGGATGACGGGCGCTCAATACTCGCTTACGAACAATGATCTGATCGACATCAGTTATGTTGGGAACCACGGCGTCCACGTATTGTCACAGTACTTGGAGTGGGACGAGATACCCGCATCCGATCTCAGCCTCGGCAGTCAGTTGCTCAGCCCGGTTGCCAATCCGTTCTTCGGACATATAACCTCCAGCGGTTGCGGCCTGGATCAGCCCACGGTCCCTATGGGCCAGTTGCTGCGCCGCTTTCCTGAATACTGCAGCGTGACCGAGGCACCCCCAGCCGTAGGCGGTTCGACCTATAACGCACTACAGGCCACTTACACTCACCGTTGGCATTCGGGGCTGGATCTGAATGTTTCCTACACCTACTCCAAATTTATGGACGACGTGCAGGGCGCCGCCGGATGGGCCTTCCCCGGCAGCGGAAGCTCGGTGCGAAACTCGTATAACCTGGCTGCAGAGCACTCGGTGGACGTGACCGACACCCCGCATAGCCTGGTGGTCAACTACAACTACGAACTCCCATTCGGCGCCGGCAAATTGCTCGGCAGCAGTTGGAGCCGGCCCGTGAATGCAGTCCTTGGTGGATGGCAATGGAGCGGGATTCTAACCGCTAAATCCGGATTGCCGCTCTCTATCAATCCGGCCACCAACAACACCGGCGGATTCGGATTCAATCAGAGACCCGACCTTGTCTCGGGAGTCAATCCGGTTCCACAGAATCAGTCGATCACGGATTGGATCAATCCTGCGGCATTTGCCCAGCCTGCGGCCTACACATTTGGCGATTCCCCGCGGTTCCTGTCGAATCTGAGAGCGCCCAGATTCGTCAACTACGACATGGGCATCGGAAAATGGTGGAGCCTCGGCGATGTGAGAAGGCTGCAGTTCCGCGTCGAAATGTTCAATGTGTTCAATCATCCGAACTTCTTCGAGCCAGACACCAATCTGGGCGACAGCAATTTCGGAACAATCACTTCCGCCTATCCCGCAAGAAGCGTCCAGTTCGGAGGAAAATTCTACTGGTAGCTCCCAAGGTTGCCAGCCAGTCCAACCATTCAGCGATGCCTGGCGGCTTCGAATCCGCCAGGCACTCTGAACCGACATGGTAAATTGTCCCCCGACTTCGGGTATCGATGCAAATGAGAAATCTACTCCGCGGCATTGCCTCGCTCAGATTCATGTGTCTCTTGGGCGTCTTCCTGCAGACTGCGCTCGTGAACGGGGCAGTTACCCCCAATCGCTACGATCCGGGCGCCGATCCTCGGGCGGTGGTGCTAGCCGGCTCGGCGCGATTCACGGTTCTTACACCTCAGCTCATCCGCTTGGAGTGGGCTAAGGACGCGAAGTTTGAAGATCATGCATCTTTCGCCTTCGTGAATCGCACGCTTCCGGTTCCGCCATTCACACGGCAGATCGGACCCGGCCACCGCGTGGTTCTGAAGACCAGTGCATTGACGCTGGTCTACGATCCCGCGTATACCGACGGTAAGTTCACCCCTTCCGACCTTACTGTTTCGTTCAGCCTCAACGGAAGAGAAGTCGTATGGAAACCGGGGACCGAAGACACCGGCAATCTTCTGGGCACCACCCGCACGCTTGATACTGCCCGCGGTGGAGTGAAACTGGAGCCCGGCCTGATATCGCGTGACGGCTGGACACTCGTGGACGACAGCGCCCGCCCGCTCTTCGATGCGGCCGATTTCAGCTTTCGTGCGGGTGAGCGGAGCGCATGGCCCTGGGTGATGTTGCGTCCCGCGGGCGAGCGGCAGGACTGGTATTTCTTCGGCTATGGGCACGATTACAAAGGCGCCCTGCATGACTTCACTCGGGTCGCAGGCCAGATCCCGCTGCCGCCACGATTCGCCTTCGGCGCCTGGTGGTCGCGCTACTGGTCTTACAGCGATCAGGAATTCGAGCAGCTGCTGCAACAATTCCGCACGCATGACACTCCTCTGAGCGTGCTGGTGATGGACATCGACTGGCATCCCACCTTCAACCAAGTCGTTGGTAACAACAAAGTGGATGCGTCGGGTCACCGTCTTGGCTGGACCGGCTATTCCTGGAACAAACTCCTATTCCCCGATCCGGCAAGTTTTCTGTCGAGTGTTCACGAACAGGGGCTGAAGACCACGCTCAATGTTCATCCGGCGTCGGGCATTCAACCTTGGGAAGACAGCTATCCTGCAATGGCACGCTCGATGGGAATCGATTCCGCCAGCAAGCAATATGTGCCCTTCGACATCACGGACAGGAAATTCGCGGCCAACTACTTGAAGTATGTGATCCATCCCCTCGAGCAGCAGGGGATCGATTTCTTCTGGCTCGACTGGCAACAGGAGGACGCGACAAAACTTGCCGGCGTGAATCCCACGTGGTGGTTGAACTATGTGTTCTTTACCGACCAGGAACGCGAGAAGAAACGGGCACTGCTGTTTCATCGTTGGGGTGGGCTGGGCAACCATCGTTACCAGATCGGCTTTTCGGGGGACACCGTTTCGGTCTGGGACTCGCTCGCATTTCAACCCTATTTCACGGCAACGGCAGCGAACGTCGGGTATACGTATTGGAGCCATGACATTGGCGGCCACCAGCCGGGTGCGATTGAACCGGAGCTTTACTTGCGCTGGATTCAGTGGGGAATTTTCAGCCCAATCCTGCGGACTCACACCACGAAGAATCCGGAGGCGGAGAGGCGCATCTGGGCGTATCCCGAGCCCTACTCAGATCTGATGCGGCAATGTTTCGTGCGTCGTGACGAGATGCAGCCCTACATCTACACCGAAGCCAGAAAAACCCACGACACCGGTGTTGGATTCCTCCGGCCGCTCTACTATGACTGGCCGGAAGCCCCCGAAGCGTACGAAGCAAAGAACGAATACATGTTCGGCGACAGCATTCTCGCCGATCCGATAACACAACCGGTAGCGAAGGATTCCCAGCTTGCCCAAACGACCATCTGGCTCCCTCCCGGAGACTGGGTCGAGTGGGACACCGGAGCACGTCTGCAAGGCCCTGCAGCGCTGGAGCGCAGTTTCTCTCTCAGCCAAATTCCCGTGTACGTGAAGGTAGGAAGCATCATTCCGATGCAACCCGCAACGCATCTTCCAAAAACATCGACAGAGCCGCTGATTTTAGGCGTCTTTCCTATGAACGATGGGCAGGTTTCGACGTATCGCGTTTATGAGGATGCGGGGGACACGCCAGGATACGAGTACGGAGAGAGCGCATGGACTCCGATTCGCGCGTCGTTAAATGGCGATGGGACATTATTGAACATCAACGTTGCGCCTGTCGAAGGCCGCTACCCGGGAATGCCAACCGAGCGCGCTTATGAACTGAGACTTCCTGGAAGCTGGCCTCCCTCGGCAGTGAGCGTAAACGGTGAGCCGTTGCGCTTTGCCAAGCGAAAGGGCACAATCGGCTGGTGCTTTGATGGCGATACTCTGACGACGATTGTGACTACTCCGCGCGTTTCCGTGAATAGCACGCTCAAAATCTCGCTGCGCATTGGGCCGGACATGGCGCACCATCGCTCGCTCCTCGATGCATTCGCGGGCAAGCTGGCGCGGTTACGCGAAACGTACGATCTGCTGAACGCCAATTGGCCTGTAGCGTGGTCTCCGGACGGGCTGGTGAACGCTATGCAAACCGGCGACCGCATTGGTTATTTTCCAACGACTGCGCTGGATGAAATCAGTGGGTTACAAAAGAACCTCGCTGCTTTGCCGGAGTCGATCGAGGCGATGCGCGCAACGGAGTCTTCCCCTGCGTTCGCAACAACAAGGGAATCCAGCTCGGACCATCCACAAAGTAAACTCCTGCTCTACAACTCGGCAATTAATACTGCGCTGGCGCATATTGCGGGCATCAGTGCAACGCAGCCACGGACAAGTAGCGAAGTGAGGACGGCGGCGGAGCCGTAGCCTGAGTGCAAAGCGTTGTTCGCAAACGCGGTATTCTGCTCGTGCTGGCGGCTCTCCCTGTCTTTGCCCAGCTTGTAACTCGCGCGCCGCAATTCCAACTCACGCCGCTCCACGGTGTCGATTTCGTCCTGCGCAATTCGCCAACCCCGCGCAAGTACTTGATTGAGACCATGCCCGGCGGTGTGGCCCTGCTCGATTACAACAATGACGGCCTGCTCGATGTTTTTCTGGTGAATGCAGGCCACGTGCCGGACCCACTACGCAGTCCGGTTCACTTCGAGCGGGACAACCCTGCATACTGGAACCGCCTTTACCGTCAAAACAAAGACGGGACATTCACCGACGTCACTGTGCAAGCCGGCCTGCAGCACGCGGGCGACACCAACTACGGAATGGGAGTTGCCGTCGGGGACTACGACAACGATGGTTTTCCTGACATTTACGTGACCAACTTTGGGAAGAACATCCTTTACCACAACAATGGCGACGGCACTTTCACCGATGTTACGGCGAAGGCCGGAGTGGCGGCGGGCGGATGGTCGGTATCGGCAGGATTCTTTGACTACGACAACGATGGAAAGCTGGATCTGTTTGTAACCCGCTACCTTGACTGGACTCCGGAAACGAGCAAGACCTGTGGCCGGATCGAAGAGCCGATGTATTGCCCTCCCGGCGAATTCGGCTCGACAACGAACATTCTTTACCACAACCGCGGGGACGGCACGTTTGAGGATGTAAGTGTGTCTTCCGGAATCGCCGCAAAAAAAGGGCGTGGATTGGGAGTTGCCTTTGCCGACTATGATGGAGACGGCTTTACGGATATTTTTGTAGCCAACGATGCGATCGAGCAGTTCCTTTTTCACAATAACGGAAACGGCACATTCAGCGAGGTTGCGCTTGACTCAGGCGCGGCCCTGAACAACTCCGGCAAAGTGCCCTCGGGAATGGGCGTCGCTTTCCAGGACTACGATAACGACGGCCTTCCTGATCTTCTTATCACGCAATTGCCCCACGAGCCGTACGTTTTGTTTCACAATGATGGAAACAAATCATTTAGTGCGCAGGAGCTGGAGGCCGGATTCGGCGCGCTCTCTGAAACCTCGTCCGGGTGGGGAGTTGGCCTCGAGGATTTTGACAATGATGGTTGGAAAGATGCGTTCATAGTGCAGGGCCACGTTTTCGATAACGTGCACTCGTACGACAACTCCCTTCGGTACCGCGACGTTCCTTTGCTGGCTTTGAACAATCGCGGTCACTTCGAAAGGGGGAATGTCGGGCCTACTCGGGCCGTAGCCGGTCGCGGCGCCGCTTTCGGCGATCTTAATAATGATGGGTGGATCGACGCAGTTACGACCTCACTCGGGGACGGGCCGCAATTCTATTTGAATCGCGGCGGCAAATTGCACTGGCTGACGATTACGCTTCGCGGGATGAGTAGCAACCGTGACGGATATGGGGCTCGCGTTCAGGTCAATGGTCAAGTGAGATTCGCGACCGCCGCGGGAAGTTATCTTTCCTCGAGCGACAAGCGATTGCATTTCGGCTTGGGAGATAATAGCAAGGCGGAAATTGAAATCCGTTGGCCCTCAAAAATTCGTCAGACCTTACGAGATGTTCCAGCAGATCAGTTTCTTATCATCAAGGAGCCTGAGCGGAAATGATCCAGGCACTCTTCTTTCTGCATTTGTTTCTTCAGCGGCAGGCAGTTGCGCCTCAAGGGGCAGCTCCAGCGAGGGTGCTGCTACAGTCGGGCATCGCTGCGGAAAACCGCAATGACCTCGACCGCGCCTTGGCTGAATTTCGCAAAGCTGCAGAATTGGATCCGTCTTCGCCGGAAGTTCTTCTCCGCCTCGGCGACGCCTACATGAAGAAACATGACGCTGCCGAGGCCATTGCGCCTCTGAAGCGTGCCGCCGGGTTGAACCCCGGCTCCGTTCCCATTCAGCAGCTGTTGGGTTACGCGCTGTTGGCGCAAGGCTATGCCGCTGAGGCAATTCCTCATCTCGAGACTGCTCGTGATCCGGGTGCCTTAGGAATCGCACAACTGGAAAACGACGAGCCTGCCAAGGCGATGGTTAACTTGCAGTCCGCGTTGGAAAGCGATCCCGACAATCCTGATCTTCTCTTTTATGTGAGCCGCGCCGCAACGGCTGCGGGTTCGCAATCAACCGACAAACTTCTTGCGGCATTTCCAAGCTCTGCGCGAGCGCACCAGACTCGTGGGCAGGGTTACCACCAGATGAAGATGATTCCTGAGGCGGTGAAGGAGTACGAGCAGGCAATCGCAATTCGCCCCGACTTGCCCGGCCTGCATCTCGAACTTGGGGAAATCTATGCTGGGCGCACCGAGTGGCCGAAGGCAGAAGAGCAGTTTCGCGCCGAGACGAAGTCGCAGCCGGGCAGCGCGGAGGCTGCGTTTCGACTGGGCGACGCGCTCGTGCAGGAAGGAAAAATGAAAGAGGCCGCTGAGGAACTGCGGCGGTCCGATTCGCTCCATCCCAATATGCCGGAAACACTCTATGCGATGGGGCGCGCATTGGCCGCCGCTGATGCGAGCGCAGCCGAGCAGGCGCTTACCAGCGTGCTTAAGATCGAGCAAAATACTTCACTCGCTGCACAGGCCGACCTGCTTCTCGCCTCAATCCATAGAAAGCAGGGCAAGTCCGCTCTGGCCAGCCGCGAAATGGAGGACTATCGTCGAATCCAAGGCTTGAGGGGACAGTAAATTCGTTGCTCGTCAACGACTCAAAGAGAGTGAGTCTTTGAGACACTGGATTTGTGGGATAGTTTCCACGCACGAGAGACGTTTTGGTTGCAATGTCTCTTCATGCATCGCCGAGAGTCGTCAGCCAGACGTAGGTTGTGGGCAGCCAATCCCTCAGAGCGCGATCTTCGGCCAGTCGGCGTGGGAACTGCAGGTGGTGTACCGGCGGACCATCTCGACGGCGTCCGCGCGCAGCAAATCGCGGACTTTCTGGACAGCCTTGTCCAGCAGCTCCGGCACCCCCTTGATGCCAGTCGGAGAGGTGCAACCACGAAATTCCAAGCATGGCGAGGATTATTATGACAGAGACACAACGACGGTGCCGTTCGAAGGGCGAACCCCAACTAAGACCGCGGCGAAGATTGATGTTCGATTTCTATCAACTCGATACTCGCGCGATGCTCGCATTCATCCTGCTCGGGGCAATCTGGGCGCCGCCGTCGTTTGCGCAGCAGGACCCGGCTCTTCATCCCAAATACAGCGTGCAATTTTTCCAGTTGGCGGTGGAAAACCAGGATCTGCGCATGGCCTTCCGTGACGTGGAGCCCACGGGCGCTTCCAACGGAAAGGCCGTGCTTCTGCTACACGGAAAGAATTTCTCCGGCTTTTACTGGGAACCTACCATCGAGTTCCTGGCGCAGCAAGGCTATCGCGTCATTGCCCCTGACCAATTAGGGTTCGGCGCTTCCTCACGGCCGGACATCCATTACAGCTTCCACCAGATGGCTCAGAATACGAAGGCGCTGCTCGATCATTTGGGCATCCAGCAGGTCGACGTGATTGCGCATTCGATGGGCGGGATGCTGGGCGTGCGCTTCGCGCTGCTGTTCCCCGAGAGGGTCGAGAAACTAGTATTGGAAACCCGCTCGGGCTCGAAGACTACCGCAAACTCGTCCCTTACACCCCATTGCAACAGCAGTACGCGGCGGAGTTGAGCCAGACCTACGAGAAAATGCGCGATTACCAGAAAAGCCATTACCCGGGAGCATGGAAGCCGGAATATGAGGTCTACGTGCGGGATCAAGCCAGCGTCCTCAGCACGGGCGAGTATCCGCGCGATGCCTGGTCTTCGACGCTCACCTACCAGATGATCTACGAACAGCCCGTCGTTTACGAAATGGCCGAGATCAGCCGCCCGACGCTACTGATCATCGGACAAGCCGATCGCACCGTCGTGGGCAAAGATCGCTTGCCGCCCAGCTTACAATCCGTCGCGGGACAGTTCCCCGAACTTGGCCGCACGGCACATTCCGCCATCAGGGGCTCAACCCTGGTCGAGGTTCCCGATTGCGGCCACATACCGCACATCCAGAAGCCTGAGCAGTTTCGCAATGCGATAGTGACGTTCTTCGCCGCCGCGCCTTCATTGCGCTGATGCCCTGCGCAGCCTGTTGCATGCGGAGTGAATGGGACGTATCGTCGGCCAACCTTACCTTGGGATAACTTCATGCTGCCCATGATCCGACCAGAATCAGCAAGCACTATGCGACATATCGGTACTAGTCTGCGCTACATCCGCGTCGGCCTCACAAGGCGTTTCGCTGAGCTAGCCGTTTTCGACGCGCGCCTTTATATCCGCGTACGCCGCATCGATGAGCCTGCTCAGCTCAGCGGCGTTTGTGGCCGTCGCCGGTTTCAACTTCACGTGGCGCATGAACTTGCCGGTGCCTTGCAGCAAGCGCGCCGGATCCGGCAGCGCAGCCCCGTGAAAGAACCCAACGTTTACATGCGAAGTGAATACATTGACGTAGGCGAAGGGCGCATCTCCCAAACATGCAACCGGACAGCCGTCATGGAAAAGCTCCCGGACTTCGTCCCCGCATCTTCGCATCATCTCAAACCACTGATGCGCGATGGCTCCCAATCCACCTGCATGCTCTTTCATCCATGCATCGATGGCTGGATCCCGCTCGACAGCGCCGTTGAATCGCAACAATTCCGTTCTCATCGTCGCTCCACTTTCTGCTTTCGAGATCTGTAGTTACGTAGCGCCGTTGCCTTCCCTCCAGCAAAATCGCTCGTCTGGAACATTCGTTCTAGTCGAGGGTTGTCGCTCCCGGCTAACGCCGCAGTCCACAAGGCGTTGAACGCAGCCGGATTTTTTTACCCAAAATTCATCTCCTCTTAAACTTTCATTAACTTGGTGCGTTACCCGTGCGTCATAGTTTCCCCGCCTGAGGCGAGCCTTGTCGTTCATCCCTGTGCGGCAAATCCAACAGCGCACTCTGCCCGGTCGCTATAGCTCTTAAAGTACAATTGGCGTCAACCTAATTGCATGGAGAATGACGAGATTCGCAACACAAGCCACAAATGCACTTGGCCTCGGCTATTGCTGAGCTTGTCTGTGTCTGATGACCGGAAGATCTGGCCTCTGTCTATCGAGGAATGTGGTTTTGCTAGCCACGAGAACTCGATTGAACCTGGGCGATCTGCCATGAACATTGGTTTCCCCCGCAGGTCAATTCGATGAAAACCAGTTCGAAAACCAAAGCCCTCCGTCCATTCGCGGCAATACCAAGGCTGCCCACTATCCACTTGATTCTCGCCGCATTATTCCTTTTAGCCGACACGTCCCCGTTGCCGACTCAAAACACTGTACTCAGCGGCGGAATCGGCGGCCGCGTCACCGACCAAGCGGGAGCAGTTGTATCAGGAGCGTTGGTGGTTCTGCGCAATCTGGCGACCGGGCTGCAACAGTCCTCGACCACGAATCGCGCCGGACTCTATCAATTCCTGGCTCTCATGCCGGGAACGTATTCGGTCACGACGACCGGAAAAGGTTTTCACGATGTCGAGGCCCTGGTGCGAGTGCAGGTGGGAAGCACTACTTTGCAGGATCTCGCGCTAAAAGTGGGAGTCGGCGGAGAGACAGTGAAGGTCACCGGAACGATGCCCCTTTTGCGGCCCGCGGAATCCTCGGCCAGCACCGTGCTTGACCGGTCGCTCCTTGATGAGCTGCCGCTCAATGGACGCCGCTACACCGATTTCACGGCGCTGACGCCGAATACCAGCTATGACGGCGATACTGGCTTGGTAAGCATCGCCGGACAACAAGGCGGGGAAGACTCCGGGTACGCCAATGGAAACGGTTCGAACGCCTTTACCGTCGACGGAACCAATGCCACCAATAACTACTTTGCCGATATTATCGGGCGTTATCGCATTCCTTATTTATATGGCGAAGAAGCCATCCAGGAGTTCCAGGTCTCGGTCAGCCCTTACTCCGCCGTGTATGGTGGAGGAGCGGGGTTCGTCAACGCTGTCACTCGTTCGGGGAGCAACACGTTTCATGGAGGTACCTTCTACTACAACCGCAACTCAGCTACCGGAGCGAACGACGTTCTCGACGAAGCCGCGGGATTTCCGAAACCAGAGGATAGTCTGCAGCAATTCGGCGCCGGTCTGGGCGGGCCGATTGTGCGAAACCGTCTGTGGTTTTTTGTCGATTACGAACAGCAACTGCGGAACGATCCCATTTCCGTGATTAATCAGGCGCTGGTGAGCACGCAGCAGGGATTCTTGTCTTCGAACTTTGGAATTCCGGATGGGACTCCGCTCCCGGCACCGAACGGACCTTTACCTGTGCCCGGCACCGATACCGCGCCGAGTGCAACCAATCCTGTGTACTTGCAACAGGTGTCCAACGTCATCCATGCGCTGAATTCCAACTTGGGCAGCGGGCCAAGGAGGCGCAACGACCTGGTCATTACCCCCCGGCTGGATTACCAGGCGACTTCCCGGGACAGCTTGTTCCTCAGCTTGAACTTCAATCATTTCAACTCGCCGGGAGGTGTGATTACCGATCCGACAGTCGGCAATTATGGCTTGCAAACCCTGGCTAATGCCTACGTACATACGTTTGAAACCGGTTTCGGATGGACGCATTCGTTTTCCTCAACCCTGTTAAATGAGTTCCACGCCGGTGCCTCGCAAGACAACGAAGTTTCGACTCCCACGGATCTAGCTCCGAATACACCAACGGTGATTCTGGATAGTCCGGCTTTTACTCTGGGAAACGCCGCGTTTTCGATCGGAAGAGTTTTCGAAAGACAGTATTCCATTTCGGAGCGACTGGACTACCTGATTGGCAAGCACACATTGCAATTTGGCTTCGATTGGAGCCGATCAGTGGATGCGGATACCGATGATGGTGGGGCCGATCCGAACGAGGCTCTCGATTTCGGATCGCCGCTGGGGCTCTACGAATTTCCCAGCCTCGAAGCTTTTGCTCTCGGACAATACATCAATTTTAGCCAAGCAGCGGGGAATCCGAGATTCTCTTTTTCGGTGCCCTACTACGGGTTCTACGCGCAAGACTCATTTCGGGCGCTGCCGAACTTGACGCTTGAAATGGGCGTACGCGAGGACTTTCAGGTGTACCCACAGCCCGCGGCGAATCCAGCCTTCCCGCTGACCGGGCAATATCCCAACCAATTCCAGCGGGTAGCTCCGCGTTTCGGATTTGCCTGGCAGCCGATGGAGAAGACTGTGGTGCGGGGAGGTTTCGGGCAGTTCTACACCAACATGAACGGGTTGAACTATCGTAACGCGGTGATCTCGAACGGGCTGGCCTCACAGCAATCGGAGGTGAATGCGGCATACGATGGCGGCATTCCGAACCAGCAACTGCCAACATTCCCGAATATTCTGCCGTCAAACTCGCCGCTATTCCAGGCTGCTCCGGACATTTCGCTGATTTCGCCGCAATTCCGTGTGCCGTATATTCTGCAGGCAAGTCTGCAAATCGAGCGCGAGATTGCCGAGAATACGACGCTGAGCGTGGGCACGATGTGGAATCATGGAGTTCACCTCCTCTCCGGCAGCGCGTATGACCTGAATCTGAATCCGCTGCAAGGAGCGACGACGTATATCGTATGTCCTCCCAACGCGGCGGCTCTGCCGTGCAACGGTCCTATTTATGTGCTGCCGAACATGGATAATGGCCTGCTCACCGAAGGCCGAATCAATCCGAACCTGGGGCAGATCAACGAACTGATCAGTCCCGCTCAAAATCATTACAACTCTTTGTTCGTGCAGTTGCAGCGGCGCATGGTTAGAGGGTTGTCGATGCAGGCATCGTACACGTTCGCGAAGAGCATCATGCTCGACGGCATGGACTTCAATAATCAGTTTGACTTCAGCAATACGCATGCTCCTTCTCTGCTTGACCAGCGCCACCGGTTCACTCTGGCGGCGGTCTACGATCCACATCTCGAAAGGTTGATGGGCCCGGGCACGGCCCATAGTTTACTTTCCGGCTGGAAGCTGAGCAGCGTCATGGAGTTTTCTTCCGGACGACCGTATGCGGGATTGTTGAGCCCAGCTTGCACGACCGCGACGAACACTGGGAGCTTGCCGAGTCTAAGTTGCCAACCGTTCGGCAATGACAACCTCAACGACACGGCTTTCAATCAGGACACGGCCAACACCGCGGGCGGCATCAACGGTGCAGGCCCAACACCGGGAATCGGCCTGAATTCTTTTTATGGTCCGTGGCTGGAAAGGATAGACGCCGGCTTAGGGCGCGGCTTCGAAATCCGCGAAGGCAAAGAATTGGAATTTCAGGCGCAGGCATTCAACCTCTTCAATCATCCCAACTATTACGTGCAGAATGGAGATGGGATCAACCAACTGCAGTACAACCCGTTCGGGAGCAATTGCGGGGACGGAACGTCGCTGAACCAGACCTGCTATCTGGTGCCGAATTCAGGTCCGGGCAATTTTGGCGCTCTACAGGAAATTAGTCCCAACGGCCTTCCCAGGGTGTTGCAGTTTTCAGTGAGATTTACGTTCTAGGAGGCCAAGCCGTGAGAATTCTGGTAGTTGAGGATGAAGCCAAAACCGCACGACTTGCAGAACCCGGTTTCGTCGTCGATATCGCAGGAGATGGGCTCGATGGGCTACACCTGGCGCTGGTCTGAGGACAAGGCAATCGACGTAAGCTGCTCGACGATTGCCTTATCCTCATCCCGTTAGTGATGCGTTGAACTGACGTTCACCTTTCGCGAAATGACTGCGATGGCGGCGTCTCTATTGCACCGTATACCAACGAACGTAGTCCACCATCATCGGCCCCGGACTGGACAGGCCGCTGGTCGATCCACCCAGGGTGCCACCGATCGCCACATTCAAGATTGTGAAGATATCTTGATTAAATGGCCAAATCTCCCGAGGGTAGGCTGCTGGGTGTAACCGTGAAGAACGGCGACGATGCGTTGTCGACAAAGAACTGCATCTCGTTCGCCGTCCAAACTACCCCATAGGTATGGAAGGCAGTGTCGGTTGCTTCTCCGCTGAGGAAAGTAAAGCGTTCTCCGATTCCATCCCCTCCAGTCTTTTCAGTGTGAATCGGAACGCGACCTGGAAAACTGTTTCCATTCTGCTTGCCGTGTACGGGGTATTTTTTGCGGGATTTTTTCTAGGACACTGCTCGAATTATTCCACGATTCGCCGGCGAATTTTTCCTTCGAAGCGCATTCCCCTGAGCGTGCGAAAAAGACTCGCGATCAAGCCGGCAGGAGTTGCAGCCTAACTTGATCGCGAGCGCAGGACAGCGATGGAACGCGCCTTTAATTCGGCACGTACCAGCGAATGTAATCCACCGTCATGACCCCGGCGGGATTCGTCAGGCCGCTAATCGAGCCACCGAGCGTGCCACCCACGGCCACATTCAAGATCGTGAAGATTCCCTGGTTGAAGGGCCAGGTATCTCCCGAAGGAAGGATGCTGGGCGTAGCCGTGAAGAACGGTGCGGATGCATTGTCCACGAAGAACTGCATCTCGTTCTGCGTCCAGATGATCCCGTAGGTGTGGAAGGCCGTGTTAGTGGCTTGGCCGCTGGGGAAGGTATAACGCGCTCCGATGCCATCCCCTCCTGTATCCATCGTATGGATGGTGGAATTGTTGCCCGTCGTACCTGCTCCGCCATCCACCTGCGGAGACCAGTTCTCCATGATGTCGGCTTCGCCGCATGTGGGCCATGGAACGGTCGTGATGTTCTCTCCCAGAGTCCAGAATGCGGGCCACAGTCCTTGGTTGGTGGTATTTGGGAGCTCGATGCTGGCCTCGAAAATACCGTACGTGAAGTTTTGTTTCCCTTCCGTCTGCATGCGGCCGGAATACCACGTTCCACCGACTTCCAAAGGCTGGATCACGAGATGCCCGTTGCCGTCGATGTAGGCGTTGCTGGTGGCCGTGCTGAAGGTTGTGGGGCACCCGGAGGGATTGCCCGCATATCCCGGAGGCCCGCAGTAGACTTCGGCTTCACCGTTGCCCCAGCCGCTATTGTTCCCAAGATCGAAGTTCCACACCGTGGTGTCGGGAGCCCCCACGGCGCCATTAAATTCCTGGCACCATTGCGGAGTATAGGTGATTCCCCCGACTGTGATGTTTGCGACCCCTGAGCAATTGCCGGTCCCTCCACCGGAAGCCGACGTGGTGGCGCTGGCCGTAGCCGAGGCTGGCGATGTGCCGTCAGAATCGACTGCTTTTACGTAATAGGTGTAAGTGGTCGATGCCGTCAGGCCGGTTACGGTGTAGGTTGTGCCCGTCACTCCGCTCGCGACCAGCGTACCCGCGCTGGTATAAACGCTGTAGGAACTGATAGCGCAGTTAGCTGGAGGAGTCACCGCCGTCCAGCTCAAGGCGATAGAGCTGGAGGACGTTGCCGTCGCCGTCAGGCCGGTTGGAGCCGAAGGAGCGGTGGTGCAAGGGGCAGCAGTCTGAATTTCGATTCCGTTGACCGCTGCGTTGTCGGTGACCGTCGTGAAGACAATCACGATCTGACCGGAGGTATTAGCTGACTCCTCAAACTGCTCGACAACGGCCTTGTTCTCGCCGCCCGCCGTGGCAAAGATGTCGAAGTTGGTCAGCACCTGCGTGCCGTTGATGCTGACATCGAAGACGCGCTTGCCGGCCGCGGTCCAGTAGCCCTCGGAAAAGTGCAGGCGAACCTCGTAGTTTGCGCCAGGCGTGAGCCCGGGAATTGTGTAAGTGAAGTTTCCGTAGCGCTGCGTCAGATAGACAGCAGCCGGCGCCGGGCAGGTCACCCCCGTGGTGCTCACCGTCGCGGTAAAGCTGGAAGTGGTTCCACCCGAGAAGTCCTCGTCCGCTACCCAGGCTGTTCCAGAGATCGCCGGACCGGAGGAGTTGATGTCCAGCACATCCGTGCCGCAGCCGCTGGAAGTAGATCCCTCGATCTCGATTCCGTTGACCGCCGCATTGTCGGTGACCGTGGTGAAGACAATCACGATCTGGCCCGAGCTATTGGCGGTCGCTGTGAACTGCTCGATAACGGCTATGTTCTCGCCGCCCGCCGTGGCGAAGATGTCGAAGTTGGTCAGCACCTGCGTGCCGTTGATGCTAACGTCGAAGACGCGCTTGCCGGCCGCGTCCCAGTAGCCCTCGGAAAAGTGCAGGCGAACCGTGTAGCTGGCGCCAGCCGTCAACCCCGGAATCGTGTAGGTGAAATTGCCGTACCGCTGCGTCAGGTAGACGGCTTGGGGCGCTGGGTTGGTCACCTTGGAGGTGTTCACCGCCGCGGTAAAGCTGGACGCCGTGCCGCCCGAGAAATCTTCATCCGCAACATAGCTGGCGTCGCCGCCGCCCGAGTTGCTGACCGCGGGCCCGGCGGAGTTGATAGCCACGACGACCTGCGCCAAAGCAGGCCGTGGGGTTAACGTCAGGATCAACGGCGCCATGAATAAGCACAAGGCGGCCAAGATCGTGGAAAAGTTCACGTCTGCTCTTGGTTTCATTTGTGGTCCCTCATTCCTTCAGTTGGTTGTTTTGCTGCGTTTTGAACTTGACCGCGAACGCCAGGACAGTTGTGGAACGCGCAGGTGCCTCCATTCAGGCGTGTCTCGCGAATTTACAGAATGTAGGCGATGGAGGATACCGGCGAAACGTTATACTCGTTACATTCCGGTTTTCGTAACAGTTACATCCGGACGTTACATGGAGCTTCCGAGCGGGTATATATTCGAATTTGTACTTCGGGCCAAGACGCCTGAGGCTTTGGAATCGTGCCGGTATCGACGAAATAGGGCCCTCGAGGTTAAGGCCAGAATGAAGCAACGACAGTAGGGCAGTGGAGATTTGCGGTATGACCACTCGGGGGGCGATTCCTCACCCGGACCACATAGATCCGGGCCGCAGAGCCAAGGAGCAGGCAGCGTTATATGCAGTACTAGCCTCTGGGACCTTCGAAAACAAACCCCGGTTAGCCAACCTGCTGAAACATATTTGCGAAAGATACTTTGAGGGCAACACCGATTCCATCAAGGAGTATTCCATCGCGACCGATGTCTTTGGCCGGTCCCAATCCTTCGATCAGGCCACGGACTCCATCGTTCGGGTGGAAGTTTTTCGGCTGCGAAAGAAGCTGCACGAATTCTATGACGACGAAGGTGCGGATCAACCGATAGAGATTGTCGTGGCCACCGGGCATTATCGGCCCGAGTTCATTGATCGGATCCCGCGCGCGCGGTTGCAGGATCCGTCCCGCAATCCAGGGTTGATCGCGGCTTCGGCGGAACCGGAGCGCGGAGTCGAAAGCGGCGGGGTCGAAAGCCGCGGGGTCGAAACCAAAGACCTTTCCTGGACTCCGGACGCAGAAAAAGCTCATCGAAAAGATCGCATTCATCTGGAAGCGGTTCCGTCAAGGCTGGTAGACAAACCTACATTTGGCCTGCGCGGGTTTCTAGCGGTCGGCGCGATTTTAGCGACGGTGGCGGTTGGTTCGATGATTTGGTGGTTCAGTCGTGACCCTCATGCGAAGGCCAATAACGCTCCGGCTGCGTCGTCGTCCCCGACCACTTCTTTAGTTACAGGACCCGAGGTGCGCATTCGATGCGGATACTCGCGTCCCATCTTTAAGGACGCGGAAGGAAATGTATGGAGCGGAGATCGATACTTCGCTGGCGGCTTTGTCACAGAACTTCCCAACCAGCATATTGCCCGAACCCGAAACCCGGACTTATATCTCACGGCTAGAACGGGAGTCTTCTCCTATAAGATACCTCTCGCTCCAGGTACTTATGAATTACGACTCCATTTCGCCGAGACCACCTATAGCCCCGCCAGTTCGCTCGGCGGCGGAGAGAACAGCCGGGTATTCGACGTTCAACTCGATGGAAGCCCGCTTTTGAAGCAATTCGACATTGTTTCGGATGCGGGAGCAAATACCGCCGATGTGCGCGTATTTCGTGACATATCTCCCAACAAGGACGGCTATCTTCATCTCGACTTTGCGGGATCGTTAGGCCTTCCCATCATCAATGCTATTGAAATCGTACCCGGCTTGCCCCATTGCCTGCGCCCGATTCGCATGGTGGCTCAAAACAGTTTCTTCGTGGATGCGGCAGGCAATCTTTGGATGCCCGATACCTACTACAGCAGCGGCCAGCTTGCCGCAGATAAGGTTGTAATTGACGGCACTTCAGAGCCCGGCCTCTATGCCGGTGAACGGTACGGTAACTTCAACTACGCCCTTCCTGTGGACAAGGGAAGTTATAAGTTGACTCTATATTTTTCCGAGAAATACTGGGGATCGCAAGTCTTACAGAGAGGTGGAGCGGGCAGCCGCGTGTTCGATGTCTTTTGCAATGGCGTCGCACTTTCGCGCGGCCTCGATATTGTGAAAGAGGCGGGTCCTGGACGAGCATTAGTCAAGACTTATCGTGGTCTTCGGCCCAATGCTCAAGGCAAGTTAATCGTTTCTTTCGTCCCTGACGTCAACTACGCAAGCGTGAATGCCGTGGAAGTGGAAGAGGTGATACCTTAAGGTTCCCTAACAGGATACATACCATGTCCATGTGAAAACCACCTAGAGTGCTGGGCCCGTAGAGAGTGGCCGGAGGGTCACACACATTCCCGTTGCGCGCGGAACCGTCACGGTGTACCTGGCACCTTGGATACGGCTAACTACCGGCGAACTCGTGATGTGAGCTTCCCGGCTATCGAGAGCCGGAGCATGCAGCATCTTTCTCTCTATCGCCCCCGTTGTCCCAGCTCCAAAGTTCAGGCTTAATTCCACACTCTGCTCCGGGTCTTTGTTCAGGATGATGACGGCAATGTGGCCGCCGGGAAGTCTCGCGGCATAGGCGGTTGCGTCAACTCCCGCTGCCTGTAGGTGTGAATTGAAGTCAGCCGGGAAGAAACGACCTCCACTGAGCTCTCCCGCGAATTTGAGGCCGTAGGCCACCGGTTCCATCACATACTCTGAATCGAACGTCGCGATGGGAGTGTAGAAGGGGTGAGGATAAGTCCCGATCTGATCCGGGTTTCCGCCTTTCTCTTTGAGAAGGATGTCGCCGGGGAGAAACCCTCCGACGGAGTTTGCGACGGACTTGCCCGTGCCGCCATGCAAATTAATTCCGGAATAATTGTTGCTGGCGAGCAACAGCGAATAGTCGGCAGACCACAGCGCCGCAGCGAAAACATCGGACACACCGGGCTTGCCGCCGCGATAGCAAGTATTTCCTTCCGTCATGCGCACGCGGACGCCCATCTTATTAGCTGCGGCAGTCGCGGCATCCGCCGTCTTCTGAACCTTGGCCATCGTCGCTGGCTTCAGCAGGTTGGGAATGTTGACCTCGGGATTTGTTGCCGGGCCGCCGAAATAATAATGGTGGGTGAGCGTCGTCACGTGCGGTGGATTCTCGATCGGAGGCCACAAATCTGCGATCTCCGTTAGCCACCCCACATTGCCTGCAACATCCGGCATGCCGAACTTTGCCCCTGGAACGACGGAGGTCACGGCACGGGCAAGAGCAAGCCACTCCCGCAGATAGGTCTTCGTGGACCACGTTTTTGGATCGCGCAGATGACGGTCGAACAGATCGGCTTCGTTGCCAATCTGGAAGTACTGTAGACGCTCACCCAGAGTCTTAGCCACGAACGCCGCCTCCGCCGCTGCACGCTCCGGAGTATTGGTTCCCATTCCGATGCCATAGAGACAGGTCCAGCCGGTCGCTTTCAGAAAATCAGACAGATTCCGTACCGCCTCGGCGGTTACGGCGTAATACTGTGGCTTCGGCTCGCCTTCGACCACGCGAGTCTGCGGGTGCTTAGGTTCAGCAGAGCCGGGCGCTGCCTTCCACCAGGCAAACTCGCTGGTATTGCCGCCCAGGCGCAGCACGCCCCGCGGCGCCAGAGCTTTGAACTGTCGGATCAATCCGATATTGCTGGCCGCGAAGAAATTCGGGTCGGTCAGTTGCTGCACTTCGTATGACAGACCAACGAAGTCGTCAGGCATGTGGGGTCCTGTGGCCTCGGTTGAAAGCGTCAGAGTGACTGGGGCTCCCGTGCCGCGCTGCGCATGAAGGCGCGTGGCGGCAAGCGAGAGCGCGGCTGTGGCAAGGAATCTGCGTCGGCTGATCGTCGTCATCTTAAGTAAGAGTGTAATCGGGCGCGGGACCTGCAAGCTACCGCCATTTTACGGAGTACACGGCTTTATAGCTAAGACAAACGTTTGTCTTTATACTATTTCCGCAAGAAAATCCTTGACAGTTCGTGTGCGGCAATTGTAATGTCCGTTCCGGGTAGTCGATTTGAACTAGACAACCGATTGTCTGTAATAGCCTTTGTTGCGTCCCTGAAGCCGCAGTATGGGCGTTAATTTCTGGTGGAGGAACTCCATGACGAGCTTTACTCGCTGGGCTGTCGTATTTTGCTTTCTGCTGTGCATGGCCGCGCCCGCGTTCCCGCAGAGTACGAATTCCGGCGACATTCGCGGTACGGTTACCGATCCGTCGGGAGCGCTGCTCCCCGACGTAAAGGTCACGGTCTTGAACGTCGATACGGGCGCGACGAAGGAGCTCGTCACCAACAGCGACGGCCTCTATGACACGGCCTCAATTCTGCCGGGAAATTACAAGGTTACCTTCACCAAGGAAGGCTTCAGTAAACTGGAGCGTGGCCCCATAACCTTGCAAGTTGGCGTCATCACGGTGAATGGCGAGTTGAAGGTCGGCAGGATAGCTGAAACGGTTGAAGTTACGGCTGACATTCCGCTGTTGAAAACCGAGAGCGCCGAACAATCCACAACCTTTGACGCGCAAACCATGGTGAATTTGCCGCAGGTGGGTTCGAGTGGCCAGAATTGGGGTCCTTTGGCGCAATTGCTTCCTGGCGCCTCGGGCACGGGGGGAAGTATGCCCACGGCTTCTGGCAACTCCGGCGACCCCGGAATTGCTATCTCGGTGAATGGCAACCTGCCGTTTTATGACAACTTCCTGCAAGACGGCGCCTCCACCAATTTGCCGATCAGCGCTAACGTCGATATCGCTACCTTTGAGACTATGCAAGAGCTGCAAATCACCACTTCGACCTTCTCGGCGCAATATGGGATCGGTGGCGCGGTGTTCAACCAGATCACCAAAAGCGGCAGCAACAGGTGGCACGGCGCGGGCTATGAATATTTCCAAAGCGACCAACTGAAGGCGGACGCTTATAACTTTTCAAGTACTCCACAGCCGAAACCGTTCCTGCGCTACGACGATTACGGCGGGGCGATCGGTGGGCCGATCTTCAAGAACAAGTTGTTCGTTTTTTTCAATATAGACAGAATTTATGACAACGGCGGCAGTGCAAGTGAAGTTGCAACCGTCCCCACCGTGGCTATGACGCAAGGCAACTTCACGGGCATGCCCACCATTTACGACCCCACCTCGCCTATAGTATGCAGTGGGACTCCGCAAGTCTGCTCACGCACGTCCTTCGCCAGCGAAAACGGTGGCGTAAATGCGATCCCCGCGGGTGTTGCCTTGGACACTGTCGCGCTTGCGGCCCAAAAGTATTTCCCCGCGCCAAACACCACGGGACAGGTACCCAACGCAGCATTCCCTGGCGTGGTAGTTAATAACTTTGCCTATACATCGCCGAACTTGACTCCATTCCATAAATGGTTTGGAAGAATTGACTACGATCAATCGGCGAAAAACAGGATAAACTTCTCCATCACTCAAAGTGACAATCCTGGCACCAATACCAACTTCCAAGTTTGTCCGATTGACTGTTTCTCTGGAGACGTAGACAGGTACCAGACACAGGTTTCTGACTTCTATTCCGTCAGCTCGCACGTAACCAATGAAGCCCGGTTCGGCTATACCAAGCAGGGCAACTGGTTCATTCCTTACACTGCGGGGGGAGGCTACCCGGCGAAGCTGGGTTTGCAATATTCCAAGGGTGATGTTTTCCCGTCGATCGGCGTCAGCCAAACAGCGACAGCATCTGGCAGTGGTGCTTCTGGTAACGTGGCGATCTGTTGCAGCGCTATTTTGCAGCCTGGTACCAACGCGATTTACATCGAGAACACGTTCCAACCGTCCGACATTGTTACCATGATTCGAGGCAAGCACATCCTGCATTTCGGCGGCGAACTGCTCGATTATCAGGCCAACTATACCCCTTGGGGGAATTTGCAATCGGGGAGTTTCAACTTCACGGGAGTTTACACTCAGCAAAACAACACGATAGGCACCGGAGGATCCGCTTACGCCGATTTTCTCCTGGGCGACGTAAATTCCTGGAGTGCCACGAACCAGCCCGAATCCGGGATGCGGATGAAGAGCCCGCAGGTCTTTGTTCAAGATGATTTCAAAGTCCGCCCGAATCTTACCTTGAACCTCGGCCTGCGCTATGAATACCAAAGTGGGTGGAGCGAGGTTAAGAACAATTTGGGGTCGTTTGACCCCACTATCCCGAACTCTGTCTCTGGCAATCTAGGTGCAATGTGGTTTGCGGGCGAAACTTCGCGAACCACGTTGATGCAACCAAAGAATGTATGGCTGCCTCGCTTCGGCTTCGCCTGGACTCCTGTGGGCACCACGGTCGTCAGGGGAGGATTCGGAGTTTATGCTCTTACCTGGAGCATGGATGATTACGGTCAAGGGGTAGGGGTAGGCAACAACAGCACGGGTAGTGCGTCTGATAGCGTAGGCATTACTCCAATCACCCAGCTAGACGGGCCCGGAACCAATAACCAGACCAACGCACCTCTGACCTACGTGGTGACGAACAGATCGTCTACGGCATACAACGGGACGAATGTGCCGTACAACCAATACAACCTGCCTGTCGCCAAGATGTATCAATGGACGGCCAGTGTGGAGCGTCAACTGGGTGCCAACATGGAGGCCGAGATTGCCTATGTAGCCAGTCACGGCGCCAATCTGGCCTACCCGGCTGACATTAACCAAATACCGGCGGCCGCATTGGCGACGCAGGCCACGCAAAATGGCGGGGCTTTTAACGCCGCTAACACTCCGTTTCCGCAGTTTGGAACCATTCAGGGAAACCTTGGCGCCTCTGTTTCCAACTACAATTCTTTGCAACTGCAGGTTAATCGCCGGTTCAGTCACGGACTGACCTTCAACGCGAACTACGTCTGGTCGCACTTCTTAGATGACCAGGATTCCGCCGGATGGGGTGGTCGCGGCGGCACGCAGGACTACCAAAATGCGTACAGCCCCGCTGCCAATTACGGTAACTCTAATTTCGATGTGCGGAATGCGCTGAAAGGAAGCTTGGTTTACCAGTTGCCGCTAGGCAAGGGCAAAAGCTTCCTTAACGACAATCCCTACCTGGATGCGTTCGTGGGCGGGTGGCAAACCTCGGCGACGATGGTGGTACACAGTGGGCAGCCGTTTACTGTCGTGGATGCCAGCAACAACGCCGCTGCGGACAATTCCGGCTCGAACGCTTCCCAGTTCCCCAACGTTATTGGCGACCCGCGCATTAGCCACCCAACCATTCAGAACTGGTATAACGTCGCAGCCTTCGCTCAACCAGCTGCCAGCACCTTCGGCGACGAACGGCGCAACCAACTGGTGGGTCCGGATCTCTCGGAGGTTGACTTCTCGTTGGGCAAGAACTTCGCTCTCAAGGAGGGAATTGGACTGCAGTTCCGCATCGATGGGTACAACGTTTTCAACCATCCGAGCTTCGGACTTCCGAATACCGGCGTGTCTTTTGCCAATGGTGCACCGACAAGCTCATCCAACATCACCTCAACCGCGATCGGGCCTAGGCAGTTCCAATTGAATGCCCGCATCTCGTTCTGACAACTGGACTATGGGAAGACCGGGAGGACAGCAGCGTGATGCGGCTGTCCTCATCTTTATGGCATCGGGGAGGGCCTGGAAGCGCGCATGTGCGCCGTACAATCGTGAGATGAGAACAACAACAGTTGCGGTCTGGTCTTGCGTGGTTGTGCTTCTAGGCGGGTTAACATGCTTCTCCCAATCGACTCCGACCCGCCAGCAACAGATTGAATCGCATGCTCGCAAGGCTGCGGAATATCTGAAAGAGAACAAGCCCGAACTTGCCGCGCCCCAGTTTGAGGCCATCGTCGCCCTCGATCCCAATAACGTGGACGCGCGCGGCAACCTTGGCGTGTTGCTGTTCTTCCAGGGGGCGTATGCGGATGCAATCCCTCAGCTGCGCGCCGCGCTGAAACTGAAGCTTACGCTGTGGAAGATCCAGGCTCTGCTGGGCATCGCCGAAAAGCGCACGGGCGACATTGAAGCGGGCCGGCGCGATTTGGAGCAGGCATTTCCGAAAGTGCCGGAAGAAAAGATCCGGATTCAGGCTGGGATGGAACTGATCGAAATCTATTCCGGGATGGGCGATCTGGATAGAGCTGGAGCAACGGTGAGCGTTCTGCGTAAGTTGGAACCGACGAATGAAGCTGTTCTCTACACTTCTTACCGGATCTATTCGGATCTTGCGGCAGAGTCCGTGCTCAGCTTGTCCGTGGTGAATCCGAACTCCGCCCGCATGCATCTTGCGCTGGCGCACGAATTGGCCAAGCGCGGAAACGCAGTGGAGGCCATCGAAAACTACCGAGCCGCGCTGAAGCTCGATCCGCAGTTGCCCGGACTTCATTTTGAACTGGCAGAAATGCTCAGCACCCTGGACACTGCCAAAGGCCGCGATGAAGCCGAAGAACAATATAAGGTCGCGTTGGCGGCGAATCCCGGCGATGAGCAGGCGGAATGCAGGTTGGGGGAGATAGCCCTGCAGCGCGACGACAGGAAAGAAGCCGACCAGCGTTTCAGCCGCGCCGTACAGCTGCAGCCTAACGATCCCGAAGCGAACATTGGCCTGGCGAAAGTCTTCATGACCATGGAGGAGCCGGAAAAAGCCGAACCACTTCTGCAACATGCGCTCCAGCTCGATCCCACAAGCCCCTTGGCTCATTTCCGCCTGAGCACGGTGTACCGGCAGACGGGACGCATCGCGGAAGCCAAGCACGAACTGGAGGAGTATCAGAAGTACAAAGAGATAAAGGAAAAGCTGCGGAAGATCTACAGCGACTTACATGAGGATCAAGGCCCGGACGAGCGGGAAAATAGCGGTCCGAAGAGTAACCAGTAAAGAGTAACCAGTAGCTGGAATTCAAGCCATGAACGCACTTCTCGCCACGGCGATATTACTATCGGCAGTCCCGGTATTCGCCAGTTCTTATTATCCCGGCCGCTTGGATGATGCAAAAGCAATTTACTTGACGCCCCAGAATTTTCCTGTCAAGGGTGACGGAATCGCGGACGATTCCGACATCCTGCAGCAAGCCATTAATACGGTTCAGGAAAAGACGAATCAGGGCATTCTGTTCGTTCCATCCGGGCGGTATCGGCTAACAAAAACGGTCTACATCTGGCCGGGGATTCGATTAATTGGCTTTGGCCCCGCCCGTCCGACATTTGTACTCGCTGCGAACACTCCAGGATTCCAGCAAAAGCCAGCCTACATGTTGTTTTTTGCGGGGGCTCGTCCGCGCGGCAGTGCGGCACCCCCAGATGCGCATCCCGGGACCTTCTACTCCGCAATCAGCAATATCGATATCGAAATACAGGACGGAAATCCCGGCGCCGTCGGCGTACGCGCTCACTACGCCCAGCACTGCTTTCTGGCGCACATGGATTTCCACATTGGTTCCGGACTCGCGGGCATTCACGATGGCGGCAACGTCGCACAAGACGTTCATTTCTATGGCGGCAAATATGGCATCTGGACTCGGAAGCCCTCCCCTGGATGGCAGTTTACGCTGATCGACACGACGTTTGAGGGCCAGCGCGAAGCCGCCATCCGAGAACACGAAGCCGGCCTTACGCTCATCCGTCCGCAATTCAAGAACGTTCCCACTGCCATTTCCATCGATCCCGAATACTCCGAAGAACTATGGATCAAAGATGGACGCATGGAAAATATCAGCGGACCCGCGGTGACGATCAGCAATGAAAACAATCCACGTACCGAGATCAACATGGAGAACATCGTCTGCCGGCGCGTTCCAACCTTTGCAGCCTATCGCGATAGCGGAAAGAAGGTTTCAGGCCCGGGGGAAGTGTATTCCGTTCACACGTTTTCTCATGGACTTCAATATCAGGATATCGGCTCAGAACCGGCGATTCGCGAGACTTACGAAACCTCAATCCTAAGTAGCCTGCCGGAGCCAGTTAAATCCGACATTTTGGATTTGCCCCCGATCGATACCTGGGTGAACCTCCGCACTCTGGGAGCCAAGGGTGACGGCACGAGCGACGATACCGACGCGTTGAGAAATGCTATCGCGCAACACCGAACCATTTACTTCCCTTCCGGTCAGTACCGGGTGACCGATACGATCAGCCTTCGGCCGGATACGGTTCTCATCGGACTGCACCCCAGCGTTACCCGCATCCTCCTGGCCGATTCCACTCCGGCCTTTCAGGGGGTTGGCAGTCCTAAGCCCCTGCTCGAAACGCCGGAGCGCGGTACAAATATTGTGACCGGTATCGGCCTCTACACCAACGGCATCAATCCGCGGGCGGTGGCCGCGAAATGGATGGCCGGCACGAATTCGATGATGAACGATGTTCGCTTTCTCGGCGGGCATGGCACCATCGATCCGAACGCCACCGCCGAACAAGCCTCTAAGGTGTGGAGTGAAATTTACAACAGCACGCATAGCGCAGATTCCAATCCCAACCGCCGCTGGGACGGGCAATATCCCAGCCTCTGGATTACCGGCGGCGGCACTTTCGTGGACCTCTGGACTCCCAGCACTTTTGCGCAAGCCGGCTTATATATCTCGAACACTTCCATTCCGGGACGAATCTACCAGCTATCGAGCGAACATCACGTGCGCAACGAAGTTATTCTCGACCAGGTTTCCAACTGGGAGATCTATGCTCTGCAAACCGAAGAAGAGCGCGGCGAGGGCAGCTTCGCATTGCCGCTGGAGATTCGGAATTCGAGCGATATTACCTTCGCGAATCTGCACATGTATCGCGTGGTGAGCAGCTACCAGCCTTTTAACTATGCGGTGACGGTGGCGAATTCCAGGAACATACGGTTCCGCAATGTCCATTGCTATAGTGACAGCAAAGTGTCGTTCGATAATTCCCTCTACGATCAGACCCACAATATTGAGATACGGCAGCGCGAATTTGCCTGGCTCACAATTTCCGGCGCCGCTCCTTCAGTGCCCGTAATGCAGCCCTCCCCCGTAACAGCCCCGGGCGCGAAGTTGGAGAAGCTGGCGAGCGGTTTCTTTAATATTTCCGGCGGAGCGATCGGTGGAACCGGGGATGTCTATTTCGTCGATGCAAAATGGCAAACCATATACTCCTGGTCGGCTTCTCGCCGCCAACTATCGAAAGTCCGCGACAATCCGCTCGATCCAGTGCAGTTATTTTTCGATAAAGCGGGCAATCTGATGGTGGTTTCGTATGCCGGAGCGGGAACCGTGTATACGTTCAAACCCGGCGCCAGCGATGACATCGTCGTCTTACTGAAACCCTTGCCAGCCACGCCACGCCCAGGAATGACCCCGGTTCTTCCCGTCGACTACTGGCGCAACGAGAACGATTTTCTGGAAACGATTACCGCCGCGCCGCCCTATCAATTTATTTCTCCGGACGGAACAACTTTTCTACCCGCGGGAGCGGACTTTGTGACCGGCGCGCTCTATTACGGGTCGAAGTTGAACAACACTTTGCGAGCCTTTGGCTTGGCGCCAGCAATCGCAGGGCAACCCTATTATGTGACCGATGAAAATGGAGAGAAGACCTACTCTGCGCGCGTTGGCGACGATGGAACCATTTCGAATCTGAACTTATTCGCCGAGCGCGGCGGAGAGAGCGTTGCGCGGGATGATCAAGGAAACGTCTATATCGCCGCAGGCCAGGTCTATGTCTATAACTCAAAAGGCGAAATGATCGACACCATCGATATTCCAGAGCGGCCGTCGCAATTGTTGTTCGGGGGGAGCGATGGCCGTACGTTGTTCGTGCTGGCGCGAAGCTCCCTTTACGCCGTTCAAACCCGCGATCGAGGACGTTGAAGTTAGCATTTTTGGAAGGCTCATATATGACACGACAAACCACACGCAGAAATTTTCTTGGACTCTCAGCCTTGGGACTTGCCGCGGCGGTTACTCCTGGCGAGCTGGCATGGCCGGCATTCGCGTCGACGGGACGCGCGCAGGAAACTGCGACGGCCGGTTCCGAGATTTCCGTCTGGGTTACATCCGGTGAAGAACGATTTGCCGCCGCCCCTAAGGTAGCCTGGCGTCCGGTGTCGCAGACCAGCGCCTCGGATCAGCTTCGGCTTAACCCCGGCACAAAGTATCAACCCATATTAGGATTTGGCGGCGCTTTTACTGACGGCACCTGCTACATGTTTAATCAGCTGGCGCCCGCGGTGCGCGAGAGTCTATTCCATGAACTTTTTCATCCCTCGGAGATGGGCCTGAGCACTGGCCGCATCTGCGTGGGAGCGAGTGACTATTCAACGAAAGTGTATAGCTACGATGATGGCGAACCCGATCCCAACCTGACGCGATTTTCCATCGAGCACGATCGCGAATACATTTTGCCCATACTGCGGCAGGCCCGGCAGTCAAATCCTGATCTGTTTCTTTTTTCGACTCCCTGGAGCCCGCCCGGATGGATGAAGTTCAACCACTCGATGCTGGGCGGATCCATGCGCCGATCTTACTTGGACGCTTATGCGCAGTACTACCTGAAGTTTCTGCAAGCGTACGCGGAGGGGGGCGTGTCCGTACAAGCCTTGACCTCACAAAATGAAGTGGATACCGATCAGGACGGGAGGATGCCCGCGTGCGCATGGCCGCAGGAATACGAAATTGAATTTATTCGCGATCACTTAGGACCGCTTTTAGAGGCTAACCAACAACCGACGAAGATCTGGATTCTGGACCATAATTACAATTTGTGGGGCCGCGTCGTGGACATGCTCGGGGATCAAAAACTGCGCAAGTATACGAATTCAGTTGCGTGGCACGCATACGCCGGAACGCCCGACATGATGAGCAAGGCTCACGATGCCTATCCCGATGCGGAGATGCATTGGACGGAAGGCGGCCCGGACTACACCGATCCGGCTTATCTGACGGATTGGTGCAAGTGGGGCACAACCTTCAGCGAAGTTTTGAAGAACTGGTGCCGCTCGATCACCTCGTGGAACTTGGCGCTCGATGAACACGGACGCCCGAACCTTGGACCCTTTCCCTGCGGCGGCGTGGTGACGATCAACTCGCAGACCAAAGAGATCACGCGCAGCGGGCAATATTGGGCCTTTGCGCACTATTCGCGGCTGGTGCGGCGCGGCGCGCGGCGCTTTGACTCGCAGACCGCCAGCGCCGATCTTAAGCAGGTTGCATTTGAAAATCCCGATGGCCAGCGGGTACTGGTTGTGACTAATCAAGGGCCTGCGCGAACCGTCCAATTAGAACTGGCCGATAGGTCGGCTGTGGTTCCGCTGAAGGCGAATTCGTTGACGACTTTGGCCTGGACATAGATTCTCTTAAAGACAGGTATTTCTATACTGTTCCGTTAACGGGGTCATTTGGTCGCGCTCTTCGTTTTCACCTTCTGCGTCGATTCGCGCACGATTAACTCGGGCTCCACTACGATTTGTCTCCGGTAACGCTCGGACCCATGCAGTCGATTGAGAACGCATTGTGCTGCGATCCTGCCCATATTTGAAAGCGGCTGGCGGATCGTAGTTAGCCTCGGATTATTGAATTCCGCTGCCCGGATGTCGTCGAAGCCTATCACCGATATATCGTGAGGTACGTTTAATCCGAAGTCTTGAAGCGCGCGTATCGCGCCAATGGCGGACATGTCGTTAAATGCGACTACCGCGGTAAAAGATTTGGCCCCGGAAAGCAATTGCTGCATAGCGGGATAGCCTAGCTCAGGGGAGGAGATGTCGCGATCCAACTGAACGGTGAGTTCGGGTCTGATGGAAATGCCAATTTGACGCGCCACCAGGACCAGGCAGCGCCAGCGTTCGTCGGAATCCGAACTGAATGACTGGCCGCGCATGAAAGCGATGCGCTGGTGTCCCAGAGAATGCAGATGAGTCAGGATGAGTTCCGCGGCAAAGCGGTGGTCGAGTATTACGTGGGTGACCCCCTGGACAGCGTGATTACCCGCGACCGCTACGACCGGCACCGGCAAGGGATGGATCAATCGGGTATCAATCGCAATCAGAGCTTCAGCGCCGCGGCCCAGCAGCATCCGGCTGTACTCTTCAATGAGATTCTCCCGGTGCCGGTGGTGGGCAGTGAAATAAAAATATCCCGCCTCCATCAAATGATCTCCGATGCCGCTCATTACCTGGGTGTGGTAGCCGTCCCCGAGCTGGGGAACTAATATTCCGATGGCTTGAGTACGGCGGCTGCGCAGGGAGCGAGCCAAGAGACTCGGCTGATAATTCAGCTCTTTGGCGGCGGCCTTGATGCGGTCGCGAGTGGCCTGCGGAATGGATCGCCCTGGGACTTCGTTCAGTACGACAGAAACTGTCGCTGGGTTTAAACCGAGGTGCTCAGCCAATTTCTTTAAGCTGGTCGCTCCGTCTCTCGCCAATCTCTTCTTCGCCATGGGTCGGTGTTTTGTTCTATCGAAGATTAACCTTTTTATCGAAGTGAGGTGAAATCATACGATTTCCACCCTCGCGCCCGCTTCGACGCGCAGTATAGAAATCCTGGCGACCGTAGCCTGCGATTTTACTCTGTGCGTAGTCGCGCCGTAGCAGCTTTACCGAAATCGGTCCCATAATCTCGGACTTTGGCATGCCCTATGCTTCTTTACCATTCGGAGACGCAATAGCAGGCCCACGACCGCCGCTGCGAGAAAAGCTTGCTGCGAGTTGTCAACCCACAAAAGGTCAGGTTCGAACTGAGTCTGGGTGGGCATTTTCGCATAAATCGGACCTCTTATTCGTCGATTCCGACGACTGAGACTCGGCATTGCCTAGCGAGCTATCCGGTTTTCGTAACAAACTTCTGCAGCCGTGCATGGTACGCGCGGACAGGAGGGTTCGCTATACTGTCGCTAAGCTACGACGGATGAACGCAATACGCTCCAAAACTTGTCCGTCGGTTAGCTCCTGTTCTACTTTCGTAACGAAACGAACTTCATTGCTTACCTTTAGGCCCTGCCGAGTTAGATTTACGCCCGCCTTCTAACACTCCACCAAAACAGACTGCAGGGGCGCTTTCGGTGGGGACCCTTTAGCTTTCTCGAAACGCAAGCGTATCTGCCGTTCGGCCTGCAGACTGTTCAGCCAGCGGAACAAGATACTGACTGCCGCTGCGCCGGAACCTTGGTTACGTATTTCAGATCACTAACTTCCGGAGGGCTCTATGAGCAACGGTGAACAATACGACGTCTGCGTAATCGGAAGTGGTCCAGCCGGATCTACCGCAGCCACCTTTGTGGCCATGCGCGGCCATCGCGTCCTTCTGATTGAAAAAGAGGCCCTGCCGCTTTACAAGATCGGCGAGTCTCTGCTTCCCGCTACGGTTCATGGGATCTGCGGCATGTTGGGCGTGACCGAAGAGTTGAAGCGTCAGAATTTTGTCCGCAAACTGGGAGGCACTTTTCGTTGGGGCAGGAACAAGGAACCTTGGACTTTCGCATTCGCGGAGTCTTCAAAATTTCAAGGGCCCACCTCCTATGCGTATCAAGTTGAACGAATCAAGTTCGATGCGATCCTGCTCAATAACGCAAAGCGCAAAGGGGTTGAAGTTCGCGAACAACACACCGTGCAGGACTTGCTCTTCGAGGAAGACAGGGTGTGCGGAGTGAAGCTTCTGGACGACTCGGGCAGGGAAGAGACGATACGAAGCCGGTACGTGGTGGACGCGTCCGGTCACACCAGCAGCGTCGCGCGCCACGCCGGGCAACGGATATACTCCAAGTTCTTCCGAAACATTGCCGTGTTTGCTTACTTTAGAAACGCCGACCGGTTGCCGGGAGCAAATTCAGGCAACATCTTTTGTGCGGCTTTCGAAAAGGGCTGGTTCTGGTTTATACCTCTCTCCAAAACTCTGACGTCCGTTGGCGCTGTGGTCGGTGAGGAGCATTCATCTCTATTTCACCGCGGACATGAGGAGGCGCTTGCCGAGTTGATTGCTTCCTGCGCCCCGATTCAAAGTCTCCTGAGCAAGGCGGTTCGGTGTAACGATGCTCCGTATGACCAGATTCGCATACGCAAGGATTATTCCTACTGCCACAGCAGCTTCTGGAGGCCGGGTCTGGTTTTGATCGGGGATGCGGCATGCTTCATCGATCCCGTGTTTTCATCGGGAGTGCATCTTGCCACGTATTCCGCATTACTCGCGGCAAGATCGATCAATACGCGTCTGGCAAACTGCTTAAACGATGAGGCCGCATTTCAGGAATTTGAGGCTCGCTACAGGCGGGAGTACAGGTGCTTTTATGATTTCCTGACCGCCTTCTACGATTTGGACCAGGACTTGGAAAGCTACTACTGGTCGGCGCGAGTCATGATGAACTCGCAAGAGCAAGGCAACCACGCCTTCCTTAGTCTCGTAGGCGGAGATGCCAGCGGCGAACTCTCACACACCTGTGAAGTCGATAAAGGCAAGCGTGGATTGGACAGCAAGCAAATCTTTCCAGCGGCAGCGGGAATGTCCGCCGATATGTACGTCGAAAGCGGCCATCAGTCAACGGAAAGAAAGCGATTCTGGAATGAGCTCAACACCGAGGGTTTTCAGCTGCAGCTGCGGGCCGTGCTTAAGAGTTCTGCGCCTCCTGAGCAGCCAATGTTCAGGAATGGGCTGGTTCCATCGGCGGATGGTCTTCACTGGTTGCAACCCGCGGCGATGGCTGTTTCCCGCGTCTAAGCGTCCCTAGGTCGAGACCGAGTTTCAGATATGACTGTTGAACGACACCGTAGCGCCTCCTGCGCACGGTCATTTACTTCGCCGATGTCCAGGCGCGCAGCGGTTGTCCAGCGCGGGCGCGACGTCTCCGCTTCTTCCTCCGGATCATCAACCCGGCCGCCCGATACACCCGATGCACTCTTGTGGTTCACATACTCTCCCGAGCGGCTCAACATCGGGAACAGCAGACTTTCCTCCATCGGATTGTTCTGTCGCCTCTCCGACGCTAACGTCGCGGAACGCTACTTTTGGCCCGGTCATAACTCGGTTGAATGTTGAGTATCCGGCGCGAAGGGAAGCTGGAAATCCGATTTGCGCCCGCGACCGTATTCATCGTGTAGGCGGCTCCGCAGCTAGTCCGCGGGCAGTGGCCGCCATCTCAGGATGAACTGCGCGTAACCAATGTAAATCCTGAGTTCCTATGACCTAGCGAGGCTGGAATGGACAGGTGGTTACTTATTCTTCCGATCCTTTGTGCCGCATCAACATGGTCCCAGATTGTGCCCGCGCAAACAGTTGGGTCGACCTCACTCGGTCCAGTTTCACAGACCGACCAGCAGATTCGGACACTGCAAGATCAGGTGAAGCGAGCGCCCGGTGATTACTCACGATATGACGGTTTAGGTTCTGCCTTCTTTCAGAAGGCCAGAGAAACTGGAGATATTGCGTATTACGACTTGGCCGAACGGACGCTTATCCAGGCCCTGGCTCTGGCGCCGCAAGACTTCCGTGCGGCCGATCCTCTGGTTCACTTGGCGTTGGTGTATATGGGCGAACATCGCTTCTTGGACGCCCTGAGCTATGCTCAAAGGGCCATCGCCACAGGCTCGGGAAATGCGGCCGCATTCGCCATCGAAGGGGACTCCTATACCGATATGGGCGACTATGACGAGGCCGCAACTGCCTATAACACCGCGCAGTCTCTTGGGCGGGCAACCTCGTCCCCCTTGGCGCTGGCCTACACAAACGACAGTCGCATGGCGTATTTGCACTTCCTGCATGGAGATTCCAACGAAGCGATCCGGCTGATGAGGAGCGCCATCGCGGCCGCGCTGCAAGCTAATATTCCGCGAGAAAATCTGGCTTGGCTGTATTTCGAATTGGGCGAGCGCTATTTTCAAACCGGAGACTTGGAAAATGCCGATTTGTCGTATCACTCCGGCATGGCAGCCGACCCCAATCACTATCGCTCCATCGCCGGCCTGGCGAAGGTTCGAGCCGCGCAGGGGAAACTCGAAGAATCCATTCAGCTCTATCGACGCTCGATTAACATCATCCCGTTTCCGGCGTACGTCGCTGAGCTGGGCGACGTTTACAAGAAGGCCGGACGTGCCGCGGAAGCTCAGCAGCAGTATGACCTGGTCGAATATATCGGACACCTCGGCAAGTTGAATCAAGTGCTGGCCAATCGGGAACTGGCGCTGTTCTATGCGGATCACGGAATAAAGCTGACCGAAGCACTGGAGCTTGCTCGAAACGAATTTGAAGTGCGGCACGATATTTACACCTGGGACACACTGGCATGGGTCCTCTACAAAAATGGCAGATTCCCAGAAGCAGCTGAAGCAATCAAGAAAGCTCTCGCTCTGCATACCAACGATTCGCTGCTGCTGTTTCATGCCGGCATGATCTACCACAGCCTGGGCAAGGATTCCGAGGCGGAAGATTTTCTGAATCGTGCCTCGAAAGCTAACCCGCGCTTTCACGTCTTTTACGCTGAAGTGGCCAGCCAAACTCTGGAAGAGATATTCCGATCGCACGATCGGGTTTTGAGGTCGAAGAATGCAGAGCAATAACGAGATATGCCGTCCTTGCCGGTCGCGAATGATTTTGTTTCTGTTTGTGCTGCTCTTGGGCGGCGCAACATCGTTCGCCCATCCCATGGGAAATTTCAGCGTCAATCATTATTCAAAGGTCACCATCAAACAGGGCTCGATTGAAGTCGTCTACTTGATCGATATGGCCGAGATTCCAACTTTTCAGGAGATTCGGCAGTTCAATATTACTCCCAGGGCAGACGACCCGAGCGCCACCCAATACCTCGAGAGACAGGAGCAACTCTTGAAGCAAGGGCTTTCCTTGGAGGCCGACGGCCAGCCAGTCATTCTGGATACGATCTCTCGCGAGGTGAAATTTACCGACGGCGCCGGCGGCCTGCCCACGATGAAGCTCGGTTTCGTGTTCCGGAGCAAACTAAATGTGACTGCCGGTACTCACAAACTCTCCTACTCAGATAACAATTTTCCAGGGCGGGCAGGTTGGAAGGAGATTGTGGTGCTTGGCGAAGGAGTCACGATTGTGGACAGCTCCGCTCCAGCCACCGACCGCAGCCACGAACTGACTAACTATTCCAGCGACGCTTTGAATAGCCCACCGCAGCAACTGTCCGCGCTGGTCGGCTTTAGTACTTCACTGGAAGGGCCGGCGAGTAATGCTTCAATTCAGCCGTCTTCCAAAAGCCCGACATCTCAAGAAGGCGAACGGGCACATACTGCGTCATACCCTGTCCGTCGAAGAGTTACTTCCACCTCGAGCCATTTGAAAAGCGCTCAGACCGTGTCCGGCGATCTTGCGACATCCAGCGTTGCTCCCGTGTCACCTGCGGAGCGCCCGAAGAACACGCCGCGTAGTCGTTTCACAGAGCTCATCTCCACCCAAGGCAAGTTGAGCTTCTGGGTATTGTTCTCCGCGGCTTTGATCGCTGCCGGGTTGGGTGCGCTGCATGCGCTCGAGCCGGGGCATGGTAAAACTATCGCTGCCGCTTATCTTGTAGGTTCACGCGGAACAGCGAGACATGCGGTGTTGCTCGGCATCGTGGTTACGGCTTCGCACACGGCAGGCGTATTTCTGTTAGGTGCGGTAACACTCTACGCTTCAAGGTACATCGTCCCTGAGCAGCTCTACCCCTGGCTTGGGGCAATTTCCGGTCTGAGCGTTGCCGGCCTTGGCATCTTCATTTTTCTAAGACACTTGACTGGAGAAACGGGAGAGCATTCCCATACACGTGGAGAGCGGCATTCCCACTGGTTCCTCTCCATGTTCACGCAGACCATGTTCACGCGGGCCACTGCCCTGAATTCGGCGAACGACGATGCTGTTTCCGGCGAGCCGAAGACAAAGGAGCGATCCTTATCTTTGCGCGAACTCTGCATGTTGGGCATTACCGGGGGCATTGTGCCTTGCCCAGCGGCGTTGGTGGTGCTCTTGAGTGCGTTCTCCCTGCATCGCATAGGTTTCGGGTTGTTCTTGATCACCGCATTTAGTCTTGGCTTGGCCGCCGTACTGGTGATCGTCGGGTTGGGAATGGTTTACGCGAAAGGCTTGATGTCCTCGCGTGTGGGTAGCGGCAGTCCCGCCCTGCGGTATCTTCCCTTGTTGTCCTCCGCTTTCATGGTTGTACTAGGTGTGGGGATAATCGCTTCTGCAGCCGGATCCTTGCACCTCGGGCAGGATTTTCTGTCCCAGAACAAACTTGTCCCTTTCGTGACCGTTGTTTTGCTCGGGTTGTTCCTGGGAATGCGCCATTCCACCGACGCCGATCATGTGGTTGCGGTCTCGACCATCGTAAGCCGCCAAGGCTCTGTCAAGAGCTCGGCTACGGTCGGATTGCTCTGGGGATTGGGGCACACTCTGACAATTTTCTTCGTAGGCTCCGCCATTATCGTCTTCGGTGTCGTTATCCCACCACGGTTGGGATTGTCCATGGAGTTCTGCGTAGCCCTGATGCTCATTCTACTGGGAGTGTTGAATTTGACCGGTGTAATGAGTTGGATTACCAATCGCCTTACTCCCGTAAAAACGGTTTCGGTGGCGAGTGTGGAACCGCGGCACTTCTCAGGTGGCGAAGACACTGGCAAAAAAAAGTTCGAGGGCTTCGCGTGGGTGCAATTGCTCATCGATCGAACCGTCGGCAAGATGGGGCTTTATCAGACCATGCGGCCGTTAGTTGTGGGTCTGATACATGGTTTAGCCGGTTCCGCAGCGGTTGCCCTGTTAGTGCTTTCCACCATTAAAGATCCACTCTGGTCAACGGCCTACCTGCTCGTGTTTGGTTTGGGTACGATGGTGGGAATGATGCTGATGACTGCGGCAATTGCGCTTCCGTTGGTCTACGCGGGAAAGAAATTCTTCCAACTAAACCGGCATATGGCTGTTCTTTCGGGCCTGGCCAGCGTGGCTTTCGGCATGTTCCTGGTTTACCAAATCGGTTTCGTGGACGGGCTATTTACTTCGCACGTGCACTGGATACCACAGTAGTTTCGTCTCACTTATTTTGAATTAAGTGTGGCATGGTTTTGTAAGTCGAAACTAGTCTGACTATCTTCAGCAAATAAAGTCGAAAATCTTCAATCCACTCGGGAGTTACGACCGTACCTGAGTTACGCAGATGGATTACGGTGTCCGCGACGGTGTCGTCCCACCCCGCCCGCGGATTCGAACTACCGGGAAACGTCTACGAATCTTCAACCAGGAAAAGACAATGAAAAAGCTAAAGCCAATCCTGGCGCTCGCGATGTCGCTGTTCATGCTGGCACCTTCCAGCCTGTTCGCGTCAAGTCATCGCGAAGCGCCTATTACGGCATTGGACCATTCCGCCGATGTTACGGACTGGTACGCCTTTGTCAGCTATGACAACCCTAACAACGTCACTTTTATCTTGAATGTTGATCCGCTCCTCGAGCCGGCCAACGGACCCAATTATTTTCCCTTCGACCCCAATGTGCTATATCAGATGCTGATCGACAACAATCAGGACGGAATTCCAGACGTTGTCTTCCAATTCCGCTTCAACACTGAAATTCGCCAGCCCAATCTATACACCGGATTTATCGGTGGCATCAACGGAGTTCCGCAGATCACTTCACTGACCGGCCCCGGTTCTGGGGGTTTGAGCCTGCGCCAGACTTACACCGTAACTATGGTCAAAAATGGCCAATCAACCTGCCTGAGCTGCGGACAAACGCTTTACGCGGTGCCGTCGAACGTAGGCCCGGAGACCATGCCAAACTACCAGGCGCTATTCAACCAGGGAATTTACAGCCTGGGCAATGGCATTACCGCATGGGCGGGAACTGCGGACGACCCGTTCTTCATCGATTTGGGCGCGGCATTTGACTCGCTCAACTTCCGTGCGGGAGTGGGCCCGATTCTGTCTCAGGCCATCGATGACGACAACATCCACAACTATGCCCCGGACGCCGTGGGCGGCTACAACGTCAATTCCATTGTGCTGGAAGTCCCCATCACGATGCTGACGGTGGACGGCCAACTTCACGGCTCTGGCGACAAGCGAGCTGTCATTGGGACCTATGGCAGCACCTCACGCAATCACATCACGGTGCGGCGCTCGCCCAATCCCGACCAGAATTTTGGCGCTTTTCAGCAAGTCAACCGCGAAGGCAATCCGCTGATCAACGAACTGATTATTGGCACGGGTTCAAAGGACCGCTTCAGCATGGACCTTCCAGTCAACGACGTGCAGTTCGCAAAGTTCGTTCTGAATCCCGAACTGGCCGCCATATTCAGCTCGCTCGGCGTTCCGGTTCCACCCAATCCTCGCACCGATCTGCTTATCCTGGCTCAGTATGAGGCTCCGATCTGTCCAGGTTGCGGACCGGGCGACCTAGGCCCCGTTGCGGATCTGCTGCGGCTCAACACCGGCATACCACCGACTGCGGTGGGCAGCCAGCTGCGGCTCGGCTTCATCGCCGGCGATTCGGCCGGCTACCCCAACGGACGCAGGCCGATCGACGATGTGTTTGACATCTCCGCCCGTGCTGTCGGCGGCATCCTGGTCAATTCCGTAACATACGGGACGCGGCTCGGAGATGGCGTACAAACCAAAACGGAAGGCTTCAACAACTCCTTCCCCTACGTCATGCCGGCGAACAGTGGACGGAACAGCGCCCATACCGGACCCGGACAGGCAGGCTGCACTGGCGACCCCAACGGCATCTGCCCCATACAGTAGTGAACCCTCGTGGCCTCTGTTCGACCGGACAGTGGCCACGATTTTCCCAACCGAAACGAGGCCCTGCCATGAAAAAAAGTTTCCTAGTCTTCTGCCTGTTTCACGCCGCCCTCGCTGCCGCACAAAGCGGATCAGCGCCGGCAAACACCAATCTCTCACCCGCTGAAATTGAACTCGCCCAAGCCAGGAAAGCGATCCTCGAAAAGCCCACGGAGTACACGGCCTACAACCTTCTCGCGACCGGCTTGCTTCGCAGCGCACAGAAAACTTTCGATGCCGTCATCTACGCTCAAGCGGAAGAGGCAGTAAAGAAATCTTTGGAATTGGCCCCGAACAATTTCGATGCTGAGAAAATACAAGCTTCGATCTTGCTGGCCGAACATGAGTATCCCGCCGCGCTGGAGCTTGCCAAGGCCTTAAACAAAAGGGTTCCCGATGATGTCATGGTCTACGGCTTGCTGACCGACGCCAACGTCGAACTCGGCAATTACGAGGATGCCGAGGACTCGGCACAGTGGATGCTCAACCTTCGTCCCGGCAATCTGCCCGCCTTGACCCGCGCCGCTCATCTCCGCGAACTCTTTGGTGATCCAGAAGGGGCGCTCGACCTATTCGACCTGGCGTATCAGTCTACGCCGCCAACCGAAATCGGCGAGCGCGCGTCGATCCTCACGCAGATGGGCTATCTTCGATTGGCTTCCGGCAATACCGAAGCCGCGGAGAAATTCTTCAGCCATGCTCTGCAATCGTTTCCAAACTATCCCTCCGCTTTGGGAAATCTTGCCCAGGTTCGTATTGTGCAGAAGCGTTACGCAGAAGCAGTACTGCTCTTACAGCAACGCTATCAGTCTGAGCCACGGGCTAAAAACCTCTATGACCTCGCAGAGGCGCTTCATCTAGCAGGATGCCCCAGCGAAGCGAAGCAAGCATTCGCCGAATTCGAGACGAAATCTCTGGCGGAGTCCCACCGTAATGATAATTCCAACCGCGAACTCGTCTTCTACTACGCTGACCATGTGCATCGGCCGGCCAACGCGCTGGACGTGGCACAACGAGAGTACGCCTGGCGTCATGATGTATATACGCTCGACGCTTATGCCTGGGCATTGCACATCAGCGGTAAGGATGCGGAAGCCCGCAAGCAGATTGAGACCGCCCTGGCCGTCGGAATTCGCAACTCAGAAATATTTCTGCATGCGGGAGAAATCGCTTTGAGCGTGGGAGACGCCCAAGCGGCGGAGCGTTACCTGAAGCAGTCAGCCAGCATGAACGCGGTCGAGTCAGAGCAGGCGGCAGCTAAAAAATGACGAATTCATTCGGATTCCCGGGCATGTCCTCCCACAGAAGGAAGAATGTTACTGTGAGTTCGATTTGGACGAGACATCTTCATGCACCGCTTTGGCGGGCGGGATTTCGACTCCAGGCGGGTAGATGAGAATCTGCACCTTACCCCAGCCTGCGTCTTCATTGCCGTCCGCTTTTTTCCCTTCTCCTAGAGTCTTTAGCTGGCTGTCGTCAAACCCGAAATTCTCGACGAGGTACTCGCGTATCACCATGGCTCGCGCTTCCGTTAGAGTCAGATCCTTTTGAGTATCGCCTTCCTTACCGGCGGATACCACAACCACTGCACAGCCAAACTGACTATCCGCCAGGAACTCGCCGCTGGCCTTAAGGGATTTCTGGTTTTTCAGCTTGGCCGAATTTTGCTTGTCGAAAAGCTGTTTCGCCGGGTAGGTGAACTCCTTGATCGGTGTTCCTTGCGGCAGCCGTTGGATCTCATATTTTGCAAGCTCGGTCGAGTCTTCGTAGCCCCGATTCTTGAAGTATCCGCGGACGAAGAAGTTGTGCTTCAAGGCCTCCATATTTTCTTGAAAGTCGGTGACCCCGGCTTGCGCCTGCTCCATGGTCTGGTTCAATGTGCTCGTGGTCTCGGCCAGGTTGTTGTAGAGTTTTTTGTCATTTACAAGCGCTCCCACTGTTCCCTCGCCTCGATCGATTTTTGCGCTGATCGAGTTCAGATGTTCCGTGGCGCGAGTGGTGTTCTGAATGGCTTGCTGGCTGCTATCCAGGATGCCGCTTGTCTTCTGAAGAAGATCTGCCATCTCCAGCGGCGGGCGGCTCGCGATGATGTCGCCATTGCGCACGTCGGCAGCGCCAGCCGTTCCCACCGAAATCGCCAAATACTGATTTCCTAGAAGCCCCTCGGTTTCGATGGTGGCTACTGAATCTCGCTTGATAATCTCATGCGTCGAATTCTGCAGATCCATAATCACCGTGACTTTGTCACCAGGTTTGTGCGGCAATAAAATGCTACGTACTGTGCCAACGTGAACTCCCCCCAACCGCACGTCCCCTCCGGCATCCAGCCCCACGACATCGGCAAACTGCGACTTGAGTTGATACGTGGAACTGAAAAGATACTGCTTGCCCCCAATAATAAAGATGCCAGTCACCAAAATTGCTAGTGTCGCAACTATGAACATTCCCAGCCGCACCGCCCTCGCCATAGGTTCTCCTAAGAATGCTTTAAGAATTCTCGAACGAACTCAATGTCACTTTCTTGAAGCTCTTCAAAACTGCCATTGATCACTACTTTTCCTTTATCGAGCAAGGCCAGGCGGTTCGCAATGGTTTTCGCGCTATGCAAATCATGGGTAACAACGATGGAAGCCATGTGATGTTCTTGCTGAAGCTTGAGGACCAATTCGTCAATCTCTCCCGAACTGATCGGATCAAGGCCAGCCGTCGGCTCGTCGAGCAAGAGAATGTCGGGCTCCAGGGCGAGAGCCCGCGCCAGTCCCACGCGCTTTTGCATTCCTCCGGAAATATCCGATGGCATCTTTGCCAAGGCATCCTCCATACCCACTTCCGCCAACAGTTGCAGCACTCGACCGCTTTGCTCCGACTTGGACATTTCCCTCTTGTGATGCTGCAGTGGGAAAGCTACGTTCTGCTCCACGTTCAGCGAGTCATAAAGAGCGGCGTGTTGAAACAGAAAACCCATCTTCTTCCGCACTCCGCCGAGTTCATCGAGAGTGAGATCCGAAATTTCCTGGCCGTGAACACGAACCGATCCAGAGTCCGGTTTCTCCAGGCCAATGAGGATTCTCAACAGCACGCTCTTGCCGGTACCGCTGCGGCCCAGCACCGCCAGGGTTTCGCCGCGATTTACGGTCAGGCTGACTCCATCCAGAACCTTCTGACTTCCGAAAGATTTATGCAAATTCTGCGCTGCGATTGCGGGCGCCTCGTCTTCTCGCTCTTCGACTCGCCTGGTCTCAAGTGCAGGTGCAATTGGTCGAATCGTAGTCATAAAGTTCGCAGCCCTATGGACAAACAACGGTCACGGGAAAAAAATCAAAATAATCTTCACCAACACAACATCGGCTAATATCACGAAAAGCGAGGACAGGACCACGGAACTGGTGGCTGCCCGGCCGACCCCCGCCGCACCTCCCTGTGTCCGCATTCCTTGAAAACAGGCGATCAGACCGATGATGAGGCCAAACACTGCGGTTTTAAACGTCGGCGGCAGGAAGTCATTGAAGTCGGCGCCCTTAAAACCGCTATTAATAAATTGATGGAGCGAGAGAGGCTCAACCAACGCCTGCGCAAGCCAGCCCATCAAGACCCCGCACGAGTCGGCGGCCAGAGTTAACAATGGCAGCATCAGGATGCAAGCAAGTATGCGAGTAGCCGCCAGCAGCCTATATGGATTTACCGCCGATGCTTCGATGGCATCGATTTGCTCGGTTACCTTCATCGATGCCAACTCCGCACCAATGCCCGCGCCCACCCGGCCACTTACGACTAGACCGGTAATGATTGGGCCCGTCTCATGAATAACGGAGAACACGATAGCAGCGGGAAGCAGTGACTTAGCGCCAAATCGAGTCAAGCTGTATCGCGCTTCCATCGACAGGACAATTCCGGTGGCCGCCCCGGCCAATGCAACTAACGGCAGAGACTTTGATCCGATCTCATCGAGTTGAACGAAAAGTTCGCGGAATTCGAAAGGAGGCGCAATGGCAGCCCGCAAAACTCGCCAGAAAAATATGCCGAGATCCCCGAACCATCCGAAGAACTGGTCGATCATCCCTCTGCTGACAACCGCGCTAGAAGGCATAATTTCTTGAGCGATCCTGTTGAGTGTCCATATTCACGCCAGCTTTCTCCCTGATCAGGGCGTCCAGGCTGGCGCTATGTGGGCTGTATTAAGATGCAATTGCGAAAGCAAAGAGCAGGGAGACTCGCAATAAATCAGCTTTTTCTGCCGGCCACATTCCCTTAAATGGCAAAAATCCTTGGCTCCCTCCCCAAAACATGCCCGTCTCCGCAACCTTTCGTCCTGAAGGCGATATTCTTCTACGAACCGGACTCGAGAGAGGTCTGCTCGTTACAACGAAAACTTAGCGGGTTTTAATAAGAACAAGGTCAAGCCGCGATGGCCGAAACCCAGCCTCTGATTGCATTGCCTTCGCCGCTCGTCCTGCGGGAACCCGGACTTCGCATGTGCCGTCCATCTGGGCACGCTTGACACGGACTTCCCCCTTGCATAGAGTCTCTGAGTTCGAGAGCGGAGACAAGGGTAGAAACCATGAAACGCGTTGCAGCTTATCGCGCGGTGTATCCGGGGACCCAACCGAGTCATCTTCATCCGCCGTATGTATCGTCGATCAAGCGTGCGCCCACGAAACCGCAGGTGCCAATTCCCTACACGCTGTCCGAGGTCACCGGGCCAGCATTCGGGCCCGAAATCGTAGCGCCTAAGGCGAACGATTTGACGCGGCAGCACTCTGGGGAGCCGATGGGTGAGCGGATCATTGTGAGCGGGCGCGTGCTCGACGAAAACAGTCGTCCTCTGGCGAACACACTGGTGGAAATCTGGCAGGCGAATGCGGCGGGCCGGTATCTGCACGAAGGCGATCAACATAAAGCACCGCTGGATCCGAACTTCACCGGGTGCGGACAAGCTGTCACCGACGCCGAAGGCTGCTATCGCTTCGTCACGATTCGTCCCGGCGAGTACCCTTGGCGCAATCACTACAACGCCTGGCGGCCGGCTCACATTCACTTCTCTCTGTTCGGTCCGGCGTTTGCTACGCGCCTGGTGACGCAGATGTACTTTCCCGGTGATCCGCTGATTCCGTTTGACCCGATCTTCAATTGCACCGCGGATGAGAAAGCCCGCAACCGGCTGATCTCCGTGTTCGACTGGGAGACCACCATGCCGGAACACGCGCTGGGTTACAGGTTCGATATCATCTTGCGGGGCCGCGAAGCCACACCGATGGAGGAATAAATGAGTTTGCAGGCGACCACCTCGCAGACGGTTGGGCCATATTTCAAGATTGGCTTCCAGTGGTTGAACCGTGACAATCTGGTCGGCGAAGGTGTTTCCGGCGAACGCGTCACGATTCAAGGCCAAGTCTTCGACGGCGACGGAGTTCCGGTTCCAGATGCGATTCTGGAGATCTGGCAGGCCAATGCACACGGGAAATATGACCATCCAGAAGACATCCAGGACAAGCCGCTGGAGCCGGGGTTCAAAGGATACGGCCGTGTGCCGACATCCGCAGAGGGAGCGTTTCGTTTTGTCACGATCAAGCCCGGCCCCGTGCCCGGCCCGGACGGAAAGGAGCAGGCGCCGCATCTGCTGGTTTCTGTGTTCATGCGTGGAGTGCTGCGGCGATTCGTAACGCGAATTTACTTCCCCGATGAACCACGCAATGACGCGGACTTTATTCTAAATTTGGTGGACCCGGCGAGGCGTTCAACGTTGATTGCGAAGAAAGTGGCGGGTGCTCCCGGCGCGCTGGAATGGAACGTTGTATTGCAGGGACCGGAAGAAACGGTATTTTTCGACTTGGGATTGTAACAACTTGGATGGCCTTATTGGATCCACTCTTCGGTTTAGCGGCAAGGGGCGAACGTCTATCGAATATTCGGACACTCTCCGACGGAACGCTACAGTCGAAGCAGTCGTCACCGGCGTGCGGCGACTGCTACGAAAAGAATCTGTTTAACGCTGTTCCCCAAACTGATCCATTAATCGACGGTAACCCCGATCCCTGGCTTGCGCCCTGAGACGGCCATAGTGGTATATGCTTCACATGATTCTGATGTGTACTACAGATGAAGAGTCGATAGGAGAGCAGGAATACTCTTCTGAGAAACGCCCAGGAGGCGCTTTTCTTGTGTTCACTACCTACATCTCTGCGTCTGCGTTCGTCGAGTCGGCGAACGATGCATCGCACCTTTTACGAGCGTTTGCACGCGGAGGATCGCGAGCGTGCCCGGCAAGCGATCGCTGAAAGCCAACGCCAGCGATACTCCTTACGACATTGAATACCGCACGGTTTCGCCCGATGGCCGCCAGAAATGGATTCGGGCAGTGGGCCGAACTTTTTATGATGCGGCGGGGCAGCCCCGGCGTTTCGACGGAATCACGCTGGACATAACGGAGCGCGTGCGGGTGCAGGAAAAGTATCGCACGTTGGCAGAAACTCTCGATGCAGACGTGCGGGTGCGAACGAGAGAGGTTGTGCAGCAGGCTGAGGAGCTACGAGATCTGTCGAGTCGCTTGTTGCAGGCGCAGGATGAAGAGCGGCGGCACATCGCGCGCGAACTGCATGACAGCGCCGGGCAAATCCTGACTGCGCTGAGCATTAGTCTGGCGCAAGCCGCGCGCCATGCACCGAAAGAGGCTGCTGGACTTACCGAGTATGTGCAGGAGAGCGAACAGTTGGTTCAGCAGCTGAGTCAGGAGATACGGACGATGTCTTATCTGTTGCATCCGCCGCTGTTGGACGAAATGGGGCTGGCGGAAGCGCTTCGCTGGTACATCCAGGGTTTGACCGAGCGCAGTGGGATAGAGATCGCTTTAGAGGTGCCAGCGGGCTTCGAAAGGCTTTCTCGTGAAATGGAATTGGTAATGTTCCGTCTGGTGCAGGAATGCCTGACCAATATTCATCGCCATAGCGGAAGCAAGAGTGCGGTGATCCGCATTGCGCGCGACCGGGAAGCGTTTCTCTCGAAGTCCACGATGAGGGAAAGGGAATATCGGAAGAAAAGCTGGTGGACATTCAGTTACAGGGCTCCGGAGTTGGGATCAGAGGGATGCGTGACCGGGTGCGCCATTTTGGTGGTCAAATGGATATTGAGTCAAATTCCGAAGGAACAAAGATTTCATTTAAGTTTCCGCTGCCGAAGGATGCGCCCGCGAAGCGAGAGCAGATTGTCCGACAGTGAGCGCCGTTTAGCAAGTCTAGCCGCTTTGGCAGGACATTCGCATGGAACGTATCTCCGCATATCCGGGCAACGCGCGGAGCTGGCGAACGTTGGTCCATGTCTATGGCGGGATAAGCACAATCTTTCGCCGTACCGTTCGCTTCAACGTGGCGAGAGCAGAACTCGTCTGGCCGCAATACGAGAGGTGGGAGGCAGCGAAGTTGTCGGTTTCCGGGACTATCCTCTCGCTGGATTCGTGCAGCCAGAGCGGCCCGCCGCCAAGCGCGTTTGGAGTTTCCTAAGTGATTGGTCTCGATTAACAGCGATAAGTGCCTGATCGGCTACAGATCGCTCGCTCGCGATTGCGTCCGGACAGTCGGCTAACCGGAAGTGATCTGATGCCGGTAGAGGACAAGCCTGAATTTGCCAGACCGTTGTACACGTGAGCCGGGGTTCGAGTCCCTCCGTCTCCGATCACTTCACGGGTTCCCAGCCTTCGGGCAGCATATCGAATGCCAGCGTGTCACGATAGGCGTACTGATTGCCTTCCCGGACGAACACCGGCGTCAACATATGCCAGATGCGATCATCGTCGAAAACGTAACACTCACCCGATTCGCGCATCGTGAAGCGATCCATTTCTTGCCGGTTATTGTCGGTTATGACGACTTCGCCACCCTGGGCGCCGCAACGGCCCACTAGATGCGTGGCGATATATTTTTCCCCGTCTTTATGTAAGCCCGGTGGACTCGTGTCACACGGCCGGCCGGGCGCAGCCGTGAACCTTATTAGATGAACGTTAACCAAAAACTTCGTACCCACCGTCGACAGCGGCAGGCATTGAAGGTGGTGAGCAATCATCTTGCGAACGCCTATGGAACCGGCGATCGCCTGGGGCAGCGGAGCGTACTCTCGCGGCTGGCCGCCGATTGTCGGGTTGTATTTTTTCAGCTGCACGTAGGGCGTGCTCTCTTCGCTCAACCAAACCTTTACACCACCCTCAACAATCTCGGCCCGGACACGATTTAAGGAACGATACCTGTCGCCGCCTTCATAGTATTTGTCCTTTGGAACGGACCAGGCGGCATGGGATAACTCTGCCAGCGAGCGCGCTATGTCTACATCAACTCTGAGCGGCTGACGACTGAACCCGCGCTCGACCAGGTCGCTTCGCGACCTGGCATTGCTTGCAACCGCAATAAAACTGTCTTGTCCCATGATGGCTCATGATAAATGCTTGATGATTGCATGACCAACCAGCACTGCAAGGGCCGTGCGCGCGCGCAAAATTATAGCCGACGCAGCCCATTGCAGAGGATGCCGGCGACTCTGAGTGGGTTCGGCTGGAAAGTTAGCCAGAAACGGACTTCGGGGAAAGCGCCGAACGCGTTTCCCAACTAGCTGCCAAGAGTCAACCCACGACGGCCAAATCCCCGATTCGTGATCGCATTGCATTCGCCTAATACCATGCTTGAAACCGGACTGCGCATTGGCCCTCCAGAGAAACGCCAGAAAAGTGACCCGGCTCGACTGTCAGCTGTTCATTCTCCATCTCCGCACGTAACACTCGATCGCCCTAATCGTGCGCACCTAGCGGAAGCGCCGGATGAATAAGGTGTGGCGCTCGGAACGGTAATAGCCAACTACGTAAATGGTGGCCTTGCCACTGGTGGAGTATATGACCTGGCGAATTCGCAGAATGGCGGAGCCTTTGGGCAGAGTCAGCATTTCTGCGAGGTGACCGTCAGCGGCCGTGGCGTCGATCTCCTCGTCGGCGTATGCCAACTCTACCCCATACTCATGCTGCAGAGCGGCGAACAACGAATTTCTGCCCAAGGGAGCGTCCACCAGTCCGGAAAAATCAGCAGCCGGAAGATAACATGTCTCGAGAGCAAAAGGTTCCTCTCCGGTCAGACGGAGGCGCACAATCTTCACCAGGCGGCTGGCGGCGGGCAGACCGAGACGCGCGGCAACTTCTTGCTCGTCGTCGATGATCTTGGCCATCAGCACGCGCGAGCGAGGTGCCAGCCCGCGGCTGGACATGTGCTCGGTGTAGCTCATGAGCTTGTTGAAGTGAATTTTTGGCGCCGCCACAAAGGTTCCTGCGCCCCTGCGCCGTTCGACGAGACCTTCCCGCTCCAGACCAGCCAAAGCGTGCCTGGCGGTCATTAAGCTGACCTTATGGGATTTTGCCAAATCGCGTTCGGAGGCCACCGCATCCCCCGGGTTAAGTTGCGCCGTCTCAATTTTTTTGCGAATGGCGGTCTGAATGCGCTGGTATGCCGGTGTTCCGTTGCGGTGAGTTCCAGACATAATCGATTTTCTAGAGTACATCAGCGCTGCATGCCTGCCAATTGGCGGCGGAATTAACACTTCTTCGCGCCTCTATCGCATAGTGCATTGTGCTATATAGCGTATGAAAGGAACAGATGTAAAGGGGAAACTTCATGCCGCGATCGAATGTTTTCATTATTCCCCGAGAATTGCTATAGAGCACAGGTTCGGATGCAAAGCCTTCCCCCCTCGATGCGCGATCAGTCCCAGGTCTCGATCTCAATAATTTATGGGGCAAATCGAAAAATCGACATGTCGCTCCTCTTCTCCGTTAATTATGGCGATATAGAGCGCTATGCGATATGCCTTGCAGGATTTCCACAGGCTTAAGTATTTTGTTCTTGACCGACTGGCATCATGTGCTATATAGCATAGTGCCATTGAACTAGGGGTCGCTTTGAAACGCTTGACTGTGGAAAGCGCTCTCGGGAGGTTGTGAAATGAAAAAGCTAGCGTGTGGATTTGCAGCTCTGCTGATCGTAACTGGGATGGGGATGGTCGGGTCAGCCATTAGTCAGGAAGTCACTGCCGCAATCGTGGGCACGGTAACAGACCCGAGCGGTGCGCCGATCAAGGGCGCCAATGTGAAAGCCACAGACAGCGAGCGGGGGACGGTCTGGACAGCGGAAACCAACGATAGCGGCTCCTACAACCTCCTCCGTCTGCCGATCGGAACTTACGGGGTAAAGGTTACGGCCCCTGGGTTTCAGACCTCTGTGCAACCGCCGTTCACGCTGGAGCTCAACCAGACCGCGCGCGTAAGCGTGCAGATGAAGGTGGGCAAGATCAGCGAGACCGTCGAGGTCTCGAGTTCCGCCCCGATCTTACAGACCGAGAATGCCGAGGTCGGCACGGTGCTCGATGCCAACTCCATTACCAGTCTGGCGCTAACCACCCGCAACTACGTGCAGCTGACCTTGCTCACGCCGGGGACAGTCTCGGTCGATCCGGCGAGCATGAACACAGGCTCCAACACAGCCGAGGAGGGAGGCCGGCCGTACATTAATGGCAACCGCGAACAAGCCAACAATTTCCTGCTGGACGGCGTCGACAACAATCAGGCGTCTGACAATCTCCTCGGGTTCACGCCTTCGCCAGATGCAATCGGAGAGTTCAATCTGATCACCCAGAATGCGTCCGCGGAGTTCGGCAACTACAACGGCGGAATCGTGAATGCCGTGATCAAATCCGGTACCAATAACTATCACGGAGACATTTTTGAGTTTTTCCGGAACGATATCTTCAACGCCAACAAATGGGAAAACGGCCTGAAGGCCGGCGTCCCGGGGGTCGGTGTTCTACCCACGCCCAAGCTGCGTTGGAATATGTTTGGCGGCACAGTGGGCGGTCCTATCGTCAAGAACAAATTGTTTTTCTTTGCGGATTATCAAGGGGGCCGTTTGGACTTTCCGGCAAGTTCGGGATTTATTACGGTCCTTACCCCTGCGGAGATTGGGGGCGACTTTGGCGCCTTGAGTACGCAACTCTACAATCCTTGCGCTGCCGGGACAGGCGGTACATCCGGCACGGCATGTTCGATCCTAGCCCCTGCTTCAAGAACCGCGTTTCTCGGCAATTCTATTCCCGCGGCGAACCTGGATTCGGCATTTACGTCGCTGGTCACCAGTTCTCTGTATCCCCAGTCGGTCGTGACCCTTGCCAACGGTTTTGGGCAAGCGGTGAATACCACGGCCACCCAACACAATTCGGATCAGGGGGATATTAAGGTCGACTACATTATCTCCGCCAAAGACCACTTGTTCGTTCGCTACTCGAAGGGCGATCAATATGATCCCTCCACCAATTCGGTGGCCTTGCTTGGCAACACGGTGAACGAAGCTTATCTGGACAATGGTACCCTCAACTGGGCTCACACCTTCACGCCCACCTTGTTAAATGAGGTTCGCTTTGGAAAAAACTACGTAAAGTTGCCTCATGGCCTTACCACCTTTGACAGTTCGGTTGGGACCTTGGGAAACAAGATCGGGATTACCGACGGCAACCCGTCCAGCATCCCGGGGCTGCCAGAGTTGGGCTTCGGAGGCGGTTCGATCACGAATATCAACACAGGAACATTGACCAACCTGGGAGCGGCCGATGTTCTCGAAAAGTTCTCTTCTACGGTTACGCAGTTTGACGATGTTCTGATCTACACGCGAGGCCGACACATTCTCAAGACAGGCTTTCAAGCAAATCGTTACAACATCAACGTTTTCTACAGCGGCAACGGCGGCGAACTCGGCGCCGAGGTCTTCGGCAACGGATTGGGCGGCAACTATTCCGGCAACGGAACTGCGGGTGATCCGTCCGCCGATTGGGCGCTGGGATTGCCGGAAGACGTGGGCCGCGGCACAAGTTCGGGTGGATGGCATCAACGGGACTGGCTGTTTGCTGGTTTTGTCCAGGACGATTGGCGCATCACCGATAGACTCACTCTGAACCTGGGCCTGCGCTATGAGGCGCGAACACCCTGGATCGAACTGAACAATCGCCAGGCCGCTGTGAATATGCAAACCGGAGCCATGGAACTCCCGGGCAACACGGCGGTGCCCACCGGAGTAGTGGGGAGCAGCGGATTCAGCCGCGGGCTTTACAATTCCACCTACGGCCTGCCGGATTTCCAGCCGCGTCTTGGTTTCGCCTGGAGCCCCGCAATTGGTGAGGGCAAGACGGTAGTGAGGGGCGCGTTTACCATCTCTTCTTACCTTGAGGGCACAGGAACCAACTTGCGGCTTACGCAGAATCCGCCATTCACTCCACCCCAGGTCGAGGCGTCGAACGTGGCCACAGGCTCCGGCTACAGCACGGAATCGGCGTTTAACGCCGCCGCACCACCCACCGGGGATCCGTTCATTGGTGCGACTATGCTCACTTTCGGTTCGACGGTCCAGCCCGCAATCGCAGACCAGTGGAACCTCTCCATCCAACAGCAGCTTGTCAACAACACTACCTTTCAGGTCGGCTACGTTGGGCAGCGGACGACACACCTTATGGTTCCGGAGTGGCTCTCTCAAGGAGATCTGCAAGCGAATGGTTCGGTTACCTATCCCTTGATCGGCGGGCAAAATCCCGTCGGGACTGTGATTAACGGGGTTACGACGACTGCGCTCACCTATGGGCCGAACGGTTTCGGCAATGTCAAGAGTACGGCCTCGGTTGGCGATATGAACTACAACGCGCTGCAAGCGGTCTTGCAGAAACGGTACAGTCACGGATTGGAGGCCCAGGTTTCTTACAGTTTCGAGAAGTGCATGACCAACGACGATGGATACTACGGCACGTGGGGCGCCACCACTCAGGCGGGGCCTTCCGGAAATTACTGGCAAAATCTTTATAACCCCAATGGCGACTATGCACGATGTTACTGGGATTCCACGCATGTGCTCAGTGCCTACGCCGTCTATGAGCTGCCCGTTGGCCATGGCAAGCAGTTCGGGGGCAATCTTCCCGCGGCGGTGAATGCCGTGGTTGGCAACTGGTCGATAAACCCGATTGTTTCCTGGCATAGCGGGTTCCCGCTTTCGCTCTATGGAGCCAGCGACTCCGGCACAGGAAGTCCGGAAAATCGCCCCGACTGCATCGGGCCAGTCACCTACCCGAAGACGGTCAGCGCCCAAGGGATACAGTGGTTTGGCCAAGGTTCGTTCGCAAATGCCGCGACGGGCACCTTTGGAAATTGTCCGGCTCAAGGCCCGGTCGTTGGACCCGGGTATGCCGATGCGGACATTAGCATGCAAAAGAATTTCCCGATCACTGAAATGATGAAGGTTCAATTCCGCGCCGATTTCCTGAATGCGTTCAACCACCCGAACTTCGCGGTTCCAAACGACAGTTGTTGTAACGGAACGTTCGGGGTCAGCAACTCAACCCAGGATGCTAGAGAGCTGCAGTTCGCTTTAAAGTTCTATTGGTGAACTTTGACTGGGTCATGGCAGGCGCCATCATGGCCGCCTGCCATTTTCATTTATGATCGATTGATATGTTCCGGCTTGAATCTCTTCTTTGCGTAACGCTCTGCGTTGCGATGGCGGGCGGAAGCAGCGCGGCGCAATCTGCCGGCAAAGCTCCCGCCGATGGCGCTAAGGTTGCGCGAAATGCCGCAGCCCTGGCCGAAAGTGGCCAGTGCGCCGAAGCCCTGCCGTCCCTCAACAAAAGTGTTGGCCAGATCAAAGACAAAGAGCTTAAGCGCAAAATTGCTTTGGACGGCGTGCGCTGCGCCATGACGCTCCATCAGACTGAGGAGGCGCTGCAATTCCTCCGTATTCTGACGCGCGAATTTCCGAGAGATCCTGATGCGCTCTATGTCGCCATCCACGCGTATTCGGACCTTTCTGCTTTCGCTTCACAGGAACTAGCCCGCAACGCTCCCGCTTCGTATCAGGCGCACGAACTATTGGCTGAATCGTTCGAGTCCCAGGGCAAGTGGGCCGATGCGGAGAAAGAATATCGCGCCATCCTGAAGCAATATCCAAACTTGCCAGGCATTCATTTCCGGCTGGGGCGTGCGTTGCTCTCCCAGCCGAATCCCGGCCCCGACGTGACCAGTGATGCGAGACAAGAGTTCGAGCGGGAGTTGCAGATCGATGCCAGGAACGCTGGCGCTGAATATGTGCTGGGCGAATTAGCGCGCCAGAACCAGGAGTGGGAAGATGCAGTCAAGCACTTTTCCCGCGCTGCCAAGTTGGACCCACAGTTCGGGGAGGCGCTTCTCGGGCTGGGAGCGGCTCTGGTTTCAGAGAAGCAGTATGCCGACGCTATCGGACCGCTCGAAACCGCGATCCGGCTGGAACCCAGCAACCCCGACGCCCATTACAATCTCGCGATGGCATATACTCGCGCCGGACGTAAGCGAGATGGCGACAAGGAATTCGCTATTCACCGGCGTTTGATCGGTAATGAGGGTGGCGCCAACGAGCAGACACCTGCGGCTAGCCAGCCGGCAAAAGAATAAAACTTAGTTAGCCGGTATCGAGGAGACGCGCGCGATCCGCCGTTCGAGGGGAAGTGAAGAAGCCTGTCTTGAGATATGACGATTGGCCAGGGCGGAAGACTCGCCGTGACTTTCTTCGCGGATTGGCCGGTGGAGTAACCACCGGCGTTGCCTTCTCTACGTTTCCCCGATTCGCCGAAGCCTTTGCGCAGGCGTCTTATCCTTTTGAAGAAGTCCCGGCCGCGGTCAGCGGAATAACCTGGAAACATACCGCCGGCCACTCCCTGCAAAAATATTTACCTGAAACGACCGGAGCGGGATGCGCGTTCCTCGATTACGACAACGATGGCTGGATGGATATCTATCTGGTGAACAGCGGCAAGTGCGATTTCTACGATCCATCACCTCCACTGAGGAACGCGCTTTACCGGAATAATCGCGACGGAAGTTTTACCGATGTCACCGAGAAGGCCGGCGTCGGCGCCGGTGGCTATGGTCAGGGGGTAGCCGTCGGTGACTACGATGCGGACGGCTTTCCCGATATTTACGTCACGCAGTATGGCAGGAACATCCTCTACCACAACAATGGGGATGGCACTTTTTCAGACGTGACCGAGAAGGCTGGAGTCGCCGCGCCCGGATGGTCTTCGAGCGCGGTTTGGTTCGATTACGACAATGACGGGCGGCTCGATTTGTTCGTGTGCCGCTTCGTGGATTTCGACAAATCCAAGAACCTGCCCTGCACGGCCGATAACAAACCCGGATACTGCATTCCCCATCTTTACAAACCGATGGCCAGTTGGCTGTTTCATAACAACGGCGATGGGACTTTTACCGATGTTTCAAAGACTTCGGGCATCGGGAAATTTTTGGGCAAAGCCTGGGGAGTGGTAGCGACGGATATCAACAACGACGGCCGCATGGATTTATTTGTTTCCAACGATACCGTAGCGAACTTCCTGTTGGTAAATCGAGGGCAAGGAAGTTTCGAAGAAATTGGCCAACCGGCGGGCATAGCGTACTCCGATGCGGGAAGACCGCGCTCTGGAATGGGCGTGGATTCGGCCGACTTCAATGAAGATGGTTGGATGGATCTTTTTGTCGCGAACATCGACCATGAAGCCTATTCGCTTTACCAAAACAATCACGACGAAACTTTTGACGATATCGCCGCTCCTTCCGGCGTTGCGAGTGCGACAAAACTAATGAGCGGGTGGGGACTAAAATTTCTCGACTACGATAACGACGGAAACCTTGATCTGATTCTCGCCAATGGTCATCCCGACGATCTGATCGAGAAGATTTACGAACATGTGAAATATCGAGAGCCATTACTGCTCTTTCACAATTCGGGAAGCGGATTGAAGAACGTCAGCGCTGAAAGCGGACCGCTCTTCTCCAAACCGATGTCGGCGCGCGGCCTGGCTCTGGGAGACTTCAATAACGACGGGGCGGTTGATGTTCTGGTTTCCAGTAACAATGAGTCGCCTGTCCTCCTGCGGAATAACGCCGGCAGCGGGAACCACTGGCTGGGTATAAGACTTGTCGGCAAGAAAGCGAACATCGATGCTATTGGAGCCCGCATCACTTACCAGGCAGGCGATCTGAAAAGAAGCCGCATGAAAGTAGGGGGAGGCAGCTATCTCTCATCCCATGACCCGCGCCTTGTATTGGGAATTGGAAAGCGCGCCAAGATCGACTGGCTAGAGATCCACTGGCCCCAGCCCAGCGGAATGAATCAGCGCTTCACGGGCCTTCCTGTTGATCGCTATATTACCGTTCGCGAGGGCCAAAATAGTTGGGAATAATACAAGATGTTTGCGCGGTAAACGTTCCGTTCAGGAGGAAACTTGACATAATCTCTTTCAGTGTATACTAGTATGTCGATATGTGTAGTAGTGTTTAATAAATGTCCCTATCGCCAGTTACCAAACCACTCTTGGGTTTTCCCGGCCCACCAGTCGTGACTCTTAGCCTGAGGGCGTCCCGCTCTGGTGTTTGAAGACGTTAAGTCCAAGGCAATACTGGAGAGAATCCATTTGATCGGACCCAGCACCGCAAACGTGCTGGTCACTGGAGAAACGGGTACGGGCAAGGAACTGATTGCCAGACACCTGCACAAACTAAGTCCCCGGGCTGACGGTCCTTTTGTGGCGGTAAACTGCGGGGCTTTTTCTGAAAGCCTGGTCGAAAGCGAACTATTCGGTCATGAGCGCGGCTCGTTCACCGGAGCAACGGTAGCCCGGGCGGGGTGGTTTGAAGCGGCCCGGGGCGGAACCCTATTCCTGGATGAAATTGGGGATCTTCCTTTTACCATGCAGGTAAAGTTGCTCAGGGTACTGCAAGAACGCCAAGTGGTTCGGCTGGGTTCGCGCAGTCCCGTGGCAATTGACGTTCGCGTGGTCGCTGCCCCCAACGTGAATCTTGAGGATGCGGTTGCCGCGGGACGCTTCCGGGAAGATCTCTACTATCGGCTTCAGGTCGCCACGCTGCACATCTCTCCATTGCGCGAACGGCTGGGTGACATTCTGCCTTTGGCCCAACATTTTCTTGACGTTTATGGAGAGCGCCTGGGACTGAAGGATCCCGCGCTGAGTGCGGAGGCGATTGGCGTACTGGTGAGCGGGCACTCGTGGCCGGGCAATACGCGCGAGTTGGAAAATGTTATTCATCACGCTCTGCTGGTGTGCCGGGAAAATGTGGTTCGACCAGAGGACTTGAGGCTCTCCGCGCTTCGGCCGCGGCTGGTAACGACGAATCCCGCGGACACCGAGAAGGCGCCGGACAAAGCCTTGCACAGAGCGTTGCTGGCGCTTTTTGAAGATGGTCGGCCGAACTTGTACGCCGAGATCGAGGCTGCGATCACAAGAACCGCATACGAATTCTGTCATCGCAACCAGGTCCAGACGGCCCGTCTGCTCGGCATCAGCCGGAACGTCGTTCGGGCCAGATTGATGCAATATGGCGAGTTGCCCGGCCGGCTGGTAAGGTGAACGGTCGCGCGCTACCTCGTCGTTGTGTGGATGCAAGAAAATCACTCCTATCCGCAGATGTCTCAGTAGCTCCCGGAACTGAAACCCCCTCAAATTGTCCGAAAATAAAGCTTGCATTTACATTAAAGTCTATTATATTAGTAGACATGTAACACGGCATTCATACTTTTCTCCCCCTTGAGATGATCGGCCTGCTAGCGCTTTCCCCCGAGAAAGCGGGCCAAATGGATGGCGGAAGTAAACCTGGGGGGCACTTCCGGAAAAATAAGCGGCAACTTCAATCTATAGAAAGCGCGGGCGAAGCTTTGTCTGAAACCGCCCCGGAGGACGGAGTATGGGGAAACTATTGATTATTCGCCATGGCCACACCAGTTTGAATATGCCGGGCCGGGATGAACGGCTGCGGGGCTGGCTCGATGTGCCCCTGGACGGCGAAGGGCTGGAAGAAGCTGCCGAGACGGCTGCGCAGGTCCATGCCACTTACGCTGTCGACGCCATCTATTGCTCGGACCTGCGGCGCGCCCGCCAGACTGCCGAGGTTCTGCGCAAACAAACCAAGGCTCCCATTACAGCCACCAGCGATCTGCGTCCGTGGAATCTCGGAGTGTTTTGTGGCCAGCGGGTGCGGGAAATTCTGCCATTCCTCAATCTTCTAAACCAGCATCTAGACCTGGCAGCCCCTAGCGGCGAATCCTTTTATCAATTCTACGGACGCTATTCCCACCGTCTTAAGGAACTGCTAGCGCTGGCGGAAACGTCACAGAACTCTATCGCCGTGGTCACCCATGTGCGAAACCTGCTGGCCGCCTCCAGCGTAATTACCGGTTCTGACCGCGACAAAGTGCCGGTCAAGGGCGGCCCGCACACCGGCGCGGTCATGGTGGTGGAGAAAGATCAGGAACAATGGAAGATCGGCCATAGCACTCACGAATTAGCAGTTGTCCAGGACGCGAACATAGACGCACGGCTGCAGGCGGTTTCTTAGCATCTTCGGGCGAAACAGAGGCAACAACCCCTCAAGCTGTCCTGTCCCCGAGAATCTTCATGGCCAACGAAAAGCAAACAAGCACTGTGCCGCAGCCAGCGCCAGGTCCACTGTTCATCGTGAGTATGTGGCGGGGCGGTTCCTCGTTGCTCTACGCCCTGCTCAATAAACATCCGCAGGTCGCTCTCATGTTCGAAGCTGATCTGCTCTTGCTGCGTCCAGTCTTTCTAAAGCCGGCTGGAGTTTGCGACTGGAGTGAACGCTGGGAATTCTGGAACCAATCTTTTAGTCGCCACGGCCTCGAAACCACGGCGTTCTGGAATACCCAACCTGAGTTTCGCCGCGTCTTCGAGACGGTCCACAAGGAATATGCCCGCCGCCAAGGCGCGGCAATCTGGGGAGACAAGTCTCCCAACTATCACGACCAACTGGTGCAGATGGCGAAGGATTTCCCGTGTGCCCGTTTCATTATTGTGTGGCGCGACCCCGTGGAAACGATCGGAGCTACTGTGCGCGCGGCTGCCTCCGGAAGCCGTTATTTCCGCAAGCGCGGGATGCCATGGCGATCCTTGCTCGGGTATCGAACATTTACGCGGCAATGCGGTCAGATCATCTCGGCCGGGGCCGCCGTGCACCAGTTGCACTATGAAGATCTGATCAACGACACTGCCGCAGTCATGCGGAAGGTCTGCAACTTTCTGGACATCCCTTACGACCGCAGCCTCACCACTCTCGCGGGGGCCGACCGCTCTGCAGTTTATGCCGGCAGGCACCACAACTTGCTCAGAGACAACGCCATCGTTGCGGGACCACGCGTGGATGTGATCGAGCCAAGCCTGCGCCGAAGAGTATCGGGCTATGTCGCATTGTGGCGGCAGATCGAGGCAGGCATCGACGACTCCATCGCGCTGGGCATACCCAGCTTTGCCGAAATGCAACTCGATCAATTTCGCTATCGATTGTTTCGCGCTCTGGACGCGCTTATCCGGCTCGGCTTTTGCTTCCTTCCGATCCCACTGTTGCGCTTCTATCGCAAGACCAAAAGACTCGGACCGGAGGGCAAGGCCGCAGACGATTCCGTTGATCTCTCACCGTTGTCGGACACTGAACTATGAACAATAACGATATCTATGCATCTCAACTGAGTTATGCCGCCGAGCAGGCAGACCCGCGACCAGCGAAGGCCATACCGGTCGCTGTCCCAAAGCGTGCTCTACGCGAGGAAATTTCCTACCGCTTACGCTATTTCATAAACGCGTATCCGGTGCTTTACATGCCCTGGGCTCGCTATCACCACCGCTACTCGATGGACCGCATCGTTCGTCACGACACCGATCTCGTCATCGAAGCCTTTGGGCGCACCGGCACCACCTTCGCTAACTTCGCATTTCTCTCCGCTCAACGCCGCCGTGTCAGGACCGTGCATCACACGCACGCCGCCGCACAAGTTATTACCGCAGTGAAGATGAAGATCCCGACGCTGGTGATCGTTCGTGAACCGGAAGCTGTGGCGCTCTCGCACATGGCGCGTCATCAGGTGTCCGCTCGTCCGCCCCTGGTTGCCTGGATTCGATTTCATCAAAGGCTCGTCTCCTACCGTAAAGACATCGTGTTTTGCGGCTTTGACCAGATGACCAGCAATTTCACTCCGGTGATCGGGCGCTTGAATGAAAAGTTCGGAACCTGTTTCGACACATGGCAGCATACCCCGGAGAACGAAGCTGAAGTCTTTGAGCAGATCAAAAGGCGAAACCGCGGGCGGTTTCGGGAGGACCAGGCGGAACAGCGCATGCGTGCTTTTGCTTTGCCCACGGTGGAGCGCGAAGCCCTCAAGAACCAGCTGCGCGCCCAGTTAGACGCGCCTTCCCTGGCCGGCCTTCGGCAGCGAGCGCAGAGACTATATAGAAGTCTAGTAGATAATTGATTCCCGAATATGGGTCGTGCTGTGCGACCAAAAATAACCACATTTAGAGAGTTAGGCATCGTCCGCGACAAGCGCTACCGCACCGGGCGCACCAGCTCATCGTGAACTAATTTCCGCAGGCGGACGAACTCACGGTCCGTCCGGTCGCGGGGCCGGGGCAAACGGACAGGCAAGATGTTCCTAATCGTGCCTGGCTGCGGAGACATGATGACAACCCGATCTGCAAGATACACCGCTTCCTCGATGTCATGAGTGACCAGCACCACCGTGGTTCGCTCGGCAGCCCAAATACGCAGAATTTCCTGTTGCATTCGCATCCGAGTAAGCGCCGCCCGGGCGCTGGTTGGGCGGCCTGAAGTTCTACTGTTGGACGAGCCCTTTGCATCCCTGGACGCGGGACAAGTTCGAATATGAATATCCTCACCGGCTTTCTGGCGGCATGTCCCAGCGAGCCGCCATCGGTGCCGGCGGCGCACAGGCTGCCTGCAGTGCCGAACGTGTCCTCCAAGAACTGCACGTAGGTCAGCTTGCCTTGGATAATTCCTAGTTATCCATACCGACTCGCTCCACGAGAATGCCTCGATCTATTCTCAATATGGCACACAACTGGCACCCATACGCCCGCCGACATCAGCAAGAAGCAGGAATTCTGGAGGTCCGACAGTCAGTCGGGCAGCGACCTAGATCCTTGAATGCTGTCGTGCAGATTTAGCACACTTTTCGCACACAAACCGAAACACAACTGGATCGGACTCGCGAAAAGCACAACGAGTTCGGTTTCATCGTGTCGGGGCGGATGTATTTCCTGGTTGTCGATAATTGGGAACGTGCGTTCGCACTTCCCACAAGCCCGTTTCTGGCTAACCACGCAATTGGCGATTGAGAAAGGCGTACGTCCGCTCGTGGGCGAGTGCGGCAGCCTCAGCGTTGTAATGCGGCCCACCATGCCGAGAGAAGGCATGATTCTGACCGGGATAGCTGTAGACCGTCGTGTTTGGTTTCTTAGCAAGTGCCGCTTTGATCTCAGCTTGTGCAGCCTTGGAAATGAACTCATCCTCTTCAGCCAGGTGCATTAGAAGGGGCGCGTTAAGCCCATCGGCCTCTCCCAGATATTTCTCAGTATCGCCGCCGTGATAAGCGACCGCAGCGTCAACACCATGGCAACGCACGGCTGTCAGAAAGACCATCAGCGCGCCAAGGCAATAGCCGAGAACGGCGACCTTGCCGTTGCACTCCGAGAGTTTGCGTACTGCGTCGACGGTGTCCTTGACGTCCTTTGCGCCCGCGTTTCGGTCATAAGCTCCGTACAGACGAAGGCCGTGTTGCCAGTCAGCCTCGGAGGTAACGTTAAGTTCAACTCCCGGCTCCTGCCGCCAGAACAGGTCTGGCGCAACCGCAAGGAAGCTTTGTTCTGCCAGTTCGTCGCAGGTCTTGCGGATGTCGGCGTTCACCCCGAACAGCTCCTGCAGAACGACAACGGCGGGAGCCGGCAAAGTCTTCGGCCGCGCGATATAGGCGGCAAACTCGCCGTCATGTCCTTCTATGGTGATGTGATCTTTCATTGTGTGTACTCCTGAGACGACCACTTTCATCCGGGCCTCCGCCGATGTCGTCAGGATCGGCGGAGGCCCACTCCGAACGAGCCAGGGTCAGCCGGTCGGGGCGGACGCGTGGCTAACAAAGAGGCGCTTTACGCTGCTGCCGTGACCTGAACAGCTTTTGCCGCTTTTCGGATCACATCGATCACGAGTTGTGGCTGCGACAGCATGGCGACGTGGCTGCTCTTCACCTCGACGGTCGTGGCGCCCATGCGCTTGGCGAGGAAGCGTTCCAGGTCGGGATGGACGGTGCGATCCTCGGTGGCAACGATGGACCAGCTCGGCTTCGATTTCCATGCGGTACCGTCAACCTTCTGGTTGAACAGGTCCGCATCGGGGGCGAAGTGGGTGGCCCAGACGACCTTCTGCTCCTGCTCCGGAAGGTCACCGGCGAAATCCTTAGCGCCTTCCGGGAGCATCCAGACCCGTCCGTCGGCAACTTCGATGTGGCCGAAGATTGGTGTGGGGTACTTGTCGAGCTGGCTCTGCACGGTTTCATGAGCATCGGGAGCGACCGCGGCGATGTAAACCAGCCCGACAACGCGTTCATCGGTTCCAGCAGCGGTGATGACGGCGCCGCCATAAGAGTGGCCGACGAGGATGGCCGGGCTGCTCACCCGCCCTAGCGTGCGCTTGGTGGCGGCGACGTCAGCTACCTGTGAGTCGAGGCCATATTGGGCAGCGATCACCTCGAACCCTTCGGCCTGAAGCGTGGGGATCACCTTGTCGAAGCACGAGCCGTCGGCCCAGATTCCGTGACAGAACACGATGCTGGGTTTGCTTTGCGTAGGTTTCATTTTGTTCTCCCTTTCATTTTGTTCTCCTTTTGTTGAGGAATTATTAATTGGCGTGTGCGGAGGTAGCAGCCTCTTCGATGAGCTTGGCTGCTTCCTTGGGGTGAGACATGTAGGCCACGTGGCTGGCATCCACTTCGACCGTCTTGGCATTGGCGCGCTTCGCCATCATGCGCTCCTGTTGGGGATTGATCGACCGGTCTGAGCTTGCCACCATGTAAAAGGTCGGCTTGTTCTTCCAGGCTGGATTCGTGACCTTGTGGGTGAATGAATCGGTGGAGATCGGCACCTGTGATACAGCCATGAAGTGAGCCTGGGCCGGGGGAATATCCGCTGCGAAGTCGGCCGCGAAGTGGTCCTGTTCTATCCACCAGTTCCCGTTGCTATCCGGCTTGAACGCCTTGGAGGCTTGCGGGACGGCCGTTTCGATCGACGCACAGCTCTCACCTTCGTCGAGCGCAAAGGCGGCGATGTATACCAGTGCGGCAACGTTTGTATCGTTGCCGGCCTCGCTGATGATGGACCCGCCGTAGCTATGGCCGACCAGGACGACTGGGCCGCCCATGGCGTCGATGGCGGCTCTCGCGTACTTGACGTCGTCGGCGTAGGAGGTCTCGGGAGGCTGCGCTACCGATACCCTGTAGCCATCCTTCTCAAGGATCTTGGCGACGGCTTCCCAGCCTGAGCCATCGGCGAATGCGCCGTGCACCAAAACCACGTTTTTGATGCCATTCGGCGCAGGGCCCGCCGCCGCAACTTTCAGAGGTTTCTCCAACAGCAGAGTCGCGCTGATCACAGCGGCAGTAAGTGTAATAACAGCATAACGATTTCTCATGACCATTCTCCTTTGTAGTTGCAACTCCACCCGACAACTGAAGATCGACGCCTTTACGTTTTCGAAAACCTTCGAGTCACGCAGTTCCTAGCGGGCGGTGAGCTATGAGCTGGGCGTGCTGTCATCTGCACCGTACGAAATCCCGTCGGAATTGTTCTTGTGCAATTGCGCACGATTTGCGATTTCGTATCTCAATCTCTGGAATTTGTTCCCCCTGCGCTCCGCCGATCTCATTTCACTGCGCTCTCGATCAGGCCTATTACCTTCTTGTCGAGGCCTTCCGCGATTTGCCGCGCTTCTGTGCTGTCATAAACGGCCAACAGGCTCGCCAAGGTGTCGTAGCACACATACACGTCGCCACCGAACTGATAGATGAGGATCGTTATAGGCGCATAAGATCCGGCTGCCGGTACGCTCTGAGTCATACTGCGCATAATCATTGGATTTCCAGCGATGATCCGGATCATCCGATGGGGATGGCTCAAAGAGCCCACTCTTAGTGCCGCACCTAAATCCAGGTGAAGAAATTCAAGTAGACCCACACTCCCCACGGCCGCATTCACAATCTGTGCGAACTCCGCAAGATCATGAACTCTCTCCAGCCGTCGCTTCAGTTCGTCGAGGTTCGGCCTGCTGATCCCTCTGTACAGTCCGGCCAGAACGTCGCCAAAGGCTTTCTTCGACGTGAAACATAATCTCTCTATTTGTGCGTGAAGTGTCTCCATTGAAGGTCTCCATATGCAAGCCACGGTCGCCCTGCGATCGGGCCAATCGTGTTGCATTGTTCGCGACCAGGCATGCACTAGGCTTTGTCTAGCGCACAGCGTCGATGGCGGTTCGTTCGGAAGTCTCCCTCGCGATCATTAGTCGGTGTCGAATGAGATTTCTTGCAAAATTGTCTTCGTTTTGTGATTTGTTGCTCAAACGATTTGTGTTCCTGAAATAGTGTTCACGGTCCAAGCCAGCTAGCCAGATTTTGGGAGCCACGACGGCTCGATGGGCCAGGGTTGAGATAGGCGCTCAGTGCAGAAATCGACAAAAGAGCACATTTTGCAAAGACGCATAGCGATGATGTCAGCGACAAGTGAAGAAGTTCTTTACGTAGTTAACCGGTATTTGTGTGCCCGGAGAGGTTGTGCTATTTATTCTCCACTGAATGGATCGCCGCGAGAGGGCCCAATACGACTGACGAAAGAGATCACACACAAACTTTTAGACTCGGTCAGAAGCCACTGCCTAGGATGCATCAACGCTGGATAGTCATCGCGGCTTCGGCACTTATCATTGTGATGCAGTCGCTGCGCAGTTCTGCGCTTGATCCCCACCAATTCATTTCCCAGTACAGTCACACCTCGTGGCGCGTTCAAGATGGGGTCTTTCTTGCGGGTGTGTCAAACGTTGTGCAGACCAAAGATGGCTATCTTTGGGTAGGCACGCGCAATGGCCTTTTTCGCTTCGACGGGGTTCGGTTCGTTCCATGGGAGCAGCTTTACGAGAGCAAAGAAGTCGTGCGTGATGTCCACGTACTTCACGCTGCGGACGACGGCAGCCTATGGGTTGGCTACTCGACCCGACTGATTCGCTGGAAAGATGGCGTTGCTTCCGTCTTCGATCTTCCAAATCGTCCTCTACAGATCGCTGACCTTCCGGATTCCACTGTATGGGTCGGCATGACCAAAGTGACGACCTCCAGCATGGTTCTCTGCGGCGTTCGAGCGGGTGCAGTGACCTGTTATGGAGCGAAGGAAGGGGTTACGTTGACTCACGATCCATGTGTGGCGGCGGCGAGGAATAATAAGCTGTGGATCGGCGACGAGATTGATGTCCTGTTGTGGGATCCCGTAACGCATCTCGCGGAGCACTTTGGCCCACCTTTTCCCCATCGCCCGCCTGATGCCGGCTGGTTGAGCTTCCTGTGGGAAGACGCCGATGGAAGTTTATGGGCTGGGGCGCGCGGTTCAGGAGCAGCGGCCGGGCTCGCGCATCTCGTCAACCGCCAATGGCAACCGCTTCGCGGTAAGAACTTTGATACCCATGCGATGGAGATCATGTCTTTCTTTCATGATCGTAATGGAACACTATGGGTCGGCACAAGGAAGGATGGACTGCTTCGGATCGCAGATTCCCATGCTGAGCACTACAATTCCACTCAAGGTTTAAGCGGAGATTTGGTTCGCAGCATTCTGGAAGACCGCGAAGGCGATCTTTGGATTGGAACGTCGAAGGGACTCGACAAGCTTCGAAACTTCCCGGTGAAGTCGTTTACCAAAACCGAAGGATTGAGTTCAGAGGATGTGGGCGCGGTAGCCGCGTCGACCGATGGCGTCATCTCTATCGAGAATGCTGAGGAACTCGATCAGGTGCAGCTCGGAGATACGCCAACGGTGAAAACGCTGCAACAGCGGCCGCGTGGACAAGTGAGAACCATGTTTTCCGACAGTCGCGGTCGCCTATGGGCGGAAATACGAACCGACCTTTACGTAGTCGATCATGGCCGTTGGACACGGATCAGATTGCGCTACTTCGACGGTCAGGCAAATATCGACGACATCGCAGAATCAAACGGCGACATTATTGCAACCGCCCTTCCCCAGAAAACTGAAGAGGTATATCTTCTGCGCATTCGAGGAGAGGAATTGGTTGACCAGATTCCTCTCAGCTCTGTTATTGGCAAACTGTTCGTCCGCACCATGGCGGGAGGGCCAGACGGCACAATCTGGTTGTTGTTGAGCAATGGCGCCATCGAGCGTTGGAAGGCGGGCGTATTCACAAAGCTCGATTCGGGTGCGCCGCTTAAGCCGGTCGCTCGGCTCGCGATTGGTCATGAAGGACTTGGCTTCGTTGGAACACGAGACGGTGTTGTCGTTCTCTCGGATACGCGGCGGCAACTACTCACCACCGCAAATGGCCTTCCGTGTAACCGGACCTACGAGATCAGGGAGAGCAAGGCCGGAGACGTCTGGCTTTACTCCGAATGCGGGCTGGTGCAGATCCCGGCAATGCAGTTTCAACAGTGGTGGAAAGATCCTAGAGCTGCCATGCACCCGCGAGTTTTGGACAGATACGATGGCGCATTCCCGGCGCTATCGACGTTTTCTCAGGCGAGCGCCGAATCGCCGGACGGCAGATTGTGGTTTGCCAATGATGACATCCTGCAGATGATTGATGCTCCGCATCTGACCCGGAATGAAGTTCCGCCACCCGTTCACGTTGAGAACATCCTTGTGAATGGTTCCGCTGTTCCTCGCGCATCACTCGATTTGAAACACGGAGCGAAGTCAATCGAGGTTGACTATACGGCACTGAGTCTTGCCGTCCCGGAAAAGGTCCAATTCAGATATCAGCTCATCGGATGGGATAAAGATTGGCAGAACGCGGGCGGGCGCCGACACGCCTTTTATACCAATCTTCCTCCACGGCAATACGTGTTCCGCGTGGTCGCGTGTAACAACGATGGAGTTTGGAACCAGGAAGGCGACACAATCCGCTTTCGGATTGAACCCACGTTTTGGCAGACGGGATGGTTTAAGGCCGTCGCAGTCTTGGCAGGTTTTGGCGTGTTGTGGTTGCTGATTAAGTTCCGAATGAGGCTGATCTATGAGCGAATGAGAGACCGGTGGGCCGCCAGGATCGCAGAAAGAGAGAGGATCGCCCGTGAATTGCACGATACATTCCTGCAAGGAATACAGGGACTGTTGCTTCACTTCAGCACGGCTGCTCGCTCGATGCCGCCTGAGAGTTCGGCACGTAAGTCGATAGAAGAATCTCTCAACCAATCGAATGAAATAATGCTAACCGGCAGGCGTCTCGTCGAAGATTTGCGAAACACTTCTCGCGCTGTGACGCTCAGTGAGGAACTAGAGGCAATCGGTCGCGGATTTCAGGGCCTCTACGCGACCGACTTTTCGGTTAGCAGTTCAGGAAAGGAGCCGCCCCTGAATCCGGTCGTCGCTGACGAATTGTTCAAGGTGGGACGCGAGGCTATCTCCAACGCTTTCCATCATGCGCAGGCCACATCGATCCAGGTTGAACTGGAATACAGGGATCGAGACCTGAAGTTATTGATTCGCGATAATGGAGTGGGGATCGACGAAAGGCTGCTTATCGAAGGAAAGAAGATGGGACACTGGGGCCTGCCCGGAATGAGAGAGAGAGTGGCGCAGTTGAATGGCAATATTCGGTTCAAAAGCCAGGGCGGAATAGGAACCACCGTAGAGGTTAAAATACCAGCGTCCAGAGCCTACCGACGCAAGCAGTTCCGTCTCCCGCGTTGGTTATCTCTGATGGGTGAGAACGACGGGTATCTTGAATGACTGGAGCTAACGTCATCACCGTATTGGTTGTCGACGACCATCCGTTTATGAGGTCTGGCCTGGCTGGGGAGATCAATAGCCAACCGGATATGCGAGTCGTAGCCGAGGCGAATGATGGAAGAGAATGTCTCGAAAAATTCAAAAAGCACCTGCCTGACGTTACGCTACTCGATCTGAGAATGCCCAACATGAATGGACTGGATGCTCTCAAGGCAATCCGGGCCGTCAAGCCTGACGCCAGGGTGATTATCCTCACAACGTTAGTAGCAGATGTTCAGGTCTACCGCGCTCTGCAAGCCGGCGCGATGGGGTACCTGCTTAAGAGCCTTTTACAGAATGAGTTGGTCGATACCGTCAGAGCTGTAATGAAGGGGCAGAAACGAATGCCTCCGGAAATAGCCTCAGAAATTGCGATGCACGCCACCGATGAGGACCTGACCGAACGAGAACTCTCGGTGCTTCGCGCTATCTCAAAAGGGTGCTCGAACAAGATCATAGGAGCTGAGTTGGGTATCTCTGAACACACGATCAAAAATCACGTGCAGAATATTCTGGCCAAGCTTAGAGCAAATGATCGAACGCATGCCGTGACGATTGCTTTGCAACGCGGCTTCATTGAAATGTAGGGCCGGCGATTCGTCCTACGCGTGGAAGCGCATATGCACTTCGATTGAGTATTGGAATTGAACCAGGTAGCGGAAAAATCGTTTTTGCTTCTTCCTCAGTCGCAGGCTGACCCGGTTTCATGGGTCGTGATTCCGTTAACTCTTGAACACGAGCCTTGTATTCCGCTCGCCACCGCGCTGGAGGGGCCCCCAGATGTACCGCAAATGTTCGGCTAAAAGCAGCCTGATCGGAGAAGCCCGCTTCGAGTGCGATTTCAGCGATTGAGAACTTGGAGTTACGAAGTAGTTGTTGCGCGCGTTCGATTCTCTTGTTCACCACGAATTTGTGTACCGAGGTGCCAAATGTGATTCGAAAGCACCTGCAGAAATAGCTTCTGGAGACACCGCACTCTGTCGCCAGCCGGTTTAGTCGCAAATCTCCTGAAAGATTCTGCTCCAACACTTCGAGTGCCCGTCTCTTTTGCCACGGAGCAAAGCCGCCTTTATGAAACTCGTGGGATAGTGGGAGCGCACCATAGGTTAGAACAATACGGCCACACAGCATTTGAAGATAATGATCGAGAAATAAACCAGGCAGCTCGATTTTGCGAACGATGTACGGGCGAATCATTTCCGCAAGGTGATAAAGAACTGGATCGGGCTGGCCTTCTGGGCAGTGCAGGCTTCCTATATTTGGAAGCTCAGCGTCTTCGGTGAACGCATTAAGAGTCGCTCTGGGGATATTGAAGTGGATAACCTCAAATGGAGTATCCCGAAGCACTCGCGGGAGCGACTCCAGGTCGAATATCCCGATGCTGCCGCGTCTCCAGTGAGGAGTATGCGTGTATCGGTTGTCGACCCATGATCCCCAATTGAGCGAGTTCGGGTGAGCGAGATGAACCGGGATGGTAAATCCCTCCTCTGGCGCCTGGGGATTTGTAGCGTCAGGTTGCCCAGTCGATGAATTCACATATGTAACTGCCGCCAGCGTAGCGTTGTCGGACTTCAGGAGCAGGGTCTGTGCGTCGTGTACGCCGAATGCGTGGCCCAGCGCCTTTCCGAAGAGATGCGGCCCGTGCCTCATAAAGAGCCTCCTATATTCGCCGAAAGCTTACCCCATCGATGGATTGATCCTGGCTTTGGACTGCAGTCAGCGTCGCTTGATACGTCGCAGCCCGATATGGACACAATAAAATGCCGAAGTTCGGCCTCAAAGAGCGAAACCGGCCAATTGGACTAGTGAATTCGAGGGGGCCTGCGCGGGCATAGCAGGTTGAGGCCAAAGAGCAACGTTGAAGTGAACTGCGCCCCGGAAATCTGAACCAGCAACGTACAGCATAAGACGCTCGGATAAGTACCGGGAAAGCGTGTCGTAGCTCCTCCTCGAACGGCTACGTCGAAAATCTGTCTTTTCTGATCTTCAGCTGCTTAATCTTCGAATCCAGCGTCGACGGCGGAATTCCGAGTTTGGTCGCGGCACCGCCCTTCCCCGCGATCTTTCCTCGGCTCTCAGCCAGGGCGGACTCAATGATCTCTTTCTCCTGATCTTGGAGAATTCGCGTCATCTTTGCCGGCCGAGCCGACTTGGCGGATTCATCCTGAATCGATAGCCATGCCTCGTCGATCGAGAACGTGTCGCCGCTGCAAAGGATTAGTCGCAGCCTCATTCTCGAATCACCGTGAGCTTGGTAGGAATTGGGCAAATCAAGAAAATGAGAGGCAGCACAATGTCAGCCGCGATGACTTACGAACGAGAAAATGTAGCGAACGTAAGACCTTCATTCGCTGCAAGCGGAGAGGCAGCCCTGCTGGCATTTGCCAGGCTGGCGATTCGGCAGCATTTGAGATTCTTGTCATGCCGCACCTGGACGCCCTCCTTCGCGTTACCCAACGAATTCTTCGTAATCGAGAGGACGCTGAGGACGCGGTTCAGACTGCATCGCTCGATGCTTTCCGCAATCTGAGCGGGTTCCAGGGGCGCTCGCGATTCTCCTCGCTGACCCGCATCGCCATGAACGCGGCCTTCATGCGCGTGCACGTGAGCCGGCGGAAACAGGAAACATCGCTTGATGAAGTGGCTGAAACCGGTAAGATTCCGGCAAGATTTCGTCTCGTGGAAACGAGGCCAAACCCCCAGCAGGAGTACTTGGCAAAGGAGGGCAAGAATATAGTTGCCTCGCCCACCGTGAGGCGGTACGATGAGCCGACGACGGAAATTCCATCTTGTCGTCGGAGCCTTTGTTATGGGTGAGTTCCTGCATCGTCTTTGGATGATGGCAACCGATGGCGCACGGCCTATCGACTGGGTGGTTGTGCTCGTTGATTTCTTGGTGTTGGTAGCAATCTTGTGGTTTGAGTTACCAGAGTGGCGACATAAGCGCGTGGTCACTCGACACAAGGCCAAGGTTATCCAATTCTGGTCGAGGGGGCAGCAACTACAGGCCACGGCCCCCTCCAATCAGCATCCTGACAACCTCCCGTCTTGGTTGGTTAGCGTTAGAAACTGGAATAGCGAGGCTCAAGAGTTTCTCCAACGTTGTTCGCCGTGGGCGCTGGCGTCATTTGTCCATGAGACAAGCGGCGCACTTCCCCCGAGTGCTCGCGTAGTCGTCAATCAAGCGCGTGAGTCGTATAGAGTGCTACTTGTCAGGCTCGACAACCTTAAGACGATAATGGACAACCCCCATGAATACCTCTAATCCAGAAAAGCGAGAGCCTTCCCAGTCCGAAAAGTTCGATACGGTGATGCGGAAGATCCTTTCGGTATCGAAGGACGAATTGAAGAAACGAGAAAAGGCATGGAGGCGCAAGCGCGAACGGGCAAAGAAAAAGCGGGCTCTTTCTTAGCCCGCTGTCCTCGACCTTGCCGTCGAGAGGCCCGTGTCTGGGTAGTCTTTGCTCAATTTGGTTTGCCCGTCAGTTGAGCAAACGTAATGCGCTTTCCGATGATCTGGCGAACTGCGAGATCGAAGCGGCCAGCGTCGTCAAGGTCTTTGCGGTTGTTGAAGCGAAACATCTGTTCGTCAAGGTAACGGTGAAGATGAAACGGTTCGACCGATACGTAGGTTCCCGAAATGCCGCGCTTGAGGAGACTCCAGAAATTCTCCAAGCCGTTTGTGTGTACGCGGCCATCCACGTATTGAGTGGCGTGGTCAACGACCTGATGCGCGTAGTCCGCTGCCAGTCCTTCGTAGGACATGAGCGCATCGCTGTAGAGTGCCGCACCAGCAGTGACATGCTTATAGACCTGCTCTTGCAGTACGGTCTTGCGGCGGCTAGGAACGACAGAGGCGCGAACCTTTCCGCCCCGCTCAAGAATCCCCATGACGGCAGTCTTGTCCTTGGTTCCGGTCCCAGTGATGCGGCGCTTGCGCTCAGAGACGTGCATGTTTCGCGCTTTGCCGCCAATGAAGGTTTCATCTACTTCGACTTCGCCGCCGAGCTTGGAGCCGAAGAAATCGTCCTGCATCGCAAGGCGAATCCGTTGCAGCATGAACCATGCCGACTTCTGGGTAACCTTCACGTCCCGCGCAATCTCGTAACTGCTCACTCCGTTTTTGCAGTTCGTGAGCATCCACGTTGCAGTAAGCCACTTGTCCAAAGGAATCGGGCTGTCCTCATAGATGGTTCCGACCTTGACGGAGAACTCGCGTTTGGGATGATGGCTACCGCACTTCCAAGTCCGGCGGGTCGGATTGAATGCGCTAACCTTTGTGGACCCGCAACCGGGACAAACTACGCCGTTCGGCCAGCGCCGGATAGCAACGTAGTCAATGCAGTTGTCCGGATTCGCGAAGTAAACAATCGCTTCTTGAAGGCTCTTAGGTTCGTGTTCCATGACTGAAATGTATCAAAAACAGGTGGGCGAGTCAAGTAAATTCTTGCCCTAATTAGCACTCCGCCCGAAACTGAATGCGATTGATCTACGTCGTCGCCGTGCGGCTCTTCGGCTTTGCTTTGCCTTTCGTCTTTTTTTCTCGTTTCGTAGCAAGTTCCAATGCCACGGCCTTTTGGAGTTTCTCAGTATCTACGCGGTAGCGTTTGGCGACGTCCATGAGAACGTCGTCGCTGCTTGCGGTGGATCGCTGATACGCCGAATCCAGAAGGCTGATTTCCAGAAGGAGCTTGCAGAGTTCGGCATCGTCATATTTGCTGACTTGCTTGGCCAGAAGCTCCTGTGCGGACGCAGAGTCCTTCTTCGCCTCTACCTTGTGGCGCTTCGCCAGAGTCGGGACCTGGCTGTAGGAAAGGTGGCCGATCAGGTACTCGGCAACCGCCAGCAAGTCGGCCTTCTTTAAGGGAGCCGATGCGCGTTGGAGGATCGTGGCCAAGATACGATGGCGAGTCGTAATCGCCAGTTTCTCTTTCTCGATCCGCTTCCGCTCCTCTGCCCGTTCCCGCTCAACTTGCTGCGGAGAGGGCGTGTTGGGATGGTGAACGCGGCAGGTCGGATCGGCACAAACCTTGACGACCTGTCCGCGCTTACCGCCGTCCATGACGATGGCCTCAGCCATCTTCTCGCACGGCTTCTGGCAAGCCGACAGCTTGGTGCTTGCGCCTTTTGCCTTCGGCTTTTTGATCTCCAACTCCACATACTGATTCCGTCCCAAGGGAGCACCCTCGCGGGTATTCCACGCCGCCGAAATCTGGATTAGCTGCGGCTTGGTTTCCAGAGTCTTTCTCACGGAAGCGTCGATCTTGGCCCGGAAACAGTCCGGCGAAGTGCAGGAATCCTTACGCACGTCCGGGAAGAGTAGCTTGTTGAAGCCGGTTCGCTTCGGACAGTTGGCGCACGAACCTGCTTCGGGAACGAGTGTCTCATCCTGCTTGTCAAACGGCGCAGACGCCAGTTGGAGCAAGATGTTCGATTCGATCCACGCGGCCAACTCCCGCACTGGAATCAGGACTTGGCTGTTGCCCTCGCTTGTCCACAAGCCGCGAAAGGCAGCCGAGAACGCCTCCTGCTGTTGCGAAGCCGGAAGCTTGGCGATCAGCAAAGCGTGGCCGATAGTGATCTGGTCTTTCAGGAATGCCTCGGCCACGGGCGGGATGAGGTCAGCCAATCGAATACGACCGTAGATGTACGCCTCGCTTTTTCCAGAGCGTGACGCGATACTCGCGACGGTATAGACAGGCTCTCCGAGTTCCAAGAGTGACTTGAAACCCAGAGCTTCCTCAAGCGGGTGGATGTCTTCGCGTTGCAGGTTCTCAACGCACTGTGCCTCGATTGCCTCCGCATCCGTCAGCTTGACGACGCGGACGGGAAGGGTTTCGAGTTCCGCCAGTTTCGCCGCTCTCAGGCGACGTGCCCCGGCGACAACTTCGTACTTGCTTTCCTCCAGTTCGCGCACCAGAAGAGGGGCCAGAATCCCTTGCGCTCTCATGCTGGCGGCAAGTTCTTCGAGGTTCTTTTCATCGAATCGCTTGCGCGGGTTGGTAGCGGACTCCACCAATATGCCGATGGGAACGCTTCGATATTCGTTACTGATTGCAGTGTTCTGCGCGTCTTGCATGACTATTCTCCTTTTCATTGTTTTTGTTCCTTGGTAGTGGTTGGGGTGTGGCCGTCACAGCTTGGGCATGACGACCTGCACAGTTGTGTTCGTGAATTAGGGTTTTGTGTTGGTTAAGCGGCAACCGCCGCTGGCTCGGGGGCAATGCCCCCGAGAATCACAGCAGCGGTTTGTTGAACGGCTTCCAAACTCTCGCGAAGGAGATTTGCGTCTCCATGCCAAAGCTGGATGTAATCGGCGGATGCGGTTCCGGTCTCAAGTCCGACTGCTTGGCAAACCACAAACGCCACGGCTTCGGCTTCGGTTTCGCGGACTTGCTTGGTGGTCAGCGTGCGACGGTCGCCCCGATGGAGCATCTCGTGGGCGATCTCGTGCGTTAGCGTGGAAAATTCCTCGGCAGGCTGCATCCCGGAAAGCAGCGTGATCTTCCCGCCGTAGGACAGGCCCTTGGCGGGTGCGATGTGTTCGGAGTAGTTGAGAGTAATGCCTTGGCCTTCGACGAACTTTACGAGTCGTTCGCGGTAGCCGCTCACGTCGCCCTGTACTTCGGTGAGCGCAGGAAGTTCTTTGCCTTCGGTTTGAGCGATGTCGAACACATACACGCCCCGGAAACCGTACAGCGTGGGCTGAGTCTCCTTGGCATCCGTAGTCTGTTCTGCATTCTCAGCCTGATTCTCATTCTTCTTGCGTTTGTTACCGACCATCGGAGCGAGAATGAAAATGCCTTTCTCGCCACGCCGGACGAAGCGGCCAAGCGTAGTCCAAGTGCGGTATCCGGCAACGTGGGTGGCGTCTGGCTTCTGCCTCGCAATGAGCATGATGTTGCCGAAGCTGTAGTTGCGAAACTTGGCCATCGCTCCGAGATACTGCGTGAGGACCGCACTCTGCCCGGACTCCAGCGATTGCACCAGATAATCCACGGCTTCTTTGGTTTTGAGGTTGACTTCTTCTAATTTCATGTTTTTTCCCTTCTGCCGGTGTCGGCTTATTTTTTCTTTCACCAGAGCGGCAGCGAGGAAAAACAAGGCGACACGGGGGAAGGGACAGAACGGAGGCCGGAGGGAGGGTGGCAGGGCGTGAGGGAAGGCGCGGTAAGTGCCAAACGCGGTTGGGGTTAGTTTGGCGCGAAACCGGCGCAGTCCGAAACGCCCGTCCGAGCCGCGGCTGAGCGGCGGTCCAGCCGGAAGAGGGCGAAGTGAAAAGAAGATGGCGTAGCCTTCCGTTTGAGATTGCTACATGACGAAGCAGTAGACCGCCGTTGTGGGTTCCTGCGCGGAAGGCAAGAATTACAGTCATCGTCGGCTACGTGGTCTTTCTTACTCATGAGTGATGGTGTAGTGTGTTGGCAATAAACAGGAGGTTAGGAAGCTTTGACGACGCTGTACGAACTTGCCATTATGGGGGCTCCATCAGAGGACCAGATAGCTGAACTGAGAACGTATATTTCAAAAGTTGTCGAGCTATTTGGATTGCGCCTGGGGGACGAAGTGTCTTGGTCAATTCGCCCTGGTGACTTCAGACCAGCACAGAAAACCCCGGCGGCAGTAGCATTTTTTGGAGCTGCTGGCGTTTCAGAAGCAGGCGTGAATACTCTGCTGCGAAGCGGAGTGCCAATCCTTCCGGTATCGTCCGCAGATGGCCAGGTCAATGCAGAGATTCCGGCGCAGCTTAAGGCGCTGAACTGCCTAGCGTATGCTACTCATGGACCTGAGCGAATATCCACGGCCCTCCTAGAGTGTGTGGGTTTGCTACCGCATCAGCGACGGGTCTTTGTGAGTTACCGCCGCGACGATGCCCGGCAAGCAGCGTTGCAGTTGTTTAACGCTCTCTCTGCCCGACTGTTTGACGTGTTTCTGGACACGCACGGGATCGCTCCTGCGGAGGATTTCCAAGCGGTTCTGTGGCATCGCTTGTGTGATTCGGACGCTCTCGTCATGCTCGACACGCCCGGTTATTTCGATAGCCGATGGACTAGTGCCGAATTTGGGCGCGCGCTTGCCAAAGGAATATCCGTCTTGCGCATTGGCTGGCCTAACGTCAACGCATCTCCGCGCGCGTCCACGGCAAGTCGGGTCGATCTGAGTGCCGACGAAGTCGATGCTACAACGGGAGAGCTCGCGGAGGGGGCGATCAAACGGATCTGCACTCAGCTAGAGTTTGTACGCGGCCAGAGCCATGCCGTTCGGAGTCTGAATCTTTTTAGCAACCTCAAACAGGCTGTAGAGTGCATCGGAGGAGTGGTGTCAGGCGTCGGCGTTCATAACGGTATCTATGTAACTCTGCCCGACGGAAAGGAAATCGTGGTCTATCCTACGGTAGGTGTTCCAACGTCGTTGACGCTAAACGATGCCGTTGATTATGCGTCTGGGCGCTCGGTAGCCGTGGTTTATGACCATATTGGACTTCATAAGAAATGGTTGGATCATCTTGCGTGGCTTGGCGAGAATATACACGCGGCCCGCTGGGTCAAGGCCAGCGAAGCAGCTTGGATCTTCGCGGGTTGGGAGGTGTAATGAACGCCATCTTTTTGTCCGCGAGCGTGCCAACTATTGGCAGGGGCAACTACGATGAAAGCGCGGACCCCTTCCTGATCCAGAGTGCAGTGCGCGAGTTTGTAACGGTTGCGCTCGGCAGACGACTGGTTGTCTGGGGCGGACACCCAGCAATCACTCCCATGGTTTGGGCAGTATGTGAGGACCTGGGTGTGAATTTCGCGAAGGCAGTCGTTCTTTATCAAAGCAAGTTTTTCGCTGACATTTTTCCAGAGGAAAACCAACGCTTTGGAAACGTAGAGTATGTGGACGCCGTACCTGGAGATCGGGAGGCAAGCTTACTCCGAATGAGGAAGGTGATGCTTTCGCGGAACGACCTTGCGGAGGCCGTATTCATTGGCGGCATGGAAGGAATTCTGGCGGAACACGCTATGTTTGCTGAATTTCATCCAGGTGGCAAAGTTCTGGCTGTCGCGGCCGCCGGCGGGGCGGCGCGACAACTGGCGGAGAGGTTGGGCGCCGTAACCGAGTCGGATTTGCAGAATGTGGATTTCGCAAGGTTTTTTCATGTGGGGCTAAATGTGGCACCAAATGAGCCAAGAAGTTCACCAGCGTAAAGTAGGACATCGCATGTGGATGAGCGGTCATGCCTCAGTTGGTTTATGCAGTGCGCTTATTTCACTGGATGATTTGTTAGCAGCGGCGCGCGGCGGCACACTCGATTACTGCGATGAAGTCTTGGACATTTCCCCAGCTGGCGATTGGTGCGTTCAAGTCCTTTAGGAGTTGAGGTGCCCGTCCGCGTGAATCCTTTAAGCGAATGCCGCAGATTCCTTTCCCAAGTTCAAGAGCTGTGTTTAACTCCCAGTCTACCCAGTTGCGCCAAGCTGTCCCATTCCCAATCAGGCAAACGACCACGGATGTTTTGTCGATGATTGATCGAATTTGTCGTTTGATGTAGGAACCCTGGGCGCTGTTTATGACTTCACGAAGACTGCCATCGTAGAAGTCGATCTCCAGATTCGGTGCACGGCGCATCAGCCGGAATCCTCTCACTTGGGGCAGATCTTCGACGTGGAAACTGAGATATATGCGCCGCTTACATGCATGGTAAGTCAGGTCGGCCCGGTATGCCTTCAGAAGCTGCGTGAGTGAGTCGAAGCCACGCTTTTCCAGTAGATTTCCCAATTTCGTATCGCCACGGGCGTGGAGGTCAATGGTGTAGCGGGCCTCGACGGTCTTTACAAGTGTGTCATCCCTAGTTGAACGGAACACTTTCATCTCCAAGGTCATGGAATTGGAATGCCGAGTTCTCTGAGGTCCCGCTGCAGATGCAGCGCACCTTGCAACGCGCCCGGATGACATCGTCTGATTTGATCCATCCTGGGGCAGAAGCAAGGAGTATGTCCCTTAACATAGGGTTTCTGTCGCAGCGCAGACTGTATTCGCGGCCAATTGCTATCCAGCGCCAATTTTCGGACGCATTCTTCTGCCTGATTGCGGTCACGGATTTGCGAGTAGGACTCAAGGATGCCAGAGGCACCGTGAGAGTATTCTTTCCATGGCCAACGTCCGGTAGAGGAGTAAGAGAGCTGTCCATATAAAAAGGGGATGACGAGCTGTTCTAGAAAAGCTCTGAATTGGAGGGCCGGTTGAAGGAATTCGTCTTCTTCGAGAGGACTACACAGGCAGGCGGTCTTATCCCGTGGGTTAAAGTGCCGGTCGGAAATGGGGTCTAGCCGTTCGACATAAACGGCAGGTAATCGGGAAATGGACTTATCAGTTCGTTCTTCGATTCGAATCTGAAAAGTACCCGCCAGGGCTACCGAGCCGATTTGGTCGGTAGCCTGGTCGTCAAGAATTACAAAGCGGTTGGTCTTTTGGTTGTAGCTCGCTTTGAATTGAATGGTACCCGCGATCGTTTGGCCCGCGCGGATGAGCGCTGGATATCGGTGACGGAGCCATTCTTCATCGTTTTCTTTCAACATAATCACAGCACCACGGCGATCTTGGGGCAAATCCGCTTGATGCCGACGCAGTAGCCGACGCGAGTGCCTTGCTGGCTTGCTTGTCATCATCACGCCGGGCAATCTTGTCGTCAGTTCCGTACTCCGCGCGTATGTCGGCGGCCTCGTCGGCCCATGTCCCAAGGTTCTTTCTACCATCGTTAATCAGCCAATCATATGTCTTGCATACGGAAGATAAGATCGTTCCATCTGGCAGCTTGTAGTCGTCCAAAGGGTTGCGACCTGCTGTATCCGTTTTCTGGTCCTCATCTTTGATGTTGTGGATTCGGATGCCTACGATTCCGTTACCACGATTCCAGCTCTTGAGGATTTCATGTTGGACCCACTCGCGGTCTGCAGTTTCCGCTCCAATGAGGAGGGCAGTGACGCTCGTGTTCTTCAGTTGGTCATCGATCCAGTGTTGGATTGCACTGTCACCCTTTTTCTTGATCGATTCCCACTCAGCGGCATCAATGAAGCCGTATTCGTCTTCGGTGGAGACTACATTGCAGTTTCGGACTTGCCCTGCACGCCAAGCGTCACGTTCATAATGGAAGCTAAAAAAGATTTTGCGAGCCATTCTTGGTCCCCTTTTCTGAAATTGTTTTGGGAGTGAACTGCTGATGGCGGCCAGATTCGGAACTGTTAGGGGCCTTCTCGGCTCGTGCAGTTGAGACTCAGTTGTCGCTGATACAGCCAGTCACTAGCAAAGCTTCATTCTTAATGACCTTACCTAAGCGGCGACGAGGTGCTTCTGCCAACGATAAAAGAGAGGTCACTGCCATGGTACTATATTTAGAATACACCTTGATTCATTCTGCGTCAAACGTGCTACACTTTTGCTAATGAGGGTCGGATTCACGCCGAAACAAGTGACACGGCTAACAGGGGTTCCCTATTCAACACTCAACCTTTGGGCGAAGAATGGATTGATTTCGCCGACTATTGCTGCTGGCGCGGGTTCTGGGAACGAACGAGTTTATAGCTTCAGCGATGTGGTGGCGCTAAGGGTTGCTTTCGCGCTTCGGAAAGCAGGAGTCTCAACTCGTTCGCTAAAGAGGGTGGTTCGATTTGTCCGTGAAAACGAGGGGATTGAGAAGCCATTAGCGGAATCACGACTGGTGGTAAGTGGCCGCGACGTGCTCATAGTAAGAAATGACCGACAATTGGTGAGCGCGCTATCTAAGCCCGGCCAGAGCTGCTTGAGTTTTGTTGTGGACCTTCCTCGCACTTTGGGTGAACTCGCTGACGTTGCCGAAGTCACGAGCGCCTTCGCAGTCGGTGTGGCTCAACCGGAACTCGCCTTGAGACACTCTCGAAAACGACCTGTGCCAGCCGCTATAAGCGAGCAAAGAAGTCGCGCCCGGGGTTAAGACTTGTTGCGCCTTTCCAGGATCTCCAGAACGTCCTTCGGATGGCGTGAGACGTCGGCAGTCCACTCACCGAATCCGCCCTGCCCATTCACTGCCCTGACCCACTCGCACAAGAATTCCCGCTTTGTCTGCTGCTGCTGATCGTCTTGGCCCTTTACTTCCAAGATCAGCGTTTTGCCGTTCGTCAGTCCGATCAGGTAATCTGGCCGGAACTTGTGAATGATGCCTTTGAAGGAATACGTAATTTCAAAACCGATGTGGTCGTTTTTCACCCAAGCGCGCACGTTCGGATTGCGATCAAGCTCAAGAGACTCATTGGCCTCCCATCGGCTGTCATATACGCACATATTGATATGCGAACGTTTGGTGTGTTCGCACGCTTTGCCGCTGTACCAGGGCAGCATGTCGCCTGTGGAGCGGATCGGCCGCTCGGTGTCGAACACCGGCTCCAGGGTAAGAGCGTTTTCAAAACGAATCGCTTCCCATAAATGTTGAACGATCTTGGTCATGTTCAGCGTGATGACTATCCTTCGCCGTTTGTCATCTTCGTTAAACAGCGGCGGATCGACTATGACCCTGCCGCTCTCGATGTACTGCTCCACCAGATGGACGAGCTGAGCGAGTAGATATTCCCGGCTACCTTTCCATTTAGGCGCCATTTGGTCATAAACTTCGCTCGCAGTTTCAAAAACGATCCGCTGCATGCGAAAGCGTTGCGCGAGGCCGGCAAGATCTATCTCCTTGAGCTTAGTGAAGTCCGGCTTGCCGTCGATCATCGGTGCAAGCTCGGCGATGTTCGGAGTTTTGTAGGCGTCCAGCACCAGCCGGTTCACCTTCTCGGGGGTTAGCTTGAGTAGTGGGCGATATTCGTGATCGATCCGAATCACGTTCGGCCAACTCATTTCGTACTGCGCCCGTCGCTCGGGCAGAGGTTCGATTCTGGTCTTGCCTTTCGCGGGTGGCGGAGGCGGGGCATCGGCGCTGCCTTCGTGAGGGAGAAACGTGAACGGTACGCCGAAGATGTTGACGTACTCTGGCTCGAATAGCCCGGTCTTCTCGTTCACGTCATACGATGTTCTCCGCAAGCCGCGCCCGACCACCTGTTCGCACAGAAGTTGGGACGTAAACGCTCGCAGCCCCATGATGTGCGTAACAGTTTTGGCATCCCAGCCCTCGGAGAGCATGCCCACGGAAATTACGTTCTGAATCTGCTCACCCGGTTGGCCTTCGCGCCCGATAGTGTCCACCGTCTTGCGCAGGCGTTCAGCGCGTTCTTTCTTGGTGAGCTTCTTTTTCGGTGTATCACTGCTTTCTTCCGCGGTATCCTCGCTGGCGTCTTCGTCTTTTTCGTCCACTGCTTCGGCTTCGACCAAAACATCGGCGGGTTCTTCTTGCGCTTCCGCCTCGTCCAACACCTTGGAATCAATGTGAAGTATTTTGTCCGGATCGCACAGTTCTTCGATGCGTATCCGCTTATGCTCAAACGCGTATTGCACGCGCGCAGCCGTGTGGGTCAGATTCGTTACAGTAATCATCACAGGCGGGGCGTTGACGCCATCTTCTCGCCACTTCTTTGCCGTTTCCAACCAGTCCTTTCCGAGGAAGTAGTAGCCCATGCCGACAAGATCGGGAAGCGGAATGTGCGGTTCCACTTTCCGGTTCAGATCGGGCTTCACTTCAGGGTCGGTATAAATATGGTAGAACTTCGACTTGTACTTACTGGTCTGTTCGCCGTCGTCACGCACCACGACGCGCGGCGTTTTCACTAGCCCTGATTCAATGGCGTCATTCAAGCCGAAATCGCTGACAATCCATCCAAACAACGTCTCCTCTCCGCTCTTGCGTCCGGTAGGGGCAAACGGCGTCGCGGTCAGGTCGTAGCACATCAAAATTCCGCGGGCACGATGAATGCGGTCAAGGCCACCAACCCATTTTGTGGCTTCCTTCAATTCGTCTTTGGAGAGTCCTGCAATCTTTACTTTCGGTGGAACGCGCCAAGCGTGGTGGGCTTCGTCATTGATAACCAGAATGTTCTCGGCAGTGTGCATCTCGCCGAGCACTTCTCGGACATAGGCTTCATCGCTCAGCGGTCCGCGTTTGTCCACGCTGCGTCTTTTCCTGAGTTGCTCTTCGCTCTCCCAATCCAGTTTGTGCCAATTGCGCACTTGCACGCGGCAGGTCTGGCCTTGCCGAAGTTTGTCTTCGAGTCCCGGTGGAATGATCTGGAATTCTTGGTAGTAATTTCCGGCGCTGCCCGGAACGAGTACTTCGAGTCGGTTCTTGACGGTGAGGCCCGGAGCGATCACCAAAATGTTCTTGGAGAAGCGTTTGTCTTGCGTATAGGTAACTTTGTTCAACACCTGCCATGCGATGAGCATGGACATCAGTATCGTCTTGCCCGAGCCGGTGGCCATTTTCGAGCACAGGCGCGTAAACTCGCCACCATCTCTGGGAACCTTGATTCCAACGCGATCTGACTCTGGAGCCTCTGCGAGCCACATTAGCGTCTCGATCGCTTCGAGCTGACAAAAGAAGAACCGTTTGCCCTCGCGCTGCTCTGTATCTCGCCAGTGCTTCAACAGGCGTCTGGTAATGCCGCTTGCTCCGGGATAATCGGCTGCTCGCCACTCATCCACGCGCGGACGAATCTTATTTACCAGCGGCAACTCGACGAACTCGCCTGGATCATCAAACGACTTGGAAGCGTCAGATGCACGCACGTATCCGGCGGGGCGGCGACCCGGTTCGCGGGTAAATCGGCGGGTTTCGCGGTCGTATTTCCAATGCTCGGTGGGCTCGTCATAGGGTGAGCTGATGATGAGTTGGTCGATTGTCGCCGTGGGCGCGTGCGTCGCCATTACTTCACCTCAACGACTTTGAGGCTTTCGATTCCTCTGTCGTCGATGACTTTAACTGCCACATAGTTACCGGGCTCAAAGGGCAGAGAGACGGTTCCGCGATAGGCTTCGATCAAATCGAGATCGATCTCGGCCTTCAGATTCTTGGCCAGGCGTGCCCATCCGCCGTCAGAGTCGGTCAATGGAAAGAAGACTTGACGCGGATACAGGCTGCGGCCGTCGTAATCGGTATCAAGGAGCCACATGGCGATCTTGGATGTGTCGCCCGAATCAATGGTTCCGGTCCGGGTGTTGTAATAGTCAAAGCCTTTGACCTCGATTTTCCACTTGCCCTTATGGTCACCTTCTGTAATTTGTCGCAGATCGACATCGGGTCGCCCGACGAGCCAGAAGCTTTGGTTTGAAGCTCGCTTCTTTTTTAGATCAGCGGTGAGCAGATCGGCATTCATTTGCGCGCACAAGAACGTCATACCCGTTTTTTCTTTGGTTAGCTCGTCAATTTCTTTGGCCGCTTGGGGATCAAACTCAAAGGCCGCAAAAACAATCATGGCCGGTCTCGGAATTAGCGTTCTGGCTTCCTGCCATGCACTTTCAACTTGTCGAGGATCAAGCAAGCTGTGTTCCGGTCCAAAAGAAATCGCGACGCGCTCTGGCTTCACCCCCTTCGTCTCCGCATCGGCATGAAGCCAACGTGTGCCAGCGAGCGGCTCAACGCGGGAAAAGTCGATATGGTTGCCGCCCTTACCTCGCAGGCCGGTCTTGAGAAGTTCATCACGCCATTCTGTGTGCCGAAGAGTGGCTCCAGAACGAACGATTGAGGCATCCAGCAACGGTGTTGCTGCATGGCGGAAATCAGCTAATGATTGCTGGGTTGTGGCTCTTGTCGATTTCTCAATGTCTCCTACTTCGATGTCCTCTAGCGACCTGACTGTGGGAGCCGGAACAGCTTCAACCGTGAACGGGCCTGTCACCCGCACGCGACTCTTATCGATATACGGCTGATCGTAAAGCGTTTCTTGATCCGCGTAGCGGGCAACGGCCCCGTCAATCTGCTCACGTGTCATGCCTTCGTGAATCTCAGGATTGTTCGCGATGGATTTCAACGTGACGTGAGGAATCGTTTTGTAGCGAAATCCGCTCCCGATCCCCTCTTCCGGATGTGCGATGTCGTAGTAGTCGAAGTCGGCAGCCATAAGACGCTGCTTGGCTAGTGTGGTGGCGACCCGCGAGGTGTCGCACGTGATCCAGCGGCGGCCCCACTGCTCTGCAACGTAGGCAGTGGTGCCGGAGCCGCAAGTAGGGTCTACAACTAGGTCGCTAGGGTCCGTCGTCATGAGCAGGCAGCGCTGGATAATCTTCGTGTTTGTCTGGACGACGTAGGATTTCTCCATGCCGCTTCCTGATTGAGTGTCGTGCCAAATATTCGTCAATGGAATAGCGGGGAAATCATCCAGATAGCGAACGTAGTTCAGCGCGGTACCTTGCTGTGCGACACGATTGGCTTCAACAAGCCGCTTTACGCCATCCGGCGTAGTTGTCCAACCACGGGTGCCTTCCGGGTAAAAATCAGTGCCATTGAATCGAACCGCAAAATGCATGGCGCTCCCTGGTCCAGATGGCCGCCCTTCTCTTTGGCTAGTTAGTAACTGATAGCGCAGAACCCGAGCGTCATTCGGGAGGCTCTCCGGATCGTTCATTTCTTCGCGGGTGAGCCTTCGGACCGATCCGTCTGGTAGCTCGATCATCGAGTAAGCTTCGGCCCCTATTTCACCAAGGCTTCTTTTGATTAGGAGACTGCGGAACTTGAGCTTCTCTATGTTCTTGGCATACCAAATCAGGTAGTCGCACGTGCCTGGCATGTACCGAGAAGTTTGACCCGCGGTCTTCTTGAACGTAATTACGGCGACGAAGTTCGCTGATCCCAAGGTTTCGTCCAGTATTGCTCTCGCGCGATGAAGGTTCTGATCTCCGATCTGAACAAAGACAGAGCCTGATTCATTCAGAAGTTCTTTCGCAAGAAGCAGGCGATCGCGCAGATATGTGAGATAAGAGTGAATCCCCAGCTCCCATGTATCACGGAAGGCGCGAATCATTTCCGGCTCTTGTGTTAAATCGTCATCTTTGCCGTCCTTGACATCACGCTTGTTAACAAAGGGCTGAAAATTAGATCCGTACTTGATCCCATACGGCGGATCAAAATAAAACATCTGTACTTGACCAGCCATGCCCTCCTTTTCAAGAAGGGAGTTCATTACCAGCAGAGAATCACCAGCGATCAAGCGATTTGACCAGCCGTGAGCATGGCGATAGAAGTCGATGGCTTCTTGGAAGGGTGGATTCTCTTCGCGGCGCTCGAAGAGCGACGCTTGAACGGGCAAAGGAGTGCCGTTGCGCTTCCGCACGGCGTCAATGATTGTGTGAGGATCGATCCGCTCATGCACGTGCAGGGAGACTGTCGGGACTTCAAATGAGCTGTGTTCCTTCTTTCCTGCCCACACCAACTGCGGATCAAGATGCGGATCGTAATCGAACTCCTGGCGCGGTTTCACCGACGGCACGGGGGCAACGTAGTCGTATGTCTTGTGTGTCGGAGCAACCGGATCGGTTTCCGGTGTCACCAACCCAACGGGCGGGTTGTTAATGCGCTTCTTGTCGCTATGCTCATAGCGCTCTATCGGGCGCTTCGGCGGCTTGCCGCCGGTCGTCTTCCCTCGCGGCATCTACTTGTTACCTCTTCGCATGAACGTCATTTTGGGGGAACGCTGAATTCTAAGCTGCGAGCGTTTCAAAAGCCAGTGGCGGATACGTATCGGTCCGCATCGGTTTGGGTTTTTGTTGCAGTCAGGTAGCATGAACGTAGCTGATGAGTACGAACCACCCAAAACAGTACATCGTCGAGCAGGACTCGCAAAGCCAGGAATCCGTCGCCACCAGATATTTGGTCGAAGAGCCATTGTCGAGGGAAAGGCTTCTTGCACAACTCGGCCTCTCCGAGTTTTGTTGGATGATCCTCGAACTCCGACTGGGAAAGCTCCTGCCCGACATCTCAGGCGAAATCGATATTCTCGCAGGCCCGCTACGCTGGCTTGATCCAGCGGCGTTTGCACACGCCGTCGAATCTGAACGCATCAATCTGCCTCTGAACAGCCACCCATCATGGGCCGTGCGGCTGGCGATGAGCAAAATCGCAATAAGTGGTGGCATTGCGTGGCCTCCACCGGTGGACGATCTAGGCGGTATTGAGGTTAAGCGGGCGTACCGAAATAAGAATGGAGAGCTGCGAGCCAAAAAGGGGGGTAAAGTTCGCGAGGTGCATAAGCAGCTCAAACGAGATCTATTCGACTTGTGCCTGGACCGCGTTGTTCTCGTGGACATCATCGCTCACTATCCTGCCACCGGAGCTGGCAGCGATGCATGGCTAGCTGCTGGGGAGCTGGCTTTCGACTCTTTGCGTGCAATGGAGCCTGTCCTTCGGGAAAGGCTTAACAAGAACGGGGCGCCAGACCACGCGCTACTGCCCGTTGGTCACTTGGCTTGGGCCATCGGTAGCGTCGAAGGCGGCGACGAAACGATCCGGGGCGCGAGTACCCTAGCCGTGCTCAGTGATGCAAAAGCCAATCCCTTCCGCGAGCAGCGCAATCGTGTGTTGAACGTCTGCGTGAAATCTTGAGCAATCTTGCACGACCCAGCACCTGGCCATTCATCCTCAAGGATTGCCGCTCGTGTGACCAGATACACGTGGTGGATGGGCCCTGTATGATCGCGCAGAATCGACGATTGCGTTAAGTCCCTTCGTGGCCATGATTTGCTTTTTAGGCGGGCGTCAAGTTGATAGGCTACAGACTATTGACACATTCAGTAACGATAGGTTATGATCTATTGAAATGACAGCTAACAATAGGCTGTAACCTATGAAAAAAGCCAGACTTGCTGCCCAGTCCCGCTCGCAACTCGATGAACGCTTCAGTGAACTGGGGCCGGCAAGGCGCTATACACCGCCCGTCCGCGGCTGGATCAAGGCTCTCCGGGAGGCGCTCGGCATGTCAACGGCGCAACTCGCGAAGCGGCTGGGGATCAGGCAGCCTTCCCTGGTGTCGCTCGAACAGTCGGAAGCAAAGGGCACCATCGAGCTGGCGACATTACGACGCGTAGCCGAGGCGCTCGACTGCACGCTTGTCTATGCGCTCGTGCCCAACAAACCGCTGGAAACGAGGCTCCGCGACCGTGCGCGAGTGTTCGCGCGGCGAAGGCGGGGTCCGGTCGAGCACTCGATGTTGCTGGAGGACCAGAAGGTGATGGCCAAGGACGCCGAAGCGCGCCTCGATGAAATCGTGCGCGAGACGAATCCACGGCTGTTCTGGGATTAACGCGTGAACGACCTTTTCGAGCAGCCGGACGATGCCACACCGCTGACGCCGGAGGAAATGCGCGAGCTGATCCCCGCGCATATCGCCTATCGGCGCGAGCTGAACGAAGCCGAGCAGGAGAACATCTCGCGCGCGCAGGACTGGGCGCTCAACCGCCGTCGTGATCCGCTGAGCGAGAAATTCGTAAAGGATCTGCACCGGCGGATGTTCGGCGACGTATGGCGGTGGGCGGGCAAGTTCAGGATGAGCGAACGCAATCTCGGGATTGCGTTTCATGAGATTCCCGTGGCACTGCGCCAATTGCTTGACGACACCAGGGCGTGGATCGACTACAGGACGTATCCTCCCGACGAGATCGCGGTGCGCTTCCATCACCGGCTGGTGCTGATTCATTCCTTCCCGAACGGCAACGGCCGCCACGCCCGCCTCATGGCGGATCTTCTGGTGATGAGGCTCGGGGGTGAGCGGTTTTCGTGGGGAAGCGCCAATCTGCAGGATGCCGGGACCGTGCGCCAGCGCTATATCGCCGCGCTGCAGGCCGCCGACGATCACGACATCGGTCCGCTCCTGGCCTTCGCGCGCTCATAGATTCCGATGGCGATGCGGATCACCACCCTCATCAGCCGCGGCTCTACCACCAGCAACACCACCAGCACCGGCGCGTAGGCTTTAGTCGTCCTCCTCCACACACGGCTGAGATTTTGAGACGGCATTCTGTAACGGAACTCCAAAGGCGAAGAATTCCAGCGCTCCCGGTGCTTGCACTGCACCCGATGGCCCCTCGTGGCCAGTTGCGATCACCATTGCTTTTTCTAGGTTAATGCTAAAGAATCCGAGCAAGTACGTGGACCAATTTGCATGAAGCTGAGACGCGATTCGACTATTCGCCGCCACTATAACCGTGAGATTCTGATACACCAAGTTCTGGTGTGCTGTGTCTGAGTACACGTCAACTAGAGCAGCAACACCGTTGTTGTCCGCCACGGGCCGGGTTTCCTTGACAACGACTGGGAGCTGATAGAAGTTATCGGCTTGCTGTAATTGCACGTAGACGCTGCTATTGTCCTCAGCAACACGCAACCACGTTGGCACCGACTTGAACAAGGGGACAAACTTACTGGCACCGTATCCAGAAAATCCAGTCATGGGAAAAATTACCGCTGGGCGAGGCAGATACTTGAATCCTGTGGATTGAATTCCCCACGCCGGATGAACCTCAAGTACGTGATGCGGATTGCTGGGGAAAATCTCGCCTACATCGTGCCCCTCGTTCCATAATCGAAAATATCCATAGAACGCCCCTGCACTCCCATCAACCCCTTCGACCTGAGTAAAAAACGGGGTGCCCTTCTTTACATTGGGCGGCTCCGCAACCATCCCAAACCCGCTGTCGCTGTCCTTGGCAAAGGTGGAAACTGGTGTTCGGCCTAACCCGGCTTCTGGAATACCAATATGCAACTCCCCATCGTCACCACCACAGTCGATGGGATGCGGGGTCTTAGCTGGGTGTATCTCAGAGGCGCTCAACGTACCAATTGCGCTGCCATCCTGAGCATAGTGCTGCTGGATGAAGGCTTTGTTGAATTTGTACCACTTTATTGGTTTGGTACTGTCCTGCCCGTTTGCGGGCATCTGAAGAACCAATACAGCGAGTACGAGGATGATACGGTTCACGGCAGAGCCTCCATTTAGCGCACACATTGTGAGCCTAACGTTCGGCAAAAGTAAAGGTCATTTTGAAACCCGCATGCCCGGCGCGTACAGTTGTCGCGGCGAGCCACCTCTGTCTCAAACTTTTTGATTCCAGCCCGATGCGACTGCCATCCTTAATCTTTTTGACCGCAATCACTCCCCGAGGAACAAACCACGGATCAATCTAGGTACGGGAAAGTCGTGCGGGCTCCCACAATGGACTGACGCCGCGCGCTATCTTCTCCGTTGAACGGTCATTTTCCCGATTGCTTTCCCAGTTATTCCGCGCTAGACTGCTCCCGACTGTCGGGTACCCTGATTCTTACTTCCCCTTGTCTTAGGTTACGGGGCTGCAACAACAATTCAAGTCCTCCAAAGAGGAGTAAGACACTCTGACCGCGCCGACCAAAGAAGGTCTCTCTGCAAAGTTCGGCCACTGGATGGCTTTGTACGCAGTGTATTTGTTTCTTGCGGGCTGGGCTTATCTCCGATACTACTTTTCGGTCTTTGGAGTTAATGCAGGTTGGTTGGACCTCGGAGTGAACGACACAATCGCCCAAGGCTTTTCCGTACTGTTCGGAACAGGCTGGCCTCTGTCGGTAGTTTATCTCATCGTTTTCCTGCTTTCGTTGGGTATCGAAGTCTTTTGGGTTACCCACGGTAAAAAGGTGGATACGTTTGTGGTGTGCGTGTTGGTCCTTCTTTTCCCGGTGACTTTCTGGGTCGCAAGGTATGCAGGAGTTATTCAAGCAAACAAAGACCGTAGCGATAAGACTTCCTTGCCCACTATCACATTTGCCGCCGACAAATGCGCGTATCGTGGCAAAGTCGTATATATCAAAGCAGAGGCACTTTATGTTTTTGACCTTTCATACTTAGAGATGCCTACGAATGGCGTAGTTTGTCCGTTTGATCTTACGGGAGCATCGCCAGAGGTTCCGCAACTCTGGCTTATGCGGTCGTCCGATCTCAAAGATGTAAGAGTTATCCATTATCAAAAGGAGGTTAAGCCGTGGTGACCTTTCGCAGACAGATGTTGGTTCTGAGCTTGGGTTGCTTCGTCATTCTCGCAATTGGAAGAGAAGCGCACTCGGACATTTTGTTTAGAGCTAGACAGGCTATAAAAATCGGACATGGCAAGACGGAAGGTGCCAAGATCCATTGGACGGACTGCTCTGGCCATAACCCAGAAGAGTTTGACGAGCCTCCCTATTCTTTAGACTTAACCGACAACTGTTCGGTAGGACCACCCACATTCGGACTGGAGTGTGAAGGTGAATCATGCAGAGTAGTCGATAATAGCAAGCTCCAGAAATATCTTCCTGGCGTTCGCGAAGGTGAAAGAGTTCATCTCAACATTCAGCCGCATTTTGTAGACCTTCGATCAGAATCGGGGGCAGTCCACCTTGAGAAGTAGGGCAAATTGTGCTGTCCAAGCTGTTCAGTGCGGACTAGCGACTCCGGGCCTTCCTGCTGCTGGTTCTGGCGGGGCGGAAGTCTCGATAGCTAGGAATCGCGCGTCAGCGGCCGCATGGACTCTGGTGCAACTAGGCAATCTCGGAATATGGACGTTCTCCACCATCACCGCGTATCCCACAAAATCATCGTCGAGGGATCATCATGGTCACAACACTTCCTCCGATCAACGATCCGGAGAAGCAGGCTCAAGAAGTGGCTCAGCGGCTCACGGCAGGCTTGGGTCGCTTGGAGAACCTAGAGTTCGTGCGGTCATCGGTGACCCGCTACTCACTTCTAGCGGATGTCGAGTTCGCTATGGAGGAACTAAGTTACGCCTTGCTGTGGGCTAATAATGTGGGGGCTCCAGTTCCCTGCATTCTGGACGGAGAGGCCACGGTGCCAATTGTGAGACTGCCCCTTAGCCTAGCTATTCTCAGGCGCTTTCCACCGGGTTATTTTCCTCCGTACCCGTACCCACCGTTTTTCAGCGAACCATTTTTCTACGAGAGTTTCGCTCAGGCTTTCGCGGGTTCTGAGATTGTCATGTCTAAGCCTTCCGAAGTCCCTGAGATGGTCTCACGGCCACTGACAAAGTTTCTGAACGTGCGCTTCCAGTGGATCGCCGACAATCCAGAGTTCAGGAGTGCGGGCGCTGCTGCTTCGGCGCAAGCCAACAATCCCTATCTGCCCTTTATGGTTAGCACGAACACATCCGGCTTGAGAATCCATTATTCCAAGACATTCGCAATCAACTTCAACAACGTTTTCGGCGCACCGACAACGCCGCTGAATGGATGGATTCTGCCCGGTATCCACAAGTTTGCTGGCATGGACGGCGGCGGGAACTTTCACTATGACACAGGCACTTTCACGACGCCGCCCGATTTGAGCGCCCAACTGATGATATGACAACGATGATGATTCTTGACACAGACTACGGTGCCTTCGCACCGATCGTTTCCACGGCAGGAACCATACTGGCGATGGGCGGTGCTCTCACGCTCGGCTGGAAGGGGAGAGCTAAGTGGGAGCCTGTGGAAGAGGATGTACCACGCGCCCCACAGAAGGTCGCCAGTCTCGTCGCTGCTCTGATGGTCGTCCTAATCTGGGTGCAATGGAACGACGTTCAATATAAGAGCACACTGACAAAACTCGTGATCTGGTGCTCGATAGCTCTGATCGTGAGTCTGGTTGTCTACGGATTGTTGAAGGGCTTCATATATACAGCCGTGCGCAAGAAGAAGGGTGAGCCCGCGAACTCTACGGAAACCGAAGAGATAAAAGTCATCGGGGGTCTTTGGCTGAACAAGCATGCTAAAGAGCACGTGGGCAAGCCCGAGGGACCGCAAGTTCCGGGACAGCCCCCGTCACAGAGTCTTACCGTACAAAGAATGTTTGCGTTGTGCGAATACGTAAAAGACGAGGTATGGTCTCGACCGTCGCAGCAGCTTGCCTCGATGCTTTTCACGCTCGGCTATCTCGGGCTGATAATCGCTGGCACCGTTGCCCTCGGAAGTGGAGCGATCCTCACGGGCTTGGTAATGAAAAAGTAAAGCTGCCAGGCAGTTCCGGTTCCGCGCGAGACGCCCAGGGGGGTTGGACGGGGGCCAGCGTTTCAAGAAAACGTAAAGGAGTATCTCACCACACTCCCCCCGAAAGACCACGAGCACAATCCCTCCCCTGCAGATTGCGGCCCGCAGAAACGGATGAGTGGATAAAAGCGCTCTCGTATGAGTTGCACAATATGTTTGTTCACCAGTTCCCCTCCGCCTTATTGATCGATCCGATTCTTGCTATTAGTAATGAGTGGCTTTTCGATGTCTGCTGTCGGCGACGTTTAGAGACTGATTCCGTGGGCGTTGAGGCTGAGTCCGCTGCCGGTGGGAGACTGTGCGTTTTCCGCGACGGACTGCGTGAGCGAGTGGCCCACTTGTTCAAGCGCATTTTCGCGTGTGATGGGCTGCGCGTGCCGGTCAAAGAACTGGCCTTGGCTGTCGATGTGCAACCAACGGTGGGTCTCAGGATGTTGGTAGCTGTGGATGCCATCGGTTTCGCGTTGCCACTTGTAGCCCTGGGCTTCTGTTGGAAGAGCTGTTTCGATGGGGCCGTACTGGCGGTTGCGCTCGGCTTGTTCGGGGGTGAGCTGAGATTGTTCTTCCGGTTTCAATTCATTGAGGTGTTGCATAGTGTGCTCCTTCGGAGTTTGGGATTGTGAATGCGCAGCGGGTGCCTCGTGAAAATCGAGGGCGGAGGTTTTGGTCACATCGGTGCTGAGGCGCTGGGCAAGGATGGCGGCATCGTTGGTGTAAATGTGGGCGTCCTGGGACGCACGCGAAATGGAGACGTAGGCAAAGCGGGGGTTGAGGAGTTCGGAGAACGTATTGGTGTCCATATTGACGAGGACGCGGTCTTCGGTCAAACCCTGGGAACTGTGGCTGGTAACGGCATAGCCGTGATCGAAGTGCCGCATCCGAGCGGGGTCGAAATTGACGGTGCGGCCATCATCCATTCTCACGGTCAAGCGATTGTCATTGCCGATGGCTTCGATCCGGCCGCGATCACGGTTGCGCACGTCGAGATCCTTATTATTGTGCGTGAACTGGATGCGATCACCGGTCGCGAACTCACGCGGAAGGCTGGTGTAAACATTGACTCCGCGCAAACGCTGCGGATCGTAGGCCACCTGCTGGCCATCTGCTCTGGCAACGGTCACTCGATTGTTGGCGGGATCGGTCGCGACGACTGTGGCGTAGCTGTTTCTTTCCAGGCCCAGCTGTTGGCTGCCACGAATGTACTGCACGGTGTCGCCGGGGTTGTACCTGGCGGCCCACGCTCGATCTGCGCCGGTCATGTCGTTTCGAGCCACGAGCACCGGAAAAGAAACATTCTCTTTTCCAAGTGCGCCAGAGGCTTGTAACTCGGTCCGCACGGCCTGATTGATGTCTCGCCGGGAAGCGTTGTCGGGAGAGACGATCAAAGTCTTTTCGGGGTTCGAGGCGTAGTCTCTGGCAATGGCGGCAATCCGCTCTTGCGGATTGGAAATCTCGGTGATGCGCCCCTGAGATTGCAATAGGGAGATGCCGGCGTGGGTCTCATTCCTGGCAAGATGTTCGACGGCTCTTAGTAGTTCGGGGTCTTTCTGCCGCACGATCTGGTCGAGCTGGGCGGTTCGCATTCCGGCGTCCTGCAGTTGCTGGAAGGGTTTTCCCGCGTCTACGGCCTGATGCTGGCGTGTGTCGCCGATAAGCAAGACCCGATCTTGAGGGCCTAGCCGGTCGAGGAATTCGTTCATCTGCTGGGTGCTGGTCAGACTGGACTCATCGACCAGGAAAAGGCGGCGATTTGCCGGATCGTCGCGGTTGGTCTGGGCCTGCTCGCGGGTTCCCATCGCCAAATAGGCTTGCAACGTGTCGGCGGAGATGCCGGCGGCCTGGCGCAACTGGTGAGCGGCGCGTGCGGTCGGGGCGAAGCCCGCGACAGTGTAGCCGTTGCGCTGGGCAGCTTCGCGGATGGCTGCGAGAGCGGTGGTCTTTCCAGCCCCCGCGAGTCCCTGCAAACCGTGGATTTGATTTCTTGAGGTCAGAATCTCCTCGATGACACGGCGCTGGGCGGGGTTCAAAAACTCAATCGCAGTGGCGTGAGACGCAGCGCGTTGTTCGCTCATGATGGGCGCAACGGTGTTCTGTCCGCGCTGCATGTGCTCAACTGTCGCTCGTTCCGCGGCGATGGTTTCGGGAGTCGTCAATCGTGGCCCGGTGTCGTGCTTCTGAGGCTCTACTGTTTGGAATTCGCCGATAGCGTGGCGGTGCTCGAAGTTGTCGCGTACCTGGCTGAAGGTGAGGTCTCCCATGCCGCGGCGAAGCGCATCGCGCATGATGTCGCGCTGGTCGATGACCGCCTCGCGCTCGAAGTTGCGTTCCTTGGCATAGGAGACGGCTTCCTGCGCGCGCTGGGGCGCGTCTGGCACTCGATTCTGATCCTGCGTATAGGCTCGTTCGCGCGCCTCGGCCATGACGCGATTAGCCTGATTGCCGAACTTCGCGGCGAGCTGGCGGTGAGCTTCAATAACCTCGGTGGGCGTAAGAATCTGCTTTTTGTCGCGGGTGTTGTGGGCAGCGATCTGCGCGGCCTCCGGCCCGCTGAAGCCACTTTTCGCCATGGCCTGCTCGATCTGCTGGCGGCGGAGGCTGGAAGCGTCCAAATACTCCTGCGAATAGCCTTTGATCTCCGGTGCGCCTCTTTTCCCTGTCTGGATTTCATAGCCGAGATTGCGAAGCTGATAGGTCAGTTCCGCTTGATAGACAGCGGTCGCGAACTCTTGACTCTGGAAGAGACCGCGCTCCTGTAGGGCCCGCGTGGATCCATCCTGGCGCTCCGTCATATTGAAGATGACGGCGTGGGTGTGAAGCTGGGGAGCGGCGTAGCCATTGACCGGGCGGGCGGTGTCATGCTCGAACTTTGCCGCGACGAATTTGCCGGTGGTCTCGGCGGCGTGGTTGCCGCCGATCCGCGCCTGGGTGTACCGCTCCAACTCTTTGAGGGCGGTAGTGACCGCGTGCCGATGAGCTTCTCTCACTCGCTCATCGCCGCCAACTAATGCCGTCAAGGAAACGGATTTCGCGGCCGAGAACGTCGCATCCCAACCGGCCCTGTGCTCGACCGGCTTGACGGTGGTTCCGTCTGCGGTGGTATAGGATTGCCCGCTGCGATGACGCACCAGTTGCTCGGCAGTGATCGGGTCTTGGCCTTCGCTCAAACGTGCAAAGTGCGGTGCGTCAACCGCTCCGGCGAGGCCGAATTGCTCGGCCAACTTGCCCTGCCACTCGCCGACGACGGCGCCGTCTTGCCTCCAGTAGTTTTGCTCGGCAGACGTGAACTCTTTGGCGTGGTAGGTCTGCGCCTGGGCGGAGCTGAGGGCTTTTGAGATGGTGAGCAAATGCGCCTTTTAGTTCGTAATAAAGTCCAAGGTTGTTTGTGTCGGCTCCTCGGCGTTGACGATGTTGTCGGAGGCCTCCGCGCTGGTGTTCTTTCCGGCGTCGGACGCGGCCCCAGTGGGGTTTTCTTCGATCGGCTTTGCCTCAAGATCAACTGCTGCGCGCGGTGCTGCCGGCAGGGCCGGTGGGGGTGCTGCGGTGCCGTCGCGGGCTTTGGCCTTTATGTTCTTAGGGTCGAAGGTGAGCTTTTCGTCCGGCAAATGTCTGCGCTCGAATGGAATCTGATACCCCTCGATATCGAGGTAAGGAAACGAGAAACCGGTCACGTAGTTCTCGTATTTGATGAAGGCGTGCAGGTCGGGCAATCCCGAGATTTCTGATTCCATCACTGCGGGCTCGACCTGGATGTCCAGCGCGAAATTTCTGCCCGAGCGCGTTCCGTCGAAGTGGCTTTCTTTCATGCGCTCGATTTCGACTTTGCCAATCGCCTTGCTGACCCACTCGCCCGCATTCGGCTCCTTGGTCTTCAGGAAAATGCTGGTCGTCGGCATGGATAGCATGACCTCCGCCAGGTGGCCATAAATCACCTCCAACTGAGCCTTCCCCTGAAAGCCCATGATGATGGGATTGTTGCTTTTGCGGTTCTCGGTGAGGGCAGTGTGAAACTGGGGAAGACGCTGCAAGCTGGCCAGCTCGTCGAGCACAAACCAGACCCGTTTCTGGTGTGCTTTCGGTTCGTTCAATAATCGGAGTACGAGCATATCGATCCATACGCTTTGCAGTGGACGAAGCGCCTCGCGCTCGGCGGGAAGCGAAGTGATGAAGATCCATCCCTGGCGTGTTTCCGACCACTCGGTTGCGGTCCACTCGCCGTTGCCAGCGCCCTTGTGCGGCAACATCCGAAGGCTCTTTGCCACCTTGCTGAGAGAGGCCAACACGCCAACTCTTTGCGGGGGCGCTGAGGCGTCGATGAAGTTGGCCACCTCTGTGCGAGCGACTCGATTGTCGATCTCTTTTGGGTTACTCATCCATTCGATAAGCTCTTCCGGGGTCGGTCCATAGCGCAACAGATACGCGAAGATCTGCTGCGGTATCTCGAAAAAGAACTCGCCCTTTTTGTCTTGCGGGGGTTGGAACAGCGACACCGCGATTGCGTCCGCTTCCGAACTCGTCCGCAACTCTTCGGCTGGTCCCCAGTAGGGGCATCGCCTGTCGAGCGGATTGAGAATGATGTCGTGCTTTGGGTTGTAAAAGCGGCGCGTGTACTCCAGCGCCGGGTCGTAGACGATGGCGGAATCGCCGCGGCTTCGAATCTGCCGGAGCATCTGCATAATCATGGTGGTTTTGCCTCCACCGGTGTCCGCGATGATCTGCACGTGCTGCGCCTCGGCTTTCGCCGGGATGCGAAGCATCTCCTTCAGCCCGTCGATTTTGATGCCAAGTCCCTCCCCCTGTACCTTCCGGTTGAACTCTTTCGGTGCGAGTCGCTCCGTCCCTCTCAGCCGTCGCCCGTACCTCATTTGCTTGCGGCGTTTGATGTCCTTTCGGATGGAAAACGGAAGCTGGAGGAGCAACGATAGGAAACCGAAAAACAGTGGCAGCTGGTAAATCTCGGATAGGCTGGCGCCACCGTAAATCGCACTCTTGAGGTAGGCACTCAAGGGCGCATCGATGTAAGAGCGTTCCGGGTCCTGGTAGAGCAGATCATAGCCCGCCTGCAAGGCGGACTTGGAGAGCGCAAGCGGGAGCGGTTTCGTTCCCGGTTCCGGCGTGTTCCCGTCTGCCACGTCCGCGTCCGTGGCTGGTCGCGGTTGGATTCCGCGAGCGCCGATCATCACCAGGCGGTACTTGTCTTTGCGGCTGGCGGAGACGCTGCCCGCAACGCTCGACCGGACGTAGATCGGCGTGTAGAAGCGCTGCAGCGGAGTGTTGCCAAAGGTGAAGCGCAGGTAGACGAAAAGTCCGGTGAGGATCACAGCAAAGAGCACCGCGCCATAGGTGTAGATGGCGCTGTGCGGCGGGAAAATGATCGTTTCTTTTCGTCCCCAGTGAATGCTTGCCATTACTCTTTCTCCAAGTCTGTCCGCGTCTTGATCGCCAAGCTGCGTTTGTGCTTTTTGACCTCGCCGATGATCCCGTCGAAGACTTCCGGTGTTATCTTCTGCCCTGTCGTGAGTGGTTTGAGAAGGTTCGTGAGGATGAGTCGAAGGCCGATAATTTCGACCAGTTCCACGCTCACGGGCGGATCGCCCGCGTCGCGCGCCAACTCGTCAAGAATGAGCTGCCGGATAAATTCGCCACGCTGAAGGCCGTGCTTTCTTGCCAGCCCTTCGATGTCCGCAACCTCCCGCGGACTGAGCTTCGTGGTGACGCCGATGAGTCGGTATGACGCTTTCGCTTTGGCCTCGGCGGTAAGCTGTTCGTCATTGAAAAGAGACATAATTGCCTCGCTTTTGGGCTGGTGTCCCTAGGTGTCCTTAGGTGTCCCCAGGGACACGTAGCAGATGTAAGTTGCTGCATTCATTCGGTTGCCTCTAGGTGTCCGTAGGTGTCCCTAGCACGACCCTTGGAGGGATGGAGTGTCAAAATTCTTCCGGTGCGAAGCACCGTTCTTGCACCACCACGAAATTGAATGGACGATCATGCCTTCACTGCGCGCACAGAAGCCGTGGACTCCACCCCGGCCGTAAGCTTCTTTGACGGCTGCTCCGTCGCACCATTGCTCGGTCCTTTTCGCACACGCAAAGCGGGGGCAACCTGCTTGGCGTGTGCTGTCTTCAGGAAGTCCTGGAAGTCGCGGTCCTTCGAGAAGACATAATTGAGCGCCTTATCGACAACATCATCCGCGGACGCGTGGATGAAGGCGGCATACTGATCGACCTGCATGGCGGTGACCTCATCGAGTCGGACAGAAGCACAGATCTGGCGGCTCTGGTTAATCTCAAGCAGTGGCATGTGGGTTCTCCTTTATAGGTAGTGGAATCAAGGAATCGTTATGTGCAGAATTGGTTAGCAAGTCAGCAGCAATAGGTGCCGCAGTCCGTGCGAATGCTGTGGCATGTTCTACCTCGAAGACGGGCTCAATAAGGAAGCGTTTCGCGTCGCGGTCATAGCCGCGAAGTGCAAGCACCTCGCGGACAACGCGGCGGCCTGGCTGACGTTCAACATGGACGACAAAATCGACAGCTTCTGCGATCTCGGCTTCGGTATCGGCGAACGTGCTTTGCGCGTGACTGCGCATCACGAGATTGGCGAAACGGTGAAGGGCTTTCTCCGCCGAGTTGGCGTGGATCGTAGCCATTGAACCCGCATGGCCCGTGTTGAAGG